>Ga0209023_10005203_pt1 | contig 14347 bp, 10 predicted proteins | sample LakOneMetagenome_FD_187468 | JGI IMG/M metagenome (GOLD analysis project Ga0209023, IMG submission 187468) | Freshwater and sediment microbial communities from Lake Erie, Canada (SPAdes) (version 2) | ecosystem: Environmental > Aquatic > Freshwater > Lentic | place: Lake Erie, Canada...
AAGGAGAGCGCCGACGAGATGACGGAGTGGTGCGAGACGCGCGTGCCGATTGAAACTCCGGTCAACATACACGTTACCGGTTGCCATCATTCCTGCGCGCAGCACTACATCGGTGACATTGGCTTGATCGGCGCGCGCGTTCCGATCAACGACGATGGCGATACGGTCGCGGGCTATCACGTGCATGTCGGCGGCGGCTACGGCACCGAAGCTGCCATCGCGCGCGAGCTTTATCAGAACGTGAAGGCGGAAGATGCACCCAAGACAATCGAGCGCCTGCTGAAAGCCTTCGTTTCCAACCGTGCGTCTGACGACGAGACCTTCGTCACGTTTGCGAAGCGCACAGAGATCGACGCGCTCCGAAGCATGGCCGACATGGAGGTCGCGGGATGAATCAGATGACCCCAACACCGCTTCAGATCATTCCGGACAATGCGCCGTTCTCAATCGAACAGCGCACATGGCTGAATGGATTTTTCGCCGGTCTGATTTCCACGGACAGTTCCGGCATCACGCCGCTGTCCGCAGAGCAGGGCGCCGCCGTGATGAAGGAAGCCGGTGGCGACGGCGATGATGGCGAAGCGCCTTGGCACGACCAGACCATGCCGATTGCCGAGCGGATGAAGCTCGCCGAGGGCCGACCCATCCGCCGCAAAATGATGGCGGCAATGGCACAGCAAGACTGCGGCCAATGCGGATATAACTGCAACGACTATTCGGAGGTGATCGCGAGCAAGGCGGAAGCACGGCTCAATCTCTGCGTTCCGGGCGGCAAGGAAACCGCGCGGATGCTCAAATCTCTTTACGAAGAACTTGAGAAAGCGCCCGCCGCTGCCAAGCCTGCAGCGCAAGCTGTCGTGACAGCCGCCGCAGCTACACCAGCCGAGCCGGGCCGCTCGCGCGACAATCCCGTGGAAGCATCGTTCCTGTCTCGCCGCCTGCTCAACAAGCCGGGCTCGGACAAGGAAACGTGGCACATCGAGTTCGATCTCGAAAAGGCCGGTCTCGATTATGTGGTCGGAGACTCGTTCGGCGTGTTCGCGCGCAACGAGCTTGGACTGGTCGATCAGATCATTGCGATGCTCGGCGCGTCGCACATGACCGAAGTCAACGGCAAGCCGCTCCGTGAGGTTCTGCTCAACGACGTGTCGCTCGCACCCGCGCCGGATACGCTGTTCGAACTGCTGTCGTTCATCACCGGCGGCGCGGTGCGTGAGAAGGCGCGTGCGCTGGCATCGGGCGACGATCCGGACGGCGATGCCGCCAACCTCGATGTGCTGGCGGCACTGCAGAAATTCTCCGGCGCGCGTCCGCATCCGGAAGCTTTTATCGAAGCTCTGGAGCCTTTGCAGCCACGACTCTATTCGATCTCGTCGTCGAACAACGCGACCCCGGGACGGCTGTCGCTGACTGTCGATGCGGTGCGTTATGTCATCGGCAAGCGCAAGCGCCTCGGCCTTGCCTCGACGTTCTTGGCCGAGCGGATCAATCCCGGCGACCAGCTTGGAGTCTATGTGCAGAAGGCACACGGCTTTGGGCTGCCGCAGGATCCGAACACGCCGGTCATCATGATCGGGCCGGGCACTGGCATCGCGCCGTTCCGCGCGTTCCTCGAGGACCGCAAAGCGACGAAGGCGCCGGGCCGAAACTGGCTGTTCTTTGGCCATCAGCGTAGCGATTACGATTTCTTCTATTCCGATGAATTGAAGGCGATGAAAGCATCAGGCGTACTCACACGTTTGTCGCTGGCGTGGTCGCGTGATGGCGATCAAAAATTTTACGTGCAGGACCGTATGCGCGAGGTCGGCCGCGACCTGTGGAGCTGGCTCGCTGATGGCGCGCATCTCTACATCTGCGGTGACGCCAAGCGGATGGCGAAGGATGTCGAACGCGCTCTGGTGGATATCGTGGCCCAGTTTGGCGCGCGCACAACCGACGAGGCGATCAGCTTTGTTGCCGATCTGAAGAAAAAGGGCCGATTCCAGCAGGATGTCTACTGATGGACGGCAGCGGCAAAACATCGATTTTGGCGGAGATGGTTCGTTCTTTCCGCGGCCTTAGAGGAGTAATTTTCTCTCCCCGCGACCGGGCAAGGGCAACTTTATCGTCTTTTTCGCCGCCGCCTTGTAAGCGGCCATCCGCGCACTTCAATATCCAGCACGATGATCGACTGGAGACCTGCGATGCGCGATGTTGTGACGGGGATCGAAACCCAGGTCCGGGCCACCACGGCTCCCGGATCGTCGGACAATCGCGCGCATATGTTGGCCGTATATGGTGCATTTGCGCTGATTGCGGCCATCGTGTTTGGCACTCTGTCCTTCCATCCCTTCTAATTTGTGATCCGGGTGTCGTGCGGGGAGCCGCATGACAGCCGCCGATCCATCGCTCGCTCCCGTCAAGACCACCTGTCCTTATTGCGGCGTCGGCTGCGGCGTGCTTGCGACGCCTGACGGCAAAGGCGGCGCGGCCATCGCGGGCGATCCGGATCATCCTGCCAACTTCGGACGTTTATGCTCCAAAGGTTCGGCGCTCGGCGAAACGCTGGCTCTGGATGAGCGGCTGCTGCATCCGATGGTCCGTTGCTCGAACGGCAAGTTTGAGCAAGTCGCATGGACCGACGCGCTCGATCATGTCGCCAACAGGCTGCAACACATCATCGCGAAGCATGGTCCGGACTCAGTCGCGTTCTATCTATCGGGCCAGTTGCTGACGGAGGATTACTACGTCGCCAACAAGCTGATGAAGGGTTTCATCGGCACAGCGAATGTCGATACCAATTCGCGGCTCTGCATGGCGTCGTCGGTCGCGGGCCATCGCCGCGCATTCGGCGCAGATACCGTGCCGGGATGTTACGACGATCTTGATGAAGCCGATCTGCTGGTGCTGGTCGGCTCCAATGCCGCCTGGTGTCATCCGATCCTGTTTCAGCGGATGATCGCCAATAAGCAGAAGCGCGGCGCGCGCATTGTGGTGATCGATCCCCGCGAAACCGAAACCTCCGGCGACGCCGATCTGTTTCTCGGGCTGAAGCCCGGCACCGACACGGCGCTGTTCAGCGGGTTGCTGGCATATCTGGCGGACAACGGCGCGCTGGATCAGGCTTATATCGACGAGCACACCAGCGGTTTCGATGCTGCGCTCGTCAAGTCGCGAAGCATCGCGGGCAGTGTCACGGCGACTGCGCTCGCGACCGGCTTAGCTGAGTCCGACGTCATGGCGTTCTTCCAGATGTTCGCGAAAACGCCGCGCGTGGTCACGCTCTATTCGCAGGGCGTCAATCAGTCGGCGCAGGGCACGGACAAGGTCAACGCCATCGTCAATTGCCATCTCGCGACAGGCCGCATCGGCAAACCCGGCGCATCGCCATTCTCGCTGACCGGGCAGCCGAATGCGATGGGCGGGCGCGAGGTCGGCGGACTTTCCAATCAGCTTGCGGCGCATATGGGTTTCACGCCAGCGGACATCGATCGCGTGCGCCGGTTCTGGAAAGCGCCGCAGATCGCGACCCATGAGGGCCTCAAGGCCGTTCAGATGTTTCAGGCCATCGGGCGCGGGGAGATCAAGGCGCTGTGGGTGATGGGCACCAATCCGGCGGTGTCGCTGCCGAACGCCGATGCCGTGCGCGCCGCTATGCAGAAGCTCGACCTGCTGGTCATTTCGGAGAACGTCAAATCAAACGACAGCATCAATTCCGGTGCGCATGTGTTGCTGCCTGCTCATGCATGGGGAGAAAAGTCAGGCACGGTGACAAACTCCGAGCGCCGGATTTCTCGGCAGCGCGCCTTTTTGCCGCCGTCGGGAGAATCGAAGTCCGATTGGTGGATCGTGAGCGAAGTTGCCAAGCGCCTCGGCTATGGCGCAGCGTTTTCGTACACATCAGCGGCGGATATTTTTCGCGAGCACGCGCAACTGTCGGAATTTGAAAACAACGGCAGCCGCGACTTCGACATCGGCTCAGCGTCCAGCATTCAGGAAGACGCGTTCGATGCCATGGAGCCGTTTCTCTGGCCTAAACCATTGACTGTTGCGGAAACGCGATCGCGGTTCTTTGCAGATGGCGGTTTCTACACCAACGACCGCAAAGCCCGTTTCATCGCGCCGGACATGCCCCGGCTGCGCGGCGACACATCCGCTGCGCGACCGCTGCGGCTGAACACAGGGCGTATCCGCGACCAGTGGCACACCATGACGCGCACCGGCATGAGCCAGCGTCTCGGTCAGCATCTTCCGGAGCCTTATGTCGAGATTCATCCGGCCGACGCAGCGATGGCTGACATTGTCGATTGCGGATTCGCGCGGCTCGCGACCGATCTTGGCCAGTGCATTCTGAAAGTCTTCGTCAGCGAGCGTCAGCAGCGCGGAATGCTGTTCGCGCCGATTCACTGGAGCGAAGAAAATTCGGCCTCAGGCCGCGTCGGCGCGCTCGTCGCACCCTTTACCGATCCGTTTTCAGGACAGCCAGAGAATAAAGCCACGCCGGTTGCCATTGAAGCGGTTACGTTCGCGCAACGCGGTTTCGTGCTGTCGCGCGAGACGATGACGTTTCCAAAAGACGTATGGTGGGCGCGTGTCGCCGTCACTGGCGGTTATGGCTATCTGCTGGCCAGCAACCGCGAGCTTGCGTTGTGGAAATCATATCTCGCACCGGAGGGCGAGGCGGGGCACACCGCCGAATATGAAGACACCGCGCGCGGCGTTTATCGCGTAGCGCAGTTTTCCGGCGACAGGCTCGAAGCCTGTCTGTTCATGGGACCTGCCGCGGACGCGCCGGGTTGGGATGCAGTCAAAGCATTGTTCGCAGCAGATACCGTGACGGATGAGCAGCGGCGAATGTTGCTCTCCGGCAAATCCGCCGATGGTCTTGCTAGCGACGGTCCTGTGGTCTGTGCGTGTTTCGGTGTGGGCCGGACCGCGATCTGCGGCGCAATCGCCGACGGTGCGCGAACGGCGCCTGAGATCGGGGCGAAACTGAAGGCGGGCACGAACTGTGGTTCATGCATTCCGGAGTTGAAACGGCTGATCGCGCAAACGAGTGTGCCGGAGCCATTGGTTGCGAGCGCGGCGAGCTAGAACGGCGCGATCCGAATGCCATTCTTTTCCAGCGCAGCGCGGACCTGACGTGCGATTTCTACTGCGCCCGGCGTATCGCCGTGAATGCAGACCGTATCGATCTTCACCGGAATGATCTTGCCGGACGCCGCTGTGATGGCGTTGTCCTGCACCATGCGCACGACACGTTGCGCGATCTGCGTGGCGTCATGCAGCACAGCGCCCGGCTTGCTGCGCGCCATCAGTTGCGCATCGTCTTCATAGGCCCGGTCGGCAAACACCTCATAAATTAGCTTCAGTCCGGCAGCTTCGCCGGCGCGAACCAGCGCCGAATTCGGCAGCACCACGAAATGAAGGTTTGAATCGACGGCTTTGATCGCAGCGGCGATAGCGCGCGCTGTCGTGTCGTCCACGCATCCCACATTGGACAGTGCGCCATGTGCCTTGACATGCGTCACTTTGTGACCGGCGAGAGAAGCAACCGCCTGCAGCGCGCCGATCTGGTAAGCGACCATCGTCTCGATTTCGGACGACGTCAGGCCGGGAACAGGGCGTCGTCCAAAACCCTGCAGGTCGCGATAACCGGGATGAGCGCCGATGCTGACGCCACGTTCTTTCGCGAGCTTTGCCGTCTTGAGCATGATGTCGGAATCGCCTGCGTGAAAACCGCAGGCGACGTTGACGCTGCTGGCAATGTTCAGCATGGCGTCATCGTTGCCCATGTCCCATGTGCCGAAGCCTTCGCCGAGATCGCTGTTGAGATCGATGGTCGTCATTTTCTTTGTGGTTCTCCGGCGATTTGAGTTTGCCACGTCGCGGTGTCGATTGCATTCACAGCCGCGCCAGCCACATTTGCCTGCTGCAGTTCCAGAAGATTGAGGCTAGAGCCGCCAGCGGGATGGATGCGATCAGGAAGCGCGTGCAGAAACTCCGCCAGCTTCCGCGCTTCGGTCTGTGCATCCTCGACATTGATAGCTTTGAAGCGAATTGTCGAACCGGCCTGCATTTGCGCGAAGCGGCCAAGGTCGGCACTGATGACGGTCGCGATTTTGGGATAACCGCCGGTGGTGCCATGATCGGCCATCAGAACGATAGGCTGGCCATTGCCGGGCACCTGAATGCTGCCGCGCACCGCGCCATCCGAGACAATGTTGTGGCCGCCAGTGTGAACGATCTTGGAGCCTTCAAGACGATATCCCATGCGGTCACTGGTGGCGGAAACGCGCCAATCGTTATTCAGAAAGACATCGCACGCCGTGCCGAATTCATCGTCCTGCGGGCCCATCACGACGCGGATCGCGGACTTTGGCCAGTCCGGAATATCCAACGCGCGTTCATAAGTTGTAAGTTTCGCTACACCTGCGTCGAGTGTATCGCCAGCTTGCAGCGGACGCGGGAAGGGGCTGCCGAGTCCGGCGCGCGCATTGACGGACAGGCTGCCGAACACCGGCTCACCTTTGATGCCGCCCTCGATGGCGAGGTAGCTGAACATGCCGTTCCGCGCAGGGCCGAGTTTGAGCGTTTCGCCTTCCGCGATCAGTGCAGTTTCGTTGAGAGCCAAAGGCGTTCCAGCAATATCGGCGGTGCGCGCGGCACCCGACAACGCAATGCGCATCGCGCCATCACGTGCGGTAAATGAGGCGGGGAGTGGCCCCACTTCGATGGCGGCAGCGAAAGTGCAATTTTCAACTAAGGTGTTGGCGACGGCGAGCGAGATGCGGTCCATCGCGCCGCTGCTTGTCAGTCCATAACGCTGCGCGCCGAACCGTCCAGCATCCTGAACCGATGTCGCAGGCCCGGCTGCAATGACAACAAGCTGGCTCATGACGCGGATAACTCGGCGATTGTTTCGCCGCGCTCCGCCGCACGATCCAGCACATCGAATTCTTTCGCATCGATGGCGTAAAACTTCACCGCATCTCCAGGCTCCATGAGAAACACCGGATCGCGATGCGGATGAAATGTGCGGACAGGCGTTCGGCCCAGCAGGTGCCACCCGCTCGGTGCGGCGAGGCATTGCACGCAAGCCTGGACACCGCCGATGGAAATGGTGCCAGCGGGTGTCTGCGTTCGAGGATTTTCGCGGCGCGGCGTTGCGAGGGAAGGATCGAGTCCGCTCAGATAGGCGAAGCCGGGCGTAAATCCGATCATCGCGACGCGATACTCGCTACCGGTGTGCTTTGCGATCACGTCTGACGTCGAAATGTTATGGGCGCGCGCCACGTCATCCAGGTCGACGCCGTACTCTCCGCCGTACACCACGGGCACCCGCCATCGACGTACAGATGATTCAGGCGGAACGGGCAGTTGCGCGAGCGCCAGCAGCTTTTCCGATAGTTCCGAAAAGCCGATCTGCACCGGGTCATAGTGCACGAGCAGTGAGCGATAGGTCGGAACAGACTCCACGACGCCGATGATCGCGGCTTCTGTCAGATTGCGATCCAGCGCTAAGACCTGCCGGTTGATCGCCGCGTCGATGATGCGGCCGAACTCCACGGTCAGGGCCGTGTCGCCCGACGGAAGGATGCGCGGCGAAATACTGGGCGTGTCAGCAATCATCGTTTGGCCGGTAATTTCGCGGGAGCGCGCACCCGCATTTGTCGGACAAACAGCCCGAAATGGCAAATAAGCGCGTATTATTACAACATATAAATGCGCATTACCGGTCAACGGATTGCCGTCTTGACGCGCCGTCGCGCTTTCGCAAAAAGCGTGGCACACCTTATCGGAGACGCCTTCATGCCGCTCTCGTCCGACGCCGTCGCAACTTTGAAAAAAATTACAACTGCGACGATTACGACCATTCTTCTGAAAAAAGGCCTTCGGAATGTCTGGCTACGCGGCTCGCGCCCGTTGCGGCCGGGGCAGGAGCGTTTGGTCGGCCCGGCTTTCACGCTGCGGTTTGTGCCGGCGCGCGAGGATCTCGCTACGCCGGAATCATGGTCGAAACCCATTTCGACCCGCACTGCCATCGAGGCCATGCCTGAAGGCTGTATCGCTGTCGTCGATGCGATGGGGATTAAGGACGCCGGCATATTCGGCGATATCCTGTGCGCGCGCATGGCGAAACGCGGCGTCACCGCATTGGTGACAGACGGTGCGGTCCGTGACCTTGAAGGCGTGCTGGGTACGGGGCTGCCTGTCTGGTGCGATGGTGCCGCTGCGCCGCCATCGGTCGCCGGACTCACATTCGTCAATTGGGGTGAGCCGATCGGCTGCGGCGGCGTCGCGATCTTTCCCGATGACGTGATCGTCGCCGATCAGGATGGTGCGGTCGTCATTCCGCAGGCGTTCCTCGACTTGATTCTGACCGAAGGGCCGGAGCAGGAGGCGATGGAAGGCTGGATTGTCAACGAGGTGAATAATGGCGCTGCGCTGCCGGGGCTCTATCCGATGAACGCGGAGACGAAGGCGCGCTACGCAGAATCAAAAACGAAAAAATAAGACTCGATCAGGAGCGCGGGCGTCGCCATCCGACGACCGCTGCTTCCACAAGACTACCGGACTCGCTATTCCGCCATTCGCCGTTCACGCGACGGCATGAAAACGGCAGTTGGTAGGTTCCGCTCTTGTCTTCGCACAGTACCTGAACCGATTCATTCGGCGAAGGCTCGCCATTTCCATCGAACTCTGCGAGTCGCTGCAGACGTGTTGCCATCGGCAATCTCCTTCTAGGCACAAATGCGCGAGCGCATCGCGTGTTCCGGCGGCGAGAAATTCGGAACCGTTATCAATTTAAGAAATTTTGCGTTTTTCGTGTGACGGCGTGACTGCCACACGTGAGAAATTATGCATGGAATCTTGGTGTTTCTGCGATTGTGGCAAGTATTGATTTACGTCTTTGCCACGAGCATGGGCAGGGAAAGGAGTAAATCGATGCAGCTATTTCTTTTTCTGATCATGATTGTCACAGGCACGTTTCTCCTTGCTGGAACCATCCGGAACCATGGATGGTATCTGGCAGATCAATTGTGCGTGCAGGGTGCGTTGCTTTGTGACAATCCGCTTCCGCTGATTATTATTGCGTTCGTGCTCACGCTGATCGTGTCTCTTCGTCTTGCAGTGAAGACTTAAATTCAAGACGCTTACAGAACGAGCGCCAATGCGAAGGCATCGAAGCTGCTTGTCTCGACGCTGGGGGCGGCGGGAATAGCTGGCGTGATGTTCTGCTGCGCCAAAGCGAGGGATGGGACTGATTGCTCAAACCGTTTCACGCCTTCCGCATCGATTGCGACAAGAGGACGCTCTTTGTGAGGCTCTGAGTCCTCGATCATCACAAGAGTCCGATTGTCCAGAATGCGCCAGCGTCCGTCGAAGCGCGCGGCGAGAACTGCGTGGTCTTCGCCTGTCGCGGGGTCGCGGAGGATGACGAGGCGAAGATCGTCACGAGCAACGCCAGCCTCATGAAGCGCGACAAGCTTGGCGATCGCGTAGTCCTCGCAGTCGCCGGCCCCCGATGTGAGCGTTGCCAAAGGGGAGGACCAATAATCGTCGGCACCGTATTGCGATAGATCGCTGACGGGACGAACCGCGAGATTGATCGCCCGGTTCACTTCGCCGAGCCGGGCCAGTCCCGAGCGCGCGGCCGCTGCCTGAATGATACCGAGAAAGCGAAGCGCGGCCGGCGATCCGCAGGTCTCCGGGCTTGCCCGGCATTCGGTGATGATTTTGGCTTCAGCTTCAATGGCGCTTGCTACGCCCTGCCACTTCTTGTGAAGCGGCCCATCCGGAAGCGGGGTGGTGGTAAGGCTGAACGGTTCGCTCGGCTCGGCAGCCCGACCGCTTGCCAACACCGCTGATTGACCAGTGAGCGCCTCAACTGCTGCATGAACAGGATGGCAGAACGCGTTGAACAGCAGCATTAAAGCCGCCGCGCCTTTCCAGGCCGAAGAGATTGCAGACATGAGCCGCCCCGTGTCTGGACATCGGAGGGCGGAAGCGCCCGCTCGTGGCCAGATCATTGGGGCTCAGATTGAAAGAAGGGCCTTTTTAGCAGCTTAAAACGCGACGAAACGAGCGATTTCGATTCAAATATGCGGAACCGGACGTGAGCGGATTATCTAAAATTTGAAATACGGATAACGCAGCGGGTTATCATGATCGGAACCGCGTATCATAAGTAAAAAGAAGAATATAAGCTAAATGGCTACAGTATAGAACTCGTTTGAGCCGTTCATATTTTGAGAAACTAAAGCAACGGTGGCTGAAAAGTGCGCTTATCTGGTCGCGAACGCTGGCGAAATCCAGTAGCTGCGCGGTTCGATCTCGCTAAAAACTCTCTTTATCTCGTGAATTTAAGGGCGCTGGTCTGTGGCTTGAAAGCTACTTTTGCGCAATTTTACTTGCAAGACAGGTCAAAACCATGCGGATTAGTTCAAATCGCTATCCGAGATGCTTCATTTGATGCTATGAATTCTTAATTCAGGATTTTTTAAGAATAACATTCCGGGGCGGGCTCCAGTTGAATTTCGCCGAACGATTTGACTCAAAGCTGTCGCATGACTCGCCGGTGTCCATCACTGGTGAGCGTTTTGCGATCGAGTCCAAGCCGGTGTTTGTGCATACCGACTTGTCCAAGGCCATTATCGTTCCAGACGCGCATCTGTTGTTTTCCGGCGAGTACACGCGCATCGGCAACGACCTGATTATCTCGAGTCAGGATCAAAAATTCGTCGTCGGCAATTATTTCAAAGGCGAGGTGCGACCGGCGCTCACCGCGACGGATGGCTCGACGCTATCCGGTCACATCATCAACGCACTGACTGGTCACGTCCATTACGCGCAAGCAGGCGAGCCGGTCGCGGCCCAAGTCATCGGCCACGTTCTGAAATTGTCCGGCAGCGCATCGGCAATCCGCAACGGCGTGTCGATTGAGCTCAAGATCGGAGACGCCGTTCAAAAGGGCGACGTCATCCAGACCGGTTCGGATTCTTCGATTGGCCTGACGTTCGTCGATGGCAGCGCCTTCGGCATGACGTCGAATGCACGTATGGTGCTCAACGAGATGATCTTCGATCCGAACGGATCGTCGAATTCATCGCTGATCAGCCTCGTGCAGGGCACGATCACATTCGTCGCGGGGCAGACGGCCAAGAACGGCAATATGCGGGTGGAAACGCCGGTTGCCACCATGGGCATCCGCGGAACCGCGGTGCTTGTCGAGATTGCGTCGAATGACGGTCCGACGAAATTCTCGGTGCTTGTTGAGCCTGACGGCCATACGGGTTCTTATAACCTGTACGACAAGATCACCGGACAGTTGATCGGCACGGTCTCGCAAGCCGGGCAGGTGACCTTTGTGTCAAGTCTCGGCGTCGGCCAGCCGCCATCGGCGGTCGAGCAACTGAAGACGATGCAGGATCAGCAGGCTGAGAAGGCCATCATCCAGCAGGTCTTTCAGCTTTATTTTCCGAACTACAATCCGGATGCAAATCCGAAAACAATGAAGTTCGGATCGACCAGCGGCAACAACCTCGCTGAGATCATCATCGGGACCGCGACGTTCAATGGCCAAACCGCGATCAGCCAGATCGAACTAAGGTTTGCTCCTGCCGATCCGAATACGGGCGGCAACAACGCGACCAATCGCGTTTTCTACAATGCCAAAGCCTCTTTCTCGACAGACGCGGTGCATTCGTCGCAATCGTTCGGCTCGCATCCGGACTCGTTCATGCTCGGCAACTTCGTCAAGATCAGCGATCCTGACATAGGCAACGCGCCGTTCTACGATACGCCGACGCCTTTCATTCCCGGCACGGCCACAATCCTCAGTGCGATCAGCACGACCAGCGCACCAAACATGGATGCGCTCAAGAGCTTGCTCCACATCGATCAGACCACGGGCCAGGTCAGTTTCGATCGGCAAGACTTCAATTTTCTCGATGACGGTCAAACGGTCGAATACATCATTCGGGTGAAAGCGTCGTCTGGACCGGATTCCGAATACGTCTTGATCCATGTGACGTTTAACGGCGCTGACGATCCGCCTATTTTCAGCAATCCAATTCCGGTTGCCGTTGAACTTCATGAGATCGGAATCGTGGCACCTGCAACGGTGCCACCGACGAACGGCGACGGCGTATTGCAAGATACGATTACGGTTCATTTCACCGACGCCGACTACAGCGAAACCGGCAGCAATTACGCGGTGCAAATTTCGTCGGTCAGCACGTCGGGGTCCACCGCCGGGTTGGACGCCGGCACGCTGGACAGCACACTTCGAAGTTTCTTCACGTTTGCAACGACGCCCGTTACAAAAGACCTCAATCAGACGGATGGCTATATCCACGGAACATTCCGTGCGGATGATAAAACGTTCGACTACCTCGCTGACGGTCAGCAGCTTGTCATCACCTACACTGTGGCGTTGACCGAGCAGGACAAAGGCGTTCCGGTTTACGAGACGTTCACGGTGACGATTGTTGGCTCAAATGACGTGCCGACAATTACAGCGGGCGCCAATCAGACCGACACCATTTACGAAGTTCCGAACCAGACCGGTCAGACGGGTTTCGACACGAATGCAAGCGGCAACACTCCTGCAGGATCTATCAATTTTGCAGACGTCGATCTGACCGATCGCCCCGACGCGACAACAACGGTCCAAACGATTGTCTATCTGTCTGCGGACGGCGACGATCTGACGAGCACGCTTACCGCCCCCCAGATCGCCGCTATCAAGGCCGCATTCGTTATTGAGCAACTTGGGAATACGAATAACGGCGTGGTCCATTGGACCTACAAGTTGCCTGACGATGTACTTGATTTCATGTCGCAAGGCGAAACGATCCAGCTTGTTTCAACGGTGCAGGTCGCCGATCATCACGGCGGCACCGCAGATGCGACGGTTACGATCAACATCGTCGGCGGTGCGAACGACACGCCAGAGATCACGAGTGTTACCGGCCTCGCGCTGACGGAGTTGCCGACCTCACTGCACGATACCATCACGGCGAATTTTACCGACGTTGATCTCACGGAAACGGGACACACGGCCTCGGTCAAGAGCGTCGCAATGACGGGCGTAGTGCCGCCGGGAATGACGTCGGGGCAGGTCTACACTTCAGCAAATGCCTTCCTCGCCCTTTTGACAGTCGCTTCTGTCGTCAAGAACTCAGGCGACAGTACTGGGCACGCAACTTTCAACTTCGATGCAAGTCCGGGTGTATTCGATTATCTTGCGACGGACGAGGTCGTGACGCTGACTTATGTTATCGGCGTCAAGGATTCCAATAACGCCTCGGACACGCAACAAGTCACGGTCACGATCAAGGGCACCAACGACGCGCCCGTGATCGATGCCATCGCTGCAACGACGTTGAATGAGCAGACCGACACCAGCGACCTGACGTTGGCGACACCGATCCATGTCACGTTTACCGATGTCGACCTCAATGACGTGGGCCACACGGCATCCGTCACTGCTGTAGCAACGTCGGGTGACACGGCCGGCCTTGCGCTGTTACCGCAACAACTCATCAACCTCGTAACGTCGGTCAACACGGCAAAAGCCGCGGGCTCTTCCGCCGGAACGGTCGATATTGGATTTACCGCGTCGTCGACGGACTTCGATTATCTCGCTGTCGGCGAGAGCATCAAGCTGACCTACACGTTGACAGTCAGCGACGGGGATGGCGGCAATACATCCAAGACCTTTGATGTCACGATCAAGGGCACCAACGACGATGCTATCATTAGCGTTGATGCCGGAGATAGCGACGTTGGCGCGGTCAAGGAAGACGATCACGCGGTCAGCGAAACCACCAGCGGCACATTGTCGTTCAGCGATGTCGACCTGAGCAACACGCACACCGTGAGCGCAGCGCCTGTCGGGACCACACTTGGAACGCTGACCGCGACCAAGACCTCAGATACATCTGGCGGTACAGGTGGTGCGATCGAGTGGAATTACAGCGTTGCAGATGCTGATATTCAGTATCTGGCAGCGGGTGAACAGAAGTACGAAACATTCAGAGTTTCGGTATTCGACGGCACCAGCACGGTTACGAAGGATATCGTTGTTGTCATCACCGGCACGAATGACGTGCCTGTGATTTCGGGTGTATCCACTGGCAACGTCATTGAGGATACCTTTCCTGTCGGAACGAATCTCGTCACCGACGGTACGCTGACTATCACCGACGCAGATCACGATCAGTCGAGCTTTGTAGCGCAGAACGCAACAGTCGGCTCGAACGGCTACGGCGTGTTCACGCTCGAAGCGAACGGCCACTGGACCTACACGGCTGACAACAATCAGGCCGCGATCCAGCAGCTTGGCGAAGGCGAGACGCTG
>Ga0209023_10005206_pt1 | contig 14340 bp, 11 predicted proteins | sample LakOneMetagenome_FD_187468 | JGI IMG/M metagenome (GOLD analysis project Ga0209023, IMG submission 187468) | Freshwater and sediment microbial communities from Lake Erie, Canada (SPAdes) (version 2) | ecosystem: Environmental > Aquatic > Freshwater > Lentic | place: Lake Erie, Canada...
AAATTGCACAATTAATGGGTGTCAATATTGAAGGCTTAACAGTCACTGAGGCTGCATACTCTGCTATTGCTGCAATCCGTGAATTATCAGCATCAATTGGTATTCCATCAGGTTTAGCTGTGCTCGGTGTTAAAGCTGATGATCATGCTGTGATGACAAGTAATGCCCAAAAAGATGCTTGTATGCTGACCAATCCACGCAAAGCCACAGATGCTCAAGTCATCGGTATTTTTGAAGCGGCGATGTAATTTTTTATTCATATCGCTGTTTGATACATCCTTATTTATTGAATTTTAGGAATATTGCTTCGGTAATATTCCTTTTTATTTTCCTCTATTTTTTAATTACTTATAATTTGAATTTTCAGTTAAACATTAATAAAAATATATTTAGCTCAGTTAAGCACGAGAGCAATTTATCTTCGATCAAGAAAAATCAAGAATAAATATTGACAATTCATATTGTCTAAAAGACAATCAAATTCTCCGTTAAAATAAAATGCTTGGTATCTTTCAAATGAAAACGATCATTATTACAGGTGCCAATACTGGCATTGGTTTAGCCACAGCTACAGAATTTATCAAAGATGGCCATCACGTCATTATTGCTTGCCGAAATGTACAAAAGGCTCAACAAGCCAAACAGCATTTAGAAAGTTTCGCTACTGGCAAAATTGACATTATCCAACTGGATCTTAATAGCTTAGAAAATGTCAATCAAGCAGCCAATTCCATTATTGAAAATTACGAAAAAATTGATGTATTAGTCAATAATGCTGGGCTCATGACACCAACACTTGAAGCCACAGAAAATGGTTATGAAAAACAATTTGGCGTCAATTATTTAGCACATTTTTTATGGACAATGAAACTTTTGCCTCTTGTACAAAAGGCAGAACGTGGGCGAATTATTCATCTTGCATCTATGATGCATCTACTCGGCTCTATTAAACCCGAAATTTTCAAAGCAGACCAAGTCAAGCAATACAATGGCGTTCGAAGTTATGGCAACAGTAAATTAGCCAATCTTTTGTTTAGTAATGCGTTGGCTGAAAAATTAGAAAATACCCAAGTCACCAGTAATTCATTACACCCTGGCGGTGTAGATTCTGAAATTTATCGTGAATTACCTAAATACCAATATAAAGTGATTAAACTGTTTTTAATTCCACCCTCTAAACCTGCAAAATTGATCAAGAAAATTGCTTTTGATCCAAGTTGGAATAATAGAAATGGTGATTATGTCAGCTTACAAACACCTGCTATGAGATCTGCTAAAGCCAAAGATATGCAATTGGCTCGTAATTTATATGAGCAATCTTTAGCTTTGGTACAACATTATCTTTAAAGTCTTTAATATTTATAGGCTTTTAAGATTTCTAAATCTTGAAAATCATAAATTTTAAAAAATTATAAAGCTATGGGAACAATAAGTTGATCTTATTGTTCCCATTTTATATTTTCTAATCATCGGAAAATTCTAAGAATTGAAGCAGAATTTGAAAATTGTTCCTTGAAAATCGAATTATTCCCAATACGTCATGATGTAAGCCTTACGATTTGGTCGAGTATTATTTCGCCCAATAAAACACATCCGAGAATAACGTTCTACAACCTGTAAAACACTGAGCGCATCATTCATGTCATGTGCCATTAACATCCAATGATTACCTTCTTTTAAGCGCCAACCATCCGCATCAATGTCTTCAGCAACCACATTTGCAGGGTTGTAAGCAATGCTATCGACTTTTGTTAATGTTTCATAAGGTAATCCGCTACTCCCTGCCCAATACTCAACGATATAATCTGCACGATTAGCTCTCGGATTATCCCGCCCAATAAAACCGTGACGATTATGTCTTCTTGCAACACAAAGTCCGTTACGTGCATCTTCTTTATTATCAAACATTTTCATACGACTTACACCATCGGTAAGCAACCATCCTCTTGCGCCTTCATCCACAATTCTTAAACGATTTGGGTTATAAGCAAGTTCATCACGCGTAAATACTTCATAAACGTCTTGAATCAAATACATGCTGTTATTAATACCACATTGGTTGTATGCAATTCTAAACGTACCATCATTACCACGAGTTGGACCCCAACTATTTTTACAGATCCAGCAAGATTGAGCATCGTCATAGCCAATCACTGTAACTGCATGACCGCCTGCGACTGCACCGTTCACATAGGAATAGACACCATTTGCCCCTGAATTCCAATACACAAAAAAATCATCGTAAACGGTAAAAGATGTAACCAGTGGGCCTTGTTCACATAGCCACCGTTTCATAAGTTTAATATCTGTCGTTGAGTCATAACCTGTAATTTTTAAAGTTAATTGTGTTCCGTTGACCAATTCTGCATTTTGATTGACGGCTCTATAAGGATAATTTAATTCATCACAAGTGCCTTGATCCATTACAAAATCTAATGCATTTGGAATGTTCCAACCATAACGTGGATCACCCAAATTGCATTGTCGTTCTGGAATAAAAAAGAGACCTGCTTCTGATAAATCAACATTTAAACCTGCATTATGTGTTTCTATTCGTCGATGCGCTTCTAAGGCTGATGCAACTGCAAAGGCAACACAAGAACCACAACCGCCTTGATTCTTAACTGGAGAAATCCAATTTTGACCACCTACATTCCACCAATCATATGACTGAGGGAGTACTTTGGTATAAATCAATGGAAATCGTTTTATTGTCGGATCTAAAACTCTAATTTTATCCCATTCTAATTTTCTGAACCTTGGAAATCGTGCTTTTAACGTTCCCATTGGAGGTGTTAATTCACCTAATTGATAACGTAACTTTTCAGCATTAATATCCAAATCATCTAGAGCATTATCAGGAATTGTCCAATTCACATTCTTTAGTTTGAGCAAACCCTTTAATTCTTTTATATTCATTTTACTTATCCTTATCTTCTTGGTTTTTCAATTGAGTCATATTAAACTCAGAAAATAATCTAATCCTTTTTATATTTTTTACAAATAGATTAAAAATTAAGTAAATTTAAAAATAAAAAAATCAGCAAGATTAATAACGTAATATTTATAAAATAAAATACCATTCAACAAACAAGAAGATAGTTCAAATAAATTACCTCCTCAAATTTAAACCATTAAATAACATAAACTTAAAAACAATTAAAAATAAAGACATAAATCACGAAAATTTAAAAATCAAACCACCAAACAAAAACAACAAAATACAATTGATTAATAAAAATTTTCATCACAAGAAAAATAACAACTACACAAACTTAAAGGAAAATATAAATGATTATTCAATCGATAACGATACTATTCTAGCAATAAATCAAATTACACAGAATTACAGTTTAGTATTCCGTTACATATTAGAAAAAATTCCTAGAAATATATGCAAGATACCCATTCAAAATCGTATTAAATTTCAAAACGCTTAATTCAGAAATTTGTATTAACGAAACATGAATCAGCAAACCGTCAGATTTGTAGCGTACTATCTTTAAAGACATTATAAGTTCATACAAAAGCTATAGGCTTCCCTCAGTTGAATCGGTAATATCTTTGAGGTTTGCTCAAATTTGAATCATAAAAAGCATGTTGCCGAAACAAAGCGATTGAATTCAAAAGAACTTAATTGAAACAATGAGAATATAAATATGAAAAAAACAATTTTAATTACAGGCGCCAATGCAGGAATTGGTTTAAGCACCGCTGAAGAATTTGTAAAAGAAGGTCATCATGTGATTTTAGCTTGTCGCAATATGGAAAAAGCTGAACAAGCCAAACAACATCTAAAAACTGTGGGTGAAGGTCAAATTGATTTGGTACAACTCGATTTAAATAGCCTTGAGAAAGTGAATCAAGCGGCCAATGAAATCCTGTCGAAATACTCTCATATCGATGTTTTGGTGAATAATGCAGGTTTAATTTCTCAGAACTTAGATGTCACTGAAGATGGTTTTGAAAAACATTTTGGTGTGAATTTCTTAGGTCATTTTTTATGGACGTTGAAACTACTCCCTGCTGTTAAAAAATCAGTGCAAGGTCGAATCATTCATCTGTCTTCGATTGGTCATTGGGGCGGAAGTATCCAACCTGAAAAGTTCCTCGCTGCAAACAATAAGCATTACATTATGTTCCCAAGTTATGGTAGCAGTAAGCTTCAAAACCTGTTGTTTAGTAATCTTCTTGCTACACAACTTGAAGGAAGCAATGTGACCAGTAATGCTTTGCATCCTGGTGCTATTGATTCAGAACTGTATCGTCAATTGCCTAAATTTCAGTATATATTTGTTTCAATGGTACTTATCCCACCATCAAAACCTGCAAAATTAATTAAAAAAATGGCTTTGGATGAAACATGGGCCACCAAGAATGGTGAATATGCAAGTGTACAGACACCTGCTTGGGCATCTAAAAAGTCAAAAGATCTAAAACTCGCACAACATCTTTATGATTTATCCTATGATTTAGTGAAAACATATTTGTAATGTGTTATTAAATTTCATATGAATAAGATAGGAATGAATAATGATAACGCAGTCGAATGAATATAAACCTGATGTACTAGGCGCAGGATATGAGCAACTCACGCTCAACTATCCAGATGATTATGAAGGCAAAGTCACAGCCACATTGGTTCGTAAAAAAGCGGATCAACCCACTCAAAAAGCTGTCCTTTATATTCACGGTTTTATTGATTATTTTTTCCAAAAAGAAATGGCAGAACAATTTAACCAACACGGTTACGATTTTTATGCACTCGATTTAAGAAAATACGGTCGTTCTCATCTGCCACATCAAAAATATTACTATGTACTTAATTTGAGTGAATATGATGCTGAAATTACTGAGGCATTAAATATTATTGAACAAGAAGGTCATAGCAGTGTTGTATTATCAGGACATTCAACAGGTGGTTTAACGTCTACACTTTATGCTGCACATCATCCGAATCACCCGTTGATTAAAGCGCTGTGGTGTAATAGTCCGTTTTATGATTTTAATATGCCACTTTGGAAGAAAAAACTAGCATTACCTAAATTAAGTGCTTTGGGTAAACGCTTACCCAAATTACAGTTCCCAAGTGAACTCAATAAATGGTATGTCACCAGCCTGCATAAAGACTTAAAAGGCGAATGGGACTTTGATTTAGACTGGAAAAAGAAAACCTATCCAAAAGTTTATTTAAGTTTTATCCGTGCTATTTATGAAGCTCAAAAAGAAATTCATATCGGTGCTCAAATCACCGTCCCTGCATTGATCATGCATTCTCATAAAACGACATATCCAAAGAAATTTGATCAAAATGCGCAAAGTACGGACGTTATTTTAGAAGTCAAAGACATTATTAAATATGGAAATAAATTACAAGGTGATGTCACTGTAATGACAGTTCAAAATGGATTACATGATTTAGTGTTATCAGCACCGCCTGTTCGTGCAGAGCTTTATCAAAAACTATTTGAATGGCTTGCTCTAAAAAAACTTTAATTCAAGACTCAATCCAATTGGTATAAAGCACATCATTGCTCATCTTTATATTTCATGAGTATTTGATGTGCTGGATGCCCTAGAGGTGTAAGTTCAATTAATCGTTCAACTGCATCAATTGCCTCTGGAAAATGTGCCAGATGTTTAAACAAACTATCAGTTTCATTGGCTTTAAAGATTGCTTCACTCAATCGAGACTCTAAACAATCACGCCATGCACATAGAAATGGACTTTCTGTCTTAGCTAAAAATACACCTTTACACAACTTTAATGCAGATTCCATATAACCCGAATCCAAAGCATTTTCGGCTTGCAGAAAATCTGCTTCAACATGTGCCAATAAACGATAAGGTCGAGAACCTAACATTCCCCCTAAAATATCACGTAACTGTGACATCTCAGCTTTTAAAGTACCGACACTGACCTTACGCTCACCATAAAGCGCTTGGTGTAAATTCTCCAAATTCATGCCCTGTGGACACAATGCAAGAATGGTCAAGATTTCGATTTGTCGTGGTGTCAGTACCACAATCTTGCCATTGAAAAGCACTTGAGGAACTGAAAATGCACGAATAAATAAATGTTGTTGCTGGAACTCTAATAATGCAGCTTGAATAATCGATGCGCAGCGTTCTGCAGCTAAAAGCCCCAAACTATTATGATGATTCCATGTCGTTGAAAGATCGATGACGCCAAGCACTTGTTTTGAATAAGGATCGATAATCGGTGCGGCATAACAGACCCAATCATGGATCGAAGACATATAATGTTCATTGGAAAAAACACAACTTGATTGTTGCGTTTTTAATGACAACGCCAAGGCATTGGTTCCCACCAATTCTTCACGCCACTGCCCACCTTCAATAAAATGTACACGCTCTGCAGCATTACGCATTTGACCACTTGCTGCCGACCAAATAATCGTACTTCCAACATCCCCAACCGCTGCAACCATTGAAGACTGTTCCGCAATATGGGTTAACTCATTTTCACAGTGTTCTAAAGCAACTTTGAGCATACTTTTCATGCTTTGCTTTTGAATAACTAAGGGCGCTGCATCCCGATCTTTTGGAATTTCTGCAGAATTTGAACGTTGCCAAGAACTTGCAATACTTTGCCCAAGTTGATCTGCATGTTTTAAAGACAAACTACTGCTTTGGCGTAATTGCTCAATCAAGTTACGTTTCTTTGTTAATTCTTGTTGACTCAACATATGCGACATTCCTATGTAATTTGTCTAAAACTTCCTCTTTTCCCTTTTATTATTTTTTTGGCTTGCTTGATAATCACAGTAGCACACTCTATAGATGAGCCGTCAACTCATCTCATACCAAAGATGTATAAAGGTAATAAAATTTAACAAAATCACTTGATTATTACGTTAAAAGAAACAATTGCAAATAATAGATCATAGTACAAATAAGTAGAGTTTATCCTCCAACCTTTTTCCAACCTTTCACTGAATAAGCTCAGATCATCATGTAAATATGACTGTGTCATACATGCATCTTCATATACTGATCATGTTAAGGATCAAGTTATAAATAAAGGAATATTCTCATGCGTTATGTAGATCCAAACCAAGCTGGTTCAAAAGTACAATTCAAAGCTCAATATGAAAATTTTATTGATGGAAAATGGGTACCTCCAGTAAAAGGTCAATATTTTGACAATATCTCTCCTGTCGATGGCAAAGTATTTACCAAAGTTCCTCGTTCATCTGCGGAAGATATTGAACTGGCTTTAGACGCAGCACATAAAGCCAAAACCGCTTGGAATAAAACCTCACCTACAACTCGTTCAAACTTATTACTCAAAATTGCAGATCGTTTAGAAGAAAATTTAGAATTACTTGCTGTTGCTGAAACATGGGAAAATGGAAAACCAATCCGTGAAACTTTGGCAGCTGATATTCCATTATGTATTGACCATTTCCGTTATTTTGCAGGCTGTTTACGTGCGCAAGAAGGTGGAATTTCTGAAATTGATGAAGATACCATTGCTTATCATTTCCATGAGCCACTTGGTGTCGTGGGTCAGATCATCCCATGGAACTTCCCTATACTCATGGCAGCATGGAAGCTTGCTCCTGCATTAGCAGCTGGAAACTGTATCGTACTGAAACCTGCTGAGCAAACGCCATCGAGCATTTTGGTTTTAGTTGAACTGATCCAAGACTTATTACCACCGGGCGTGCTGAATATTGTCAATGGTTATGGTGTTGAAGTCGGTCGCCCTCTAGCCACCAATCCACGTATTGCTAAAATTGCTTTCACAGGCTCTACGCAAGTGGGTCAATTAATCATGCAATATGCAACAGAAAATATTATTCCTGTGACCCTTGAACTTGGTGGTAAATCTCCAAATATCTTCTTTGAAGATGTGATGGATAAAAATGATGATTATCTAGATAAAGCACTTGAAGGGTTTGCAATGTTTGCCTTGAACCAAGGTGAAGTGTGTACGTGCCCATCACGTGCATTGATTCAAGAAAGTATTGCAGATCAATTCTTGGAAATGGCTGTTGAACGTGTACAAAGAATCAAGACAGGTCATCCACTAGATACTGATACCATGATTGGCGCTCAAGCTTCACAAGAACAACAAGACAAAATCTTAGGTTGTATCGCTACAGGTCGTGCGGAAGGTGCGCAAATTTTAACAGGTGGTGGTGATCGTCAAGAAGTGGGGCAAGGTTTCTATATCGAACCGACCATTTTCAAAGGCGATAACAGTATGAAAATTTTCCAAGAAGAAATCTTCGGCCCTGTACTTTCAGTCGCAACATTTAAAGACTATGACGATGCGATTAAAATTGCCAATGACACTATGTATGGTTTAGGTGCAGGTGTATGGTCACGTTCAGCACACACCTCATACCGTGCAGGTCGTGCAATTGAGGCAGGTCGTGTATGGACAAACTGTTATCACATCTACCCTGCGCATGCAGCATTTGGTGGTTATAAGAAATCAGGTATTGGTCGTGAAAACCATAAAATGATGCTTGATCATTATCAACAAACCAAAAACTTACTGGTCAGCTATTCAACTAAAGCGATGGGTTTCTTCTAAACTTATAACGAATTTAACTTCAAAAGCGGACTTAGGTTCGCTTTTTTACTTTGGTTTAATCAATAACAATAATCACAATAATAATCCATAAAAATATTCGATCAATCCATAGATAAAATGGTTTATCTTGTACTTGATTGACCTAGATATAAGACAAAACCAAAGCATAGAGCCTTAAAATGTTGCAAATCATCAATATTCTCTTTCCACCTATTGCACTCATTGGCTTAGGTTTTTACTTATTCCAATCACGAAGCTTAGATGCAAAGTTTTGGAATGGTGCGGAAAAGCTCAACTATTATGTGTTATTTCCATCATTATTATTTAGCTCTCTGGCAACAGCTAATATGCATATCGCACATATTGATATGATTTTGATGGTCATTTTCTTAGTAATGGCGTTTATTATTGCAAGTGTTTACATCTTTGCAACGATAAAGAAAACGCCTATTTCTCAGATTGATGTACATGTTCAAAGCTTGATTCGTTTTAATACCTATATTGGTCTATCCATTGCAACCACAATGAATCAACCAGAAATCAAAAGTATATTGGTAAATATTCTGGCGATTACTATTCCATTTGTAAATGTTGTTTCAATTCTCTCACTCACACCCAAACATCAGTTAAAGATTAAACTTATTCTGGTTTCTTTGATTAAAAATCCATTAATTAGTTCTTGTGTACTTGGTATTCTATTTAATGTATTTAACATTCCAATTTGGCAAGGTTTTAGCAATTTATTAACTGCATTTTCAAATAGTAGCCTCATGCTAGGTCTACTCTGTGTCGGTACAGTTATACAATTGGACACGATTAAAACCTATTTTAAAACGTCTTTAGTGATTAGTTTATTCAGGCTTATTATCATTCCGTTTGCGGTATTCATTTGCATACAATACTTTGAACTCAGCTATGCAGCTACGATTGCTATTATGATTTTCTTCTCAATTCCAACTGCACCTTCTGCTTATATTTTAACAAAATTACTTCATGGTAATTATCAATTGATGGCAGCAGTCATTAGCCTACAAACGCTGTTGTCTGTATTTAGTTTGGCGTTGATGCTGAGCTTATTACAAGCATATTATTCATAATTCTTACAGTTAATGTTTGTTTTAATTATTCATTTTAATATTACAGTTTTAATCAATATCAATAAAATGAAGGGAAAAATTTGAATGATGGAAAACTTGATCGATACTTTTCTAGGCAATCCATTGGGAAAATTGCTTTTTAGAATCATTGATCACTTTAACCATCATTTTATTGCTTATTTTAGATAGATTTTAAGCTGTATTTTTAGCGAGCTCCATTTCTACAAAATGCAAATGATCTACACCCCAAAATATTTCATCACCGACAAACCAAGTTGGCGCACCAAAAACCCCACGTTCAATCGCTTCATCAGTCACCAGTTTTAATTGTGCTTTGACTTGTTCATCTGCCAACCAAGCTTGTACTTGAGCGACATCTAAACCCAATCCTTGAGCAACACTTGCAAATTCGTTGATATCATTTAAGTTACGAGGGTTTCCAAACATTGCATCAAATAAACCATTCAATACTTTTTGAAAATTTTCAGGCTGATATAATTGAACAGCGGTAATAATTCGCATTAAATTCAAAGTATTGATCGGGAAATAAGGATTCATTTGCACGGGTATATTCCATAACTTTGACCAGCGCCCCATATCAATCATCGAATAACGTGCCTTCGCTGGCACCGCCATCGGGCTATTATTACCTGTCGCTTTAAATACTCCACCCAACAACATCGGCTTCCAAATAATTTCTGCTTGATATTGCTCAGCCAACTGTTGAATACGATACAAACCGATATAGCTATAAGGGCTACCTAAATCAAAATAAAAATCAACTTGTTTCATCTACTATTATTCCTTAATTTGGATGATTATTTAATGCGGACATATAAGACATATATTCTATAGCTTACTTAAATATAGTTAATAATCAAAATATAGTAACTTACCATTTTTCAATCCATGGTCGTAAATCTAATTCATGTGTCCACGCATCACGTGGTTGTTGCGAAAGATGCCAATAATTTTCAGCAATATGATCTGGATTAAGAATGCCATCTTGATCTTTCTTTGCATACATTTCTGGGAATGAGGTTTTAATAAAATCTGTATCAATTGCCCCATCTACCACTACATGTGCTACATGAATGTTTTGTGGGCCAAGCTCACGTGCCATACTTTGTGCCAAAGCTCTCAATGCATGTTTTGCGCCTGCAAACGCTGAAAAATAAGCAGCACCACGCATTCCAGCTGTTGCACCAGTAAAAATAATCGTTCCATGTTGGCGTGTCACCATTCGTTTTGCAACTTCTCTAACCACAAGAAATGCAGAGAAACACGCCATTTCCCAAATTTTAAAGTATTTACGTGCTGTTTCTTCCAAAATGCTACACGGTACATTTGCGCCAATATTGAAAACGAGAACATCAATTTCACCTATATTCGCTTCAATTTCTTCAACAAGTTGAATGACTTGCTCTTCCTCGCGCGCATCTGAGCCGAAACCATAGGCAACACCACCTGCCTGCTCAATTTCTTCAATTAATGGTTGTAATTTTTCGACATTACGGCGAGTCATACAGGTGATATAGCCACCTTGTGCAAATCTTTTAGCAATTGCACCACCTGTCGCATCTCCTGCGCCAATCACCAATGCGACTTTTTGCTTTTGTTGTTCCAATCCATTCATGAGCTTTCTCGACAGAGCATTTTATTTACAATTATAAAATAACGATCGTTATCATAACGATTACTATGTTATAGTTTTATTGAATCGTCAAGATCATTTTTTGATGAAGTTTTGATGAAAATATTGTCGAATTAAACCAGTTGGGAATAGTCCGTTATGCGTTATAAATCAGGCTATAAAGAACAAAAACGCCAAGAACTGCTAGATATTAGTGGTCAATTGGCTAAAAAGAATGGATTTAATGCCACAGGTATTGATGGCTTTATGAAAGCTGCTGGTGTAACAAGTGGAGCATTTTATTCACATTTTTCTTCAAAGAATGACTTATTCAAAGCACTGATTGAAAATGAATTACAACATAGTATTCAAATGTGGCAAAACAATCCGCATGAAGAACCATCACAGTGGATTGATTTTGAATTGAATCGGTATTTGGCTTTATCGCACGTCGAACAGCCTGATCGTGGTTGTGCCTTGCCTTCTTTAGCTTCGGAAATTGCACGTTCCGATGATGAGATTAAGCAGGCTTATCAAAACGAACTGATTCGTGGTCAACAGATTTTTCTAAAATATTTAAATAATGAAGAAACGGCTTGGGCTGTGATGTGCCAATTGATTGGTGCAATTTTAATGGCACGCAGTATCGCAGATCATCATTTGAGAATCACGATTTTAGAATCGTCAAAAAAATCGATAAAAACATTGATTGCAAATTCGGTTTCACAATAGTTGCAGGAAATCAGGTTTTAAAATCAATTTTAAATTGTGCTTTCGCAATGGTTAATGTGAATAGGGTTTGTTGATCATTTATCTTGCTTTACAACAATAGAATATCAACAAACCCTTTATTTTATTCACATTTATGATTCAAGCTTTTTATTAAAACTTAAACCTATTCTGCCAATCTACAACGCACCATTACCGAGAACTAATCCTTCACGTCGTGGGTCAACACCACCAGCGTATTTTTTCTGATTATTCAATGCAACTTGCATAATGGTTGAAACACCACTCGATTGTGCAGCAGGATTCACTACATGCCCTTTCTGCTGTAATCCAGCCACCAATTCAGCCAAATTAAGTGTGGTATTTGAACCATCTACATTGGTAAATGGACTATTGGTTGCGCCAAAATTCACCAATGATGTCGCTTGTTGCGCATCCAAATTCCAATCTAAAATACCTACCAGTGTTTTTACCACAAACTGAATAATTGTTCCGCCACCAGGAGAACCTGTTGCAACATAGAAATCACCAGGTTGTGTTCCTTTAAATACTATTGTTGGTGCCATGGTACTTCTTGGTCGTTTATTGGCTTCAACTCGATTGGCAACCAATGCGCCTGTCGTATCCAGTGGATTGGCTGAAAAGTCAGTCAATTGATTGGTCAGTAAGAATCCATCAACCATGTGGAATGAACCCATGCTTGATTCAACCGTTGAAGTGACTGAAGCAACATTTCCATAAGCATCCACAATTGTAAACTGTGTCGTTCCATGCTCTACAGTCTTATCAACACCTGAATTGCTACTAAAATCACCTGCGGTTGCAACACCCATCGACTGATCTGGATTGATTAATGCTGCACGTTGTTTTAGATAGTTTTTATCCAAAAGACTTGGAATACCTTTTGCGGGTAATGGCACAAAATCAGTATCTGCTACATATTTATCACGATCGGCATAAGCCAAACGTTCAGCTTCTGAAACCAAGTGAACACCCATCACATTTGGAATACCACCTTCATTGGTGCTTTGCGATGGCGGATATTGCGCTAGATCAAAATTCTCTAAAATTCCTAAAGTTTGCAGTACCGCGATACCTCCAGAAGATGGTGGTGGCATGGTGCAAACATAATAAGCACTACGATATACCGAACAAATCGCTTCACGCTTCACTGGTTTATAATTTTTCAGATCATCCATTGTCATTAAACTTGGCGTGATTGGCGTTCTCGCGCTGTCGTCACCTACAGTTTGAGTTGCTTTTTGAATGATATTTTGAGCAATTTCACCCTGATAAAGTGCCTGAGCACCTTTATCCGCAATCTTTTTCAACGTTTCTGAATATGCGACATTTTTCAGTGTTTCCCCCACGTTATAAGGCGTGCCATCTGCTTTAAAATAAGTTTGTGTCGCATTTTTATCTAAAGCTAAATTGTCTTTATTCACCACAATCGCATTGGCTAAACGTCCTGGCACTTTGAATCCATTTGATGCAAGATTGATTGCATTATCAAAAAGTTTATTCCAAGCTAACTTCCCATGTTCAGTATGTGCCATATCGAACATTTTCATTGTTCCCGGCACACCAATCGAACGCCCACTACGTCGTGTACTTGGCACTGGTGTTGCAGAATTTGCATCCGCTTGATTTTGTCGCATTAAATAATATTGCGTTGCCGCAGCAGGCGCAGTTTCACGACCATCATACGCAGTTACTTTTTTAGACTTTGCATCGTAATACATCAGGAAGGTACTTCCTGCAATGGTACTCGACTGTGGCTCAACCAGTCCCAATACAGCTTGAACTGCAATGGCTGCATCAACTGCTGAACCACCTGCCCGTAATACATCGCAGCCTGCTTTTGTGGCAAGTGGAGTATTTGCCACGACCATGTATTTATCAGAATATTTAACTTTTAACCCTGTACGGTAGCCCGATGCAGGTTCAGGAAAGGCTGGATCTCCGGCTTGGTCTGAGCCAACTACAACATTAGAGCCATCATTTGCTGTTGCAGAACAACTATAGGGGTTTGTATCTTTGTCTAGATCATTCCTCACATGATCTGAGTCATTATCATCATTACAACCATACAAACTTAAAATGATTGAAAAGCAACACACCGTTAACATACGTTTTTTAAACATTTGGAACTCCTTTTTCATTCTTATCTGCTGAGCTACAACCTATTGGTTAAATTTATATTTTTGAATTAAAATAATAAAATTTAAATTTTATACTCAATAATCACTAAGCAGTCTTTCTATAGTATGTGCTCTTACAAATGAACTCCAATAACTTCTGGAAATATCAAT
>Ga0209023_10005207_pt1 | contig 14336 bp, 13 predicted proteins | sample LakOneMetagenome_FD_187468 | JGI IMG/M metagenome (GOLD analysis project Ga0209023, IMG submission 187468) | Freshwater and sediment microbial communities from Lake Erie, Canada (SPAdes) (version 2) | ecosystem: Environmental > Aquatic > Freshwater > Lentic | place: Lake Erie, Canada...
GAGATCTCGAGCACCATTGTCCACAGGCGGACGGCGTGCTCGAAGGAGCCGATGTCGAACTTGGCGGTCGCGGCATCGCGGAACTGGATAAGGTTCAGCGAGGCGAGGTTGCAGGCCGTGTCGTCGAGGAACATGTATTCCGAACACGGATTGGAGGCGCGGATCTGGCCCGAAGCCGGGCACGTGTGCCAGTCGTTGATGGTGGTGTGGTACTGGATGCCCGGGTCGGCGGAAGCCCACGCGGCATAGGCGATCTTGTCCCACAGGGTCGAGGCCTTGACGGTCTTCGTCACCTTGGAGGTCAGCCGCGACTTCAACTGCCAGTCGAGGTCGCGCTCGACGGCGAGCAGGAACTCGTCGGTCACGCGCACCGAGTTGTTGGAGTTCTGGCCGGAGACGGTGCGATAGGCCTCGCCGTCCCAGTCGGTGTCGTAGGTGTCGAACTCGAGTTCGGTGTAGCCCTGCCGGGCGAACTGGATGACGCGCTTGATGTAGTTGTCGGAAACCAGCGCCTTGCGGGCATCCTTCACCGCGCGCTTCAGCGCCGGGTTCTTCTCGATCTCGAAGCAGTCGCCGTCCGGCCCGTCGCAGTTGACGCAGGCCTTCATCACCGTCTGGAGGTGCTTCCGGACGGTCTTGGAGCCAGTGACAAGGGCCGCCACCTTCTGCTCTTCCTTGACCTTCCAGTCGACGAACTCCTCGACGTCCGGATGGTCGACGTCGACGATCACCATCTTGGCGGCGCGGCGCGTCGTGCCGCCCGACTTGATGGCGCCCGCCGCGCGGTCGCCGATCTTGAGGAAGCTCATCAGGCCCGACGACTTGCCGCCGCCCGACAGGCGCTCGCTCTCGCCGCGCAGTTCCGAGAAGTTGGAGCCGGTGCCGGAGCCATACTTGAACAGGCGTGCCTCGCGCACCCAGAGGTCCATGATGCCGCCCTCGTTGACGAGGTCGTCGGCCACCGACTGGATGAAGCAGGCATGCGGCTGCGGATGTTCGTAGGCCGACTTGGACTTGGTCATGCGGCCGGTGTCGGGGTCGACGTAATAGTGGCCCTGGCCGGGGCCATCGATGCCATAGGCCCAGTGCAGGCCGGTGTTGAACCACTGCGGCGAGTTGGGAGCGCACTTCTGCGTGGCGAGCATGAAGCACATCTCGTCATAGAAGGCGCGCGCGTCTTCCTCGCTGTTGAAATACTTGCCCTTCCAGCCCCAGTAGGTCCAGGTGCCGGCGAGACGGTTGAACACCTGGGTGGAGGAGCGCTCGCCCGTGTAACGCTCCTTCTCCGGCAGCTTGGCCAGCGCCTCATCGTCGGGTACCGAGCGCCACAGCCAGGAGGGAACGGTCTCTTCCTCGACGCGTTTCAGCGCCGCCGGAACGCCGGCCTTGCGGAAATACTTCTGCGCCAGAATGTCGGTCGCCACCTGGCTCCAGGAGGAGGGGACGTCGATGTCCGCCAGGCGGAAGACGATCGAGCCATCGGGATTCTTGATCTCGCTGGTGGCACGGCGGAAATCGAGCTCCGCGTAAGCGTCCTGCCCTGCCTTGGTGTAGCGGCGTTCAATGCGCATTCTTTTCAAGTCCCTCTATCGAATTCGTTGCCACGAGCACGCAAAAGCTGCCCGAGGTGCTCCATCCACCCAGTTGCAAGACACACACACCCTGTCCCCGGAAACTGCCGCCCCGGAGCTTTTCAGGCTCTTCTTTTGAGTGTTCCGTGGAGGATGTGGCTGCCCCCGCAACCCTGTCCTCTCAGCCCCTCAGCCTTCGATCAGAATGTAATACTCCAGAGCCCCGGACGTCAATGCATAGTGTCTTAACGAATGATTAACACCATATCTTGTGTCTTAAGGCCCAGGCCTGCCGCTCACATGCACAGGTTCATACGATTCTACGGGTAAGCTCAAGCACTCGCTTGGCTTATGCGCGCTGTCCACAGGGGGCCCCGCTCCGGGCGATTGGTAAATGCGGACGAGTCAACCGGGGAAGAGAAAAATTGAGTTCTCCGGAGGGCCCGGCCATCACCGCTATCCACAGGCGGCGATTTCGCGCCTGGGTCTAGAATTCCGCCTGTTGTCCCAGCGGCACCCCGGGCTTCGGCTCCCGAATCGGCCCCAGCATCATCAGCAGCACCAGGGCGATGCAGGTGGCTGCCCCCATCAGCAGCCAGGCTTCGTTGACGGCCAGAGTCACGGCACCTTCCTGGATCGTGTCCATGACGCCGAGCAGGCCCATGGGGTCTGTGGGGTCGGGAAGCTCGTCGGCGGTGATGTGAAGCAGGCGGGCGGCCGCCGCGGGGTCGGAGGTCATGAGGTCCTTGATGCGGTCGGCATGCTCGGCCGAGCGGCTGAACAGGATGGTGTCGATCAGCGCAATGCCGATGATGCCGCCGAGAGCGCGGGAAAGGTTGTAGAGACCGCTGGCATCGCTCACCTTCTCGGGCGGCAGGAAGCCCATCGAGAAGCGGGTGACCGGCACGATGCACAGGCCCAGCGCCACGCCGCGCACCACCTGCGCCCAGAACAACTCGTCATAACCCGACAGCCTGGTCTCGAAGCCGCTCATGAACAACCCGGCGGCGAACATCGCGAAGCCGATCATGCTGAGGAGCCGCGCCGGCAACACCCGATCGAGCAGCACCGAGAGGGGGGCGGAGATCAGCTGCGACAGGCCGGTCACCAGCACCACCAGCCCGATGTCGACCGGACCGAGGTAGCGCACCAGCGACAGGAATACCGGCAACAGGTAGACCGAGCCGTAGAGACCGATGCCGAGCACGAAGGACAGGGCGCAGCCATAGGCGAGGTAACGGTCCTTGAAGAGGCCAAAATCCACCGCCGGCCGCGGCCGCATGATGGTCAGCGCCAGCAGGATCGCGAAGCCGGCGAACAGGGCGAGCGTGACCGGCGAGAACCAGCCGAGGTCCGGCGCCTCCTTGAGGCCGATCTCGAGGCAGGCCAGCGAGATGGCGATGAACACCACGGACAGCACGTCGAGGTCGCGCAACAGCCCCAGCTCCGTCTTCGCCCTCGGCAGGAACAGCAGCCCGAGAATGACGGTGACGATGCCGGGAACGGTGTTGATCAGGAACAGCCACTGCCATGACAGGTTCTCGGTGATGAGCCCGCCGATGATCGGCCCCGTCGACGGGGCGATGACCGCGACCACGCCCGCCAGGACGGTGGCCACGCCCTGTTCCGTGCCGGGCTTGAACAGCAGGAAGACCGCGGCGAAGACCAGCGGCATCAGCACGCCCGCCGCCATGCCCTGCAGCACCCGGAACCCTACCAGCATGGCGAAGCCGTTGCTCATGGCGCAGCCGATGGAGGCCAGGGTGAACATGATGACGGCGATGGCCAGCAGCCGGCGCATCGAGAACATGCGCATCAGCAGGCCGGTCAGCGGAATGGTGACGATCTCGGCGATCAGGTAGGAAGTCTGCACCCAGCTCATCCGGTCGGCACCGATCTTCAGCGCCTTCTCGATCACCGTGAGCGAGGTGATGACGATCTGGATGTCCAGGACCGCCATGAACATGCCGGCGCACAGAGCCGCGAAGCCCAGCCACTTGCGGGCTGTACTGAGGGGAGTCGCGGCCAAGGCACTTTCCGTCATTTGGGCGGCACTATGGACCAGCCATCCGGCTGATCCAATGGTCGAAACGCAGTTGTGAGACTTGTATTTGGCGGTTGCATTTTCTTAACTGGGGCGATGGAACAGGCCCTGCCGTTGCCGGTTTTCCCCGTTTCCCGGGTCGCGATTGTCGCGCCGCCATGGAAATGGCGGAATCCGTGCCACAAGGCTGTTATGGTCGAAGATCGAAGCTCGCGCGACTGAAGGAAGCCGCTCCGCCGTGTTGGACTACATTCAGCCCTACCTGGACTATTTCACCGCCAATCCGGAGTGGGCGCTCGTCATCATTTTCCTGATCGCGCTGGGCGAGGCGCTGCTGATCATCGGCCTGTTCGTGCCTTCGACTGCAGTGCTTGTCGGCGCCGGCGTGCTGGTCGGAACGGGGCACCTGCATTTCTGGCCGGTCATCATCGCCACCTGCCTCGGCTGCATCGCCGGCGACCAGTTTTCCTACTGGGCCGGACGCATGTTCGGCGAGCGGCTCAAGACGATGTGGCCCCTCAACCACTATCCGCAGCTCGTCGCCAAGGGCGAGGATTTCGTGCGCGTGCATGGCGGCAAGTCGATCGCCATCGGGCGCTTCGTGCCGGGGGTGAAGTCGGTGGTGCCCGGCATCGTCGGCATGTTCGGCATGAACCAGCTGTTCTTCATCTTCGTCAACGTCACGTCGGGGGTGTTCTGGTCCTTCGCCCATGTCGTTCCCGGGGTGCTGATCGGGCAGGGGCTGGCCTTTGCCGGCGAACTCAGCGGCAGACTGCTCGTGGTGCTGCTGGTTCTGCTTCTCATCCTGGCGCTGGCAGGCTTCGTGATCAGGCTGGCCGCGGCGGGCGTCTCGCCATTCCTCAATCACCTGCTGGCGCGGGTCTCCGCCTGGGCGCGCGCCCGCCGCGGCCGGTCCTGGCAGCGCTTCGCCCGCGCCGTTTCGCCCGACAACCCGCGCTCGGTGATGATCGTGCTGTTCGCCGCCATCATCGTCACCGGCCTCATTGCGCTCGTCAATCTGGGGATCCGTGCTGCATCTTCGAGCGCGGTGTCCAACATGGACGTTTCAGTGGCCACGCTGATGCGCGAGTCGCGCAATGCCCCGGCCGACGAGCTGATGACCATGATCACCATGATGGGCGACACCATGGTGATGACGGCGTTGGCCCTCGCCATTCTCGGTTGGCTGGTCTGGCACAAGGCCTATCGCGCGGCCTGGGCGGCCGGCATCGCCATCGTCGCCGCCAAGCTGTTCGAGTTTGCCATGAAGCTCGGCATCCAGCGCGCCCGGCCGACCGAACTGTCCTATTCCGGGGCCAGCATCTTCAGCTTCCCCTCGGGCCACGCCACCATGGCAGCGGTGATCTTCGGCATCCTTGCAGTTCTGGTCAGCCATTCGATGGGCCGCTGGGGCAGGGCGGTGGTCTATGCGCTCTGCGCCATCCTCGTGGTGGCCATCGCCTATTCCCGCCTCTATCTCGGCGCCCACTGGCTGTCCGATGTGCTCGCCGGGCTCACCTTCGGCGTCGTCATGATGGCCGCCTTCGGCGTTGCCGTCGAAGCCATCCCGCCGCGCCGCATCAAGCCGCTGGGATTGTTCGCCACGGCCCTCATCGTGTTCCTCGCCGCTGGGGCGATCCACGTCGCCACCGGTTTCAACCGCGCCACCGAACTCTACGCCATGCCCGAGCCGCAGATCCTGGTTCCCGTTGCGCAGTGGGTGGAAAAGGACTGGCAGAAACTTCCCGCCCGCCGCATCGACATGGCCGGGAAGCCGGAAGAGGCCTTCATCGCGCAGTTCGCCGGCAACCTCGACCAGCTGGCCCGCCAGCTCGAGAGCAGCGGCTGGACTGCCGCTCCGGTCTGGACCTGGCGCCAGAGCCTTCCCTACCTCAACCCGAATGCCACCTTGCCCGACCTGGCGCCGCGCCCGGCGCTGCATGAGGGGTTGAAGGCCAAGCTCACGCTGATCCACAGCGCGGCCGGCGTCAGCGACGACCGCGAAGTGATCCGCATCTACAAGACCGGCCTCGCCACCGCCGAGGGCTCGACCTACAAGCCGATCTACCTCGTGAGCCTGACGCGCGAGGTCCGCAGCCACGGACTCGACCTCTACGCCATTCCCTCACAGCGCCCGGCCTCGGATGCCGACATTGCGGAGCTGCGCAGCGTACTGGCACGTTCCCAGGGATTTTCCGTCCTGGCCGAACACGACCGGGCGGGCACCCGCCAGGACCTGATCACCGCGATTCCGTGAAGGGCACCGCCTGCCGCCGGGCGGAAGCGGAAGGGCAAGCAATCCAGCGTTGGAATATTGAGCTCCAGCTGGCCGTAGTGTGAATGACTTTGTCAGCAAACTGAAAGACCGTTAGAGCTAGATGTGCCGATCATGACCACATCATCGCCCACATATCGTGTCCGACGCCGTGGGGCGCTGCTCATCATGCTTGCGTCGCTTGTCGCGGCCTCGCCGCTCGCCGCGCTTGGGGCAGGTGCGGCCCATGCCGATGACGGTGGCGGCGGTAGCGGCGGTTCCGGAGGTGGCTCGGGTGGCAGCGGTTCGGGCGGCAGCGGAAGCGGCGGCAGCGATGACGGCGGCGGCGACGACGGCGGCGATGGCGGCGGAGACGATGGCGGCGACGACGGCGGCGACGATGGTGGCGATGACGGGGGCGGTGGCGGCAGCTCAGGCCCCGGTTCGGGGTCCGGCACCGGCACCGGCTCAGGATCGGGATCGGCCTCCGGCGGCAGCCAATCGGGGTCGTCGTCGGGTTCCCAGGCGCGCGATGGCGCTCTTGCACAGCGCCTGAAGAACCGCATCGCGCCGGTCAACGAGATCGAGAAGCTCGCCGGTCAGATCAAGCCGGGCGAGATCCTCGACATCAAGCTCTACAAGGAGCGCAGGACCTATGTGTATCGCGTCAAGGTCATGCAGCGGAGCGGCTCCATCTATGACATCAAGTTCGATGCCGTGACCCGCAAACTACTCAGCACCAAGGAGCGCTGATGCAGGTCCTGTTGGTCGAGGACGAGGTGATGGTGGCGCGTGCCCTGTCCGAGGCGCTCCGCAAGTCCGGTCTCGCCGTGGATCTTGCCCAGGATGGCGAGGAGGCCTGGTACATGGCCGGCACCGGGCAATATGCCGCCATCGTGCTCGATATCGGCCTGCCGCGGGTCGATGGCCTCACCGTGATGAAGCGCCTGCGCAGCGAGGGCGTGGCGACGCCGATCCTGATCCTCAGTGCGCGGGGTAGCTGGCCGGAACGGGTGGCTGGCATCAACGCCGGCGCCGATGACTATCTGCCGAAACCCTTCGAGACCGAGGAACTCCTCGCTCGCGTGCATGGCCTGATCCGCCGCAGCAGTGGCGTCACCGCGACCAGGCTGGGCGCGGCGGGCCTCGAGATTGACCCGGCATCCGCAACCGTCACCATCAATGGCGAGGCGGTCGATCTCACGCAGATGGAGTACCGGCTGCTATTCCACCTCGCCACCAACACCGGCAAGGTCATCCCGGCAGCAGAACTTGCGGAAGCGCTCTATTCCCACAACCACGAGCGTGACACCAATGCCATCGAGGTCCTGGTCGGCCGCCTGCGCCGCAAGATCGGCAAGGATTATATCCAGACACGCCGCGGCTTCGGCTACGCCTTCAAGGGGCAGGCACAGAGTTGAGCTGGTCGCTCAGGAGACGCTTCCTGCTCACCTCGCTCGGCGTCAGCGCCGCCGTACTGCTGGCGGCGGGTGCGTTCCTCTACATCCTCTTCGAGCGTGATTTTCGGGCCCGCGTGCAGGCCGAGGCGCATAATCAGCTGATGCAGCTGGTGAACGGGCTTGAAGTCGAGAAATCGGGCGAGTTGATCAAGACCCAGCCGATGACCGACCCGCGCTTCCGCCAGCCTTCGAGCGGGCTCTACTGGCAGGTCGAGTCGAAGGAAGGCAAGCTGCTGCGCTCGCGCTCGCTGTGGGACGGGACGCTCACCACCGATGGCGAGGCCTGGCGCGACATCGACGAGCCCGAGGCGTTCGACGGCCCGTTCGGCGAGCCGGTGCTGATCCATGCCAAGCTGATCTCGCTGGGAGAAGGAGCCGATCGCCAGCAATTCCGCGTGATGATTGCCGTCAACGAGAGCGAGGTCACCAGGCCGTCGATGCATTTTGCGGCCAATCTCTATCTCTCGCTGCTCGTGCTGGGTCTTGCCATGCTGGTGGTCAGCAGCGCTCAGCTCGGCATGGTGATGTCGCCCATCAACAATCTGCGCAAGGCGGTGCGTGACGTTCAGGACGGTAAGCAGGGCCGGGTGTCGGGCACCTACCCGGTGGAGATCGATCCCGTGGTCGGCACCCTGAACTCGCTCCTCGAGCAGCGCGAGCAGATGGTGGAGCGCGCCCGCTCACGGGCCGGCAATTTCGCGCACAGCCTGAAGACACCGCTCACCGTCATCGATACGCTGCTTCCCGCCCTGACCGATGGCGGCCAGCATGCAACCGCCGGCGAAATCGGCCGCCAGACGGCGCAGCTCCGCAAGCATGCCGACCGCGAGCTGGCTCGCGCCCGCATGGCAGCAGGCCATGGCGAACCGGTGCGCGACGTGCGGAGCGTGCTCGAGGAAATCGTCAGGACCATCCGCCACCTGCCGCGTGGCGGAGACATCGCCTTCGTGCTCGACGTTCCGCCAAGCGTCGGGGTGCGCATGGACCGCGAGGACTTCATCGAGATGATCGCCAACGTGCTCGACAACGCCCGCAAGTGGGCAAGCTCGCGCACGGTGATCCGGCTGGAGCGCGGCGCGACCGAGCACCTGCTCTCGGTCAGCGACGATGGCCCCGGCATCGCGGCCGACGACATCGACAAGGTCGTCGAGCGCGGCCGCCGCCTCGACGAAGGGACCGAGGGAACCGGAATCGGCCTCGCCATCGTCACCGACATCGCCGATGCCTGCAACCTGCGCACATCCTTCGCCAGCTCAGAGATCGGCGGACTGCGCTTCACCGTGGCCTTGCCCGCTAGCGCGCGAGATTGAGTGGTTCACGTCCGAAAGTTTTTCACGCTAAATCAGTGGCTTACTGCGACCGTCTGAATCATTTTATGAACCCGCGGTGAAGCGGTCCCATGGCCAGGGTCCGGCGAATGCGGGGCAATTCGGTACTGGACGTGAAACGCCCCTTCCGCCATATTCCGCCGCGATTTCAGGGTCCACGGGCCCGCAACGGACGAGTCGAGATGTTATTCCTGAAGCAGCTCTTCACCTGGTGGAACGGCCAGACGCTGAACACGCGGTACTACACCTGGCGCAAGGGCAACTATGTCGGCGCCGACCAGTTTGGCAACAAGTACTACCGCGCCAAGTCGGCGCTGCCGCGATCCATCCAGGAACGCCGCTGGGTGGTCTACAACGGCTATTCCGAGGCTTCGACCATTCCGCCGGGCTGGCATGGCTGGATGCATCACCGCACCGATGTGCCGCCGACCGAGGTGACTTACACGCCGCAGGACTGGCAGAAGCCGTTCCTCCCTAACCAGACGGGCACGCCCAATGCCTATCGCCCCAAGGGCTCGATCCTTGCGGGCGCCAGGCCAGCGCCGAGTGCCCCGGACTATTCCGCCTGGCGTCCAGAGTAGGGACCGTCACATTTCGGCTGGGGTTGTCTTCTATCCCGGCAAGCGACTGAGAGGAGCGGCGGCGTGAAGAATTCGACGGTTGAAACCCTGATCGGCGCGGCGGTGATCTGCATCGCGGCGGCATTCTTCTTCTTCGCCTACCAGACTTCGGGCAAGGGCCACGCGTCCGGCGCCTATCGCGTGAGCGCCGAGTTCGACAATGCCGAGGGTGTCAGCGTCGGCACCGACGTGCGCATCGCGGGGGTCAAGATCGGCTCGGTGGTCGATTTCACGCTCAACACCGAGAACTTCCAAGCCAACACGGTCATGGAACTCGATCCCAAGGTGAAGCTCACCGACGATGCGACCGCCAAGGTCACCTCGGAAGGGCTGCTCGGCTCCAAGTTCATCGCCCTCGAGCAGGGCGGCTCCGACACCATGCTGGCCGATGGCGGCGTCATTTCGAACACCCAGGGTGCAGTCGACATCTGGTCGCTGATCAGCCAGGCGATGTTCGCCAACAAGGGTCCGGGCGACCAGGGTTCGGCGCCAGCCGGCGACCAGGGCTCGGCACCGGCCGATGGCGTGCCTCCGGCCGACACCAAGTCTCCGTGATGGCAGAAGCCGGGCCTGATCCGCGCCGCCAGCAGTGGTCCGCCGGATCATATGATACCCATGCGCGCTTCGTGTCCGACCTCGCCGGCGGAGTCGTCGAATGGCTGGCACCCCAAGCAGGCGAACGCATTCTCGACGTCGGTTGCGGCGACGGGGTGCTCACTGCCGAACTGCGCGGCATGGGAGCCGACGTGGTCGGCGTCGATTCAAGCGAAGATTTCATTAAAGCAACCAAGGCGCGCGGCCTTGACGCTCGGCTCATGGACGGCGAGGCGCTGGCCTTCGGGCCGGAGTTCGATGCCGTTTTCTCCAATGCGGCACTGCACTGGATGACGAGGGCCGATGCGGTGGTGGCCGGGGTCGCCCGCGCGCTCAAGCCGGGCGGCCGTTTCGTCGCCGAGTTCGGCGGTCATGGCAACGTCGCTGCCATCGTCACGGCCATGCAGGCCGTCGGGCAGAGGCGTGACGGCGATCTCTCGCTCGCCCACCCGTGGTACTTCCCCGCCCCCCAGGTCTACCAGTCCGTGCTCGAGCGCCATGGCTTCACGGTGAGGCGCATTGCCCTTATCCCGCGGCCTGTGGTGCTCAAGACCGGCATCGAGGGCTGGCTGATGCTGTTCCGCAAGCCCTTCTTCGCCCAGTTCGGCGACGAGGCCCAGCAGGCGCTGGCCGAAACCGTCGATCTGCTGCGGCCTGCGCTCTGCGATGCCGACGGCAACTGGACGGCGGATTACGTGCGGCTGCGCGTCGAGGCGATGAAGCCATGAGGCCCGTCCGCTTCGGCACCATTCTGGCGCTGGGCGCGGCCTGCGCCTGTGGCCCGGCCCAGGCGGAGCGCATCGCCAACCCCATCGCGCTGTTCGCCGGTCTCGACAAGATCACCGGCGTCACCACCACCTTCGAGATTCCTATCGGCCAGGAGCGGCGCTTCGGCAGCGTCATCGTCAAGCCTGATGTCTGCTACACGCGTCCGGTGACCGAAGAGCCCAAGACCACCAGTTTCGTGCAGATCGACCAGGTCGAGATGGACAACAGCCGCAAGCCCATCTTCTCCGGCTGGATGTTTGCCGAAAGCCCTGGCCTCAGTGCCATGGAGCATGCGACCTACGACGTCTGGCTCACCGGCTGCCGCGACCCCAATGCGCCGCCGCCCGCCGTCGAGACCGCCCCGGCGCCCGATGCTGGCGCCCAGCCGGACCAGCCCAAGGACAATCAGCCCGAAGACTGAGGCGTGCTCGCCCAGGCCAGCACCGCCTCCGGGTCGTCGTCCTGCCGGAACGCGAAGAAATCGGCGTCGCGGTCGAGCAGCGGTTCCATCAGCTTGTGATAGTCGTTGCGCGGCATGGCGACGGCGCCGAGGCGCTCGAGGTGCGGGTTCACGAACTGCGCATCGAGCAGGCCGAAACCGCCGCGGTTGAGCCTCGCCACGAGGTGGACCAGCGCCACCTTCGAAGCGTCGGTGGCGCGTGAGAACATGCTTTCCCCGAAGAACACCGCGCCGATCCTCACACCATAGAGGCCTCCCACCAGTTCGCCGTCGAGGCGGCATTCCACGCTGTGGCAGCAGCCCATGCGGTGAAGCTGGGTGTAGAGCGCCTTGATGCGGGCATTGATCCACGTCGAGCGGCGCTCCGGCGTTCTCGCGGCGCAGGCGGCGATGACCGCTGCGAAGTCACGGTCGACGCCGACCTCGAACACCCTGCGGCGCACGGTCTTCTTCAGCGAGTGGGAAATCCGCAGCCCGTCGAGCGGAATGACGCCGCGCTCCTCCGGTTCGACCCAGTAGAGCGCGTTGTCTTCCGCACTCTCAGCCATCGGAAAGATTCCCGCCGCATAGGCGCGCAGCAGGATCTGTGGCGTGATCGAACTCATCAGGCCTGGCGGGCGAGGTAGTGCTCCAGCCAGTGGATGTCGTAATGGCCGTCGATGATGTCGGGCTCGGCCAGAAGCTGCTGGAACAGCGGAATGGTGGTCTCGATGCCTTCCACCACGAACTCGCTCAGCGCCCGCTTCAACCGCATCATGCACTCGGTGCGGCTCTTGCCGGAGACGATGAGCTTGCCGATGAGGCTGTCGTAGTAGGGCGGAATGCGGTAGCCGGCATAAAGGGCGGAGTCGACGCGCACGCCGAGGCCGCCGGGGAAATGCACCGCGTCCACCCGGCCGGGCGAGGGCGCGAAGGTGGTCGGGTTCTCGGCATTGATGCGGCACTCGATGGCATGGCCCGAGAACGAGATGTCGGACTGCGTGTAGGCGAGGTCGGCGCCCGAGGCGACGCGCAACTGCTCCTGTACCAGGTCGAGGCCGGTGATCGCCTCGGTGACGGGATGCTCGACCTGCAGGCGGGTGTTCATCTCGATGAAGTAGAACTCGCCATTCTCATAGAGGAACTCGATGGTGCCCACGCCCTCGTAGCCGAGCTTCTCCATGGCGCGTGCCACGCGGCCGCCAATCTCGTCGCGCTGGTGCGCGTTGAGGGCGGGTGAATGCGCTTCTTCCCAGATCTTCTGGTGGCGGCGCTGCAGCGAGCAGTCGCGCTCGCCCAGGTGAATGGCGCGGCCCTTGCCGTCGCCCAGCACCTGAATCTCGATGTGGCGCGGTTTCTCGAGATATTTCTCGATGTAGACGTCGCCGTTGCCGAAGGCCGCCTTGGCCTCCGACTGTGCCGTGCTCATGGCGATCTCGAGGTCGGCCTCGGTGCGCGCCACCTTCATGCCGCGCCCGCCGCCTCCGGCGGTGGCCTTGATGATCACGGGGTAGCCTATGTCCTTCGCCACGCGCCGGGCATCGTCGATGTCGCTGACGCCGCCTTCCGAACCCGGCACCACGGGGATGCCCAGTTCCTGCGCTGTGAGCTTCGCGGTGATCTTGTCGCCCATGATGCGGATGTGTTCCGCCGAGGGGCCGATGAACTTCACGCCATGCTCGGTCAGGATGTCGGCGAAGCGGGCGTTCTCCGAGAGGAAGCCATAGCCCGGGTGCACGGCCTCGGCCCCGGTGATCTCGCAGGCCGCGACGATCGCCGGAATGTTGAGATAGCTGTCGCGGGCCGGGGGCGGGCCGATGCACACGCTCTCGTCGGCGAGGCGGACGTGCATGGCGTCGGCGTCGGCGGTCGAGTGGACGGCCACCGTCTGGATGCCGAGCTCGCGGCAGGCGCGCAGCACGCGGAGTGCGATTTCACCCCGGTTGGCGATGAGGACCTTGTCGAACATCGGCCCTTACTCGATCGCCACGAGGGGTTCGCCGTATTCGACCGGATGGCCGTTCTCGACATAGATCGCCGTCACCTTGCCGGCGCGAGGCGCGTGGATCTGGTTCATCGTCTTCATCGCCTCGATGATGAGGAGGGTCTGGCCTTCCTTCACCGTCGAACCGATCTCGATGAAATTGGCGGAGCCGGGCGCCGGCGCCATGTAGACGGTGCCGACCATCGGCGACTTCACCGTGCCGGGATGGTCGCCATTGCCCTTCGCGGCGGCGGGTGCCTCATGCACCGGTGCGGCATGGGCATGGACCACCGGTGCGGGCGGCGGCGAGGTGACGCTCGCCACGGCCGTCACCTGCTTGGCGACGCGGAACTTGGTGCCCTTGCGGTCGAGCTCGATCTCGCTGAGACCAGTGCCGTTGAGTATCTCCGCCAGGCTGGCGATGAGTTCGAGATCGGGATCGTTGAGCGCAGACTTGGGCGTAGCCTTCTTCGACGGGGGCATTGTTCAACCCTTCTTGTGAGCGGTGAGGAGGGAATGGAGCGCGGTGAGCGCGAGCACGTAACTTTCCGGTCCGAAGCCGCAGATGACGCCGTTGACGGCCGGCGCCATGTAGCTGTGGTGGCGGAAGGCCTCGCGCTTGTGGACGTTGGAAAGATGCACCTCGACCGACGGCAGGTCGGCCGCCTTCAACGCATCGTGGAGCGCCACCGAGGTGTGGGTGTAGGCGCCGGCATTGATGGCAATGCCCGAGGCCCTGTCGCGGGCCTCGTGGATCCAGCCGACCAGCTCGCCCTCGTTGTTGCTCTGGCGGAAATCGATCGACAGGCCGAGCGTCGCGGCATGGGCGCGGCAGCGCGCCTCCACGTCCTTCAGCGTGGCCGAGCCATAGACGGCCGGTTCGCGAAGGCCGAGAAGGTTCAGGTTCGGGCCGTTCAGCACAAAGACAGGTTTCATCGATCCCCACGATTCCCCAGGGCGGTTCGCCGTTTATAGGCGTTCGCCGCGGTGGTTGGAAGCGCCTCGGCCGGCCTCAGCAGAGCTTGCAGCCGCCGTCCTTGCGGACCTGGTCGATCATCTGGGCCAGGCCGTCGGCCGGCAGGTAGCCGGGCGACACCTTGTCGTCGATGATGAAGCCCGGGGTGCCATTGATCGCAAGCGACTGGGCGAGCGCATGGTTGTCGGCGATTTCCTGGGCGACGGAGGGGTCCTTCATGTCCAGCTTGAGCTGGGCGAGGTTGATGCCCTGCTTGACGGCGGTCTCGTCCACCACCTCCTTGGTCACCTTGCCTTCG
>Ga0209023_10005209_pt1 | contig 14326 bp, 11 predicted proteins | sample LakOneMetagenome_FD_187468 | JGI IMG/M metagenome (GOLD analysis project Ga0209023, IMG submission 187468) | Freshwater and sediment microbial communities from Lake Erie, Canada (SPAdes) (version 2) | ecosystem: Environmental > Aquatic > Freshwater > Lentic | place: Lake Erie, Canada...
GACCGTCGGGCATGGCGTTGTGGACCGACCAGCGCAGCACACCCTCCTTGTCGACGACGTAGGAGGAGCGTCGCGCGCAGCCCTTCTCGGCGTCGAACACCTCGTAGTCGGAGGCCATGGCCCCGTGTGGCCAGAAGTCCGACAGGAGGGAGAAGTTGAGTCCGTCGGCGTCGGCGAAGGCCCGCAGGGCGTAGACGGGATCGCAGGACACGGCGACCACCTCGGTGTCGAAGGTGATGAACTCGTCGAGACGGTCGCGGATGCCCGACATCTCCCCCGTGCAGACGCCGGAGAAGGCGAAGGGGTAGAAGAAGATCGCCACGGCCTTGGACCCGCGGAAGTCCGACAGGGTGATGGTCTGTCCGAACTGGTCGCGCAAGCTGAAGTCGGGCGCCGGCCCCCCGATCACGAGTCCTGTCATGGCTGCATCTTGCCAAAGGTCCGGTCAAGGCTGATCAGGGAGGTCGCGCTTGAGCACCTTGCCGGTGGCGTTGCGCGGGAGCGCCTCCACGAAGACCACGTCGCGAGGCACCTGGAAGCGGGCCAGGCGTTGGCGCACCCAGTCCGTCACGTCGGCTGCGGTGAGGCCGGGATCGGAGCGGACCACGTAGGCGCGCAGCCGCTGGCCGTACGACGGGTCCTCCACGCCGACGACGCTCACCTCCAGCACGCCGGGATGGGTCGCCACGCAGTGCTCGACCTCGCTGGGAAAGACGTTCTCGCCGCCCGACACGATCATCTCGTCGTCTCGACCTTCGACGAACAGCCGGCCCCCATCGCCCCAGCGACCGACGTCTCCGGTCGCCATCAGCCCGTCGACGACGTCCTTGGAGCCACCACCGGTATAGCCGTCGAACAGCGTCCCATTACCCACGAAGATCCGGCCCGAGACCTCGCCTGGGACCTCGCGTCCTGCGTCGTCGAGGATCCGGACGACGGTGCCGTACGGCGGTCGCCCGGCCGTCGTGGGCGCCGCCCGAAGATCGTCGGGCCGCGCCACGCTGGCATAGGCGACCTCGGTCGAGCCGTAGACGTTGTAGAGGTGGTCGCCGAAACGATCCATCCAGCGCGTGGCGAGGTCACCGGTCAGCGCGGACCCGGACGACGCGACCACCTGCAGGTCGGGCAGACGAAGGTCGTCGAGCTCCTCGCCGGGCAGCGCGAGGATGCGCTGGAGCATCACGGGGACGACAGCCAACGCGTCACAGCGCTCGTCCCGCAGGACCTCGAGGCAGGCGACCGGGTCGAAGTGTCGCCGCAGCACCACGCGCGTCTCGAGCAGCATCCCCAGTGCCAGGTGGGCGAAACCCCAGGTGTGGAAGAGCGGCGCCGCCACGTGGGTGGTCCCCCGGGTGTGGAGCGGGATCCGGTCCAACAAGGCGACGGCGGCCTCGACTCCGATAGCGCTTCGGGCCGCACCTCGTGGCTGTCCGGTCGTCCCCGAGGTCAGGATCACCAGGCGCGAGGCCGATTCGGGAGGGGTCAGGTCCGTTGTCGGCTGGTGGGCTGCCAGCGCTGCGAGCCCGTCGGGGTCGCCGCTCTCGCGCCACGCCACGACCCGCTGGTCGACCGGCGCCCCTTCCGCGATCGCCGCGAACTCCTCGTCGTGCACCAGGACACGGGGCCGCTCACGCGCGAGCACCTCGGCGAGCTGCGGCCCCGCGAAGGCCGTGTTGAGATAGAGGATGTCGGCGCCGAGCTTGGCGGCGGCCACCGTGGCATCGACGAAGCCGCGGTGGTTGCGACACAGGATCGCCACCTGGCTCCCGGACGTGACCCCCCGGTCGGCCAGCACGTGAGCGACGGCATTGCTGCGGTCACGGAGGTCGGCGTAGGTCAGCGCCCCCAGCTCGTCGACGAGGCCGACGCGACGTGGTGACCGAACCGCGAGGCAGGCGAAGCCGCCCGCCGGGCCGGTCCCCCACCGCACCAGCGTCCGAGCCAGCGCGGCCGCCGTCCAGGGCGCATAGGGACGGACCACCCCAGCGCCGGTCAGCACCCTCGCCGCGACGCCCGCAGTGACCGCACGTCCCAGCAGGGTCATCGGCGTGGGCAGCGACTCACGAGGGGGTCTTCGGCGCCACCAGGCGCGTGGCGCTCCAGTCCTTGCTGACCGGAGCGGTGGTGGTCTGAGCGAGTCCGGCGATCTGGGCGGCCTCGGCGACGTCCGCGGCCTCGATGGCCCCCGGGCGACCCACCTTGGGCGTCAGGAGCCAGATCGCCCCGCCCCCCACGAGATCGGTGAGCGCGTCCACCAGGCCGTCGACCAAGTCCCCGTCATCGGCGCGCCACCACAAGACCACCGCCTCGACGACGTTGCCGTAGTCGCCGTCGACCATGTCGGCGTCGACGGCGTTCTCGATGGCGGCCCGCAGGTCGTCGTCGGTGTCCTCGTCCCACCCGAGCTCCTGCACGACCATGCCCGACGCAAGGCCCATCCGGGCCACCGGTCCGACCTGCCCGTCGGGTCCGGCCCCGCTCGCTTGCGCGGAGCTCCCCCCCAGCGTGGCACTCACCGCGACACCTCCCAGTGACGATCGGCACGCCCCACGGCGTGCCCGACGGGACAAGTCCACCGGAGAAACCTGCTTCGTGGCAAGAGTGTCCACAGCGCGGCCGACAACCGACAGCATGCGTCACGAGCGGCCTCAGCACGCATTCGACACCCTCAGCCGTCCGCCGAGTGCTCAACGGATTGGGCGGAATGGGACGCCGTGGGACGATGGCCGGGTGACCAACCACAGCGCATCCCACCACAGCCCTGGCCGGTCAGTGATCCACATGGGGCTGCCCACACAGCTCCCCGACATCGACCCGGACGAGACGCAGGAGTGGCTCGACTCGTTCGACGCCATGGTCGATGACCGGGGTCGTCAGCGCGCCCGCTACCTCATGCTGCGGCTGCTCCAGCGTGCCCGCGAGCAGCAGGTCGGTGTCCCGGACCTGCGCAGCACGGACTTCATCAACACGATCCCTCCGGAGCGCGAGCCGTGGTTCCCGGGTGACGAGGACATGGAGCGTCGTATCCGCCGGCTAATCCGGTGGAACGCCGCGGTCATGGTCTCATCGGCCAACCGCAAGGGCCTCGAGGTGGGTGGTCACATTGCGACCTACCAGTCGGCCGCCTCGCTCTACGAGGTCGGCTACAACCACTTCTTCCGCGGCAAGGGCCACCCCGGCGGCGGCGACCAGGTCTATGTCCAGGGCCACGCAGCGCCCGGCATCTATGCCCGCGCCTACCTGATGAAGCGACTGACCGCCGAGCAGCTGGGCCACTTCCGCCAGGAGGTCCAGCACGGACCGGGCAAGGGCCTGTCGTCCTACCCCCACCCGCGACTGATGCCCGACTTCTGGGAGTTCCCGACGGTCTCGATGGGCCTGACGGCCATCAACTCGATCTATCAAGCCCGGTTCAACCGCTACCTGCACAACCGCGGCATCAAGGACACCTCGCAGCAGCATGTGTGGGCCTTCCTCGGCGATGGCGAGATGGGCGAGCCCGAGTCGCTCGGGGCGATCGGCCTCGCCGCTCGTGAGGAGCTCGACAACCTCACCTTCGTCGTCAACTGCAACCTCCAGCAGCTCGATGGGCCGGTGCGCGGCAACGGCAAGGTCATCCAGGAGCTCGAGGCGTTCTTCCGCGGTGCGGGCTGGAACGTCATCAAGGTCGTCTGGGGGCGTGAGTGGGACGACCTCTTGGCACGCGACGTCGACGGCGTCCTCGTCAACCGCATGAACAACACCCCGGACGGCCAGTTCCAGACCTACTCCGTCGAGTCGGGCGCCTACATTCGCGATCACTTCTTCGGTGGCGACGCCCGACTGCGTCAGATGGTCGACCACCTCAGCGACGAGCAGATCGAGAACCTTCCCCGCGGCGGCCACGACTACCGCAAGGTGTACGCCGCGTTCCTGGCGGCCTCCCAGCACGTCGGCCAGCCGACGGTGATCCTGGCCCAGACGGTCAAGGGCTGGACGATCGACGCCCTCGAGGCCAAGAACGCCACCCACCAGATGAAGAAGCTCAACACCAACGCGCTCAAGCAGTTCCGCGACCGGCTTCACCTGCCGATCTCCGACAAGGCGATCGATGACGCCTACGAGGCCGACGGGTCCGCGCCGTTCTATCACCCCGGCGAGCCGAGCGACGTGCTCGAGTACCTCCGGGAGCGCCGCCGTGAGCTCGGTGGGCCGGTGCCGGAGCGTCGGGTCAACCCGCGGCCGCTCAAGCTGCCCGGCGACGCCGTCTACGCCGAGCTCAAGAAGGGCTCGGGCAAGCAGAAGGTCGCCTCGACGATGGCTTTCGTGCGGCTGCTCAAGGACCTGATGAAGGACCCCGAGATCGGGCACCGGATCGTGCCGATCGCCCCCGACGAGTTCCGCACCTTCGGCATGGACTCCATGTTCTCGACCGCCAAGATCTACAACCCGGCAGGCCAGACCTACGAGTCGGTCGACCGCAAGCTGCTGCTCGCGTGGAAGGAGTCGCCCCAGGGCCAGCTCCTCCACGAGGGCATCTCCGAGGCCGGCTCCCTCGCGTCGGCGACCGCGGCCGGTTCGGCCTACGCCACCCATGGCGAGCCGATGATCCCGGTCTACATCTTCTACTCGATGTTCGGGTTCCAGCGCACCGGAGACTCGATCTGGGCGATGACCGACCAGCTCGCCCGCGGTTTCCTGATCGGCGCGACCGCCGGGCGCACCACGCTCACCGGTGAGGGCCTCCAGCACGCCGACGGTCACTCGCCGCTGCTCGCCGCCACCAACCCCGGCGTCGTCCACTACGACCCGGCACTGGCCTACGAGGTCGCCCACATCGTGCAGGACGGCCTGCGGCGGATGTACGGCACCTCGGAGGCGCACCCGCACGGCGAGGACCTCGTCTACTACCTGACGGTCTACAACGAGCCCGTGGACCAGCTGCCCCAGCCCGAGGACCTCGATGTGGAGGGCCTGCTCAAGGGCATCTACCACGTCGCGGTGCCGCCCACCGACCTCCCGGACTCGGCGCCGCGCGTCCAGCTCCTCGCGAGCGGTGTCGGGTTCCCGTGGATCCAGAAGGCCCAGCAGATGCTGGCCGACGAGTGGGGGGTCGCGGCCGACATCTGGTCGGTCACCTCGTGGAACGAGCTGGCCCGGGAGGCGATCGCGGCCGAGGAGTGGAACCTCCTCCACCCCGACCAGCCCCGCCGCACGCCCTACGTCGCCACCAAGCTGGCCCAGGTCCAGGGACCGGTCGTGGCGGTCTCGGACTTCATGGCGGCGGTCCCGCTCCAGATCGCGCGATGGGTCCCTCGCGACTACCGCGTGCTCGGCACCGACGGCTACGGCTTCGCCGACACCCGCGCGGCGGCTCGACGGTTCTTCCACGTCGACGCCGAGTCGGTGGTGGTCCAGGCGCTCCAGGCGCTGGCCGACGCCGGCAGCCTCCCGGTCGAGGTGGTGTCCAAGGCGTTCGCCCACTACCGCATCGACGACCCGACGGCCGTGCGTGGCGTCCTCCAGGAGGGCGGGGACGCCTGAGCCCAGCCTCGAGCTGACGCTCGCGGCTGCTCAGGCGTCAGGTCACGGAGCGATCCGGCGCAGCTGAGCCAGGTCGTGCCGGTCCTGCTCACGGAGGACGTAGCCGTCGTGCACCAGCTTCTGGTGCGCAGCGGACAGGCAGGGCACATCCCGGTCGCGGATGTGCCCCAGCGTGAAGGCCGACGCGGGATAGGCGTACGTCGTCCCGTCCGGCCCGGCCTGCACACCGTTGCCCGCCTCATCGAGGACGACCGGATGGAGGTCGACCCACCGCCCCTGGCCGCCCGTGAGCTCGAGCCGGACCGGCAGCTCGTCCGTCCCGACGACGTAGCCGCCCTCGCCGAGCACGGTCAGGCAGCCGGCCAGGTCCTGGGCGTCCACGAGCAGGTCGAGGTCACGATGCTCGCGGGTCTGCCGTCCGACCAGGGCCGCGACACCCCAGCCTCCGGCGACCCAGAACGTGACCCCCCGTCCCGACAGCGCGTCGATGACGGTGCGAACGTCGGTCCAGCGCATGGCGTCAGGCCGTGCCGGTGCGGCCGATCGGTGAGACCGGCGCATCCCCGGCCTCGGCGTGCTGCAGCCGCAGCGGGCCACCTCGCCGCAGATGAGCGCGCCACTGGTCGCGGTCGAACCGCGCCGCCGGGTGGCTGCGCACGAAGTCGTTGACGATCTTGACGAACCGCTGCGGATGGTCGCGGTGCGGGAAGTGCCCGGCATTGGGGACCATCGCCAGCGTCGCGTGCGGCGCCAGCGTGCGCGCGGTGTCGGCGTGCGACGCGGGGATGACCTGGTCGTCCGCACCCCAGATCACGCACATCGGGATGTCATCGGTGAGGTAGGCACGGTCGCTGGTGGTGATCACCTGTCCCCGCCAGTCGACGACCGCCCGCGCCACGTGCCGGATGGCCGCCCGCGCGTGCGGGTCACGCATTCCCTCGAAGATGGTGGCGACCTCGCCGAGATCACGGGTGTGGGGCAGCCCGCTGCGCGACAGCGCACGAAGCCCGAGCGCGCCGGCCTGTCGCAGACCCGGCAACGTGAGCAGTCCCGCCACCTGGTGGAAGCCGGGCGTCGTCACGAGCCGGATGACCGGTGTGACCTCGGGACCGAAACCGCCCGGGGCGACGAGCACGAGCCGCTCGACGAGCTCGGGGAACTGATAGGCGAACTGCATCGCCACGCCACCGCCCAGACTGTGGCCCACGACCGTGACCCGCTCGACCCCCAGGAGGGCGAGGAGGTCGCGCATCGCGTTGGCGTAGCCGCCGACGCTGTAGTCGGCCCTGGGCTTGTCCGACGCTCCGTGCCCCAGGAGATCCGGAGCGATGACGGTGTAGCGACGCGCCAGCGAGGTGAGGACAGGGTCCCACGTGTGGTGGTCACAGCCGAGCCCATGCAGCAAGAGCAGTGCAGGACCAGAACCGGCCATCACGAAGGCCCGGCGATGGCCGTGCACGGTCAGGAAGCGCAGCTGGGTCAGCGACCTGGTCACGCGAGCTCGTCCTCCTTGCCATTCCTGGTCACCGCCCGACCGAGGGCGGGTGGAATGGGCAGACAGTCAACCAGACGATCAGCGGTTCCGACAGGAGGGTGGGCGCTTGTAGCCTTCCCACTGTGTCAGCCGACGTCCTCCCCCCCTCGCGCGAGCGTGCGGCCATGGCGCTCCAGCGGGCGGTCGGCTCCTTGAGCACCAACGCCATGACCCGCATGCAGAGCGAGATGTCGTGGTTTCGCGACCTGTCGGCGGAGGAGCGCTCGTGGGTGGGACTGATCGTGCAGGCCGGCATCAAGAACTTCATCGACTGGTACCTCCACGAGTCCGGCGCGCCCGAGGGGTCGGCGATCGCCGCCACCGTGTTCGGCGCCGCACCCCGAGCGCTGACCAGGGTCATCACGCTCCAGCAGACCGTCGACCTCATCCGGCTCTCCCTGGACGTCACCGAGCACAGCATCGACGAGTTCGTGGACCCCGCAGACGCCCCCGACGTGCACCGGGCCGTCTCCTGGTACGGCCGCGAGGTGGCCTTCGCGACGGCCGAGGTCTACGCCCGAGCGGCCGAGTCCCGCGGCGCCTGGGACGCCCGCTTGGAGGCGCTCGTCGTCGATGCCGTCCTCAGGTCGGAGACCGACGAGAGCGTCGTCTCCCGCGCCTCTGCGCTCGGCTGGTCCTCACCGGGCGAGGTTGCGGTGGTCCTGGGCGCAACCCCCGTACAGCGCACCGCCACCGATGTCTTCGAGGAGGTACGCCGCGTGTGCCGCGCCCACGGCATGGACGCGCTGTGCGCCATCCAGGGAGATCGCCTGGTCGTCGTGCTGGGCTCGGTCGGTGATCCCCTCACGGCGGCGCAGGCGGTGGCGGACCACTTCGGCCCCGGACCCGTCGTCGTCGGGCCGGTCACCGACGATCTCGCACACGCCCATCTCTCGGCGAGGTCGGCCCTGGCCGCGCACCGCGCTGCCGGCGGGTGGCCGGGGGCACCACGCCCGGTCCGGAGCGAGGAGCTGCTCCCGGAGCGGGCCCTGGCCGGCGACGGCCATGCCCGCCGTCACCTCGTCGACGAGGTCTTCTTGCCCCTGCTCCGGGCCCGCAGCGCCTTGGTCGAGACCCTGACGGCGTACTTCGACCGGGGCACCAGCATCGAGGCGACCGGACGGGCCCTGTTCGTGCACCCGAACACCGTCCGCTACCGCCTCCGCCAGGTGGCCGAGCTGACCGGCCTCACTCCTAGCGACCCGCGCGCCGCGTTCACCCTGCAGATCGCCCTGGTGCTGGGTCGGCAGTCCGGTCGCGCCCCCGGGCGCGAATTGTAGGAACCCGACAAAGATTCGGGGGGCAGTTTCGTGCGTCTCGATGGCGAGTCAGGGTGGCCTCACCCGGCAGAGTGGAACCGTGCTCGTGATCGTCGCGCCCGGACAGGGCGCCCAGACTCCCGGTTTCCTGACTCCGTGGCTCGAAGACCCCGTCTTCGCGTCACGACTCGAGTGGCTCTCCACCGTCGCCGGGCTCGATCTGGCGCACTACGGCACCGAGGCGGACGCAGAGACGATCCGCGACACCCAGATCGCTCAGCCGCTGCTCGTCGCGACCCCGCTGGTCGCGGCCCTGGGACTCTTCCCGCACCCCGCCGACGCGTTCTCCAAGATCGGCGCCGTCGCGGGCCATAGCGTGGGCGAGCTCGCCGCCGCGGCGGGCGCCCGGGCCATCACGGCCGAGCAGGCGATGGTTCTGGTCCGCGAGCGCGGCAAGGCGATGGCCGACGCGGCCGGCCGGACCCCCACCGGGATGACCGCGGTCCTCGGCGGCGATCGCGACGAGGTGCTCGCCACCCTCGAGCGCCATGGCCTGACGCCGGCCAACGACAACGGGCCCGGCCAGGTGGTCGCCGCAGGAACCATCGAGCAGCTCTCAGCACTCGCCGACGACGCGCCGGCCAAGGCCCGGCTGGTGCCGCTCAGCGTCGCAGGCGCGTTCCACACCCTCCACATGGCTCCCGCCGTCGGACACCTCGAGCGGCTCGCCCGGTCGGTGTCGACCCACGACCCGCGCACACCGGTCATCTCCAACCGCGACGGCCAGGTCGTGCACCACGGTGGCGAGCTGCTGTCGCGCATCGTGGGACAGATCGCCAGCCCCGTGCGATGGGACCTCTGCATGGAGACCATGCTCGACCTCGGCGTGACCGGCCTGTTGGAGATGCCGCCCGCCGGCACGCTCACCGGCATCGCCCGGCGCGCTCTCAAGGGAGTCGAGACGTTCGCGCTCAAGACGCCCGACCAGCTCGACGACGCACGAGCCTTCGTCGACAAGCACGGCGAACCCTCGGTCATCGACACCACACCGACGTGGCGCATGGTGGTCTCCCCGGCCAAGGGCACCTTCCACCTCGACGAGGCGGCCCGCGACGTCTCGCGGCTCGCCCCGGGCGCCGTGGTGGGTGCGGTGGCGAGCCTGCGCGACCGCACCGACGTCACCGCCCCTCACGGGGGTCAGGTGGTGGAGTGGCTCGTGGAGGACGGCGACCTGGTCTCCCCGGGCCAACCCTTGGTCCGACTTCACCCGGAGGGAACGGCCTGATGACCATCAACATCCACCAGCAAGGCGCCCAGCACGCCCGCATCCTGGGGATCGGCGCCTACCGACCCTCCCTGGTGATCCCCAACTCCGAGGTCGTCGAGGCGATCGACTCCAGCGACGAGTGGATCCAACAGCGGTCCGGCATCAAGCAGCGGCGCTGGGCCAGCCCCGAGGAGACCGTGCAGGTCATGTCGGTCGCCGCGGCGCGGCAGGCCCTCGACCGCTGCGGCATGACCGCCGAGCAGATCGACTGCGTCATCGTGGCAACGGTGAGCCATCTGCTCCAGACGCCGGCCATCTCGACGGCGATCGCCTATGAGCTGGGCACCAATCAGGCCGCGGCGTTCGACATCTCCGCCGCCTGCGCGGGGTTCACCTATGGGCTCTCGATGGCCTCAGACATGGTCCGCGGCGGCAGCGCCCGCCACGTGCTGGTGATCGGGGTCGAGCGGCTGTCCGAGCTCACCGACGTCTATGACCGCGGCACCGCGTTCATCTTCGCCGACGGCGCCGGAGCCGCTGTGATCGGACCGAGCGACACCCCCGCCATCGGCCCGGTGGTGTGGGGCTCGGACGGGGAGCAGTTCGACCTGATCCGGCAGAAGGAGGACTGGCGCGACGTCGTCGGGTCACCCGAGACCCCGGGTTCCGGTCTGATGCCGCACCTGGTCATGCAGGGCAACCCGGTCTTCCGCTGGGCGGTCTTCACCATGGCCAAGGTCGCCCGGGAGGCACTCGACCGGGCCGGGATCACCGTCGACGACCTCGATATCTTCGTGCCCCACCAGGCCAACATGCGCATCACGGACGCCATGGCCAAGGCCATGAAGCTCCCCGAGCGGGTCAAGATCGCCCGCGATATCGCCGAGCAGGGCAACACCTCGGCGGCCTCGATCCCCCTCGCCCTCGATCGGATGTACGCCGAGGGAGAGGCGAAGAGCGGTGATACGGCGTTGTTCATCGCCTTCGGTGCCGGCCTGGCCTATGCCGCGCAGGTCGTCATCATCCCCTGACCCAACCAACCAACGTCTCAACCCTCCCCAGAAAGAGAAGGAAGCCACTATGGCCACCACCGAAGAGATCCGCGCCGACCTCGCCGAGATCGTCAACGAGGTCGCCGGGATCGACGCCGACGACGTCCAGCTCGACAAGTCGTTCGTGGATGACCTCGACGTCGACTCGCTCTCCATGGTCGAGGTCGTCGTCGCGTGCGAGGAGAAGTTCGGCGTCTCCATCCCCGATGACGAGGTCAAGAACCTCAAGACCGTCGGCGACGCCGTCGCCTTCATCGAGCGCGCCCAGGGCTGACCCGGGCCAGCTCCGGCGTACGCCCGGGTCGCCTCGGTCCCCGCTGACCGCTCCGGCCCGGGCGCACGCCGCCACCGGTCCCACCGGTGCCCCATCCCTCCCACCCCGAAGGACGTGTGCATGAGCACCAAGCGAGTCGTCGTGACCGGCCTGGGCGCCACCTCGCCCGTCGGAGGCGATGTCGCCTCCACCTGGGCTGCCCTCCTCGAGGGCCGCTCGGGCGTGTCCGCCCTCACCGCGGACTGGGCCGAGCAACTGCCGGCGCGGATCGCGGCCGAGGTGGCCGTCGACCCCACCGAGGTCCTCGACCGCGTGAAGGCACGCCGTCTCGACCGCTCCGGCCAGCTGGCACTGGTCGCCGGCCTGGAGGCCTGGGCCGACTCAGGCCTCGGCGAGGGTGGCGTGGACCCCGAGCGGCTGGGGGTCGCGATGGCGTCCGGCATCGGTGGGGTGCAGACCCTGCTGAGCAACTACGACGCTCTCAAGGAGAAGGGTCCTCGGCGGGTGTCCCCGCTGGCGATCCCGATGCTGATGCCCAACTCCCCCGCCGCGAACATCGGCCTGGCGATCGGGGCCAAGGCGGGCGTGCACACTCCCGTGTCGGCTTGCGCCTCGGGCAACGAAGCCATCGCGCTCGGCATCGACATGATCCGGCTGGGCCGCGCCGACGTCGTCGTCTGCGGTGGCACCGAGGCCGCCGTACACGCGCTGCCGATGGCGGCGTTCAGCCAGATGATGGCGCTCTCCAAGCGCAACGACGATCCCGCGGCCGCGTCGCGCCCCTGGGACAAGGGTCGCGACGGCTTCGTCCTCGGCGAGGGCTCCGCCGCGTTGGTACTGGAATCGGCCGAGCATGCCGCCGCCCGCGGCGCCCGGGTCTATGCCGAGGCGGCCGGCGCCGGTATCACCGCCGACTCCCACGACATCGCCCAACCGGACCCGTCGGGTCTCGGAGCGACCCGCGCGATGCGGATGGCGCTGGCCGAGGCCGGTCTCTCCGCGTCGGACGTGGTGCACATCAACGCCCACGCCACCTCGACGCCGCAGGGTGACCTGGCGGAGGCACTGGCCATCCGGACGGCGCTCGGAGACGCCGCGTCCGGCGTGGTGGTGACGTCGACGAAGTCGATGACCGGGCACCTCCTCGGTGCCGCCGGTGCCCTCGAGTCCGTGGCGACGATCCTGGCCATGCGTGACCGGACCGTTCCCCCGACGATCAACCTCGAGGACCCCGAGGATGTCGGACTGGACCTGGCCGACAAGCTCCGTGACCTCCCGTCCGGGGACATCGCAGCCCTCAACAACTCCTTCGGGTTCGGTGGCCACAACGTGGCGCTCGCCTTCAGGAGCGTCTGATGACCGCCGTCGAGACCGACCCTGAGCGGTCGGCTTCGACAACGATCACCGACGTTCCGGCCCAGCGGGTCGCGAAACCACCGCGGGAGGACGATCCGCGTCACCCCTTGCATCGCCTCACCGCCTTGCTCGACGCCGGCTCACTGGAGCCGATCAGCCCCGCGGACGACTCGGGCGTCCTGGCCGTCACCGGATGCGTCCACGGCGCCCCCGTGGTGGCGTTCTCCACCGACCCGACCGTCATGGGCGGCGCGATGGGTGACGTGGGCTGCCAGGTGATCGTGGCGGCTTATCACCGGGCCCTGACCGACGGTGTCCCGATCATCGGGCTGTGGCACTCCGGCGGGGCACGCCTGGCCGAGGGGGTGCTCTCGCTCCACGCCGTCGGGCGCGTGTTCCAGGTGATGACCCAGGCGTCGGGCAAGATCCCCCAGATCTCGGTGGTGCTCGGCCCCGCCGCCGGCGGGGCCGCCTACGGGCCGGCGCTCACCGACGTGGTCATCCTCGGCCCGGACGGCCGGATCTTCGTGACGGGGCCAGACGTCGTCCGGTCGGTCACCGGCGAGGACGTCGACATGCTCCGCCTCGGCGGACCGGAGCCTCACGGCCGCCGCTCGGGAGTGGTCCACATCCTCACCGACTCCGAGTCCGAGGCGCTCGACCGCGCCCGCTCGGTCGGCCATCTTCTGGGGGCTCCGGGCAACCTCGACGTCGCCGCCGTCGCGGACCTCGACCTCGCGGCGTCGCTCCCCGAGTCACCCAAGCGCGCCTACGACGTCCACCCGCTGGTCGAGACGATGGTCGACGAGGGCACGCTCCAGGAGCTTCACCAGCGCTGGGCACCCAACATCGTCACCGCCCTCGGCCGCTTCGGTGGACGCACCGTCGGGGTCGTCGCCAACAACCCGCTGCGGCTGGGTGGCTGCCTGGACTCCGCGTCGGCGGAGAAGGCCTCCCGGTTCGTGCGCATGTGCGATGCGTTCGGCGTCCCACTCATCGTCCTCATCGACGTCCCGGGCTATCTGCCGGGCGTCGGCCAGGAGTGGGACGGCGTGGTCCGCCGTGGCGCCAAGCTCCTGCACGCCTTCGGAGAATGCGTGGTGCCGCGCGTCAGCCTGGTCACGCGCAAGACCTATGGTGGCGCCTACGTCGCCATGAACTCACGGGCGCTCGGCGCGACCAGGGTGTTCGCCTGGCCCGGGGCCGAGGTCGCCGTGATGGGCTCGGTGGCCGCGATCCGCGTGCTGCACCGCCGCAAGCTTGCCGACGTCGCGCCGGACCTGCGCGCCCAGGTCGAGGCCGAGCTGGCCGTCGAGCACGAGCAACTCGCCGGCGGGATCGATCGAGCCGTCGAGATCGGGGTCGTCGACGAGGTCGTCGACCCGGCACACACGCGTTCGGCGATCGCACGTGCGATCGCGGCCGACATCTCGGCGCACGGCGTACGTCGAGGAGCCCACGGCAACATCCCGCTGTGAGGGCCGCGCTGGGTTTCGGCGACCGGGTCAGGTTTCGGCGACGTGGGTCAGGCTGCCCGCGCTGACGCGCGGCCAGCTGCTCAGACGACCTGGTGCAGCCAGCGGACGGGCGCACCCTCGCCGGCGTGCCGGAAGGTCTCGAGCTCGTCGTCCCACGGCTTGCCGAGCAGCTTGTCGATCTCGGTCAGCAGCGTGGTGTCGCCCAAGGCGGCCTTCACGACCGCCGCCTTGATTCGGTCCTCGGGGATCATCAGGTCGCCGTGGAGACCGGTGACGGCGTGGAAGACGCCCAGGTCAGGGGTGTAGGAGTAGCGCGCGCCTTCCGTCGCCGGAGTGGGCTCCTCGGTGACCTCGAAGCGCAGGTGGTTCCAGCCGCGCAGCGCAGAGGCGATCCCTGCGGCGCTTCCGGCGGAGCCGGACCAGGACAGCTCGGCCCGATAGGTGCCCGACTGGGCTGGCTGGGGAGTCCAGTGCATGTTCGTGGCCACGCCAAGAACACCACCGACCGCCCACTCGATGTGGGGGCACAGCGCTGACGGCGTCGAGTGCACGAAAACGACACCCCTCGTCGCAACGCGAGTGG
>Ga0209023_10005211_pt1 | contig 14321 bp, 14 predicted proteins | sample LakOneMetagenome_FD_187468 | JGI IMG/M metagenome (GOLD analysis project Ga0209023, IMG submission 187468) | Freshwater and sediment microbial communities from Lake Erie, Canada (SPAdes) (version 2) | ecosystem: Environmental > Aquatic > Freshwater > Lentic | place: Lake Erie, Canada...
CGCTAGGAGGATCCTCGGCAATTTCCGAGGTATTTACCGATGCGTACCGTCCCGGCATTCCCCATCGCAATCCGTATCGGCACTTGATTTCATGGAAATCCATCCTCTCGTCATCCCGGCGAAAGCCAGGACCCAGCTTCTGGTTCGATGAAACGTCCCTGCACGTATATCCGCGCCAGTACATGGACGGCACCTTGTTGCCGGCGCGACATCGGATCTGGTCAAGCGCGCCTGGGAACAAGAACATGACATTGCCAATGGATTCATGGGGAAATACCGCGGCCATGATCTTGTCTGGTTCGAGCAGCACGCCACGATGGTGTTGGCGATTACCCGGGGGAAAGTGATCAAGGGGATGGAAACAGGCCTGGAAGATTCAGTCGATCGGGCGAAGCGATCCGAAATGGATCGACCTGTATCCGGATATCATCGGCCATTGAGCGAAGAGCTGGATCCAGGCTTTCGCCGGGATGACGAGCAAAATCTAGCCCATGAACATTCCTGCAAACTTCCGCGCCTTCCGCATCCACACCGATGACGCCGGCTACCGCAGCGGCATCGAAACGGTTTCGCTGGACGACCTCAATCCCGGCGAAGTCGTCGTCAAGACCGCGTTCTCCTCGGTCAACTACAAGGACGCGCTCGCCGGTACCGGCCAAGGCAAGATCCTGCGCAGCTTCCCGCTGGTCGGCGGCATCGACGTCGCCGGGCATGTAGTCGCGTCGACCGATGCGAAATTCCGCGAAGGCGACGCAGTGCTGGCCACCGGCAGCGGGTTGTCGGAAACGCGCGACGGCGGTTATTCGGAATATGCGCGCCTTGACGCCAAGTGGGTGATTCCCCTGCCCACCGGGCTTTCATTGCGCGAATCGATGATCCTCGGCACCGCCGGCTTCACCGCCGCGCTCGCGCTGCTACGGATGACCGAAAACCGGCAAACACCGGAACTCGGGCCGCTCGCCGTCACCGGGGCGACCGGCGGCGTGGGCTCGCTCGCGATCGCGATCTTCCGCAAGGCCGGCTTCGACGTGCACGCGATCAGCGGCAAGACCGAGCACGCGGATTACCTGGAATCGCTGGGCGCGAGCGAAGTGCTCGGCCGCGACGCGCTGGCAACGACGCGGCCGATGGAATCCGTACGCTTCGGCGGCGGGCTCGACAATGTCGGCGGTGCGATGCTCGCCAGCCTGCTCGCCCAGACCGCGCCCTACGGCAACGTCGCCAGCGCCGGGCTCGCGGCTTCGCCGGAACTGCAGGCGACGGTCATGCCCTTCATCATCCGCGGCGTCTCGCTGCTGGGCGTGGCCTCGGCCGGCACCGCGCGCGACATCCGCGAGGAAGTGTGGCGACGACTGGCATCGGGCTGGAAGCCTTCGAACCTCGAGGCCATCTGCACCCGCGAAACCGGCCTCGACGGCCTGCCGCAGGTATTCGCCACCATGCTCGCCGGCGGTTCGCTGGGGCGCACGCTGGTCGCCTTCGGCTGATGTTTGCGGCGCGTCCCGCGCCGGCTACAATTCGAAGCGACACCCGGGGGACAACATGGCTCGCATCCTGATCGTCGACGACTCGCCTTCGCAGGTCATGGGCATCTCGCGCATCGTCGAGAAACTCGGCCATTCCGCGCTCAGCGCCGAAGACGGCGCCGCCGGCGTCGAAGCCGCCAAGCGCGAGCTTCCGGACCTGATCCTGATGGACGTGGTGATGCCCAACCTCAACGGCTTCCAGGCCACGCGTTCGATCACCCGTGAACCGACGACCAAGCACATCCCGGTCATCCTGGTGACGACCAAGGACCAGGACACCGATCGGGTCTGGGGCATGCGCCAGGGCGCGAAGGCCTACCTCGCCAAGCCCTTCGGCGAGGACGAACTCGCCGCGCTCATCGCCCAGTACCTCGCCCCCAGCGGCCCCGCCGCCGCCTAGGCGCGCCGCCAGTCGTCGCCGAAGGCATCGCGCAGCCCGCGATAGGCCTCGCGTTCCGCTTCGCTGTTCGCCTTGGGCGCGAGGATTTCCAGCTCCACGATCTGGTCGCCCGGTGTCGCCCCGGGCAGCCCGCGGCCGCGCAGGCGCAGCTTGCGCCCGGATTCGGAATCCGGCGGCACGCGCAATTCGACCGAGCCTCCCAGCGTCGGCACGGCCACGGTGGCACCGAGCGCGGCTTCCCATGGCGCCACCGGCAGGCTGTAGAGGATGTTGCGGCCGTCGACTTCGAACTGCGGGTGCGCGGCGTATTCGATTTCCAGCAACAGATCGCCATGCGCGCCCTGGCCGGCGAGGCGGATCGCCTGGCCCGGGCGGATGCCCTTGGGCACGCGCACGTCCAGCGATTTGCCATTGATGCCGATGCGCACGCTGTCGCCGGCGTAGACCGCCTCCAGCGGCACCGCGAGCTTTGCGCGCGTATCGCCCCGCGGCTGCGGCCGCGGTCCGCCCGGGCCCTGCTGGCGGAACCCCCCGCGACCGAACATCGATTCGAAGAAATCGCTGAAGCCGCCGCCCTGGCCGCCCGCGCCACGCGCGAAGATCTCCTCGAAATCGAAATCATCGGGGGCACCGCCGCCGAAACCGCCATGCGGCGGTTGCACTTCGTCGCCCGGGCGATAACCGCCGGCCCGCAACTGGTCGTAGGCCTTGCGCTTCTGCGGGTCGCGCAAGGCCTCGTAGGCTTCGTTGACCGCCTTGAACTTCTCCTCGGCGCCGGCTTCCTTGCTGACGTCGGGATGATATTTGCGCGCGAGCCGGCGATAGGCGGTCTTGATTTCGGCCTCGCCTGCGTCCGGTTCGACGCCGAGGATCTGGTAGTAGTCCTTGAACTGCATGGTGACCCCGCGACAATGCCGGCCCGCGGTGGTGCCGCGGGCCGGTCAGGTTAGCAATAACGTCCGCCTGCGCGCGAACGGCGAGGGGTCATTGCCGGATCGGGTCGCCGTCCACCTGGATGCGGCGAGGCTTCGTCTCCGGCCGCTTCGGGATGGTGATTTCGAGTACGCCGTGACGTCCGGACGCCGCGATGCCCTCGGGATCCGCGCTATCGGGCAAGGCAAAGCGGCGGTGGAAGTTGCCGTAGCGCCGCTCCACTCGCGAATAGCGCTCCGTCTGCCCGCCCGATTCGCCCTTGCGCTCGCCCTTGATGGTCAATATGCCCTTGTCCATCAGGATTTCGACCTCCCGTGGGTCGATGCCCGGGAGGTCCGCGTAGATCACGAAGCGGTCGCTCTCTTCCTTGATGTCGACCATTGGAGCCCAGTGGCTCGTCACCACGGACGACTCGTCCTGGGTCTCGCCGACCTGGAAGAAACGGTCGAACACCTGCTTGATCTCGTCCTGGAGCATGGTCTGTCCGGGCCACTGTTGCTGGTAACCAACGATGTTGCGCATGATGGGATCCTCCGTTCCGGGAAGCGGCGGCGCCAGGGCCGCCATGCGCCTCAGGTAGGCCCTCGCCGCCGGATTTCAAGGGCGCCTTGACGCAGCCTTACCGCCGCCCGGGCCTAGACTGGGGCCTCCCAGGGAGAACCGAATGCCCATCCAGCCCGGCGACAAGCTTCCGGTCGCGCCGATCAAGCGCGTCGACCAAGCCAGCTTCGAAGACACCGACACCGGCGCGTTGTTCGCCGGCCGCGACGTAGTGCTGTTCGCGGTGCCCGGGGCGTTCACGCCAACGTGTTCCGAGCGCCATTTGCCCGGATTCGTCGCCAATTACCAGGCCTTCCGCGACAAGGGCATCGACGTGGCCTGCATGTCCGTCAACGACGCGTTCGTGATGCAGGCCTGGGGGCAGATGCAGCAGGTGCCCGACGGCATGTGGATGCTGTCCGACGGCAACGCCGACTTCACCCGCGCGCTCGGCCTGGAAATGGACGCCAGCGGCTACGGCATGGGCACGCGCAGCAAGCGCTTCGCGCTGCACGCGGTCGATGGCGTGGTCAAACAGCTCTTCGTCGAGGCGCCCGGGGAATTCCGCGTGTCTTCGGCCGAACACGTGCTCGAACACCTGACCGACTGAACTGACGGAGACCCGCATGGCAAAGCCGAACAAGCAGAACGTCCCGGGCAAGAAAGAGGCCCGCACGGCGCTGGTGCCCACGAACGAGCCGCCGATGACCGACGTGGCGACCTTGCGTGCCCGCGCACGCAAGAGCGTCGACGACGGCGCCGTCACCTTCACCTACACTGCCGACCGCAAGCAGGTCATCCGCCTGTTGAACGAAGCGCTCGCCACCGAATGGGTGTGCGTGCTGCGCTACTACCGCCACTACTATTCCGCGAAGGGCATGCTGGTCGACGCGGTGAAGGGCGAGTTCCTCGAGCACGCGCAGCAGGAACTGGAACACGCCGGCATGCTGTCCGAACGCATCGTGCAGCTTGGCGGCGAACCCGACCTGAATCCGGATACCCTCACCGCGCGCAGCCATGCCGAATACAAGGAAGGCAAGGACCTGCGCGACATGGTCCGCGAGAACCTCATCGCCGAGCGCGTCGCCATCGACAGCTATCGCGAGATGATCAATTACATCGGCGACCGCGACACCACGACCAAGCGCATCCTCGAACACATCCTCGCGCAGGAAGAGGAACACGCCGACGACATGGCCGACCTGCTCGACGGCTGGATCGGCAAGTAATCGCCTCGGCAAAACGAAAAGGCCCGGGATTCCCGGGCCTTTTCCGTTGGCGCGAAAGCATCCGCGCTTACTGTGGCGCGCCCTCGCCTTCGCCGCCTTCGTCCTCGTCCAGCGACGCGTCCACGCGCTCGATCGCCTGCAGGCTCTCGCCTTCGCCGAGCCGGATCAGGGTCACGCCCTGGGTGTTGCGCCCGACCTGGGCGATGCCCGCCGCGTGCGTGCGCACCAAGGTTCCGCCGTCGGAGATCAGCAGCACCTCGTGGTGTTCGCTGAGCTGGATCGCGCCCACCAGCTTGCCGTTGCGTTCTGTGGTCTGCAGCGCGATCACGCCCTGGGTACCGCGGCCTTTCTTCGGGTAATCCGCGACCGGGGTGCGCTTGCCGTAGCCGCGTTCGCTGGCGGTGAGGATGTCGCCCTCGCCCTCGACCACGATCAGGCTGCGCACCTGTTCGCCAGCGGCCAGCCTCATGCCGCGAACGCCGGTGGCGGTGCGGCCCATCGGGCGCACGCTGTCGCCAGCGAAGCGCACGGCCTTGCCGTTGCTCGCGAACAGCATGATGTCGCGGCTGCCGTCGGACAGCTCGGCGTTCACCAGCGCATCGCCCTCGGCGAGGTTGATCGCGATTTTCCCGCGCGAGAGGCGATAGGCGTATTCGGTCAGTGGCGTCTTCTTCACCGTGCCGTTGCGGGTGGCGAAGAACACGAACTTGTCTTCTTCGTACTCCCGCACCGGCAGCACCGCCTGCACCTTCTCGCCTTCCTCCAGCGCGATCCAGTTGACGATGGGCCGGCCGCGCGCATGGGGGCCGGCATCGGGCAACTGGTGCACCGGCAGCCAGAAAACGCGGCCATTGCTGGTGAAGGTCAGCAAGGTGTCGTGGGTATTCACCAGCCACAACTGGTCGATGAAATCCTCGTCCTTGGTCGCCGCGGCATTGCGCCCGCGTCCGCCACGGCGCTGCGCGCGGTACGCGGTCACCGGCTGGCGCTTGGCGTAGCCGGCGTGCGACAGCGTGACCACCACGTCTTCCGGCGCGATCAGGTCGAGGATGTCGAGGTCTTCCTCGGAAGCGCGGATTTCCGATCGGCGCGCGTCGCCGAATTCTTCCTTGAGGTTCTTCAGCTCGGTGCGGATCACGTCGAGCAGCACCTCGGGCTCCTCGAGGATGCGGATCAGGGCGCGGATTTCCCCGAGCAGCTCGCGGTATTCCTCGGTCAGCTTTTCCTGCTCCAGCCCGGTCAGGCGGTGCAGGCGCATTTCCAGGATCTGCTGCGCCTGGGTTTCGGTCAGCTGGTAGCCGTCTGCGAGCAGGCCCACGCCCGCCGGCAGGTCCTCGGGACGCGAGGCATCCGCGCCGGCAGCGGCGAGCAGCGAACCGACCAGGCCCGGCTGCCAGCGCCGCGCCAGCATGCGTTCCTTCGCGACCTGCGGGTTATCCGACGTCTTGATCAGCTCGATCATCGCGTCGATGTTGGCGAGCGCAACGGTCAGGCCTTCGAGGATGTGCGCGCGGGCGCGGGCCTTGCGCAGTTCGAAGATCGTGCGGCGCACCACGACTTCGCGGCGATGGCGGATGAAGGCCTCGAGGATTTCCTTGAGGTTGAGCAGCTTCGGGCGGCCGTCGACCAGCGCCACCATGTTGATGCCGAAGGTCGATTCCATCGGCGTCTGCGAATAGAGGTTGTTGAGCACGACCTCGGCCGATTCGCCGCGCTTGACCTCGATGTAGATGCGCATGCCGTCCTTGTCGGACTCGTCGCGCAGTTCGCTGATGCCTTCGAGCTTCTTTTCCTTCACCAGTTCGGCGATCTTCTCGATCAGCCGCGCCTTGTTGACCTGGTACGGGATCTCGGTGACGGCGATCGCCTCGCGGCCGTTGTCCGCGACCTCGATGTCGGCCCTGGCGCGCATCCGCACGCGGCCACGGCCGGTCTTGTACGCGAGGTGGATGCCGCCGACGCCGTTGATGATGCCGGCCGTGGGGAAATCGGGGCCGGGGATGTGCTCCATCAGGCCGTCGATCTCGATCCGCGGGTCGTCGATCAGGGCCAGCAACGCATTCACCACTTCGGTGAGGTTGTGCGGCGGGATGTTGGTCGCCATGCCGACCGCGATGCCGGCCGAACCGTTGACCAGCAGGTTGGGGAACCGGGTCGGCATGACCGTGGGTTCCAGTTCCTTCTCGTCGTAGTTGGGCTGGAAATCGACCGTTTCCTTGTCGATGTCGGCCATCAGCTCGTGGGTGAGCCGCGACATGCGCGCCTCGGTGTAACGCATGGCCGCGGCGGAATCGCCATCGACCGAACCGAAGTTGCCCTGGCCGTCCACCAGCAGGTAACGCAGCGAGAACGGCTGCGCCATGCGCACCAGGGTGTCGTAAACCGACTGGTCGCCGTGCGGATGGTACTTGCCGATGACGTCGCCGACGATGCGCGCGGACTTGTAGTAGGGCTTGTTGCTGTGCGCACCGAGCTCGTGCATCGCGAACAGCACGCGGCGGTGCACCGGCTTGAGGCCGTCGCGGACGTCGGGGAGCGCGCGTCCCACGATCACGCTCATGGCGTAATCGAGGTAACTGCGGCGCATCTCGTCCTCGAGGTTGACCGGGATGATTTCCTTGGCGAGTTCGGACATCGGGGATCCGTTTTACGGTGGTTTCCGCGCCCGCGGACGGCCCGGTTCCGGGCGCCAGGAACAGGCGGATTCAAAGACGTGAAATTGTACCATCCGGGGCGCTCGAAAGCACCCCGGAATCGCCGAAAAAATCAACGGGTTACGAGTGTTTCCCGGGGGTTTTTGCTAGCCGCCGAAACAGGCTCGCATGGACTCGGAATCCGGGCGCCGGATCACGCCCTTTTCGGTGACGATGGCGTCGATCAGTTCATGCGGAGTGACGTCGAACACCGGGTTCCAGGCGCGTACGCCTTCGGCCACGGTGCGTTCGCCGCGATGCGACAGCAATTCCGCCGGATCGCGTTCCTCGATCTCGATCGACTCGCCCGAAGCGGTGGCCATGTCCACGGTCGAGGACGGCGCCACGACCATGAACTTCACGCCGTGGTGCCTCGCCGAGAGCGCGAGCTGGTAAGTGCCGATCTTGTTGGCGGTGTCGCCATTCGCGCAGATGCGATCGGCGCCGACCACGACCCACTGCACCTGTCCCGTTTTCATCAGGTGCGAAGCCGCGGCGTCGGCGATGAGGGTGGCGTCGATGCCGTCCTGCTGCAGTTCCCACACGGTCAGGCGCGCGCCCTGGTTCCACGGCCGGGTCTCGCCGGCGAACACGCGCGCGATGCGTTCCCCGGCCACGCCGGCGCGGATCACGCCCAGCGCGGTACCGAAACCGGCGGTGGCGAGCGAGCCGGTGTTGCAGTGGGTCAGGACGCCGCTGCCGGGCGCGATCAGGGACGCGCCGGCCTGTCCCATCGCGCGGTTTGCGGCGAGATCCTCGGTTTCGATCGCGCGCGCCTCGCGTTCCAGCGCATTACGCCAGTCGGCACCGGCGACATGCAGCGCGGCCCGCATCCGCGCCAATGCCCAGGCCAGGTTCACCGCGGTCGGGCGCGCGGCGTCGAGGCGTTCCAATGCCGGTTGAAGCCGGCTTGCGGCCTCGGCACCGTTCGCGGCTTCGATCTCGCGCGCAGCCAGCACCACCCCCCAGGCCGCGGAAATCCCGATCGCCGGCGCCCCGCGGACGGTGAGGTCGCGGATCGCGGTCGCGACTTCGTCGCTGTTCGTGCAACGCGCGTATTCCACCGCGAACGGCAATTTGCGCTGGTCGAGGAGTTCCAGGGCATCGCCAGTCCAGCGGATCGGGCGGATGTGGTCGTAGCGTGCGAGCGAGGGGGCGTCCATGCCGCCCAGTTTAAGCGCGGCGATACTGCGTCAGTAGGCGAGGAAGTCCGCGCGGCAGCCGTTGTTCACCCAGATGCCCTGGCGATCCCAGCCCCAATCCGAGCCCTGGTTGCACGAGGAATCCGACAACTTCCGCTGCAGTTGCACGCCCTGGTAAACAGTCACGTTGCAGCGGCGCAAGCGGTTGTCCTGCGATTCGCAGCGCACCGTTCTTCCCTGTCCGTAACCGCCGCCCGGGTACGACGGCCCGCCATAACCGCCGCCGGTGACGAATTCCGCGCGGCACCCGTTGGAAACCCAGACCCCGGAATTGTCGTAGCCCCAGCTACGGCCCTGAATGCATGGGGCATCCGACAACTGGCGATTGATGCGAACCCCGTAGCGGGTGTCGGCGTTGCAGCGGCGGAGGCGGTTGTCCTGCGATTCGCAGCGGAAAACCTGTCCGGTCGCGCCGCCCGGATAAGGCGGATAGGGCTGCGAACCGCCGTAACCGCCGGGATAACCCGCATCGCCGGGAAAGCCGTAGCCAACGCAGCCGCCCAAGGCCATCGATGCGCCGAGCACCGCGGCGATCCGAATCGTTGCGTATCTCATGGTGTTCTCCCTCCCGTTCGCCTGCAGGCGAGCATTCCAGCGCCGAGGCAAACGGAATGTGAATCCGCCCCCGCACCGCGGGAAGCGTTCAGGCGTGGGCGAAGTCGAATGCCAGCACGTCCGCGATCCGCGGCGTGCCCAGCATCGCCATCAGCAGGCGATCCATGCCGAGCGCGACGCCCGCGCAGTCCGGCAGACCGGCATCGAGCGCAGCGAGGAAGGCTTCGTCCAGCGGCGGCTCCGGCGCACCGCCTTCGCGACGACGGTCGAGGTCGCGCCGGAAACGCGCGCGTTGCTCGCCCGCATCGGCGAGCTCGTGGTAGCCGTTCGCCAGCTCGACGGGGCCGAGATACATCTCGAAGCGTTCCGCCACCGGACATCCGTCCTCTTCGTCGCGCAGCCGCGCCAGCGCGCATTGCGATGCCGGCCAGTCGGTCACTGCCAGCAACTCGTCGGGCGCGAATCGCGGTTGCAAACGATGCGTCATCAACAGGTCCAGCCAGTCGTCGCGGCCCAAGCCAGACGGATCGATGTGCACATCGCCCAGCGCGTCGCGCAGTTCGTCGTCGCTCGCGGCAAACGGATCGATCCCGAGCGCGCCGCGGTACAGGTCGCGGTAGTGCACGACGCGCAAGGTGGCGTTGCGACCGACAAGCGCCAGCGCGGCGTTGGCGAGCTCCGCGGTTTCTTCGGCGAGCCGCAGGTGGTCCCAGCCGACGCGGTACCACTCGAGCATGGTGAATTCGGGGTTGTGACGGCCACCGGCCTCGCCGTCGCGGAACACGCGCCCGAGTTCATAGCAGTCGCCTAGCCCCGCCGCGAGCAGGCGCTTGAGCGGGTATTCCGGGGAAGTGCGCAACCAGCGCGTGCGCGGCGCGCCGTCGGTACGGCCGCAGAATTCCAGCGAGAACGAAGCGATGTTCGGCTCGCTGTTGCCGCCGCGCGACAGCACCGGCGTTTCCACTTCCAGCACGCCGCGTTCGACGAAGAACGTCCGGACAAGTGCGTTCAAGCGCGCGCGCAGGCGGATGGCGTCGAAGGAGGCGGAAGGTTGCCAGTCAGCCATGTGCGGCGAGGAAGGCGAGCAAACGCGCCTCGTCCCAGATGTCGATGCCGAGTTCCTGCGCCTTGGCGAGCTTGCTGCCCGCGGCCTCGCCGGCGACGACGAAGCTGGTCTTCTTCGACACGCTGCCGCTGACCTTCGCGCCCAGCGCCTCGAGCTTCGCGCCGGCCTCGTCGCGCGACATGGACGCGAGTCCGCCGGTGAGGACCACGGACTTGCCCGCCAGCGGACCTTCGCTGGTGCGCTGCGGCGCGCCTTCCTTCCAGCGCACGCCGGCGGCCTGCAATGCAGCGATCACTTCGCGGTTATGCGGTTCGGCGAAGAAGTGCGCGATGTGCGCGGCCATGATCGGACCAATGTCCGGCACCTCGGTGAGCGCCGGTTCTTCGGCGTCCATGATCGGTTGCAACGCGCCGAAATGCCGCGCCAGCGTCTTCGCCGTGCTTTCGCCGACGTCGCGGATGCCGAGCGCGTACAGCAGGCGTTCCAGCGTGGATTCGCGACTGGCCTCGATCGCGGCAACGAGGTTCTCCGCCCACTTGGTCGCGATTTTCCCGGCCTTCACCGTCTCGGGAACGACGCCGGCGGCTTCGTCGGCGCGCTGTTTGGTCGAAACGAGATCCTCCACCCCGAGCTTGTACAAATCCGCGACCGTGCGCACGCCACCGAATTCGACCAGGGCCATGATCAATCGTTCGCCCAGGCCTTCGATGTCCATCGCGCGGCGCGAAGCGAAATGGAACAGCGCCTGCACCCGCTGCGCCGGGCACACCAGCCCGCCGGTGCAGCGCGCAACGACCTCGCCTTCCTCGCGTTCGACCGCGGAGCCGCAATCCGGGCAGGTGTCCGGCAATTTGTACGGCGGATGCTTCGGCCTGCCCTTCGCATCCAGCGGCCGCTGGTCGAGCACCACGCTCACCACTTCCGGGATCACGTCGCCGGCGCGGCGCACGATCACGCTGTCGCCGACGCGCACGTCCAGGCGCGCGACCTGGTCGGCATTGTGCAGGGTCGCGCGGGTCACGGTCACCCCGCCGACGTGCACGGGCTTCATCAGCGCCCACGGCGTCACCGCGCCGGTACGGCCGACGTTGACCTCGATCGATTCGACCGTGGTCACCTGTTCCTGCGCCGGGAACTTGTGCGCGATCGCCCAGCGCGGCGCGCGCGAGACGAAGCCCATCGCGCGCTGCTGGTCGTAGCGATCGAGTTTGTAGACCACGCCGTCGATGTCGAACGGCAATGCGTCGCGCTGCGCCCCGATGCGACGGTAGTAATCGAGCAATCCTTCGACCCCGCGCACGGATTCCACCAGGCTCGAAACCGGGAACCCGAGTTCGCGCAGCCATGCCAGCGTCGCCCTGTGCGTCGCCGGCAGGACGGTAGGCGGCACGACCTCTCCCAGGGCGTAGGCGTAGAACGCCAGCGGCCGTTGCGCGGTAACGCGCGGATCCAGCTGGCGCAACGAACCGGCCGCGCCGTTGCGCGGATTCGCCAACACCTTGGCCTTGCCATCGGACGCACGCGCCTTTTCGTTCCAGGCCTCGAAACCCGCCCGTGGCATGTACACCTCGCCGCGGACTTCGAGAACGCCCGGCGCCTTCCCGCGCAATTTCAGTGGAATCGCCTTGATCGTGCGCAGGTTCGGGGTGACGTCCTCGCCGCTCGCGCCATCGCCGCGGGTCGCGCCGCGCACGAAGGCACCATGCTCGTAGCGCAGGCTGATCGCGAGACCGTCGAGCTTGGGCTCCGCCGAGAACATCGGCTCCTCGTCGCCGGTTTCCTTGCCGATGCGCGCGACGAAATCCGCGACTTCCTGGTCGCTGAACGCATTCGACAGCGACAGCATCGGCACCACGTGCACGACTTCGGCGAACGCGCCGGTCGGCGTCGCACCCACGCGGCGCGTCGGCGAATCGGCATCGGCGAGTTCGGGATGCTCGGCTTCCAGCGCTTCCAGTTCGCGCAACAGCCGGTCGTACTCGGCGTCGGTGATGTCCGGGTCGTCGAGGACGTGGTAACGGTGGTTCGCGTCCTCCAGCCGGCGGCGGAGATCGGCGGCGCGTGCGGCGGGAGTCGGTTTGGAAGCCATGCGGCGATTCTAGCTTTCCTTCACCGCACAAGCGGCGTGAAGCGGCCCCCGCTCCGCCTCAGGGATCAGCGTCATCGAGCGGCTTGAACATGGTGATGTCGGTCGCCTCGAAGCCGAGCTTTTCGTAGAGTGAAAGGGCCCCGCGGTTGTGGCCGAAGACGTGGAGGCCGATTCCTTCCAGCCCGAGGCGACGCGCTTCATGCGCGAGCGCATTGAACGCGCGTTCGGCATGCCCCTGGCGGCGGAATCGCGGGTCGACGGCGATGTTGTAGACGTAAGCGATCCGGCTTCCGGATCGTTCCCTGGCCGCGAACCACAGCATCCCGACGGATTCGCCGTCCGGGCCGACGATGGCGAACAGGTGGTTGTCGGGAGTCTCGATTCCCCGGGGAAGCAATCCATCCAGCGACTCCCGCGACCGCGCGAGGGCTTCGCTCTCCGCCCAGTCGCCGGACTTCACCTTTTCCGCCGCGTAGTCGGGAACGATGGCATCGCACCACGCCGCGAATTCCACTTCGGTCATTGGGCGCAGCGGCGACATTACACCCTCACTTCATCTTGCGGTCTGCAAGCCTTGACCTGCACGAGATCGATTAACTGTCGAACGGTCTTGGTGGTTTCGGCTTCCTGATCCGTAATGCGAATTCCAAATTGCTGTTCGATCTTCTGGACCAACTCGGCATTGGCCATCGAATCGAATTCCCAGAAGAAGCTCAGATTCTTCGAGAAATCGTCCGATTCTTTCAGGAACGAAAGGTCAGCATCGAGAACCTTCTCCATGATCCCGCGGATACCAAGTACGATTTCCCGGGAATATCCTTGCGATGAAAAATAGGCTTCATAGAAGCCTTCCGGGCTCAAATGTTCCCGGTCACCGAACTGTTCGGCTATAAACTTGTCTTTCTTCTGTTTTTCGCGACGCGCCAAAGGCCCAGCAAGTAGCACAAACACCATCAACCCAACTGCGGCGATGGCAAGGAATTTCACTCCGCCCTTCTCCTGCCTACGACTTTCAATTACCAGTCATATCGGCACGACTCGCCAAAAACCGGATTCCCGCATTCACGGGAATGACGAGCTAAATCACCATCTCGCCGGCTTCAGCGGCGGCGCTTCGCGCTGGCGGTCGTAGGCCCGCAACTCGTCGCGGATCCCCTGCACCCGCTGTCGGCTGAGCGCATTGCGCGACTCGTCCAGCACCACGCCATCGAGCAGGCCTGCCATGCGCTCCGCGGTCGGCTGCATCATGTCCCAAGCATCGAGCGCAGATACCGGCGCCGGCAGCGTCAGGAAGAACGCGATCGCCGGCGTTTCCAGTTCCTGGATCGACGCCATGTCGAAACTGCCGGGCTTCATGATGTTCGCCACGCTGAACACCGGCCCGCGTTCCGGATGGCCTTCCACCAGGCGGTGGAACACGTTCATGTGGCCGTAGGCCAGGCCGGCCTTCTCCGCCGCCACCATGATGTCCGGGCCGCGCAGCTTCTCCCCGGCTCGCGCGGCGATGTAGATGGTGACGATCTTGTCGAACGCATCATCCGGGCGGCGGCCGAGGTCGCTCGACCCGGCCGGCGGCTCTTCGCCGAGCTCGAGCTCGGCCTGTTCCGCATCGCCCTCGTTGCCGATCCCGTGCGCGAACTGGTCCGAGATCCGCGGTTCCACGCGTTCGCCATCGCCGGTGCGGCGGCGGCCCTGCCCGCCCTTGCGCGGCTGGCCGAAATAGATGATCGCGCCGAACAGCACGATGCCGGCGACCAGGATGGCGAGGCGCAACAACCAGACGTCGGACATGCGTTCTACTCCTCTTCGCGAATCCTCAGGCGGCGCCGGCGAGGCGCGCGGCCTCGGCCAGGTCGACCGACACCAACCGGCTCACGCCGGGCTCGCGCATGGTAACGCCGCTGAGCTGCTGCGCGGCTTCCATCGTCGCCTTGTTGTGGGTGACGAACAGGAACTGCACATGCGCGCTCATCTCGCCGACCATCGCGGTGAAGCGGCCGACGTTGGCCTCGTCCAGCGGCGCGTCCACTTCGTCCAGCAGGCAGAACGGCGCGGGGTTCAGGCGGAAGATCGCGAACACCAGCGCCA
>Ga0209023_10005212_pt1 | contig 14319 bp, 10 predicted proteins | sample LakOneMetagenome_FD_187468 | JGI IMG/M metagenome (GOLD analysis project Ga0209023, IMG submission 187468) | Freshwater and sediment microbial communities from Lake Erie, Canada (SPAdes) (version 2) | ecosystem: Environmental > Aquatic > Freshwater > Lentic | place: Lake Erie, Canada...
CGGTGTTGCGGCGCTCTCCCAACGTGAAGTGACGCGGGTGGTGCGCATCTGGAGTCAAACGATCGCGCCGAACGTGGTGTCGGCCGTGTTGTTCATCGCGATTTTCGGCGGCGCCCTCGGCGGGCGGATCCGCCAGATCGACGGGGTGCCGTACTCGTCGTTCATCGTGCCCGGATTGATCCTGATGGGCATCGGCACCGCCGCGTACGCAAACACCGCCTCATCGCTCTACCAGGCCAGGTTCGACGGCTTCATCGACGACCCGGTCAGCGGGCCGATGCGCGCCCGTCACCTGTTGGTTGCGTATATGGCGGGCGGCATCGTGCGAGGGCTGCTGATCGGGGCGATGATCCTGGTGTGCGCGATCCCGATGGTGGACCTGCCGCTTGTCAATCCGCTGCCCGCCATCGTCGCTTTCCTTGCAGCGGCGGTCGGGTTCAGCGCACTGGGTGTTGGTGTGGGGCTGATCGCACAGACCTGGGATCAGCAGTCGTACGTGGGCAACCTGCTGCTCACCCCGCTGGTGTTTTTGGGTGGCGTGTTCTATTCGGTCAACGTGCTCGGCCAGCCGTGGCGCGGCATGACCCACGCCGACCCGATTCTGTACATGGTTGCCGCAAGTCGTCAGGGGATGCTTGGCACCAGTGAGGTGTCCCTGTGGCTGTCGCTCGGTGTGAGCGTCGCCATGGCCGCGGTGATGGTGCTGTGGGCCGGTCGCATGATTGCGAAGGGGCACGGTCTGCGGACCTGAGTCCCCAGTTGTCCTGTGAGGTGCCCGGCACCAGCAGGGACAGGCACGGTTAGGATCCGGCCATGGGTGCCATGCAAGTGGTCAAATTGCGCGACGGGCTATGGCAATGGGGCTGCCCTCATCCGTCGTGGAAGCCGGGCGACGACTGGGACCAGGTGGTGTGGAGCACCTATTTCGAGGCCCCCGGCGCGACCGTGGTCATCGACCCGCTCCTTCCCGACGATCCGCAGGACCTGGAGCGATTTTGGCGTGCGCTCGATCGTGACGTGGAGCGCCGAGGCCTGCCGGCGCTGGTGGTCGAGACCTGCAACTGGCATCGGCGCTCGGGCGACGTTGTGGCCGATCGGTTCGGCACACCGGTCCTCGGCGCCGACAGCGAGGGCGACCCCACCCCGGGAATTGTGCGCCTGGAACTCGGCATGCCGTCGTCGAACGGCGAGGTGGCCTACCGCCTGGGCGACGACGTGCTGGTGACCGGCGACCTGATCCACATGCGCGAGGGCGCCCTGGCGATCGCGCCGGCCCACTGGCACGACGAGTCACCCGAGACGCTTGCCTGGCACGCCGACGAACTGGCGTCCACGGTCGCGCGATTGACACGTCCAGTACCGGCCATGATCCTGACCGGTCACGGCCATGAGACGCGGCCATCGGCCATCGACGCCTTCGTCCGACGGTATGACTAAGTCGACCGGCGACGTCCACCTGACCTGTCAGCCCGCGGCGCAGCTGGCGGGACTGGTCACGCGCTACACCGGCTACAGGATGACCAGCGCGCAACCTGGCGTGCATCGCGGGCTACCATCGCCGACGGCGACGATGATCGTCACGATCGACGAGCCCATCCATCTGCTGGCGCGACCCGGCGCCGCTGAGCGGACATTCGTCGCACTCGTCGGTGGTCTCCACGACTGGCCCGAACATGTCGCCTACGGTCATGTTCAGGAAGGGCTGCAAATCGACGTCACACCGCTCGGCATCCGCACGCTGTTCGGGATGCCGATCGCGGAACTTCGCGAAGGCTCCGTCGAACTCGCCGACCTGATCGGCCTTCGTGCGACCCAGCTGCGAGAGCGGTTACAGGAGGCACAGTCCTGGCCCGAGCGGTTTGCCATTTGCGACCGCGTGCTGGCGAGGTGGGCAGCGGTACCTCGGGACGCGGATCTCGATGCATTCCACGCCATGGATTTGCTCAGATCGGGGCACGGCAACCTGTCGATCGATCAGCTTGCGGATGGTGTCGGTTTCTCACGCCAGCACCTGACACGGAAGGTGCGTCGGGAGTTGGGGATGTCCCCGAAACGGGTGGCGCAGGTCATCCGGTTCGATCGTGCGCGGCGAATGATCCGCCCCGACCAGTCGGTGCGCGGTCTTGCGCGCGTGGCGGCCGAGTGCGGCTACGCCGATCACGCCCACATGGTTCGAGCGTTTCGCCTGTTTGCCGGATGCTCACCCACCGAGCTCTTCGACGATCCGCTGCGACTTGTTCCAATCGTTCAAGCGGATCGTGGTGCCAATCGTTCAAGGTCCCTCGCATGAATGCACACGCACACGTCTGGCCCTGCTTTCGGTACACCGACGCGCCGGCGTCCATCGCCTTTCTCACCGCGGCATTCGGCTTCGTCGTTGCCGCCGACTATCGAAGCGCCGATGATCCGAATGTGGTCGAGCATGCCGAGCTGCACTGGCCGCACGGCGGTGGAGTGATGCTCGGGAGCATCCGCACGGGCGGGAGTCCTGTCGACGCGCTGTCGGCGGGTTCATCGCTGACCTATCTCGTCTGTGACGATCCCGATGCGCTGCACGAGCGCGCGGTCGGCGCCGGCGCCGAGATCATCATGCCGCTCACCGATCAGCCCTACGGCAGTCGTGACTTCATGGCGCGTGATCCCGACGGCAACATCTGGTCGTTCGGAACGTATGGTGGAACAGTCGACGCCGACGGGGAGTCGCCGTCACCGTGAGCGGGCGACCACCGCGAGCGCTTCGTTCAACGACCCCACGACATGGTCGGCGCCGATGTGATCGACGAACCCTTTGCGGGTGAGCAGGGCGAGGGGTTGCGGGTTGACGTTGGCAAGCACCAGCATCGTGCCGTGCCGGGCCAGGGTCCCCTGGAGATGCTCGAGCGAATCGATGCCGGTGGTGTCAATGGAGATCAGGTGGTGCATCTCCAAGATCACCGCGTAGACGGACGTGGGAATCTGGTCTTCGAGGGTCTCGACTTTGCCGACGGCGCCGAAGAACAGTGAGCCGAAGAGTTCGAACGCCACCACGTCGTCGGGGATGCGCACGCCGGCCTCGATGGGCTCGGCGCGAAACAGCTGACTCATGCGCCAGATGAAGAACACCGACGCCATCAGGATCCCCACCTCCACCGCCACGGTCAGGCCGAACACGATGGTGAGCAGAAAGGTGACGACCACCACGCTGCGATAGGTGGGGGCGTAGCGCTGCATCTGCCCGAAGTCGCTCCACTCGCCCATGTTCCATGCGACGAACAGCAAGAGCCCCGCCAGCGCCGCAAGCGGCACATGTTGCGCCAGCGGCGCCGCCACCAGAATGACGGTGAGCAGCGTGGCGGCGTGCACGATGGCGGCCACCGGCGTGCGCGCTCCGGCACGCACATTCGTCACGGTGCGGGCGATGGTGCCGGTCGCCGGGATTCCACCGAAAAACGGCGCCACGATGTTCGCAAGACCTTGGGCCATGAGCTCCTGATTGGGATCGTGGCGTGGCATGTCCGGGGTCAGATTGTCGGCCACGCGGGCGCACAGCAGCGACTCGATCGCGCCGAGCAGCGCAATCGTAAGCGTGGGAATCAGGAGCGCGTGCAACGAGTCGAGGGAAAATTCCGGCCACACGAACGACGGCAGACCGCTCGGAATGCCGCCGAACCGCGACCCGATCGTGGCGATGTCCAGGTTGAAGACCACGGTGGCGATGGTCGCGAGTCCGAGGGCGACGATGGTGCCGGGAACGTGGGCTACCAGGCGCCGGACGTGCTGCCACCGGCTCATCGGATGAACGGGCATCGAATACGCCTTCGGCCACACCAACACCAGGCCGAGGCACGCGGCGCCCACGATGAACGCGGTCAGGTTGAAGTCCCCGATGTTGTCCCACAGCGCTTTCACCTGACCGCCGAAGTCGGCCGGCATCTTGGGGATCTCAAGTCCCAACAGGTCCTTCAGCTGCGACAGGCCGATCAAGACGGCGATGCCGTTGGTGAAGCCGATGACGATGGAGACCGGGATGTAGCGCACGATGCCACCCAGCCGGAACATCCCCATCGCAAACAGCAGCACGCCGGCCATGACCGTCGCGATCAGCAGGTTCGCCAAGCCGTACTGCTCGACGATGCCGTAGACGATCACGATGAACGCGCCGGCCGGTCCACCGATCTGCACGTTTGATCCGCCAAGCAAGCCGATCAGCACACTCGCGATGATGGCCGTGAAGATGCCCTGCTCAGGTTTGACGCCACTGGCGATGGCGAATGCCATGGCGAGCGGCAAGGCGACGATTCCGACGGTCAGTCCGGCGGCCAGGTCGGCGGCGAAGGTTCGGCCGGAGTACCCGCGCACTGCATCGATGATGCGCGGGCGGAACCGGAAGGCGGTCAAGAGTCGATGCATATGGAGATCGTCGGCCAGTGTGTCATCGAAGTTCAGTGGCGTGCCTGCCGCGGCGCGGCTTTGTGCGGTTGCCAGAGCTCAGCTGGTGCGACCGTCACCCCAACTGCACTGCAATTCCGGAGTTGCAGGTGTTGGCGTGGCGAATGTGCCCCCGAACCGCCTGCTCGCCGACCACCGAACTGCACAGGAATTTCACATTTCACGCACGTTGTGCCGATAAACCCGGGGATGAGCGCGCCGCGCCAAGTGAATGCCGAGATCCAGGAGACGCTTGAGCGAAGCGCCTTGATGGCGGCTGTACAGCGGCGGGGGTTGACGACGGCGATGCTGGCGGTGCTGATCGCCATCCCGTGGATCGGGCTCCCCGCAGTCGTGCCGCTCGCAGGTGCATACCTGTCGTTCCTGCTGTTCAAGATCCCGACGGTGCATCGCCGACTCGGCATTTGGGCGCTTGTCGCCACATGGGTCGCTGGTGAGCTCGGCATGATCGGGGCGGTTCTGCTTGGCAACGGTCCCGCGGACATGATGATCTCCCTGATGATGGTGCCGATGATCATCGGCAGCGCCGTATATCCGAAACGGTTCGTGGCGGTCGGCACCGTGGGCGTTGGCACCTTGATGGTGCTTGTGGGCTGGCTTGACGATCCCGCGTACTTCGCCGCGTGGCCCGCGGGCTTTGTGATCTTGCCGGTGATCGCCGTCACCATCCCGCTGATGGTGCTGTCGGCGCGCGACGCCGAGACTGCATCTCGGCGTGAGAGTCGTGTGGACAGCTTGACCAGAGTGGCCAACCGCCATGCCCTGATGCTCGAGCGCGATCGTCTGCGAAGCCTGGGCGGTGAGGGCGAGGCGGTGGCCGTGGTGCTTGGCGACATCGACAAGTTCAAGTCGATCAATGACATGCACGGGCACGCCGTGGGAGACCGTGTGCTCGCCGGTGTCGCGTGGATCATCACGCAGGTGGTCGGAACACGCGGGCAGGTGTTTCGCTACGGCGGTGAGGAATTCTTGGTGGTGCTGGTCGGTGAGGCCGCGAGTCATGCCGACCAGGTCGCCGACGAGATCCGTGTGCGTGTCAGCGAGGCGCCGGTCGCCGGCGTGTCGACCACGATCTCCCTGGGCGTGGCCGACGCGGCAGACGGCAGCCATCGGTTCGATGAGCTGTTCTCGCAGGCCGACGCTCGTCTGTATGCGGCCAAGGACGTCGGTGGCAACTGTGTGGAACGTGCCGACCTGCTCGGCGCAACCAACAGCTCGGCGTCGTCCCCCGCCCGAGCGACCGTTGCACGGCCCCGTCCAGCAGATGTCCGGGACGTTCGCGATGCGCTCGATCGCCAGCACCTTGTCACCATGACCGAGCGTCAGATGGAGCGCAACCTGTGGGCGTACGCGCTGATCTTGGTGAGTGCTGTCGCATGTCTGCCGATCGTAGGATGGACGATCTTCATCCCGGCTGTCGCCAGCGGGCTGGCCCTTCGTTTTCTGCAGGCGCGTGTGCGTCGGTTCAAGCGACCTGAGCTGGCGGTGCTCACCTGGTGGCTCGGGACGCAGGCGCTGAACCTGTGGGCGGTGTCGCTGGCCGACATTTCGGCGGTGCAGGCACTGACAGTGGTGGTGCCGTCGGTGGCCGGTCACTATGCGGCCCTTCCACGGCGGATCGCCCGTTACGGAATCGTCCTGCTTGGACTCATGACGGTGGCGGGCGGCTTCATGATTGACGCGTCACGTGTGGAGCGGTACCCCCAAGTTGTGCTCGTCGCCTTGGCGCTCATCGCGACGGCGGCGATCGCCGGGCGAGCCGTCGGCGACATCGCTTCGGGGCTTCGGTCGGATGCGTCGCATGATCCGCTCACGGGTCTGCCCAATCGCGTGGCGTGTTTCGCCGCGCTCGGGCACGCGCTTGACCGCACGCAGGACGCCGGTGCCACGGTTGCGGTGATTGTCGGTGACCTGGACCACTTCAAACGGATCAATGACGAGCACGGGCACCAAGCGGGTGACGCGGTTTTGGCGGCGCTGTGCGAACGCATTGGCGCGCGCATTCGTCCCGACGTCGCGTTCTTTCGCATGGGTGGTGAGGAGTTCGCCTTGCTGGCGCCCGTCGCGCGTGCGCGTGATGCGTTCGCTTTGGCGGAGCGGCTTCGGTTGGCCGTCAGACGCGAACCGCTGGCGGGGATTGCCGTCACGATGTCATTCGGTGTGACACTGGCGGACGCCGGTGCAGCCGATCCGTCGGCGGTGTTCAGTCAGGCCGATGAGGCGCTGTACCGCGCCAAGCGTGAAGGACGCGACTGCGTGCGACTGGGTGTCGAGTCGGTTCCGCCCGACGATCTGTCCATCCTGGTGCCGGGCACCTCACAGGACACCGCCCGGCCAACTGTCCACCCTGGTGCCGGGCACCTCACAGGACATCAGTAGGGCAGCCGACCCCGAGGGCGGCTCGGATGCTCCTCTGCCGGTTCAGATGTCCGCCTTGGTGCCGGGCACCTCACCGGACATCAGTCAAGCGAGCCTCAGGCGCCCGCAGGAGCGGCAGGTTAGAGCGGGTGATCAGCGTCCTTCAAGAGCGCCTGCTGGTCGATGACTTGCCGAGCGACGTTCGCAAGGGTCAGGTTGCGGTCGCGGGCGCTCTTTTGGATGCGCTGAAAGGCACGCTGCTCACTGAGGCCAAAGGTTTCCATCAACAGGCCCTTCGCGCGTTCCAGGATCTTGCGATCCTCAAGTGCTTGGACCGCTTTGTCCACCTGCGCCTCAAGCGCGCAGAGCTCCGAATGGCGCGCGGCGGCAAGCATCAACGCTGCGGCGAGCTGCAGGTCGTCCACCGGCTTGGTCAGTAGTGCCCCAACACCGGACTGCACTGAACGCTCGATCAACTCGGGATCGTCGACGCCGGTGATGAGTACCACAGGGCGTCGCAAGCCTTCTTTGGCAAGGAGCGCCGCTGCGCTCAGCCCGTCGACATGCGGCATCGTGATGTCGAACATGTAGAGGTCGGGAAGCTCCCGGCGGGCGATCTCGATCGCGTCCGCGCCGTCCCGTGCCGGGCCGAGTGGGACGTGGCCGAGCCGCTTCAGGCGCGATGCAAAACCCAGTGCGATGACGGGGTCGTCGTCTGCGACGAGCACTCTCATCGGGACTGGTCGTGGTCGATGTCGAACTCCACGCGTGTCACGTTAGCGCGTTGGTCGGTGGTGCTCACCGTCAGCGTTCCTTTCAACCCCTGCTCGACGATCTGACGCACCAGCCGGAGGCCGAGCTTTGCTCCGGCCATGTCGTAGCCGTCGCCATGGTCGGTGACCTCCAACCGTAGTTGGGGATCCGCCGACAATGACACCGTGATCGGTCGCGATGCATGGCCAACTGAATTGGAAACGAGTTCGTTCGTCACGATCCCGAGCTGCTGGGCCTGCGCCGCGGAGAGGCGGACAGGTTCGCTTGTCACGACGATTTCCGGATCGATGCCCGACACCACTTGTCGCACGACGGCATCTGCAGGGGCGTCGGTGCCGTCCGTCGCCTCGAGGACCTGGTGGACGGCGGCGATGGATCGAATTCGCGCCGCCGTCTCGTCAAAGGCGACTCCTGACGCGTCTGGTGGGCGCGCAAGTTGCAAGAGCTCTGACACCTGTTGAAGGCTGTTCTTGACGCGGTGATGGGCTTCGGCCACCAGCAGTCGCTCAAGTTGGGCGCGGGTGGCCGCCTCACTTCGTGCCTGCGCTTCCTGGGCAATCGTCTCGCTCATCACCAGCACCAGCACGACGGATGTCACGATGACGACAAAGCGAAACGGGACACCTGCATGAGTGATCCCGGTCGGTGCGGCGAGCGTTGCGACAAGAAACGACCCCAGTCCAACGACCAACCACAGGGAGCGTCTCCACCCCTGTTGTGCACTTGCGATGAATGGCATCACCAGCATGAACAGCCAATCGAAGTCGCTGGCCGCTCCGCCGACGATCACAAGGATCGATGCGAAGCCGATCACTCCGCCGCACCAGGCGTCGAGCATCATTCGTCCGAGCGCCTCGTCATACGTGCGAAAGCGCGGGGGGACCAGCAACAGTCCGGCGTTGAGGCTCGCTCCAACAGTGACGAGCGCCACGATTGCCTGCGGGTGCGGGCCTGCGCGGTTGGTCGCGACGGCGACGAACACCGCCAAAATCGACAGCCACCCAAGCCATGGGCCGAGCGACCACGGGTCAGCACGAATGCCTATTGGAGGATCGACCACACGTCGGCCACTCACAGTGCAATCGTACTCGCGGTTCGCTGACACACGCCCGCAGAGCTTCGGTAGACTTGGCCACGGTTCGAGTGTTCACGTTGACGCTCGTGTCGCGAGGTCACGACGCCTCTGCAGCACCTGACGGTGCATCCCCTTTGCAGAAAGCGTGTCGTTTTGACCACCTCGAACCCCGCCCTCGTATTTGGGCACAACGTCGGGCAAACGCCTCACCGGTTCCCATTGCCGGTGCTGGTCGCCCGTGCGACCCGTTCATGCGATGACGGGTCCCATCCGTCGTCTGTGCCGGACTGTCTGTCGGCACAGACGACGGTCATTCCCTTTGAGAACCACTTCGAGTTAGAGGTGCTGCGATGACTTTGGATCTCGCCCGCTGGCAGTTCGGAATCACGACCGTCTACCACTTCCTGCTCGTGCCGATCACGATCGGGTTGAGCGGGCTGGTGGCACTCATGCAAACACGCTGGGTGAAGACGGGTGACGCCGTCTACCTTCGTATGACGCGCTTTTGGGGCAAAATTCTGCTGATCAACTTCGCGCTCGGCGTTGCCACGGGCATCGTCCAGGAATTCCAGTTCGGAATGGCGTGGAGTGAATACTCGCGGTTTGTCGGTGACATCTTCGGTGCACCACTCGCAATGGAAGCATTGATCGCGTTCTTCCTGGAGTCCACGTTTCTCGGGTTGTGGATCTTCGGGTGGGATCGCATGCCTGCGCGCCTCCACCTGGCGACGATCTGGCTGACATTCATCGGCACGACCATCTCCGCGTACTTCATCCTGGCGGCGAACGCGTGGATGCAGAACCCGGTCGGCGCAAAGGTCAACCCCGCATCCGGTCGCGCCGAGCTCGACTCGTTCGTCGATGTGATTACGAACAAGACGGCGCTCTACGCGTTCGGCCACACGATCACGGCGTCGCTTGCCACAGCGGCCGCACTGATGCTCGGCATCTCCGCCTGGAAGCGCTATCGCACACCCGAGCGCGAGGCGGGCTTCTTTACACGCTCCCTCCACTGGGGGCTGCGTGGCACGCTTGTGGCGGCACTCGCGACCGCGCTTGTCGGCCACTTCTTTGCGCAGTGGATGACGACCGTCCAACCAATGAAGATGGCCGCCGCCGAGGCGCTGTACGAGACCACCGATGGGGCGGGCCTGTCGCTGTTCGCCCTTGGGGGACTGGAGAGCACGCCGGACAAACTCGCGGTGAACATCGAGATCCCAAAGCTGCTGTCCTTCATGGCGACCAACACACCAAATGGCCGGGTGGAGGGAATCAACGATCTGCAGGCGGCGTATGAAGCCAAGTACGGGCCAGGCAACTACGTGCCGGTTTTGGCAGTCACCTACTGGAGCTTCCGGGCGATGATCGGCATGGCCGGCTACATGATCCTCGTCGCGTTGATCGGCCTGTGGATGTTGCGGCGCGGCCGCTCACCCGGGAAGAAGTTCGCGGTAGCCGCCGTCGGGGGAATCTTTGCTCCGCTCATTGCCAATACCACCGGGTGGATGTTCACCGAGATGGGTCGTCAGCCCTGGGCGGTGCAGGGTCTTTTGAAGACGGCGGATGGAGTCTCGCCGCTCAGTGCGGCAACCCTGTGGACATCACTGATCGGGTTCACCCTGCTCTACGGGGCGTTGGCGGTGGCCGAGTTGTGGCTTGTCATGAAGGCGATCCACCACGGTCCCGACCCGAGCCCGACACCGATCGGACACACCCCGTCGGGTGAGCCGCTCCTGCCAACGCTCGGCTACTAGGAGAACATGATGAGCTTGGTCAATTTGTGGTTTGTGTTGATTGCGGTGCTGTTCACCGGATATCTGGTCCTCGAGGGATTCGACTTCGGCGTCGGGATGCTGCTTCACCCGGTGGGCAAGTCGTTGGAGGAGCGGCGCCGTGTCCTTCGGACAATCGGGCCGGTCTGGGACGGCAACGAGGTGTGGCTGCTCACCGCCGGCGGCGCGATCTTCGCCGCCTTCCCGGAGTGGTACGCAACGTTGTTCTCCGGGTACTACATGGCGTTGTTTCTTATTCTCATCGCCTTGATCGTGCGTGTGATGGCGTTGGAGTACCGCAACAAGGACGATGGAGAGCGCTGGCAACGCCGGTGGGACATCGCCATCGCCGTGTCGAGCGCGGTGCCGGCGCTGCTGTGGGGAGTCGCGTTCGCCAACATCGTCGGCGGCAGTCCGATCGGCGCGAATGGCGCGTACGCCGGCACGTTTTGGGACTTGCTTCATCCCTACTCGATCCTCGGCGGACTGGTCACCCTGCTGTTGTTTGCGCTGCACGGCGCTGCGTACTTGGCGTTGCGGTCGGACGGGGTGATCCGCGATCGTGCCAATGCCATCGTGGCAAAACTGTGGCTTCCCACCGTGTGCGTCGTTGCCGCGTTCGCGGTGTGGACGCTGGTTTCCGCACAGACGGTCCGGGTTGTTGCTGTGCTCGGCGCCGTGGTTGCGGCTGCAGCGCTGATCGGTGTGTTGCCTGCACGCCGTGCGCAGCGTGACGGGCTGGCCTTCGGCCTGACGGCCTTGACGATTGTCGGAGCCGTCGTGTTGCTGTTCGCAACACTGTTTCCCAATGCGATGGTTTCGTCCGGTCCGTCGGGCACCAACCTGACCTTGACGGCAGCGGCCTCGACGCACTCCACGCTCGTCATCATGACCGTGGTTGCGCTGGTGATGACGCCGATCGTGTTGCTGTACCAGGCATGGACGTACTGGGTGTTTCGCAAACGCATCAGCGGCGTCGATGATCCTGCGGAGGCGGCCACCAGCTGGCTGTCGCGAAAGTCGCCGGCCAAGGGTCACTGACCATGCGGCGCTCGAACAGGCCGAGGGTTGCGTTGGTGGGGGTCTTGCGCCGCCACCGCGCACTCACGGCTGTTCTTGCGTCGGTCATTTCGGTTGCGGTGGTTGTCCAGTCGCTTGCGCTTGCGCGGGCGCTGGCGCATGGTGTGGCAGGGCGGGGATGGCACGCGGTGATGCCTGCCGCCGTGGTGGCGCTGAGTGCGGTCGGTGTTCGCGCCGCGGTGGGTTGGGTGGCGGAGGTCACTGGTCGGCGCGCCGGCTCCCGGGCAATGGCCGAGCTTCGTGGTCGACTTGTTCAGGCGACACTGCAGGCGGCGCCGACTGACCGCGGTGAGCGCCAAGGCGGGTCGCTTGCGGCGCTGACCGTGCAAGGCGGCGCCGCCGTGGAGCGGTGGGCTGGGCGGGTGCTGCTTCATCAAACGTTGGCGCTGACTACGCCCGTGCTCGCCTTGAGCGCCATCGCGGTCGTCGATCCGCTGTCGTCGTTGCTGCTCGTGCCGACGCTGCCGCTGCTGATCGTCTTCTTGGTACTTGCAGGGTGGGACGCCAAACGGGTGTCTCAGGCGCGCCTTGGCGCAATGCAATTGCTCGGCGGGCACATGTTGAACGTGGTGCGCGGTCTGCCGGTGCTTCGCAGTCTGGGACGGGCCGAGGAGCAGCGCCGCCAGATCGCCATCGCCGGTGAGGCCTATCGCCGCGAGACGGTTGCAACCCTTCGCGCCGCGTTCACCAGCGCATTCGTGCTGGAGTTCATCGCGATGATCGGCACCGCGCTCGTGGCCGTGATCGCCGGGGTTCGTCTGGTTGGCGGATCGATGGCGTTCGAACACGCCATGGCCGTGCTGCTGTTGGCGCCGGAGATCTACCTGCCGCTACGCACCATGGGGGCCGAATACCACGCGGCTGCGGAGGCCAAGGCGACGCTCGACGGCGCCGCCGTGGCATGTCAGGTGCGCGCGTCGGTGCCGACCGGCCGTCCGGGAACTGGTGCCGCCGACCCGATCACGGGTGATCTTTCACTGGACGCGGTGACGGTCCGCGCAGCCGAGGGCGAGCGCATGATCTTCGACGACGTGTCGCTCGCATTCCGTGCGGGTTTGACGACCGCCGTCGTCGGGCCGAGCGGTGTCGGCAAGACGACGGTGCTTCGTCTGCTGCTCGCATTGCAGTCGCCGGACGGTGGGCACGTGCGCTGTGGCGACCGGTCGATCGATGACATGGACCTGGCGTCCTGGCGTGAACAGATCGCGTGGATCCCACAGCACCCCGTGGTCCTTCCTGCGACTCTTGCCGAGAATCTGCGTCTGGCATCCCCCGAGGCGAGCGACGATCAGCTGTGGGCGGCGCTCACCGTTGCACGCCTTGACGGGTGGGCGAAGCGGCTGCCCGGCACCCTGCACGCCAGGATCGGCGACGGCGCCATCGAGATCTCGGCTGGCGAGCGTCGCCGCCTGGGACTCGCACGCGCCGCGCTTCGTCGCCCCGTGTTGGTGCTGGCCGACGAGCCGACGGCCAATCTCGATTCGGTCACGGCGCGTCTTGTCTGCGACGCGCTTGCCGATCTGGTGCATGGGCGCACCGCCGTAGTCGTGACCCATGAGCGAGATGTTCTTGATGTGGTCGACATGGCGGTGGAGCTCAGGGCCACCGAGGCGGTCGACCACGTGGCCGACTCACGCGTCGTGCAGGCGGTGAACGCATGAGCACCCACGTCGCCGTCCAGCCATCCTCCAGGCCGGTTGCCCGGTCGGTGCGTCGCGACTTCGTGCTCGCGTGCGCGCTTTCGACCTTGGCGACCGTGGCTGCGCCGGCACTGCTTGCGCTGTCGGGGTACTTGCTCGCGCGGGCCGCGCAGGCGCCGCCAATCCTGACGCTCACCACCGCCATTGTCGGGGTTCGCCTCTTTGCGTTGGTGCGCGCGTCGGCCCGCTACGGGGAGCGCGTGGTCTCGCATGACATCGCCATGCGTCTGCTGACCACCACGCGCGTCGGTGTCTACACGCGCCTGATCGACGCTGGTCGTACCATCGCGTCCACGGATCTGCTCGACCGGCTGGTCGCGGACACCGAGGTGCTGCAGGACCGCGTTGTGCGTGTGGCGGTGCCACTTGTCGCGATCGTCATCGGCTCAGTGCTGGCCGTGGCGATTGCAGCGGCGATCAGTGTCCCCGCCGCGCTGGTGTTGGTGGCCGGCGTCGTGGTGCTTGCGGGTCTCCTGGCAATCCTTGAGGTTCCGCGCGGTGCGGCACGCTCTCGCAGTCAGGCGACGGCGCGGTCGACGCTCACCACCGAGCTTGTGACGACCTTGGACGGTGCCGCCGAGCTCGTGGCGTGGGGCGCGTCGGATCGGTACGCCGAGCAGGTCGCCCGCCGCGGCGCCGAGCTCGATCGCCTTGTGCGCCGCGACGCCGGCAGAGCCAGTGCGGGTGCTGCCGCCACGACACTGATGAGCGCGGCGGTGGGGGTGGGTGTGTTGCTGGTCGCCGCGGACGCCTCGCAGGCGAAGGTGATCTCCGGGCCGGTTGTCGCGGCACTCGCGTTGATGGCGTTCGGAGTGATGGAGGCCGTCGGCGGGTTGAGTGATGTGTTCGCCGCCCGTCGTGAGGTGGGGGTCTCGGCCGAACGGATCGACGCGATCGTCGGTGACGCGCAACCGGCGTCGCGGTCGTCGGAGGTGGGTGCAGGATTCCTCCAGATGGTCGGTGTGCGCCACGCTTTTGCCGACCGTGAGGTGCTCGACAACGTCGAGCTCGATCTTCGGCCTGATGAGCGCGTGGCGATCATGGGCCCGTCCGGTGCCGGCAAGTCGTTACTGACGCTGATGTTGTTGGGGTTGGCCGTGCCGGACGAGGGGAGCGTCACATTCGGTGGCGT
>Ga0209023_10005213_pt1 | contig 14318 bp, 15 predicted proteins | sample LakOneMetagenome_FD_187468 | JGI IMG/M metagenome (GOLD analysis project Ga0209023, IMG submission 187468) | Freshwater and sediment microbial communities from Lake Erie, Canada (SPAdes) (version 2) | ecosystem: Environmental > Aquatic > Freshwater > Lentic | place: Lake Erie, Canada...
GGTCACCCGGCCGTCGGCGATCAGCGTGAGGGCCGACGGGAACACCAGTGGCGGGAGGCTCTTGGTGCGCCGACCGGCCCGCGCCAGGCGCTCGATGTCCCGGGTGGCGTAGGTGCTGACCCCCGAGGTGCCCCGCTGCCGTTCGACCAGGCCACGGCTGACGTAGGCGTAGAGGGTCTCCGGCTTCACGCCCAGGCGGGCGGCGGCCTGGGCGGTGGTCAGGCGTCCGGCCGTCATAGGTTGATCACAGGTCAAGATTGATCAATGTCATCGGTCATGTCAATGTCGAATCATGTCCACGATCTCCGCACCCCGTCCCTCGATCTCCAGCCCGGTGCTGGTGGGCGAGCTGATGAGCTCGCCCGTCGTCACCGCATCCCCCGGCCAGACGGTTGCCTCCGCTGCCGACGCCATGGTCCTGGCCGGCGTCGGCTCGGTCGTGGTGGTCGGCGACCCGGGGCTGCCCGTCGGCATCCTCACCGAGCGCGACCTGGTCCGGGCCTCCGCCGCGGGAGCCGATGCCCGGATGACCACCGTCGGGGAGTGGATGACCGCCGCACCGCACACCGTCGCCCCGTCGGCTTCGATCGACGATGCCCTCAACACCCTCGCCCGCCGGGGCTACCGCCACATCCCGGTGGTGGAAGGCGACGAGCTGGTGGGCATCGTCTCCATGCGCGACCTCATGAAGCTGGCCGTCATCCGCCCGGCGGGCGAGGCCGCCATCGACACCCCGCGAGGACTCAAGGGTGTGGTGGTCACCGACACCACGATCGGCGACGTGCGCGGGGCCGAGGGCTTCTTCCACTACCGGCAGTACTCGGCGGTGGAGCTGGCCGAACGACGGAGCTTGGAGGATGTGTGGGCCCTGCTGTTCGACGGTGCGCTGCCCGACGGCCCGGCCCGTGCAGCGTTCGACCGCGAGGTCCTGCCCCTCCGTGCCCTGCCGGCCGACCTCGACCCGTTGCTGCGCGAGGCGGCCACCGTGGCGAGAGGGGCCGGCCCGCTCGACGGGCTCCGGACCGTGCTCTCCGCCGTGGCCGCCGCCGGCCACCTCCAGCCGTCCTACGACCTCGACGGGCCAGCCCTCCGGCGTGATGCCCTGCGGATCGCGGCGGTCACGCCCACCATCGTGGCCGCCCTCCACCGGTTGGGGCAGGGCCTCGAGCCCATCGCACCCCGGTCCGACCTGGGTCACGCCGCCAACTACCTCTGGATGATCCACGGCGCCGACCCCACCCCGGAGGTGGCGCGAGCCATCGAGCAGTACCTGATGCTCACCGTCGACCACGGGTTCAACGCCTCCACCTTCACCGCCCGGGTGATCGCATCCACCGGGGCCGACCTCGGCGCCGCGGTGGTCGGTGCCATCGGTGCCCTGTCGGGACCGCTGCACGGCGGAGCACCCAGCCGAGCGCTGGCCCTGCTCGATGCCATCGGGACCCCGGACCGGGCGCCGGCCTACATCCGGCAGGCGGTGGAACGAGGCGACCGGATCATGGGCTTCGGCCATGCGGTGTACCGGACCGATGATCCGCGCTCGACGCTGCTACGAGACGTGGCCCTGCGCCTCGGCGGTGATCGAGCCACCTTCGCCGTGCAGGTCGAGCAGCTGATCGTGGACACGCTGGCCGAGGTGAAGCCGGGCCGCGAACTCTACGCCAACGTCGAGTTCTACGCCGGGGTGGTGATGGAGGCGGCCGGCCTGCCACCGGAGCTGTTCACGCCGACGTTCGCGGTCAGCCGCATGATCGGCTGGTGTGCCAACGTGCTGGAGCAGGCCACCGACAACCGCATCATCCGACCGAGCGCCCGCTACGTCGGCCCTCCCCCGCCCCAGCCGGTGCCGGCGGCGTCCTGACCGAGGTCAGCGACCAGGAGCGGCGTCGGGTCCAGAGGGAGGGGGCGGCCGGAACCCCGGGAGCACCAGGCCGACCAGCCCGCGGACGGTGCCCCGCAGGATGTCGACGAAGTCGAAGGCATCGCGCCACAGGGTGATCTTCCCATCGTGCACATCGAAGCGACCGACCACCCAGAACTGGGCCCGGAACCCGCCGAGGATGATCACGTCGGTGCGCTCGGTGAGCACCACCGGGCCGTCGGCCGAGATGGCATGCAGGTAGGCCTCGAACCCGCCGTTCGGCCGCTCCAAGCCCTTGAGCGCCTTGGTCACCTTGGCCCGGGTTCGGATCGCCGGAAGACCGACGTTCACGTAGATGACATCGTCGGCCAGGAGGGCCATGGCGCCGTCGAGATCCATGGTGGCGAGGGCGGCGAGGAAGGCCTCGACCACACCTTGGGGATCGGTGAGGGTGGCGCCCTCGGGGGCAGGGGTGGGCAGGAGTCCGGTGGGCATGGGCCGATGCTACGAGCCTCGATCGCGCGGAGCGTCGGGCTCGGTCAGCGTCGGGCGACGGCGGCGAACCGGCCGAGGATCCGGTCGCGCTGGTCCGCCGAGCGAGCCAGCTGATCGACGGCGTCGAGGCGGATCGCCTGCGGGTCCTCGGCCTCGTCGCCGAACGAGGTGACGAAGCGCTCGACCGCAGCGAGGTCGACCTCCAGGTGGAACTGCAGGCCCCACGCTCTGGGTCCCAGGCGGAACGCCTGGTTGGGATAGCCGGCCGACGAGGCCAGGTGAACGGCGCCTGCCGGCAGGTCGAACGTCTCGCCGTGCCAGTGGAGCACGGCCAGCTCGCCGGTCAACTCGCTGAAGAGCGGGTCATCGGCCGCTCCGGGCTCGAGCTGGACCGTGCCCCATCCGATCTCGGGCCGGTCGCCACCGACGATGGCGGCACCGCCCGCCACCGCCAGCAGCTGGGCCCCGAGGCAGATGCCCAGCACGGGCACGCCTCGGTTGACCGCGTCGCGAAGGAGGCCGATCTCGGCCCGACGACTCGGGAAGCCATCGTCGCTCCCGGCAGACATCGGACCGCCCATCACCACCAGGCCAGCGAGGGCCGAGGCGTCGGCGGGCACGGGCTGGCCGAGGTCGGTCCGGACCACCTCGATGCGGTGATCTCGGGCGGCGAGGGCATCGGCGATCAGCGCCGGGCCCTCGGGTTCCAGGTGCTGGATCACCAGCACCGGACGTTGCACGTCGCTCACGCCCCGACGCTACGGCCACCCGCCGCCCCACGTGGCCTGCTCACGGCTCGGCCGCGGTGAACAGGTGGCGAGCTGCCGGCCGCCCGCGCCGTGGGCGGCCGGTCGCGCCGTGGCCGCGGCTATGCGGGGTCGAGCACGAACAGCGGGATGATCCGCTCGGTCTTCGTCTGGTATTCGTCGTACGCGGGCCAGGCCTCGGTGGACAGCTTCCACCACGTGGCCTTCTCGTCGCCGGTCACCTCACGGGCGACGTAGTCCCGTCGGTCAGCGAGATCCTGGAGCTCCACCTCGGGGTTGGCCCGCAGGTTGGTGACCCACTGCGGCGAGTTCGGCGCGCCACCCATGGACCCCACGACCACGTAGCTGGTCCCGTCGGTCACCCGGATGAGCGGCGTCTTGCGCAGGTTGCCCGACTTCGCACCCTTGGTGGTGAGGATGATGCACGGCGCACCCTGCATCTCGCCGCCCTCGACACCGTCGGTGCGCTCGTAGGCCTCCACCTGTTCGGCGATGGGCTCCCAGGGGCTGGGCTCGTACGTTCCGGTGAGCGGCATGTGATCGATCCTTCAGTGCGTGCATGCGGTGGTGGCCGCTGGTCTACCTCAGGACCGACCGCCCGCGGAGCAGGCTTCGGCTCGGCCCTGCAGCAGGCGGCGTTCGGCGTCGTTGCGGGTGAGCGACGCGGCCAACTCGAACGCGGCGCGAGCCTCGTCGAGGCGGCCGAGGCGTTCGAGCAGGTCGCCCCGAACGCTGGGGAGGATGTGGTAGCTGGCGAAGGAGGGGATGGCGGCCAGGGCGTCGACGATCTCCAGCCCCTCGGTCGGACCCTGGGAGTACCCCACGGCCACCGCACGGTTCAGCTCCACGACGGGCGACGGCACGATCAACGCCAGGGCCTCGTAGCCCGCGGCGATCGACGTCCAGTCGGTGTCGGCAAAGGTCGCGGCCCGGGCGTGGCAGGCAGCGATGCGGGCCTGGAGCTCGTACTGGCCAGGCGGGCCGGGCAGGGCCTCGGCCCGATCCAGGGCGACCAGCCCCCGTCGGATGAGCAGCCGGTCCCACCGCTGGCGGTCCTGGTCGGCGAGCAGCACCAGTTCCCCGTCGGCCGTCGTGCGGGCGGCGGCCCGCGACGCCTGGATCTCGAGCAGGGCGGCCAAGCCGTGGACCTCGGCCTGGTCGGGGGCGAGGGCCTGGAGCATGCGGACCAGCCGCAGCGCCTCCTCGCACAGCGCGGGGCGGAGCAGATCGTCGCCCACGGTCGCGGCGTAGCCCTCGTTGAACACCAGGTAGATCACCCGGAGCAACGAGGTGAGCCGTCGAGCTCGCTCCGGTCCGTCGGGGTGCTCGAAGCCGGCCCGGTTGTCGGCCAGCACCTTCTTGGCCCGCGTGATGCGCTGGGCGATGGTCGATTCCGACGTGAGGTAGGCCCGGCCGATCTCCTCGGTGGTGAGACCGCCGAGCAACCGGAGGCTGAGCGCCACCCGAGCGTCGTCGGACAGCGCCGGGTGGCAGCACAGGTACATGAGGGCGAGCACGTCGTCGTCCACCCGGTCGTCCACCGCGGCGTCGAGCTCCACCGGCGAGCGGTCGGCCTCGGTCCGGGCCTCGGTCCGGGCGCCGTGGCCCAGCTCCTCGTGGACCCGGTCGTGGCGCACCGTCTGCCGGTGCTGGTCGATCGACCGGTTGGAGGCCACCGCCATCAACCAGGCACCCGGGTTCGACGGCACCCCCGACGATGGCCAGGTGGCCAGGGCCTGCACCAGGGCGTCCTGGGCCAGGTCTTCGGCTTGGGTCAGGTCGCCGGTGCGGCGGACCAGCCCGGCGATCAGGCGGGTGGACTCACGTCGCCACACCGCCTCGATCGCCTGGTGGGCGGCCCGGTCCGACACGGTCAGCTGGCGCCGCCGTCGGGACCGTCCTCGACCTGGCGGACCTCGCACGTGCCCTCGAACTCGGGCCAGTTGTCGACGTGGAGCTGCATGAAGCTCCGAGCCTGCTCGATGGCCTCGGCCTTGGAGCGAGCCTGCATGAAGGCCCACCCGCCCACGACCTCGCGGCCCTCGGCGAAGGGGCCATCGACCACGGTGATCTCCCCCTTGTTGATCGACACCCGGGCACCGGCCGAGGTGGGCAGGAGTCCGCCGGTGTCGAGCAGGGTGCCGTCCTTGGTGCACGCCTCCATGTGCCTGCCCATGGCCTCGAACAAGGCGGGCGGCGGCTGGGTGTCGCGCAGGGACTCGTCGGCGGTGATGAAGTTCAGGAAGCGCATGGGATCTCCTCGGGTTGGCGGGTCGGCGGCTCCGGCCTCATCAATGCGACGCTTGGCCTCGACCGGATTCGACATCGATCTCGGAATTCTTCCCGACACGGTTCGTCGGGGAGGGTGGGCCGCTCGGCGTCAGAACTCGACGACGTGACCCACACGGGGAGGCGTGTCCCCGGCGAGCGCCTCGAGCCAGGCATCGCGCAGGCCCTCCGGACCACGCCCGACGGTGACGTCGACCCAGCCAGCCACAACCGGAGCGAAGCGACGCCAGGCCTCTGCGTGACGATCCTCCACCCCGTCGGGACCCCAGTCGGCGTAGCGCTTGCGCATCTGGTCCGGGGCGAAGAAGAAGGTCGGCCGGGCGCCCGGGAGATCGGCCACGTCCAGGTCGGGGGCGGCGTCGTGGTGCGAGGCGCCGACCACGGCCGAGTACACCGGCTCGACCCGCTGATGCACCCGACGTCGGAGGGCGCCGTCGCCGGCGATGTCGATGTAGACCGCGGGGCCAGGGGTCAGTTCGTCGACCTCGTCGTAGGTGTGGACCTCGTCGTAGCAACCGAGGGACTCGGTGAAGGCGCGGTTGGCCGCACTGGTCAGGCCCACCCGACGGGCGCCATGGAGCAGGAAGGCCGTGCCGTAGGCGGTCTTGCTCGACGCGCTGCTGATGACGACGGACTCGGCACCGAACCGGTCGTGATCGTCGATGAAGTCGGCCAGCACGAAGCTGGTCATGAACAGGGGCCGGTACAGCACCTGGAGGTCTTCGAGGTCAGGGTCGTAGGCCGGGTCGGTGTTCGTGGTGGTCAGGCGGTTGTAGGGGGCGGGGAGGTGCTGGCGATGGGCGCTGGCGTCGCGGAAGCCACGCCCGTCAGCCGACGCCGGCTCCACCAGGAGGTGGCTGCTGGTCGGCAGGTAGCCCCAGAGCCTCGTGCCCTCGGCGACGTCGGCAACGGTGCTCTGCTCGACGGTGGCGAACCCCCAGAGCGGCACCCGACCCTGGCCCAACCCCTCGATGTCCTCAGCGGGGAAGAAGTCCCAGTAGTGCATGGCGTCGCCGAAGACCGCGTAGGTCACGTTGTTGGCCGTCATCCCGACGCGGTCCGCTCGCAGCAGCACCTGCCCCGGCTGGGGCACGGGGGTGGGCACCTCGGCCAACGTCGTCCGAGTCAGTTGTCCACGTTCGACGAGCAGGTTCCAGGCCATGGCGACCGGTTCTAGCCGAGCCGACCCACGGGGTCTCAGGAGCTGGCGCCGTCGCGGTAGGCCGGGTAGAGCTCGGCGGGCCACTTGCGGTCCGGCTCGGCGTGCTCGGCCTGCACCAGTTCGGTCTGGATCCGCTCGTACTCGTAGCAGTTGAGCTCGTACTTGTTCCCCCACGGGTCGACCAGCTCGAAGGCCCAGCACAGGTCGAAGTCGGTGAGGTCGGCGAGCTCGAGGGGCTCGCCCTGCGGGTTGTCGATCCCGCACGGCAGCGAGCGAGCGAAGGACATGAACGAGTCGGCGTCGACGCTGAACGCGATTCCCGGCTGGTACGAGGTCATGGGGTGGCCCTCGCTGGCCTCGAACAGGGCGAGCGTGGTCTGGCCGCCGTCGGCTGAGATCTGGAGCGGACCGCCCTCGAAGCCCGTGGCCCAGAAGTCGAACTCCTCGACCGCTTCGAACCCGAGGTGCTCGGCGTACCACCGAGCTGCCTCGGCCCTATCGGGGACCCGGATGTGCACGTGATCGAGACGCCCCATGCGGAACGCCGGCCGTTCTCTGTCCATGGCCCCAGGGTAGGAGCGAGATGGAGGTGACGCTCAGGAGCCGCCGTCGGCTCGAAGTCGACCGAGTCGACCGATCGCCTCGTCGAGCACGTCGTCGCCCTTGCAGAACGCGAAGCGCACGTAGGGCCGGCCAAGGTCGGGGTCGTCGTAGAACACCACGCTGGGGACCGCCACCACGCCGCACCGATCGGGGAGCGACCGGCAGAACGCCACGCCGTCCTCGACGCCGACCGTGCGCACGTCCAGGGTCGCGAAGTAGGTGCCCTGGGGTCGGATCACGTCGATCCCCACCGCCTGCAGGCCGTCGCAGAAGCGGTCGCGCTTGGCCCGGAGATCGTCGCGCACCGCGGCGAACACCGAGTCGGGCAGGCGCAGTCCGACGGCCACCGCGGGCTGGAACGGCCCGCCGCCCACGTAGGTGAGGAACTGCTTGGCCGTGCGGACCGCAGCCACCAGCTCGGCCGGGCCGGTCACCCAGCCGATCTTCCAGCCGGTGCACGAGAACGTCTTTCCGCCCGACGAGATGGTGAGGGTGCGCCCGGCCATGCCGGGCAGAGACGCCAGCGGGATGTGTTCCCCATCGAACACCAGGTGCTCGTAGACCTCGTCGGTCACCACGAGGAGGTCGTGCTCGACGCAGAGCCGGGCGATCTCCTCCAGCTCCTCGCGGGTGAATACCTTGCCGGTGGGGTTGTGCGGGGTGTTCAGCAGCACCAGGCGCGTGTCCGGGCCGATGGCAGCGGCGAACTCGTCGAGCGGCGCGGCCAGGTCGGGCGGCCGGAGGGTGACGGTGCGCAGGCGGGCGTGAGCCATGGCGGCCGCTGCGGCGTAGGAATCGAACGTGGGTTGGAAGGCCAGCACCTCGTCGCCCGGTTCGCACAGCGCGAGCAGCGATGCCGCGATGGCCTCCGTGGCGCCGACGGTGACCAGCACCTCCCGTGCGGGGTCCACCACCAGCCCGTAGAAGCGCATCTGGTGCTCGGCGATGGCCTCACGCAGCTCGAGCATCCCGGGGCCGGGCGGATACTGGTTCCTGCCGCCCCGGATGGCCTCGACCGCGGCGTCGAGCACCAGCTGTGGACCGTCGTAGTCGGGGAAGCCCTGCCCGAGGTTGATGGATCCGGTCTGCTCGGCCAGGGCCGACATCTCGGCGAAGATCGTGGTGCCGAAGCCGCTCAGGTGGCTGACGAGAGCAGGTTCGCGACGGGCCACGCCGGGAACCGTAACGGGCCCCGCCGGGCCCCCGATCCTGAGGCTCAGCGGCCGCCGACGACGCCGTCGACGTAGACCCATCGCCCGTGGTGGCGCCGGAACGTGCTGCGCTCGGTCAGCTGCCCGATGTCGGCACCGTGGCGATACCGGGCGATGAACTCGACCTCGCCCACCTGGTCGAGCGGGCCGCCCCGCACCACGTCGACGATCGTCAGCGAGATCCAGATCTGATCACCCAGGCCAGCGGTCATGGGCCGGGTCTCCGGCGCCCACGAGTCCAGGAGGTACGCGGTCTCGTGGTGCGCGAACGCGCTGTAGCGCGACCGCATGAGGTCCTCGGCGGTGACGGCCGGCCGCCGGCCTCCGATGATGGCGCCACAGCAGTCGTCGTATAGCTCGGGCCGCCCGCAGCTGCAGCCGCCTGGTGCGTTCATCACGTGGACCCTAGAGGTGGCCCCGCGGCGCGAGTTCACCCGGAAGCCTCTCGCTGGCCGACCGGTGTCCACCCCATCGGTGCCGTCGTGCGGTGGAGTCGGTGGGCAAGACTCCCGAGTGCCTGTGGAGGACCGCGAATGCGCCTGCTGATCACCAACGACGACGGGATCGAGTCCGAGGGCCTCCGCGTCCTCGCGGTTCACCTGGCCGCGACCGGGCACGAGGTGGTCGTGGTGGCCCCCGACCGCAACTACAGCGGGAGCGGCGCCGCCCTGGGAGACCTCCGTCCCGATGAGCTGCTCGATGTGCGGCGAGTCGGCCTGGAGGCCCTGCCCGATGTCGAGGCCTGGGCCCTCGCCGGACCGCCGGCGCTGTGCGTGGTCGCGGCCACCCTCGGAGCCTTCGGTGCCGCGCCCGATCTCGTCGTGTCCGGCATCAACGCTGGGCTCAACACCGGTCGGTCGATCCTGCACTCGGGCACCGTTGGTGCTGCCCTCACGGCCCAGAACTTCGGCCTGTCGGGCCTGGCGGTCAGCGTCGCCCGCAGCAACCCGTGGCAGTGGGACACCGCGGCCTCGCTCGCCGCCGAGCTGCTCGATCGATTGGTCGACGGAGCCGAGCGCTCGGTGCTCAACCTCAACGTGCCCGCCGTCGCCCGCTCCGAGGTGCAGGGCGTTCGGTGGACGCACCTCGCACCGTTCGGCGCGGTCCGGGCGACCATGTCCGCCCGGTCCGACACCCAGGTCCAGTTCGAGCTGACCCCGAGCGACTACCACCCCGACGAGGACACCGATCAGGGCGCCGTCGATGCCGGGTGGGCGTCCATCTGCACCTTGGTCGGCGTGGCCGAGGCCTGGCCACCGGACGCTGCCCCGCCCGAGCCCACACCCGACTTCGACGCCCGGGTGGCGCCCGGTGCGTCCCTGCACCCGGTGCACGAGATCCCCGATGGCTCGCAACCGCACTGGCTCCGACGGGCGCACACCGGCACCGCCGGATGACCACCGTCGACCCGGTTCGCACCGGCGGATCGATCCCGGTCTTCGCCCACCGCTTCGGGCGAGCGTACGGGCCCGACTCCTCCCGCACCGCACTCGACGCCTCCCTCGCGGGCTCGGCCGACGGGCTCGAGACCGACTGCACGTTGACCGCCGACGACCAGATCGTCCTGCTCCACGACCCCCTGCTGCACCGCGGAACCACCCTCACCGGCTGGGCCCGGGACCACACCGCGGCCCAGGTCACCACGGCGTTCCTCCGCGACCGCCACGGCCACGAGACCACCGAGCACCCGCTGCTGCTCGAAGATCTGTGGCCACTGCTCGACGGGCGGGAGCTCACCGTCCAGCTCGAGGTCAAGGCCATCTGCGATGACGACCTGGCCCGACAGACGTGTCGAATCCTGTGCGATCACCTCGCGTCGACGCCACCTCCGCCGGGTGTCCGGATCGAGATCATCTCGTTCTGGCCCGACGTCTTGCCCGCGGCGGCGTCGGCCGGGTGGGACACCCGACTCATCGTCGCCGCACCGCACCAGCCGGGGGCGCTCCGAGCGTGGGCCGTGGACAGCGGCATCACCGGCCTCATCCTCGAAGCCGAGTTCTGGGCCGCTGGCCACGTGAACGAGTGGCGCAGTGCAGGCCTGTCGCTGATGAGCGGCGTCTGCAACGACGCAACCCTCGCCCGCATCGTCCTGGAGTACCAGCCCGATGCCATGGCCACCGACCGTCCCGATGAGCTCCGCCAGGAGCTGCGCACTCGCTGACGCACGCCGGTTGGCGCTACATGGTGCTGCGGAGGAGCAGCCGCTGGGTGTCGTCGGGGTTCCACTCGTAGGGCTGGCCGCCGAAGCCGGCGTCGACGAACGTCTGGCGCACCTGCTGGCCCACCTTCAGCACGCCCCGGACCATGCTCATGAAGAACGGCGGGATGTCGACGAACAGCTGGACCGGATGGTTCACCTCCAAGATCACATCCCAGCTCGACGGTGCGTCGTGCAGGTAGACGGGGAAGGCAGACCACGCCCTGGTGTGGCGGTTGCACAGGTCGAGGACGGCCAGGCGGTCCTCGTCCACGTCCTTGGCGATGCCGACGGTGAGCGAGACGTTGAGGTCGTTCGGGGGTTCCCCGACGCTGACGACCAGGAACCCCAACTCGCCATAGGACACGGCGACTCCAACCCCGGTGGGTCCGTCGGGCAGCGGTGCGTACATCACCTCGAGCTCGTGGAGCAGGGCGGTGATGCGGCCCAACGTGGTCGGTGCTTCACCCATGAGCTCGCGCATGCCCGCCAGTGTGCCTGGTCAGCCGGGCAACTCGTCACCCGAGCCATCGATCGAGGGGAGCATCGGTGTGGTCCGCTGGTCGACGGGCACCTCGTCGTGATCGGTCCACACCTCGGTGTGGGCGTCGATGCCGCCGGCAAGCGCGATGACGTCGTGGCCGAGGTAGCGGATGGTGCGGTCCATCAGGTTGTCGTGCATGGCGACCATCCGCCACGCGCCGAGCTCGCTGGCCACCGCCAGCCAGGTGTGATCGCTGAGCGAGAACCCCGGCACCGGGCGACGGCCCGACACCTGCAGCAGAGCAGCAGCGAACATCTCGCCGTCGGCGAACCACTCGCGGATCGTGGCGCCGTGACGATCGAGCACGGCACGGTTGCTCGCCAGCTCGACCATGGCGATGAACGGCCGGGCGTCGGGGAACACCTCGACCTTGAGTACCTCCTCGTTGATGTGCAACAGGAGCGGGGTGAAGTAGTTGAACCCGGATCCCGATGAGCTGGAGAACGTCGCCAGGCCGATGTTGGCGATCCCGATGCGCACCCGGCGGACGCTCTCGCCGAACAGGTCGGCGTTGAGGTCGGTGGCCGTCGGCCAGAGCTTGTAGAGGGACCGACTCGTCACACCTTGCTGGCGGGCCAGGGCGTCCATGTCGACCAGGCGACGGTCGGTGGCGTTGCGTTGGATCGTGCCATCGCTCAGGGCGTCGAGCGTCCGCTGCAGGGTGCGGTGGGCGCCGGCGGGCTTGGGTCGGGCGGCCGGCTCATCCGGTGGCGGATGCAGGGGCCCGGCATCGCCGCGTGCGGACTCGGCCAGGTAGCGAGCCATGCGGTCGACGGTGGTCACGGTGAGGTCCACCGCCTGCTCGTGCGACGGTGCACCGGGCGAACCGGCGAGCAGGAGGCGCAGCAGGAACATGCCCTCCACCAGCGCCGCCAACGACACCGCGATGTCGGTCCAAGGCGCGTCGTCACCGTCGGTTCCGTACTCCGCTCGGAGACGCTGGGCGAACCGGTTGAGCCAGTCCCGCTCCCACGACGCGACCTGAGCTCGGGCCAGCGACGAATGCGGTCGAACCGACAGGCTCGATCGCAGCGCGGCGTCTCCCTCATCGATCTCGAGAGCCTCGATCAGAGCCTCGACCACCGTCACCTCGTCCCAGCGAGCGGCCGCCTGGTTGTGCCACGCGCCGGCAGGCATGGCCTGGAGGGCGACGACGTCGTCCACGAACTCGGCCGACGTCGGCCAGTGGCGGTACAGGTTCGACCGGGACATCCCCAGCGCCACCGCCACCTTGGCCAGGGTCAGGTGGTCGCGGTCTCTGGGCGTCCCATTCGCCGCAAGGAAGTCGTAGGCCGCAGCAACACGCACCTCGCGGGATCTGGTCCTGTCATCAACCACCGCAAACCTCTTGCTGTCCCCACCCGCGCCCGCCGTTCCGTGCCGGAGAATATCGGAGCCGAGCCGCGCACCCCGGAGCAGCGCTCAGGCGTCGATTCGGCCGTCGAGCATGTGGACGGTCCGGTCGGCGTAGTGGGTGATGCGGTCGTCGTGGGTGACGATGATGGCCGCGGTGCCACGCGCCTTCATCTCGTCCCGGATCAGGTGGACCACCTGGTCGCCGAGCGTGCTGTCGAGCGCAGAGGTCGGTTCGTCGAAGAGGACCAGCTCGGGCTCGTTCATCAGGGCCCGGCCGATCGCGACGCGCTGCTTCTGGCCACCGGACAGCTGCCCGGGCAGGTTGCCGGCGCGGTCGGCGAGACCGAGCTCCTCGAGCAGCTGATCGGCGCGCGCCTTCGCCTTGGCGCCGGTGCGCGGGCCCAGCTCATCGACGACCAGGAGGTTCTCGCGCGCGGTGAGGAACGGCACGAGGTTCACCGACTGGAAGACGAATCCGACCGACTCCCGACGAAACTCGGTGAGCTGCTTGGACGAGTAGCCGGAGATGTCCTGACCGCCGACCACGATGGAGCCAGAGGTGGCGGAGAGGATGCCTCCAGCGATCGAGCACAGCGTGGTCTTGCCCGACCCGGAGGGGCCGACGAGCGCGACGATCTCGTCGCTGCCGACGTGGAGCGTGGCGTCGTCGAGGGCCACGACCTCCTCGTCGCCCATCTGGTACGTCTTGCGGACCTTCTCCAAGCGCAGGGCGAGGTCGGTCGTCACGGTCATTGGGAACCTCCGATGGCAGCGGCGGGATCCACCTTCAGGACCCGGCGGAGCGAGAACGCGCAGCCCACCACCGAGGCGACCAGCAGGTAGAGCACGCTGCTGATCAGCCGGGCGGGCAGGGCGACGAACGGGATGGTGCCGGCGGGGATGACGGCATCGAGCAGCAGCGCGGCCGATGCACCCAGAGCCGAGGCACAGAGCGTGACCACGACCGCCTGCAGGACCACTCCCGCGAACAGCGACCCGGAACTGGCCCCGATGGCCTTGAGCACGCCGTACAGGCCGGTTCGCTCGACGGTCAGGAGCGCGAAGAACAGGGCGACCACCACGATGGCGATCACGACGGTCACCCCGATGATCTGGTTGAACGTCGCCTGCTGCTGGGACACACCGGGAAGGGCGTTGATGGCCTGGTCGATCGTGAGCGTGTGGGTGGCGCCGTCGGTGGCCTCGTCGATGGCCGCACTGGTGGCCGGCGCGCTCGTCGCATCGCGCACCACCAGCGCCTGGACCACGTCGTCGCCGACCGCAGCGTCGGGCCGGTTGGCATCGACCACCGTGCGCCAGGTGTCGAGCGACCCCCACAGGGTTCCCTGCCCGGAGTACTGGCTGTCGGAGGTGAAGCCGATGACGGTCACCTCGGTGCGAGCCGGCCCGAGCTTCATCACCATGCCCTTGGTGACGCCTTCGGCCTTGAGCGACGTGTCGGCGTAGACCTTCCCTGGGGGCGGGGGCTCGGCGGGCAGGCCCTCGGGGGCCAGCTCGTAGCCGAAGAGCACCACGGGCACCAGGTCCCGCGGGCCTCGGTCGGGGAGGCGGGCCCCGAGCTGGACCGACCCGAGCCCGCCGACGGCGCCGTCACCCACCGCCTTCTCCACCTCGGAGCGGACCTCGGGCTCGATGCGGCTTCGGGTGAGGGAGTCCTTCGACGTGTCGGAGTAGACGATCCGGTCGCCTTGCTGCGCCCGCAGGGCACCCGTGCTGCTCGCGATCAGGCCGTCGAGCAGCCCGCCGAGGAACATGAGCAGGATGGCGATGAGGGTGAGGATCACCCCGGCCACGGCGAAGCGACCGGGCCGG
>Ga0209023_10005214_pt1 | contig 14314 bp, 10 predicted proteins | sample LakOneMetagenome_FD_187468 | JGI IMG/M metagenome (GOLD analysis project Ga0209023, IMG submission 187468) | Freshwater and sediment microbial communities from Lake Erie, Canada (SPAdes) (version 2) | ecosystem: Environmental > Aquatic > Freshwater > Lentic | place: Lake Erie, Canada...
AAGCAGGTAATTTGTCCAATAAAAATGACCTTGTTTATTTAAAAACAGACAGGGCTGTTGAAACGTTTGCAGGAAATATATTGAAGGCAATTGAAAACTATTCAGTGAATACAAATCTCTTAAATAAAAATAATATTACGGCTCCGGTCACAGCACCATCAACAGTTAATGTGTCTGTTGACTTAAAAAATACAAATGCTGCTTATTTAGAAACTGAAGCATTTAAAAATAAAGCACTAATCATAATCGACTCGCAAGAGATAGGAAATTTTGGGAATGTTTATGTCGATATGCCTTTGTACAAAAGTGTTGTGATCTACAATCCTGCTCAAGCAGTAAAAATTTATGGAGATAATGGTAAATATGGTGCAATTAAATTAACCAGGAAAAATAAAATACAGGATGAAAACCCACTTACTGGAATTATCGATAAAGACCTTTATATAGATTCATTTGAAAAGATTCCCGGAGCTTCAAATAATCCCGGATGGTTTTGGGATGAGAATATTTTTGGGGCAGCCAACCAACCGCTTTTTATTCTTAATGGGAAAGAGGTCTCAAGCATGAAAGAGCAAAAAATAACGAATAATGATATTGATAATATTCGTCTTTTAAAGCCCGAAACAGCAATGGCTACTTATGGCGATAAAGGAAAGAATGGTGTTGTTATCATTAATACTAAAAGTACAGCAATGCTTCCTTTATCATTGATTGTGCTTGACGGCAAAATTTATGAGCGTAAAAACTGGAATGATGTCATGTTGGAAAATGATTTCAAAGTAGTTGATAAAATAGAAGTATTGGAAAAAGATGATGCTATTAAAAGATTTGGAAAACCCGGAGAGCATGGCGCTATCATTGCAACTACAAGACCCGCTTCGGTTCCCAATCCAACTTATACACTATCAGGGATCAGTGGACCAAGGGTTCATATTAGTCAGGTAAAAAATATTACAGAAGTTCAGATGGCATCTACTGATTATATATTTAAATACGCAACAGTCTATTTTTCAGGAAATGGTTTTCCGGAAGTGGTAATGGCGCAATTGAATGACGAATCATTAAAGTCATTGCAGCAATATTTTTCAAGAGTGGTTGCCGGGACTAATATAACTTTTGATAACGTGAGAATTCAGAAAAAAGGGACAAGTGAAATGATGGAAATAAATGGAAGAGCATTTGCCTTCTATGATGAGAACAATCCTAACACTGCTTACCAGGATATGGTATTTACAAAAGTGGAAACAGAACCCGATTTCCCTGGTGGTAAAATTGCCTGGCAGGAATACCTGAAGAAAAACATTAATCCTGCAATGCCCGTTGATGAAGGATGGAAGCCCGGCATATATACAGTAGTTGTGCAATTTATTGTTGACAAAAATGGATATGTAAGTGATGTTAAAACTGATAACATGCCAAATAGTAAAACAGCAAAACAATGTATTGAAATAATTAAAAATGGCCCGAGGTGGATCCCTGCAAAACAAAATGGCGAAGTAGTAAAAGCGTATAAAAAACAGCCGATAACATTTGTGGTCACAGAAGAAGACAGTAAGACCTACAATTATTGATATCGATTAATATATAATCTCTTCATTCTTTAATTTTATGATGAGCTCTTTTTTCGCTGCAGCTTCTACCCTTCCAATAACCTGTGCGTCGATATTAAATTTTTTCGCTGCGTTGATCATTGTTTCAGCATCTGCAGGATCACAATAAATTTCTAACCTGCAGCCCATGTTAAACACTTCGTACATTTCCCTGTTACTGCTGCCGCTGTTCTGCTGAATGATATCAAATATTGGCGGCACATAAAATAAATTATCTTTTATAACCCTGAAATCACCCGGTAAATATTTCATGCACTTCGTCTGCCCGCCACCGCTACAATGAATAACACCATGTATCTTTTCAAAATGATCTTCAAGCAATACCTTCATTACAGGCGCATAGGTACGTGTTGGGGAAAGCAGGAGTTTACCGAATGTAACCGGCTCCTGTCCTTTATTTGCAGCCGTACGGTAATAATCGATCATCCTGTGCTTGCCTATGTATGCTACATCCCCGGTCAATGAATTGTCATAACTTTCTTTAAAGTTCTCTGCGTAGTATTTGCTCAACACATCATGACGTGCAGACGTGAGCCCGTTGCTTCCGATCCCGCTGTTGTAATCAGTTTCATAAGTTGCCTGTCCATAACTTGCAAATCCAACGATCACATCACCGGCTTTTATTTTCTCATTGCTGATGATCTTATTTTTTGGCCAGCGGCAGGTCATGGTGCCGTTTACGGCAATGCTGCGGACTACATCGCCGACATCGGCTGTTTCTCCACCGAGATAATGAATGTTAACACCAACAGTTTTTAATTCATCAAATAATTGCTGGGAACCGTTTATGATCTGTTCCAATACTTCACCGGGAATTAAATGTTTATTCCTGTCTATCGTTGAATTGAAAACGATGTTATCATAAATACCCACACACAACAGATCGTCTAAATTCATTACAATGGCATCCTGGGCAATTCCTTTCCAGACAGAAATATCACCTGTCTCTTTCCAGTACAGGTAAGCAAGGATACTTTTTGTTCCGGCCCCGTCGGCGTGCATCACGTTTACAAATTCATCATCGTTTCCCAGGTAGTCGGGATATATCTTACAAAATGCATTGGGGAACAAACCCTGGTCGAGGTGCTTTGTTGCAGCATGGACTTCTTCTTTCTGGGCAGAAACACCTCTTTTATTGTAAAGGCTCATAATAAATCTTGAGATGCAAAACTATATTTGAATTATGAATTATCCATTAATAAATTATCAAGTAGTTTTGCACCGTTCAGATTATGAAAGTATATACAAACATCGGGGCCCTGCCGGCATTTAATAAAGCAGTTGTAACCATTGGGACATTTGACGGGGTACATCTCGGACATAAGCAGATCATCCGCCAGTTGATAAAAGAAGCTGCTGAAGTGAATGGTGAGCCCGTACTCATTACATTCTATCCCCATCCAAAACAAGTGGTGGCTTCTGTTCAAAAGCCATTGTTCATATTGAACACGCCGGAAGAGAAATATGAACTCCTGCACAAAGCAGGCATCAATAATATTGTGGTAGTGCCATTTACAAAAGCATTTGCAGAACAGGCTGCAGAAAATTATATAAAAGACTTTTTAGTAGATAAATTTCATCCGCATACTATCATTATCGGCTACGATCATAAGTTTGGTAAGGACCGCTCAGGCGATTATCATTTACTGGAAAATGAAGCCGGAAAATTCGGTTACGAAGTAAAGGAGATCCCTGAACATGTTTTACAAGATGTTACGATCAGCAGTACCAGGATCAGGGAAGCGTTGTTATCAGGCGATATTGATACCGCCAATGAATTTCTTGGATATCATTATTTTTTCAGCGGTACTGTTATTGAGGGAAATAAACTTGGCAGAACGATCGGTTACCCTACTGCTAACCTCCAGATAACGGATATTCAGAAATTAATTCCTGCAAACGGTGTGTATGCGGTAGAAGTTACTGTTGAAGAATCAGGAAATTTTAAAGGAATGATGAACATCGGCGTCAGGCCAACCGTTGATGGTACAAACAGGGTTATTGAAGTGAACATATTTGATTTTGATGAAACCATTTACGGTAAAGTTGTAAAAGTATCGTTGAAGAAAAGATTGAGAAGTGAAGTTAAGTTCAATGGACTTGATGCGTTGAAGGAACAGTTGGCAAAGGATAAGCTGGATGCGATGAAAGCACTATAGGGTTAACTGGTTAAAAAAGTTGATAAAGTTTACAAGAACAAAAACATCCTTTGTTAACAATATCAACCAGTAAACTTTACTCAATCATCATCTTCACCACCATCTCTTTCATCAATGATGCGCCGGAAGTACCGGTATCGCCCACCCCCACTCCTTTTAAATTATATTGATGAAGCAGTAACAATAATTTTTCCATTCCACTGTAACCGTAATTCTTCATCATGTCGTGCGCCTGTTTAAGTGAATTGGGGTTGTAATAAAAAAACGGTTTTAGTGCATTGTCACTTTTATCATTCATTCCATAAACAGCATACACTTTACTGAAATGCGAATACAATGCAGGCAATGCCATTTGTATGGGAACAGCTTTGGGATTGCTTTCAAAATAATTGGTGATCTTAAGTGCCTTGGCCATGTCTTTTTTTGAGATGGCTGCCAGTAATTCAAACACGTTGTACTCTTTACTGATGCCGATGTATTTTTCAATATCATCTTCATCAATATTCTTTTTATCCTTCAGGTTCAGTGAGAGTTTGTCTATTTCATTGGCAATTCGGCTGAGGTCGTTGCCAATATGTTCTTCCAGTAAACTGATCGCCTTGGGTTGCATGCTGAAGCCCTTTGTTTTCAACAGTTCAGCGATCCAGTCATGAATTTTTTCTTCCTTGATCTTCGCTGCGGAAAACATTTCCGCATTTTTTGAAAGCAGTTTATAAAGCTTTGTACGTTTGTCTAATGTTTTGGTCTTATATCCCACAACAAAAACAGTAGAAGGCAATGGCGACTCAACATATGATTCCAGTTTTTCAATGTCTTTCATGTGCTGTGCCTCTTTCAGCAATACCACCTGCCTTTCGGCAAACATCGGGTATCGCCTGCAGGCATTCACCACGGCGGCCCAGTCTGCATCACGGCCATAAAATACGGTCAGGTTGAATTCAGCTTCAGATTCTGAAAGCAACTGGTGCTCTGCATAATTCATGAGCATATCAATATAAAAATCCTCTTCCCCATCGAACCAGTAAACAGGTTTAAAATCTTTTTTCTTCCAGGCCGATATGATCTTTTCTGCGCTCATTAACTGTTCATTTACTTTTGTATTGCACTAAAATCTGCTGTCCGGCGTTTTTCGTTTATGCTTTTTTGGCATAGTTTTGGAAAACCACCCAATGAAATACAAATATCCAAATTATAGGTTGAAACATTTACCTGATATCCAAATAAGTTTTTTTAATTTTACTAACCTCAAATCCTATAATCATGGCTTTCGAAAATTTTCCTCAATCAGAAAGAACGGAAAAAGATGATGTTCCGGTTCCGGCAAAAAACAATCCACGCAACATATTAACGATTGCACTGGTGATCGCTTTACTGGGAACATGGGGTTATATCATATGGGATAAGAATAAGGTAAAGGAAAAAGATGCGGCGCAGCAAAACCTTATTGCTACTACATCTAACCAACGCGACCTGTTGCAGAAAGAACTCGAAGATGCTACCAGCAGGTATGATAACCTAAAGACAACAAACTCCAGGAAAGACAGCGCCATAACTTCCAAGGACCGTGATATTGAAGAAAAAAAAGCACGTATACGCCAGCTTTTATCTAACGTAAATGCCAAGGAATCTGAATTAAGAGAGGCAAAAAGCCTGATCGCCTCATTAAATGGAGATATAGACGGGTACAAAAAGGAGATCGAAGTTTTACAAGGACAAAATACCCAGCTTACCCAGGAAAAAGCAGTTGTTACAGAAGAACGGAATAAAGTTCAGCGGGATTTTGATTCTGCACAGAATGTGATCAAAGGCAAAGAAGACATTATTAATGTTGGTTCAACATTGCATGCATCTAATTTTAATATCATTGGTATCAATGAAAAAAGCAGTGGTAAGGAAAAAGAAACAAGTACTGCCAAAAGAGTTGACAAACTGAGGATATCATTCGATCTTGATGAAAACCTCATCGCACAATCCGGTAAAAAAGATATTTATATATGTATCACAGCCCCTGATGGCAACCCAGTTGCTGTTGAAGCTTTGGGTTCCGGAAAATTCACTACAAGAGAAGGGCAGGATAAAATTTACACACAGAAACTGGAAGTTAATTACACACAAAATAAAAGACAGACCATCAGCTTTGACTGGAAACAAAATTCCAACTTCACCACCGGAGATTATAAAATAGAAGTTTATAACAATGGATTTAAAGTCGGGGAAGCATCGAAGCCGTTGAAGAAAGGTGGTTTGTTTGGATAGAAACTTCTGCATTTTACATTTAATATTTTACATTCTGCATTTTTTTAAATATAAAATATTAAATGTAGAATAATGAATGTAAAAGTTTATTGGCATGCTAACTAAAAAAGCGCTCTTATCGAAGCCCTTCCCACATGCACTGTATTTGAAGTTCCGGGTTTTCTTCCTTCATACTGCATACTGATTTCAATATTCCCGGCAAGGCGCTTTGTAAATTCTACATTCCATAGATAATTTTTTCCCGGTAACAAACCGTCTAACAGTATGTAGCCAACAGTGGTATTGGCAGCTCCCGGATAAGCTTTGAAATTTATCTGGTTATAGGTGAATTTAAGATTGATACTGCTGTTTGAAAGTATATTGTATTTTACTTCTGCAGATAAAGCATGGTTACCTGATCTTTCCATAGAATCGATGCGGTTTCTTTTATCTGTATAAGAATACCCGATCACCGCACGAAGATTTGAACGATATACATAAGTGAGATTCGGTTCAATTGAATGTTGCAGCACTTCATAATTCCTGTTATCGAATTTTACCCCGCTTGTAGCCAGTTCATTCTTAATTTCCCGCAATACGAGATTGGCAACAATACTCCTGCCGGCATTTATCCTTACACGGCTGAGTAATGTGCGCAGGTTCCTGCTTTCGAAACCATAAGAAAGCAATGATTTACCTGAAGACTTGCTGTGTGTAATTTCAAATCCCCATTTGGAACTGGTTCGGTTGTAATAAAAAGTATTTGAAAAGAATGAGGTGAGGCTGATCAGGGATGTATCAACCAATTCCTGGCTGAAAGGATTGAACAGGAAATTGCCATTGGCAATATTTTTTTTGCTTATCTGCAAAGCTGAAGATGTGCTTGTTCTTAATAATATTTTTTTGATCCCTTTTTTAGCCCCTGCTGGTTTTATGATGGCTTTTGGGTCAAGATCAACACTATAGTTGAACTGCAGGTAATTTGCTTTCACGTACTGGTTACCGGGAGTATATACACGGATGTATTTTTTCTGGTCCTGGAACACGGCTACTTCAAATTCATTTAATTCAGGAATACCGTTTCCATTATAATCAATCCAGGTGTATATTCCCTGCCCGGCAGGCACTTCAATGTAAGTGTATTCCCGTTTTTGCTCCTGGCCTGATCCAATTTCATAGAGGAAATTCCCGGTGAAAAAACCTTTCCAGATATTTACAAAATACTCAGCTCTTCCCAACAGGCTTTTATCAGCTTTCTGCCTGCTTAGTAACGGATCAATCACATCCAGCTTCCTGTATGTAACATTTAGTTTAAGTTGTTGCTTTTCACTTTTTAAAAGTTCAGTTGTAAAATTGTAGTTATTACTTTTATCAACAGGCTTCAAAACTGATTTAGAAGGCAACAGGTCATTTCGCCTGTAATAACTTATCCCCCATTTATTTAATTTAGTTTCGTTCGACTTTAGGTAAAGTTCATAAATATTGAATGCAAAACTTGAAAGGGCAAGTGTATCAGAAGCTTTATCAAAAAGTTTGTTATGTTCTCCTGTATATTTTATCCCGATCTGTAAATGTTTTAAGTTTTTCAATTCTTTTTTCAGGTCGATCGTAGGCCGGAAAAAATTCCCTCTTTGAATATCATTGTTGAAATGCACCAGGCTGATAGTAGTATTCAGTTTCCAGTCCTTTATGGCTGTGTATTGTTCTATCAAATGCCTGAAACCGTTATAATGGTCACTGCGGTTGTAATTGGTGATCTCGTAGCGGAGTTTATTGCTTTTGTTATCAGCAATTTTAAAAGAAAGATTGGAAATATTCTCATCGGCAGGGGCCGCATCATAAGGCAGGCTCCAGTCACGAAGGAATTCTACATTGCGTAACCTTTCCAGTGGTTTGAAAAGTTTTGATACATATTCATATCCAACTACTGACTGCAATAACAAAGGTTTTCCAAACAGCCTTATTTTTTTATTATCATTCTGCAAAGTGAATTTCCCTGCGAAACCGTTGTCATCTCCTTTGTCTTTTGCTGAAAAAAGATTTATGTCATAAACACTCATTGCGACTTCTGTAGTGAGTTTTGTTGTTGGAGAAAAAAGATAATCTACTCCAAGAGAAAACACCTGCAGTTTTTTTGGGGTAACCAACAACGTTACCGGTTCCCAGTCGGCCTGTGGCTGATTGTTTGCATCGGGCTGCACCCATTCAAATGTTTTACCGTTTGTTGCGCTGATGATCTGCCTGTAATTGCCTTTACCTGGCCCGATATAACTGAATGAGAGGTTATATAAAGTATCAAGCGGGTTTGAAGAAAGCACATAAATGGTTTTATGCACATTGGTATTGTAAAGGGTATCCATTTTCCTGTACAATATCTTTCCCACGGCAAAAGTATCTTGCACTGCACTTGGGTAAAAGGCATTGCTGATCGTGTCGCCAATATCCGCAAGGAATTGTTTTTGCTTTGCATCAAGAGACTGATCAATGGTTGAGTTCTTTGCATCCTGGGTAGAATAAGCGGCCAGGTTCACGAAAAGTTTATTCTTATAGTTAATCCCATCAGTAGCATATATCTGGGAGTTCAGGTAATTCCTGTCGGCATATTCAAACTCAACCTGTATCCTCCTGTCTTTTGTTATAAGGCGTTTAGGGGTGAAAGTTAGTTCAGCTGTGTTATAATTAATAACATAGTCCTGGTCCTCTCCTCTTTGAAGTAATTCGCCATCAATAAAAACCCTTTCAGTTCCCGCAAGGATAACAAAATAGAGTTCATTGTTTGCGCCCTGGAGCCTGTACGGGCCCTGGTTTCCTTCCAGTGGTGTAACTATATTCCTGGTGAACTTTCCTTTTGCAACAGCACCACTCAGGAGGAAAGAATTGTAGGTGTTTTTTGCGATCTTATTGTCTGTAAGAAAAGATACGCCCTGTAATCGTTTATAAAATTTCAGGAAATAATTCTTGCTCTCACGTATATCAATGTCTCCAAAATTTGCCTGCCATTTCTTTTTCTTTATCTGGAGATAGATGCGGTCAAAATCACGAAGGTCCTGTGTATTGCCATCAGGCTGCACAGGAATATTGTTATCTGTTACAGCAGCAGTAAGTTCCAGGCTGTCGCCAATGAAACCACTTAACTGAAGGTTCATAGTAGAGTTTACCACAGCATCCTGGCTGTTCCCAAACGAAATAGCCCTGCCAATACTTCCTTCCGACTGAATGCCGCCAAAATCGAGTAACGGATTTGCCTGTTTGCCACCAGCACGGATTTTTAAAGGGCGCTCGGCCAGGAAATTATTACGCACACTGTCATAATTATAACGCTGAACTATTGCATTCAGTTTCACAGGAAAAGCCCGGTAGCTTATGGTTACGCTATCATAGGGAGGTTTGTTTATCCAATGTAAAACAGCATTCACCTCATCCAGTTTATAATAAGAGGCAGGAACATTTAAAATGGAAAATGTTTTGGGTGCAATACTGATGGTATCGATCTTTTGAAGATCATTTTTCGTTGAGATATTTTTTTTCCTGAGATTTGATACAGGGACAGGATTTTTTTGTGCATGCAAAGATTGCAGAACGAGCAGGGCAACAAAAAATAAATATATCCTTCTTTGATTCAAACTGTGATTTAAGATGTGACGCCTAAAATTAGTACTTATTAGATGCTATACAAAGGCCAAATGCTGCAAATAAAAAAGAGATGACGGAATCATCTCTTTAAAACATATAACATATATCTTATAAATTATTGTTCTTCTGTTCCCAATCCGGCTTTCATGTATTCGCAGTTCATTTTTGCAATGTTTGATACAGAAATTCCTTTAGGGCATTCGGCTTCACAGGCGTAAGTATTGGTACAATTACCAAATCCTTCTTTATCCATTTGTGCAACCATGTTCAATGCCCTTGATTCTCTTTCAGGACCGCCTTGTGGCAATAAAGCCAGCTGGGAAATTTTAGCTCCTACAAATAACATCGCACTACCATTTTTACAGGTTGCAACGCAGGCGCCACAACCGATGCATGCCGCAGCATCAAAGGCTTTATCAGCATCTTTCTTATCAATAGGTATTGCGTTGGCATCCTGTGCATTGCCTGTATTTACACTGATATATCCTCCTGCCTGTATGATCCTGTCAAATGCAGTACGGTCTACCACGAGATCCTTGATTACCGGGAATGCCTTGCTGCGCCATGGTTCTACAACAATCGTATCGCCATCTTTGAATGCACGCATGTGTAACTGGCAGGTTGTATTTTTCTGCCATGGACCATGTGCCTGACCATTGATGTACATACTGCAGGCTCCACAGATCCCTTCACGGCAATCATGATCAAAAGCGATCGGTTCTTTGCCTTCACTGATCAGTTCCTCGTTGAGCACATCAAACATTTCGAGAAAACTCATTTCAGAAGAGATGTTCTTTACCTTGTAAGTATCAAAACTTCCTTTTGATTTGCAATTTTTTTGACGCCAGACTTTTAGCGTTAAATTCATATTGTAATGTTCCATAAATCCGATTTATCAATTTGTAGATTTGGTAATTTGATCATTAAGCATTCAAATCAGTTGCTGTTTTCCCATTATCAAATTGTTTAATTATCAAATTACTTGTAGCTTCTTTGTGTCGGTTTCACTATTTCAAAATTCAAAGCCTCTTTGTGCAATTCCCAGGTTCCTTCTCCTTTTAGTTCCCATGCGGCAACATAACTGTAGTTATCATCATCTCTTTTTGCTTCGCCATCTTCAGTCTGGCTTTCTTCCCTGAAATGACCACCGCAGCTTTCGTTCCTGTTCAGTGCATCGATACACATCAATTCACCCAGTTCAATAAAATCCGCTACCCTGCCGGCTTTATCCAGTTCAGGATTGAATTCACTTACTTCACCAGGTATTGTAACATCGCTCCAGAATTCTGCTTTTAATTTTTGTATTTCCGTTATTGCTGATCTTAATCCTTCTGCATTCCTTGCCATGCCGCATTTATCCCACATGATCTTGCCCAGGCGTTTGTGAAAACTTTCCACCGTTTGTTTTCCTTTGATGCTCATTAACCTGTTGATCCTGTCACTTACTGCTTTTTCAGTTTCTTCAAAAGCCGGATGTGTTGTAGGAATTGCATTGGTGCGTATCTCATCAGCAAGGTAATTACCCAATGTGTATGGAATTACGAAATAACCATCTGCAAGGCCCTGCATCAGTGCAGAAGCACCCAGCCTGTTGGCTCCATGGTCACTGAAATTTGCTTCGCCTAATGCATACAAACCAGGAATGGTTGTCTGCAGTTCATAATCTACCCAAAGGCCGCCCATGGTATAATGTACAGCCGGGTAGATCCTCATCGGTTGTTTGTAAGGATTTTCGCCTGTTATCTTTTCATACATTTCAAACAGGTTACCATATTTTTCTTCTACTACTTTTTGTCCGAGTTCCCATACCGATTTATCATCCGCTGATTCATTGCCTGTTTTCCCGGCTTCAATTTTTCCATAGCGCATGATCGCATCTTTGAAATCGAGATACACAGCCATCTTGGTTGTACCTACTCCATACCCTTCATCGCATCTTTCTTTGGCAGCCCTTGACGCCACATCCCTTGGTACAAGGTTTCCAAAAGCAGGATACCTTCTTTCCAGGTAATAATCCCTTTCTTCTTCCGGTATATCTGTTGCTTTCCTGTTATCTCCTTTTTGCTTGGGCACCCATATCCTTCCGTCGTTCCTGAGGCTTTCACTCATCAACGTTAGTTTACTCTGATGATCGCCGCTAACAGGGATACAGGTTGGATGTATCTGTGTAAAACAGGGGTTGCCGAAAAAGGCCCCTTTCTTATGTGCTTTCCATGCGGCAGTAACATTGCTTCCCATGGCATTTGTACTCAGGTAAAAAACATTTCCATAACCACCGCTGCATAACAGTACCGCATGGCCGAAATGCCTTTCCAATTCGCCGCTTACGAGATCCCTTGCAATAACGCCCCTTGCCTTGCCCTCGATCATTACCACATCCAGCATTTCATGGCGTGAATACATTTTTACATTCCCCAATGCCACTTGCCTTTCCAATGCACTATATGCTCCTAATAATAACTGTTGTCCTGTTTGTCCTGCTGCATAAAATGTACGCTGCACCTGTGTTCCGCCAAAAGAACGGTTGCTCAGTAAACCGCCATATTCCCTTGCGAAAGGAACACCCTGTGCCACACAATGATCGATGATCGCTGCACTTACTTCTGCCAGGCGATGTACATTGCCTTCTCTTGCACGGTAATCACCACCTTTTACGGTATCATAGAAGAGACGGAAAACGGAGTCGCCATCATTCTGATAATTCTTGGCAGCATTGATACCACCCTGGGCAGCGATACTGTGTGCCCTGCGTGGACTATCCTGGAAGCAGAATGCTTTTACTTTATATCCCATTTCTCCCAAAGAAGCTGCTGCAGATGCCCCTGCGAGCCCTGTTCCGATAACGATCACTTCCAGCTTTCGTTTATTGGCAGGATTTACCAATTTTACGTGCCCTTTATAATCTTCCCACTTGTCTTTCATGTCGCCATGTGGGATCTTTGCATCTAAAGCCATATTGGTTAATTGGTTTGTTAGTTGATTAGTATTATAGCGGTCTGACCTTTGGTCTGACCCTGGTTATTAGTATTAATCCAGCCATTTTAAATGAACGGCGATCGGCATCAAAGCAAACACAATACAAATGATTATTGAATACCCGGTGCCTATTGCTTTTATTATTGGTGAATATCTTTTATGGTTGATGCCCAATGTCTGGAATGCACTTTGAAACCCATGAAATAAATGCCAGAACAATGCGGTCACACCTGCCAGGTATAAAGCAACCACCCACCATTGTGAAAACACTTCCTTCATTTCTTCATATAAATTATGAGGCTGATCACCGCTGTACAAGGCTACTTTAGTTCCTACATAAAAATGAGAGAGGTGCATGATAAGGAACAACAACAACAGTGTTCCCAGTATTCCCATGGAGCGGCTGTACCAGGTGCTGTTCTTTTCAGGCTTATTCATGTAATAGCCAACAGGCCTGGCTGCCCTGTTTTGTTTCCACAATAATAAGCCCTGGATGATATGTGCAATCAATCCTGCAAACAGGCCGACTTCTATAAAACGGAGTATCCAGTTATGGCTCATGAAATGGGCAACGGTATTGAATGTTTCGCCATTGTCATTAAGAAAAATGCAGGAATTGATCCCTGCATGTACTACTAAAAAAGTTATTAAAAAAAGACCGGTAAAGGCCATTGTAAATTTTTTACCGATGGAGGAAGTAAAAAAATGTTTCCAGGTCATATAGCGATAGTTGAAAGTAAAATGTGCTGCAAAAATAAGGCACATCGATCCAAAAAAAGATTTTATTCCGGTTTTTTATTATATGCCAACAATATAGTTAAACAAACGGTTCACTAATCAAGCCGCTTGATCATTTCATTGTCGATCAGCTGAAAGATCACGTCAGGTTTTAGCGTACGCCATTGCGGTAGTTCCAGCAGCTCAATATAATTCGTGAGCCTGGCTTTCCTGAAATCGTATTTACTTTGTTCAGGAAGGTCGATGACAACAACCCAGCCATGGTCATCTTCGAGTTGTTCTTTCCATTCTTCATAATAGCTGTCATCACTGCTGTGAAAATTCAACACATTCTCTGCTATCAGGATATATTTGGTGATGCCTTCTTTGTACAAATGATCGGTAATATCCCTGCGCAATGTCATGATATCATTCTCAATGGCATCGTTCCATTCCCCCATCAATTCAATGATGGCAAAATGCTGGTCATAATCAGTAAACAGCATTTTCATGTACAGGGTCCTGGAACCAAAATCATCCCATTGCGGATGTATGAAATAATTATAAAGGGTTTGCGAGTATTCGAATTCACTGTAAGAACGGCCATAGAAAGGCGAAAGCCGGTCTTCTTCGGCTGTATATAAATGCCTCCAGTTATAAAATGGCTCTATGTCCTGCATGCTCGTTTTTTCTGATACAAAATTCCGATAAAAATCTGAAATATCAATTATGGCTATCAATCGGTCGGTACCGAAGGTCAGACCGATTGATGTTAGTGAATTCTTTTTTTTCGGTCTGACCTTCGGTACCGACCGAAAAAAAAGAGGCTACCTTAAAGGCAGCCTCAACTTATTAACCCAAAATATATTTTTTACTGAATCATTACTTTTTCAGTAAGTACTGTTTGTTTATTTTCATCCAATACTTTAACCATGTACATTCCTTTTGCAGGCCTTGTAGCAAGGTTTACATTTTCTGTCTGAA
>Ga0209023_10005215_pt1 | contig 14313 bp, 10 predicted proteins | sample LakOneMetagenome_FD_187468 | JGI IMG/M metagenome (GOLD analysis project Ga0209023, IMG submission 187468) | Freshwater and sediment microbial communities from Lake Erie, Canada (SPAdes) (version 2) | ecosystem: Environmental > Aquatic > Freshwater > Lentic | place: Lake Erie, Canada...
AGGCGTTCCGCTTACGCTCGTCCGTCCCCAATAGTTCGTAGGAGTCAGGTCACCCATGGCCAAGAAAAAAGTCGCGGCCGTCGTCAAGATCCAGATCCCCGCAGGGCAGGCCACACCGGCCCCGCCCGTGGGCACCGCGCTCGGCCCGCACGGTGTGGCCATCATGGACTTCTGCAAGGCGTACAACGCCCAGACCGAAGCCCAGCGTGGCACGATCATCCCCGTGGAGATCACGGTCTTCGAAGACCGCAGCTTCACCTTCATCACCAAGACCCCGCCCACGCCGGTCCTGCTGCGTGAGGCCGCTGGCATCGCCAAGGCCTCGCAGAACCCGGGCCGAGAAGACGCCGGTTCGGTCACCGCCGCTCAGGTCGAGGACATCGCCAAGATCAAGATGCCCGACCTCAACGCCATCGATCTCGAGGGCGCCAAGAAGCAGGTCGAAGGCACGGCTCGTTCCATGGGCCTCACCGTCAAGTAGTTCATCCGCCCGCAGCCGCGGGTGGCCATCAGGCTCGATCGGGATCACCTCACCCGACGGCCGTACCACCGAGGGAGCCATCATGGCGAAGGGCAAGAAGTACTCCAACGCGACCAAGCGATACGACAACGATGCGCTGCACGGCGTGACCGAGTCGCTCACCTTGGTCAAGAGCCTGGCCTCGGCCAAGTTCGACGAGACCATCGAGTTGGTCGTGCGCCTCGGGGTCGATCCCCGCAAGGCCGACCAGATGGTCCGCGGCACCGTCGCACTGCCCCAGGGCACCGGCAAGGACGTCCGCATCGCGGTGTTCGCCACGGGCGACGCGGCCAACGCAGCCCGCGAGGCCGGCGCCGACATCGTCGGATCCGATGACCTCGCAGCTGCGGTCGAAGGCGGCATGCTCGACTTCGACCTGGCCATCGCCACTCCCGACCAGATGCCGGTCGTCGGTCGGCTGGGCAAGGTGCTCGGTCCCCGTGGCCTCATGCCCAACCCCAAGACGGGCACCGTCACCACCGATGTCGCTCGGGCCGTGTCGGAGTTCAAGGGCGGCAAGGTCGAATACCGCACCGATCGCTACGGCAACGTGCACGTGCCGCTGGGCAAGGCCAGCTTCGAGCCGCCGGCCCTGGAGGAGAACTTCCGCGCCGTGCTCGACGAACTCCAGCGGGTGAAGCCGGCTTCGGCCAAGGGTCGCTACCTCAAGAAGATCTCGGTCTCGTCCACCATGGGCCCTGGCATCAAGGTCGACCAGACCCGTCTGCGGCCCGACGTCGAGGTCTGATACCCAGTTCGTTCCCGCCGAGGGCCGACCGCTAACGTCGCCCCTCGGTACAACTGCATACGCCGAAGACCTCCGGTGCGCCTCTGGGCGCTCAAAGGGACCCCACCGGGTCCCGCCAGATGAGGCGGACGATCTCGTCTGGCTCTGGGTGTTCGCGTGTGCGGACGCCCAGTTCGCATTTTCGAACCAGAACACAGACGAAGGAGGTGCCCATGGAGAACCCGAGACCAGAGAAGGTCGCAGTGGTCGACGAGGTCCGAGCCAAGCTCGAAGCCGCCGACGCAGCCGTCCTCACCGAGTACCGGGGGCTCAACGTGTCGGCCACGGCCGAGCTGCGCCGAGCCCTGCGGGATGCAGGTGGCGAGTACAAGATCTACAAGAACACCCTGGTGCGGTTCGCCGCGCGGGACCTGGGCTTGGACATCGAGGACATGCTCACAGGCCCCACGGCCATCGCATTCGTGGACGGCGACCCCGTCACCGTGGCCAAGGCCCTGCGCGACTTCGCCAAGGCCAACCCGGCGCTGGTGATCAAGGGCGGCGTCCTCGGCACCCAGCCCCTCACCGAATCCGACGTGCGGGCCTTGGCCGACGTCGAGCCCCGTGAGGTCCTGCTGGCCAAGTTCGCCGGTCTGCTCGCTGCCCCCATGCAGCAGTTTGCCGGCCTGCTCGAAGCGCTGCCCCGCAACTTCGCCTATGGCCTCAAGGCCCTCGTCGACATGGGTGGTGCCCCTGGCGCCCCCGCTCCGGCCCCCGTCGCAGAGCCTGCGCCGGTCGCCGATGAGGCCCCGGCTGACGAAGCCGCCGCCGAAGAGATCCCTGCTGCGGAGGCCGATGCCTCCGACGCACCCACCGATACCGAACCCGATACGGCTGATGCATCAGCCGAAACCCCACAGGAGAGCTGATTCATGGCCACCCAGGAAGAAATCCTCGATTCCATCGCCAACCTCTCGGTCCTGGAGCTCAGCGAGCTCCTCAAGGCCTTCGAAGAGAAGTTCGGCGTCACCGCTGCGGCCCCCGTGGCCGTCGCTGCCGCTGGCGGCGGCGCCGCCGCCGCTGAAGAGGTCGAAGAGCAGGACGAGTTCGACGTCGTCCTCATCACCGCCGGTGAGAAGAAGATCAACGTCATCAAGGAGGTGCGTGCGCTCACCAACCTCGGTCTCAAGGAGGCCAAGGACCTGGTGGACAACGCTCCCAAGCCCATCCTCGAGAAGGCTTCGAAGGACGATGCCAACAAGGCCAAGGACGCCCTCGAGGCGGCTGGCGCCACCGTCGAGCTCAAGTAGCACGGCGCGGGCCCTGCGCCCGCACCTCGCCGACGCGGCCGTCGCTCCTTCGGGGGCGGCGGCCGTGTCGCGTCCCGACGCGGTGCGTCGCAGGCGATGCCTGTCGACGCGCCCTGCTCCGCGAGAATGCGCTCCATGACGGAGGCTCCCAACGGCGGCGAGGGGTCGCGTCGCTCCCCATCGTCGGGGCGAGACCGTGTGGTGCTGGCGGCACTGATCGCCATGGTCGTGATCCCGGTGCTCGGCGCCGGCGTTCGCATGGCCCACTCCGGCTGGTACCCCACGTTCGACGATGCCGTGATCGCCAACCGGGGCTACGACGTCCTCACCCGCCATACCCCGCTGGTCGGCCAGTTCTCCCTGGCCGGGGCCACCGGACCATCCACCCACAGCCTTGGCCCCATGCTGTTCTGGTACAACGCGCTGTCGGCACGGGGCCCGGCATGGGGCATCCCCCTCTTCGCCTCGGTCGTCAACGCCGTGTGCTTCGGACTGGTGATCTGGCTGGCCCGTCGACGTGGTGGCCTGGGAGTCGCGGCCGTCACGGCCCTGGGGTGCCTGGCCCTCGTGCGCTCCCTGGGTCCGGTCACCATGGTGGAGATCTGGAACCCCTGGATCGGTCTCGTGCCGCTGATCTTGTTGATCTTCCTGGTGTGGTCGATCATCGATGGGGATCGCTTCCTGCTGCCTGCCGCGGTGTTCGTCGGATCGTTCACGCTCCAGGGACACCTCTCGGTGATGTTCCCCTCGCTGTTCCTCCTGGTCCTGGCGGTGCTGTGGGGGTGGGGCCCGTCGGTGGTCCGGCGGCGATGGCCCGAGTTCGCCTGGAAGCCCATGGTCGCGGCGGTGGTGGTGGGCATCGTGTGCTGGGCGATCCCGGTCTACCAACAGCTCACCGGCGACCCGGGGAACCTCACCCTGCTGATCCGGTCCGGTGGCGAGCCAGGTGGCCGTGGTGGTCAGGTTGCCGTTCGGGCCACCTTGTGGCGCACGCTCGGCATGCCGCCGACCTTCGCCCAGGGCGAACCCGATCCGCTCCACTTCGCGTCGATCAGCTTCTTTCCCGCCGGCTGGCCCCAGACGGTGCAGACCGTCGCGGTGTTCGCCCTGCTGATCTGGCTGTTCGTGCTGGCGGTCCGTCGTGGCGACCACGTGGTGGTGACGCTGCTGGCGGTGGGCGGCGCACTCATCGCCGGCATGGTCGCCACCGCCTACACGATTCCGCTCGACCGGGGCCTGGTGGCGGGGTACACGTTCCGGTGGTTCACCATCGCGTCGTTCGTGGTGTGGCTCGGGGTGGGCCTGGCCATCGCCCGGCTCCTGGTCCTGCCGGCATGGCGGACCCGACCCGGCGCCCCACCGGTCTCCACCGACGACCAGGCCGAACCTGCGGCGGCGAGCGGCTGGCCGATGTCGACCGGACTCGTCGGAGCGATCGTGGCGGGAGCACTGGTGCTCGGTGTGGCCGCCCTGGCTCTTCCCTGGAAGGACCAGTTCGACTTCTCCTACCGTCCCGGCCGGGAGCTGGGCCAGGCCATCGTGGGCGCGACCGAGCCGGGCGGCACCTACCTGGTGGGCCGATCGGGACGCTGGGACCTGGGGTTCACGCCGGTCCTGGCTCGTGAGCTTCGCCGCCACGGCCGTCACCCGGTGGCCATGGGCACGCGGATCGAGGCCCTCGGCCCGTTCTACGCTCCTACCGGACGCCGGTGCGATGGGATCGTGCTGATCCAGGAACCGGGCGATGTCCCGACGCCCGGAGCCAGGCGCATCGCCACGATCGAGGTTCCCGACGGTGGGTACCTGCCCAAGGCGATGATCTTGTCGATGGTGCCCGACGAAGCGCCCGGGGGCTCGTGCTGAGGTCGGTCAGGCCCGAGTCACGGCCAGGGTGACGGCCGCGCCGTCGAGGGTGGCGGGCACCGCTTGTGGGTCGTCGACGTAGACGACCGTGGTGGCCAGGACGCTGTCGGCCAGGTGCTGCTGGTTGGCCTCGACCATGGCCTGCTGATCGGCCGGGAGCTGGAGGGTCAGGGTGATCCGATCCGTGACGTCCAGGCCCCCCTCCTTGCGGGCGGACTGCACGGCGCGCACGAGGTCGCGGGTGACGCCCTCGGCGTGGAGCTGTGGGGTGACGTTGGTGTCCAGGGCCACCACCAGGCCGGTATCGATGGTGCGACCCTCGGGATCGACGTAGCGGACCGGCGCTGCGGTCACGTCGTCGGCCGTCTGCAGGACCAGCTCGTACTCCCCGGTCTCGAGCGCATGCCCCCCGACGACCACGGCACCGTCGTCGGCTCGTGACCAGTCGCCGGCCTTGGCCGCCTTGATGACCTCCTGGACCTGCTTGCCGAGTCGGGGTCCAAGGACTCGGGGGTTCGGACGGACCACCTCGGTGCCGTACGTGGTGCGGTCACCGGAGACCTCGACCACCTTGACGTTGAGCTCGCTTGCGATGAGGTGTGCGAACGGGGCGAGGGCGTCCGCCCGCTCGCCGGCCACGGTGAGCGAGGGGAGCGGAAGGCGGCTGCGGAGCTTGCGCTCCTCGCGCAGGCCCAGCGCGGTGGAGCACACCGCCCGGACCTCGTCCATCGCCTGGACCAGTTCGGGGTCGGCCGGCAGGTCCGACGCGTCGGGCCAGTCGGTGAGGTGCACCGACCGCTCACCGGTGAGCCCGGTGTAGATCTCCTCGGCCAGCATGGGCAGGAGCGGAGCGACCACCTTCGAGAGGGTGACCAGCACGGTGTAGAGCGTGTCGAAGGCGTCGGCCTTGTCGGCGGCCGTGCCCGCTGCGGTGGCGTCGACCGCGCCTGGCGCCCAGAAGCGCTCGCGGCTGGAGCGGATGTACCAGTTGTTCAGCGCGTCGAGGTACGCCGTGACCTGGTTGCAGGCGCCGGCGATGTCGTAGGCGTCCATGGCCTCCGTGGCGGCATCGACCAGCGTGCGGGTCTTGGCCAGGAGGTACCGGTCGAGCTCGCCCGAGGCATCGGTGCGGAACTGTGCCTGGTAGCCGTCGGCGTTGGCGTAGAGGGTGAAGAAGTGGAAGGCGTTCCAGATGGGGTTGAGGACCAGCCGGACCATGTCGGTGATTCCCGAACCGTCCTCGGCGATCTTGAGGTCACCGCCGCGAAGGATCGGGGAGGACATGAGGTACCAGCGCAGGGCGTCGGACCCGATCTCCTCCATGACCTCCTCGGGGTCGGGGTAGTTGCGCAGCTTCTTGGAGAGCTTTCGCCCCTCGGCGTCGAGCACCACGCCGTGGCAGTTGACGTTCTTGAAGGCTGGGCGGTCGAACAAAGCCACCGACAACACGTGGAGCGTGTAGAACCAGCCGCGCGTCTGGGCGATGTACTCGACGATGTAGTCGGCCGGGGCGTGGGTGTCGAACCAGTCCTTGTTCTCGAACGGGTAGTGGACCTGGGCGTAGGGCATGGAGCCGGAGTCGAACCAACAGTCGAGGACCTCGGGCACGCGGCGCATGGTGCTGCGGCCCGTGGGGTCGTCGGGATTCGGTCGGGTGAGGTCGTCGATGTAGGGCCGGTGCAGATCGGCGGGCCGGACGCCGAAGTCGGCCTCGATCTCGTCGAGGCTGCCGTAGACGTCGGTGCGGGGGTAGGTGGGGTCATCGCTCTGCCAGATGGGGATGGGCGATCCCCAGAAGCGGTTGCGGCTGATCGACCAGTCGTGGGCCCCGGCGAGCCACTTGCCGAACGAGCCGTCCTTGACGTGGCCGGGGATCCAGTTGATCTCCTGGTTGTGCGCGAGGAGGTCGTCGGTGAGGTCGCTCACCCGGACGTACCACGACGACATGGCCCGGTAGATGATCGGCGTGTCGGTCCGCCAGCAGTGCGGGTAGTTGTGGTCGTAGGTCTCGTGTCGCAGCACGCGGCCCTCGGCCTTGAGGTGCCGGATGATGTCGGGGTTGGCCTCGAACACGTTGACGCCGGCCCACTCGGCGACCTCGTCGGTGAACTGGCCCTTCTCGTCGACCGGGACCACGAGCGCGATGCCGGCGGCGTTGCCGACACGCTGGTCGTCCTCGCCGAAGCCGGGGGCGATGTGCACCACGCCGGTGCCCTCATCGGTGTCGATGAAGTCGCCAGCGAGGACGCGGAAGGAGTCCGGGTTGTCGGCGAAGTAGTCGAACAGCGGGGTGTAGGTGCGACCCACCAGCTCGCTCCCGGCCAGGGTGGTGACCACCGTGGCCTCCCCCAGCTCAGCCTCGTAGTGCGCCAGCGTGGCCTCGCCTAGCACGTAGTGGAACCCGTTCAGCTCGACCACCGAGTAGGCGAGGTCGGGGCCGACGGCGAGGGCCAGGTTCGACGGAAGGGTCCACGGCGTGGTGGTCCAGGCCAGGATCTTCAGCGGCCCAGGATCGCCATCGACGGGGTCGAGGTCGAACGCGACCGTGATGGCCGGGTCCTGGCGGGGCCGGGTGGCGTCGTCGAGGCGGATCTCGAAGTTGCTGAGCGGGGTCTCGGCGCCCCAGCTGTACGGAAGGACGCGGTAGGCCTCGTAGATGAGGCCCTTGTCCCACAGCTGCTTGAAGGCCCAGATGACGCTCTCCATGTAGGAGACGTCCATGGTCTTGTAGTCGTCCTGGAAGTCGACCCAGCGCGCTTGTCGGTTGACGTAGCGCTCCCACTCCGCCGTATAGCGGAGCACGGAGGTGCGGCAGTACTCGTTGAACTTGTCGATGCCGAACTCGTTGATGGCCTTGTGGCCAGCGATCCCGAGTTCCTTCTCGGCCTCCATCTCGGCCGGGAGGCCGTGGGTGTCCCAGCCGAAGCGCCGGGCCACGCGATGGCCGCGCATGGTCTGGTAGCGGGGGACGACGTCCTTCACGTAGCCGGTCAGCAGATGGCCGTAGTGGGGGAGGCCGTTGGCGAAGGGCGGGCCGTCGTAGAACACGTACTCGTCGTCCGCTGAACGGTTCTCGACCGAGGCTTCGAAGGTGGCGTCGGCGGTCCACTGCTCCAGGATCCGTCGCTCGATGGCCGGGAAATCGGCGCGACTGGGGACCTTCGGATAGGGGGACTGGCCGTCGGTGCTCACGGTCGACGAGCCTACCGACCGCCCTCCACCTGGCTCCCAGCCTGATTCGCGCGTCGGCCACCATGCCCGGCCGGGCCTCAGCGTGGCGCCCCGAGCTCTCTCGCCACACGGTGCCCGCTCCGCACAGCACTCTCCATGTACCCGGCCAGGGTCTCGGTGTGCTCGCCGGCGAATCGGATGCGGCCCGTCCCGGCCCGGAGCACCGGCCAGAACCGCAGGAACTGGCCGGGCTGGTGCACGGCGTACCCGCCTCCGGTGAAGCGCTCGTTGGCCCAGGCCGTGGTGGCCTGGTTGCCGGTGAGGAGCGGAGTGCTCCCGGGGTACACCTCGGCGAACTGCGAGCGAACGGCGGCCACCCGCTCCCGATCCGACTGCCGGGCGGCTGCCCTGGCCCCGTCGCCGGTGATGAACGCGGTAAGGAGGCCAGGCGTCGAGGCGTACGAATCCGTGGGTGACCAGGCGATGCCGAAGGGCAGGTCGGTCACGGTGAAGCCGCTCAGGTCCTGCTGCTCCCAGAACCGCTCGTCGTACTCGAGGGTGACCTTGGCCGCGTGCCCGAGGTCGAGACCAGCGACGGTGGCGGCCACCGACGCGGGGAGCGGTGGGTCGAAGATGACCTCGCGCAGCGGGGTGAGCGGGCACGCCAGCACCAGCCAGGCGGCGTCGATCGTGGTGGAGCCCGCGGTGACCCGGACGCCGGAGGCGCGATGCTCGACCCTGGTCACGGGACGTTCGAGGCGCACACGGTCGCCGAGAGCGGCTGCCATGGCTCGGGGGAGCCGGTCGTTGCCTCCCTTGACCCGCATGCTCTCGATGGAGGAATCCTCCACCGACTCGCCCACCGCCGCCTGCTGCATGGCGAACAGCAGCGACACCTCGTGGGGCTCGGCGTTGAACTCGCCGCGATTGTCGGTGTCGACGAGGAACCGGGCTTCGGGCACGAGGTGGAGGTCGTCGGTGAACTCGGCCAGCGACCGGGCATCGTGCTGCTCGGCGCCCGGCAGGCGCTCGGGGTGCACCGGGTCGACGTCGGCCGACAGATCGTCCAGCGCGTCGTAGAACCGCTCGTAGTCCGCGGCGACCTTGCCGCCGCGGCCGGCCACGAAGCGGCTCGTCTTGGCCCGGGTGCCGTGCCACGAGGTGAGTCCCTGGAGGATCTTGTCCGGCGGCCGCTGCTCGGTGGGGATGTGGAAGCGGCGCAGCATGGCCAGGAGGCGGTCGTGGTCGTCGTCGATCGACTCGCCGCCGGCCTCGGCGTGAACGCCGTCGGAGAACGGTCGGCGCACGGTGTGGACCCGCCCCCCGACCCGAGACCGGGCCTCGAGGACCACGACGTCCCACCCGGCATCGACCAGGTCGAGCGCAGCCGTGAGACCGGCCAGTCCTGCTCCCACCACGACGACGCGGCGAGCGGACGCTCCATCGGGACGCGCCGTCGTGGTGGCGGTGGTGGCCGACGGCGACGCCCCGTCGCTGCATGCCGACAGCGTGAGGGCGGCCGCACCGACCAGCCCGAGGGCAAGAGCCTCCCGGCGTGTGAGGCCCTCAGCGTCCATCGCCGGCGACGCTATCGCCGGGCCCTGAGCCGTGCGTGCCAGGATCAGCGGGTGCGCCACGCCCGGTTCGACGTCGCCAGCCTGTCGCTCGAAGCCATCGATGTGGTGCTCAAGGCGGCCTACCTGCTGGTGGCCGAGAGCGACCACGGCGCCCACCTCCAGTGGGAGTGCGTGGCCTACGCGCTGGACCCGGCGCCGTTGGCTCCGGCGGAGTACCGGGTGGCCATCACCACGCTCGACGGTCGCTTGTTGACGGGAGATGCGGTGCTCGTCCGGTCGGTGGATGGTGCCCATGTGCTGCGCGGCACGGGCCCGCTGGCTGGCGTATCCGCCGCCGACCTTCGCTGACGGAGATCTGCAGCGTCACAGCGCGTTGGCCAGAAGGACCACGGCCGCCAGCATGGCCACGACCGAAGCAGCCAGCCAGGCCCACAGCGACACGATCACCGCCAGCCAGGTGGCCCGCAGGCGGTCGGGCTGGAACGGCACCAAGAGCGGATGGCGCTTGGGATCGGGCGACGCCTGGCCGACCACCGCGCTAGTGAGGCGGAGCAGGGTCACGCCGCGGCGGAGACGACCCCGACCGCCCGTGGTCGGGGTGTCCCGGCCGCGCCGCCGGAGGCGGGTGACCAGGGAGACCAGCTCCGGACTCGACCGAAGGCCCGAGAGCAGGTCCTTGGCCTGGAGGGCCATGCCCCGGGGATTGGCAGCGGCGTGGGCCATGGCAGAGGTCCGACGCGCCACGTAGATCGGCGCCGCGATCGCGGGGAGGGTGGCCACCAGCACCAAGACGATGCCGAGCGGCGAGCCTCCCCAGGCGCCCAGGCCGAGCGCGATCGCGACCATCCCGGTGAGGCTGGCCGCGGCCGAGATCGCCCAGACCGCGCGTCGGAGCAGGTGGACGGTGCTGGCCAGGCGCTCGCCCCCGCCCGCGCTCACCTCGTTGGTCAGCTCGGCGACGGGATCGAAGCCCGGGTCGGCTCCCGATGGCGGCGGAACCGTGGTCATGGTCGACCTTTCCCGAGGGTGTGGCAGGCGATGGCGGCCGCAGCCGCCACGTTGAGCGAGTCGACGCCGCCGTGTATCGGGATCCGGACCCGTCGGCCGACACGCTCCATGGTGGCCTCGGTGAGGCCCGGACCTTCGGCACCGAGCACCAGCGCCACCTTCTCGTCGAGCCCGAACCTCACGTCGTCGATCGACTCCGCCGTGGGGTCGGGAGTGAGGGCCAGGAGGCTGAACCCGGCATCGGTGACCACGTCGAGGCCGTCGGGGAACCTCCCGGTGTAGGCGTACGGCAGGCCGAACACCTCGCCCATGGCCACCCGCGACGCCCTGCGGTACAGCGGATCGCAGCAGGAGGGATCCAGGATCAGGGCGTCGGCGCCCAAGGCCACGGCGCTGCGAGCGATGATCCCCAGGTTCGTGGGGTTGGTCAGGTTCTCCAGCACCACCACCCTGGTGGCTCGGGCCAGCACCTCGGCCGGGCCGGGCACGTTGCGCCGATCGAACGATGCGATGCAGCCCCGGTGGACGCCCATCCCGGTGATCTTCAGCACCAGGTCCGGCCCGGCGGCGAACACCGGCACGTCGGGCACCTCGGCGGGGAGCGGCGCGGTGCGGGTGGCGTCGATCAGCACCGAGCGCAGTTGGTAGCCCGCTCGGAGGGCCCGCTCGACCACGATGTCACCCTCGGCGATGAAGATGCCGGCCATGTCGCCACCGGGCGATTCGCGCCGGCGGCGGAGCTCGGCATCGCGCAGGCCGATGAACTCCTGGATCCGCGGGTCGGACGCATCGTCGACCAGGACCCAGGCGTTGCGGGAGGACACGACGCGAGTCTGGCCGACGAAGCGCTTCGGTGGCGGCGGCGCCCGGTGGCGTCGGTGCTGATGGCCGCCGCGAACGTGACGAGGAAATGCTTGACCTGGTGAGGCGACCGGTTTACCGTCCTCCACAACGTCAAGGCCAGACCCGGTGAAGTGAACCCGGGTTGGCAACGCGCTGTCGATCCCTCTAGGATCACCCGTTGCTGCGGTGTTGACTGTCGTCCTTCAGAAATGGTTGATCGGAGAGACGCGCCCCCGCTGTGGCCATGTCGCGTGATCAACCATTGCTGAGGAGCCGTCCTTGTCCTCCCTGCCCACCATTCGGGACCGTTATTCGTTCGCGAACCTCGACGAAGCGCTTCCCCTGCCAGATCTCATCGCCATCCAGCGGGAGTCGTTCGACTGGTTCCTCGATCAGGGTCTGGCGGACACGTTCCGCGACATCTCCCCGATCAAGGACTTCACCGAGACGCTCCAGCTCGAGCTCGAGTTCGACCCGAACGACGAGGACCTGCGTCCCCGCCCCAAGTTCACGGTGGAGGAGTGCAAAGAACGGGACATGACCTACTCGGCCCCCATCTTCGTGCGGGCCCGCTTCATCAACGCCAACACCGGCGAGATCAAGGAACAGACGGTCTTCATGGGGGATTTCCCCAAGATGACCACCAAGGGCACCTTCGTCATCAACGGCACCGAGCGCGTCGTGGTGTCGCAGCTCGTCCGCTCGCCCGGTGTGATCTTCCAGCCCGGCGAGCGCTTCCGCCTGCGCAACCTGGCCAAGCACCAGCTGGTCACCGGCACCATCCACCCCTACCGCGGTGAGTGGATCGAGTTCGACGTCGAGCAGAAGCCCGGCAAGGACGTCACCGCCGGCACCCGCGTCGCCCGCAAGCGCCGCCTCGGCATCTTCGTCCTGCTGCGGGCCCTCGGCTACGACGAGGAGAACGCGCCCGGCTTCATCGATGCCTTCGTCCGCCACTTCGACTTCCTCGAGGGGCAGTGGGAGAAGGAGCGCGACACCGCCACCACCCAGGACGAGGCCCTGGTGGAGATCTACAAGCGAGCCCGCCCGGGCGAGCCCCCGTCGGTGGAGTCGGCCAAGGCCTACTTCCGCAACGCCTTCTTCGAGTCCCGGCGCTACGACCTGAGCCGGGTCGGCCGCTACAAGCTGGACCGCAAGCTCGGCGGCGAGATCGAGAAGATCGCCGAACTGTTCCCGATGCTCGACCTCGATCGCCCGGAGCCCGGCCAGCCCGTGCTCAGCCGGTGCGAGGTCCTGGCCTCCATGACCTACCTCCTGCACCTGGTTCAGGCCACGCCGGGCTACCGGCTGGACGATCAGGATCACTTCGCCAACCGCCGGATCCGGTCGGTCGGCGAGCTCATCCAGAACCAGGTCCGCATCGGCCTGTCCCGCATGGAGCGGGTCGTGCGCGAGCGCATGACCACCCAGGACGTCGAGGCCATCACGCCTCAGACCCTGATCAACATCCGTCCCGTGGTGGCAGCCATCAAGGAGTTCTTCGGAACGTCGCAGCTGTCGCAGTTCATGGATCAGGTGAACCCGCTGTCGGGCCTCACCCACCGTCGTCGCCTCTCGGCGCTCGGCCCGGGCGGCCTCTCGCGCGAGCGAGCTGGTTTCGAGGTCCGAGACGTGCACTTCAGCCACTACGGCCGCATGTGCCCCATCGAGACCCCTGAAGGCCCGAACATCGGCCTCATCGGTGCTCTCGCCACCTTCGCCCGCGTCAACGAGTTCGGCTTCATCGAGTCGCCGTACCGCCGCGTCGTCGACGGTCGGGTGACCGACGAGATCATGTACCTCGCCGCCGATGAGGAGGAGGAGTACGTCGTCGCCCAGGCCAACACGCCCATCGCGCCCGACGGCACCTTCGCCCAGGAGCGGGTCCTGGTGCGCAAGTCGCCGCAGGCCGCCTCCCTCGAAGACCTCCGCCTCCAGCTCGAGCGGGACATCTTCTTCGGCGCCACCACCGACATCCAGTTCGTGCCCGGCGCCGAGGTCCAGCTCATGGACGTGTCGCCCAAGCAGATCGTGTCGGTCGGCGCCGCCCTCATCCCCTTCCTCGAGCACGACGATGCCAACCGGGCCCTCATGGGCGCCAACATGCAGAAGCAGGCCGTGCCGCTGGTGAAGGCCGAAGCGCCCTACATCGGCACCGGCGTCGAGAGTCGCGCAGCCCGCGACGCCGCCGACATGATCATCGCCACCGACGACGGCGAGGTCATCGAGGTCGACGGTCGCCTGATCACGGTCCAGTACAAGACCGAGGGCAAGAAGGTCTACAAGCTCAACAAGTTCGAGCGCTCGAACCAGGACACCTGCATCAACCAGCGCCCGAACGTGGTCACCGGCCAGAAGATCAGCACCGGCGACATCCTCGCCAACGGTCCCTCCACCGACAACGGCGAGCTGGCCCTGGGCAAGAACCTGCTCGTCGCCTTCATGCCGTGGGAGGGCTACAACTTCGAGGACGCCATCATCCTCAGCCAGCGCCTGGTGAAGGACGACGTGCTCACGTCGATCCACATCAAGGAGCACGAGATCGATGCCCGCGACACCAAGCTCGGCCCGGAGGAGATCACCCGGGACATCCCGAACCTGAGCGAGGACATCCTGGCCGACCTCGACGAGCGCGGGATCATCCGCGTCGGCGCCGAGGTCGAGGCCGGCGACGTGCTGGTCGGCAAGGTCACGCCCAAGGGCGAGACCGAGCTCACGCCCGAAGAGCGCCTCCTGCGGGCCATCTTCGGCGAGAAGGCTCGCGAGGTCCGTGACACCTCCCTGAAGGTGCCGCATGGCGAGACCGGCAAGGTGATCGACGTGCGGGTCCAGACCCGTGAGGATGGCCATGAGCTGCCCCCCGGCGTCAACCAGCTGGTGAAGGTCTACGTCGGCCAGCGCCGCAAGATCAGCGTGGGCGACAAGCTCGCCGGTCGCCACGGCAACAAGGGCGTCATCTCCCGGATCCTCCCGATCGAGGACATGCCCTTCCTCGCCGACGGCAGCCCCGTCGACATCATCCTGAACCCCCTCGGCGTGCCGTCCCGCATGAACGTGGGCCAGGTCATGGAGGCCCACCTCGGGTACGCAGCCCGTTGGGGCTGGGACACCGAGAAGTCCGGCAAGGTCGGCGACGAGGCCATCCGCAACGAGAAGAAGACCCGCCCGGCCACGCCCCCGGCCAAGCTCATCGCCACCCCGGTGTTCGATGGTGCGTTCTGGGACGAGGAGCAGGCGGCCAAGAAGCACCCCACCATCCAGCAGATCCTCACCGGCCTCACCCCCGAGTCCCCC
>Ga0209023_10005216_pt1 | contig 14313 bp, 14 predicted proteins | sample LakOneMetagenome_FD_187468 | JGI IMG/M metagenome (GOLD analysis project Ga0209023, IMG submission 187468) | Freshwater and sediment microbial communities from Lake Erie, Canada (SPAdes) (version 2) | ecosystem: Environmental > Aquatic > Freshwater > Lentic | place: Lake Erie, Canada...
AAGTGGGAGCGCGGCGCGTACAAGCCGCTGAAGGCGGCGCGCACCTGCTACCGGCACATCGCCGGCGAGCTCGGCGTGGCGCTGTTCGATGGCCTGCTGGCGCGCGGCACGCTGTCGGCCGAACACGGCCACTACGCGCTGACCGATGCCGGCCGCGGCGAGATGCGTGCGCTCGGTGTCGAGCTGCCGGCAGAGGCATCGTCGCGGCGTTTCGCGCATGCGTGCTTCGACTGGTCCGAGCGCCGCGATCACCTCGCCGGCAGCTTCGCGGTCGCACTGCTCGACCACAGCCTTGCGCAGGGCTGGCTGCGGCGCGTCAAGGACACGCGCGCGCTCCAGCTCACGCCGCCCGGTGCGCGTGCGCTCGCGCGCTGGATCGGTTGATCAGCTGGCGAGCCAGGCGCGATAGCCCTTGCGCCGCAGATCGCATGCCGGGCAGACGCCGCAGCCGTAGCCCCAGGCATGGCGATCCTTGCGATCGCCGAGGTAGCAGCTGTGGGTGTGCTCGACCACCAGGTCGGTCAGGACTTCGCCGCCGAGTTGATCAGTCAGCGCCCAGGTCTGCGCCTTGTCCATCCACATCAGCGGCGTTTCGATCGTCATCGGCGCGTCCACGCCGAGGCTGATCGCGACCTGCAGCGCCTTGAGCGTGTTGTCGCGGCAATCCGGGTAGCCGGAGAAATCGGTCTCGCACATGCCGCCGACGAGCACGTTCAGACCGCGCCGGTACGCCACCGCGGCGGCGAACGTGAAGAACAGCAGGTTGCGCCCCGGCACGAAGGTGTTCGGCAGGCCCTGCTTGTTCATCGCGATCTCGCGCTCGTCGGTGAGCGCCGTGTCGGAGATCTGGCCGAGCAGCGCCAGATCGAGCAGGTGATCGTCGCCCAGGCGCTGCGCCCATTGCGGGAACTGTGCGTAGAACGCCAGCCGCACGTGCAACCGGCATTCGAGCTCGACGCTGTGGCGCTGGTGGTAGTCGAAGCCGATCGTCTCGACATGCTCGAAGCGCGACAGCGCCCACGCCAGGCAGGCCGTCGAATCCTGTCCGCCCGAGAACAGCACGAGCGCGCGGCGCGGGTCGAGCGCCGTCATGCCCGGGTTTCGCCGTTGCCCAACACCACCCACTTCATCGAGGTGAGGCCTTCGAGGCCGACCGGGCCGCGCGCATGGAACTTGTCGGTGCTGATGCCGATCTCGGCGCCCAGGCCGTACTCGAAGCCGTCGGCGAAGCGCGTCGAGGCGTTGACCATCACGCTGGCCGAATCGACCTCGCGCAGGAAGCGCATCGCGTTGGTGTGCGACTCGGTCAGGATCGCATCGGTGTGGTGCGAGCCGTAGCGATTGATGTGCGCGATCGCGGCGTCCACGTCGGGGACGACGGCGATGCTGATGATCGGCGCGAGGTACTCCTCGGTCCAATCCTGCTCGGTCGCGGCAGCGAGCGTCGCGTTCGGCACGCTGCGCAGGATCGCGAGGGCCGCGGCGTCGCAGCGCATCTCCACGCCCTTGGCGGCGAAGACCGCACCGATGCGGAGCAGGAACGCCGGCGCGATCTGCGCATGCACCAGCAGCGATTCGGCCGCGTTGCACGGGCTGTATTTCTGCGTCTTCGCGTTGTCGGTGACGCGCACCGCGAGTTCCAGATCGACGCTCGCATCGACGTACACGTGGCAGTTGCCATCGAGGTGCTTGATCACCGGCACCTTGGCCTCACGGCTGATGCGCTCGATCAGCCCCTTGCCGCCGCGCGGAATGATCACGTCGACGGCCTCGGGCGCGGCAATCAGGTGGCCGACGGCGGCGCGATCGGTCGTCTGCACCAGCTGCACCGCATCCGGCGGCAGACCGGCCTCGACGAGCGCGGCCTGCACCAACTTCCACAACGCGAGGTTCGAGTGGATCGCTTCGGAGCCGCCGCGCAGGATGCAGGCATTGCCGCTCTTGATCGCCAGCGACGCGGCCTCGATCGTCACGTTCGGGCGGCTCTCGTAGATCATGCCGAACACGCCGAGCGGCACGCGCATCTGGCCAACGCGGATGCCGCTCGGCTGGCTGCGCAGTTGCGTGATCTCGCCGATCGGATCGGGCATCGAGGCGATCTGCTCGCAGCCTTCGGCGACGGTGGCGATGATCTTGTCGTTCAGCTTCAGGCGATCGACGAGCGGCGCGGCCAGGCCGGCATCGCGCGCGGCGGTCACGTCGAGCTCATTGGCGGCGGCGAGCTCGGCGCCGGCCGCGCGCAAGCGCCGCGCCAGGGCCAGCAAGGCGGTGTTCTTCGCGGCGGTCGACGCGGCCGCCATGCGTGCCGACGCCGCGCGCGCGGCGGCACCCATCAGCGCGATCGTGGTGGGCAGATCGTTGGAGGTCATGCCGGGATTGTCGCCGCATCCGCAAGGGCATGCATCCGGGCGTCACGAGGCCGTCACGGCGAGCCGCGCCCCCCTAAAAATGTCAATGGACATTGAACTCGTGGCGGGGAAAAATGACCCGATGAGCGATTTTGAAGAATCCACCCTGTGGCGCATCAGCAGCTTCGAGCGCTACCGGATGCAGAACGGGACCAGCGCGTTCTCGCAGCTCGACGGGCCGACGCTGCTGCCGACCACGCTGATGGCCGACCTGAGTCGCCTCGAGAAGGAAGGCGCTCAAGCGGACGTGCTCGAAGTCGTCGCGGCCTGCATGCGCCACCATGAGGCCGCGCTGCTGTGCCTGAAGCTCGACGGCATGGTGCTGCCCGTCACGCTGTTCCCGGCGCAAGGGCTGGTGCATTGCCCGCGCGATCTGGCGCTGGGCGACCACGCGGTGCTGGCGCACCTGAGCGTGCTGTCGACCGAGCCGCCCGGCGTGCGTCCACCCGGGCATGTGCAGCACGAGCGGGTCGGCAATGCGGCGCACTACCGGCCGCTGGCGCCGCTGCTGTTCGCGCTGGCGATGCACGGTGCGCGCGCCGGCCTGCTGAACGAAATCTCCGGCGCCGCGGCGTACCGCGCCACGCGCCGGCTGGCCGAGGACGGCATCAGTGCCGGTGGCGCGGTGGCGTCCGCGGCCGAGGCGCTGATCCGCGAGACGGTCTCGCTCAAGACCGTGGCCGGCTGGCCCGGCATGAGCCTGGACCGTGCGCGGCGCCTGCTCAACGGCCTGTACCTCGTCTCCTCGCTGCGCGTGACGCGTGGCGGGCCGGCGGCACGGGCGGAGCCGAAGTCGTGGTTGTCGATGCTGGGGGGCGGGAAGAGTCGGCGCTGAGCCAAGCGGGGTCCGGTCAGCCGATCTCGCGCCAGCGGTGGCACGCCACCCACTGAACTGACTCGACGCTTTCGAGCAGCGGCACCTCGGTGCGGCACCGCTCGACCGCATGCGGGCAGCGCTTGTGAAACGCGCAGCCTGGCGGCGGCGCGAGCGGCGAGGGCAGTTCGCCCGCGAGCACCTGACGCTGCTGGCGCGCGCTCTTGTCGATGCGCGGCGTGCTGGCGAGCAGGGCGCGCGTGTACGGATGCCGCGGCTTCGCGAACAGCGCCTGCTTCGGCGCACGCTCGACGACCTTGCCGAGGTACATCACCAGCACCTCGTCGGCGATGAGTTCGACGACCGCGAGGTTGTGCGAGATGAACAGGTACGCGACGCGGGTCTGCTCCTGCAGGTCCATCAGCAGGTTCAGCACCTGCGCCTGGATCGAGACGTCGAGCGCCGACACCGGCTCGTCGAGCACGACGATCTTCGGCTGCAGCATCAGCGCGCGCGCGATCGCGATGCGCTGGCGCTGACCGCCAGAGAACATGTGCGGATAGCGCTGGTAGTGCTCGGGCCGCAGCCCGACCTGCGCCATCATCGCGCGCGCGCGCTCGCCGCGCTGCGTCGCGTCGAGGTCGGTGTTGATCACGAGCGGCTCCTCCAGCGCGTGGCCGATCTTCTTGCGCGGATTCAGGCTCGCGAACGGGTTCTGGAACACCATCTGCACCTGCTGGCGCAACACCTTCTTGCGTGCGGCGTCGGCGTGCGTCACGTCGGCCAGCGCATTCGCCGAATCGGCGACCAGCAGCGCGCCGCTGGTGGGCGCTTCGATCATCGTCAGCTGACGCGCCAGCGTGCTCTTGCCGCAGCCGGATTCGCCGACGACCGCGAGCGTCCTGCCCGCATCGAGCGTGAACGACACGCCGTCGAGCGCACGCGCGAGCCCCTTGGGCTTCATGAAGCCGCTCGACACGGCGTAGTGCTTCGCAAGGGCCTGCGCCTGAAGGACGATCGCGCTCACGCCGGCACCTTCGCCGTCAGCGGATAGAAGCAGCGCGCCTGCGCGCCGACATCGCCGTCGAGCGCCGGCCGCTCGGCGCGGCAGCGGGGCTGCACGTACGGGCAGCGCGGCGACAGCAGGCAACCGCTCGGCCGATCGAACGCGCCCGGCACCATGCCGGCCATCGAACGCAGTCGGCGCTGGCCGATGTTGTGCTCGGGCAGCGCGGACAGCAGCGCCTCGGTGTACGGATGGCGCGGCGCGTCGAAGATGTCGGGCACCCGCGCGGTCTCGACCACCTGGCCCGCGTACATCACGAGGACGCGCTGCGCAACCTCCGCGACCACGCCCAGGTCGTGCGTGATCAGCACCAGCGCCATGCCGCGCTCGCGCTGCAGCTTGAGCAGCAGCGCGAGCATCTGGGCCTGGATCGTCACGTCCAGCGCCGTCGTCGGTTCGTCGGCGATCAGCAGGCGCGGGTTGCAGGCGATCGCCATCGCGACCATCACGCGCTGGCTCATGCCGCCCGAGAGCTGGTGCGGATAGGCCGACAGCCGCGCCTCGGCGTCCGGGATCTCGACCTGCTTCAGCAACTCCAGCGCGCGCGCACGCAACGCCTTGCGCGAGCCGCCTTCGTGCAGGCGCAGCGTCTCGACGAGCTGGAACTCGACCGTGAAGCACGGGTTCAGGCTGGCCATCGGGTCCTGGAAGATCATCGCGATGTCGTTGCCGAGCAGGCCGCGCCGCTCCTTCAATGTCATCGCGAGCAGGTCGCGGCCGTCGAACGCGAGTCGCTGCGCACGCACGCGGCCCGGTTCGTCGATCAGCCCCATCAACGCGAGCGCGGTCACGCTCTTGCCCGACCCTGATTCGCCGACGATGCCGAGCACCTCGCCGGCGTCGACGTGCAGGCTGACGTTGTCGACGGCGCGGAACGCGCCGAATTCGACGCCGAGATCGCGGACTTCGAGTAGGGGCACGACCGTCTACCTCTTCAACCGCGGGTCGAGCGCATCGCGCAGCCCGTCGCCCATCAGGTTGAACGCCAGCACCGAGACGAGGATCGCCAGGCCGGGCAGCGTCACGACCCACCACGCGCTCTGGATGAACTCGAGCGCGCTCGCGAGCATCGAGCCCCATTCGGGCGTCGGTGGCTGCGCGCCCAGGCCGAGGAAGCCGAGCGCGGCGGCGTCGAGGATCGCGGTCGAGAAGCCGAGCGTGGCCTGCACGATCAGCGGCGCGGCGCAGTTCGGCAGCACCGTGTCGAACATCAGGCGCACGGTGCCGGCGCCGGCGATGCGCGAGGCGCTGACGTAGTCCTTGCCCATCTCGCCGATCACTGCGGCGCGCGTCAGCCGCACGAAATGCGGCAGCATCACGATCGCGATCGCGACCATCGCGTTGTTGAATCCCGGCCCGAGGATCGCGACAACCGCGACCGCCAGCAGCAGGCTCGGCAGCGCGAGCATGATGTCCATGAGCCGCATGATCGCGAACTCGACGCCGCCGCGAAAGAAGCCGGCGAGCAGCCCGAGGATCACGCCGCCGGACAGCGACAGCACCACCGACACGAGGCCGATCAGCAGCGACAGCCGCGTGCCGTGGATCAGCCGCGACAGCAGGTCGCGCCCGACCGGGTCGGTGCCGAGCAGGAAGACGTGGCCGCCGATCGGCGCCGTCGACGGCGGCTTCAGCACCGCGTCGGTGTACTGCTCGCGCGGCGAGTACGGTGCGATCACGTCGGCGAAGATCGCGCACAGCACGAGCGCGACGACGACCGCGAGGCCGATCATCGCGCCGCGGTTGCGCCGGAAGTCGCGCCAGAGCTCGGCCAGCGGCGACGGCGGGGAGCTTGCCTCGGTACGCGCGTGCGCCGGAAGGTGGTTCGAGGAGCGCTTGTCGGCCATGATCACTGATGCCGGATGCGCGGATTGATGACGCCGTACAGCACGTCGACGATCAGGTTCACGCCGATGATCACGCTCGCGCTCATCAGCAGGCCGCCCTGCACCGCCGGATAGTCGCGCCGGCCGATCGCTTCGACCAGCCACTTGCCGATCCCCGGCCACGAGAAGATCGATTCGGTCAGGATCGCGCCCGCGAGCAGCGTGCCGACCTGCAGGCCGACCGTGGTGATCACCGGGATCAGCGCGTTGCGCAGCGCGTGCAGGCCGATGACGCGCATCGTCGAGGCGCCTTTCGCGCGCGCGGTGCGCACGTAGTCCTCGCGCAGCACTTCGAGCATGCTCGAGCGCGTCATGCGGGCGATCACCGCGAGCGGGATCGTGCCGAGCGCGATCGACGGCAGGATCAGGTGCGAGAGTGCGCTGCGGAACGCGCCCTTGTCCGACGAGAGCAGCGCGTCGATCAGCATGAAGCCGGTCGTCGGCGGGATGTCGTACTGGATCGCGATCCGGCCCGACACCGGCGTCCAGCCGAGCGTCACCGAGAACGTCAGGATCAGCAGCAGGCCCCACCAGAAGATCGGCATCGAAAAGCCCGTCAGCGAGGCGCCCATCACCGAGTAGTCCCAGACGGTGTTGCGCTTGACCGCGGCGATGATGCCCGCCGGCAGCCCGATCGCGAGCGCGAGCAGCATTGCGCAGAACGAGAGTTCGATCGTCGCCGGAAAGCGGCCGACGAATTCGCGGAACACCGACTCGTGCGTGATCGTCGACAGGCCCAGGTCGCCGTGCAGCGCCTTCCAGACGTAGTCGCCATACTGCACCGGCAGCGGGCGATCCAGGCCGAACTCGTGCAGCAGCCTCTGGTAGCGCTGCGGGTCCATGCCGCGCTCGCCCGACAGCGCCTCGACCGGGTCGCCGGGGAGCAGCCGGATCAGCGAGAAGACCAGCAGCGTGATGCCGATGAAGGTCGGCACCACGAGGCCGAGGCGCTTGAGGACGAAGCTGAACACGGGTGTCGCCCTCAGTGCGCTGCGGCGGCGATCACTTGTCGGCCAGATCGACCTTCGTGAAGTAGTGGTGCGCGGTCGCGTCCATCTTGTAGCCGAGCACTTCCTTGCGCACCGGATCGAAGCGCACCGAGTGCGCGATCGTGATCCACGGCGCTTCTTCCTTCGCGATCACCTGGGCCTTCTCGTACAGCGCGGCGCGATCGGCTTGCTTGGTCGTCGCCTTGGCCTTCTGCACCAGGTCCTCGAAGTCCTTGTTGCACCAGCGCGCGACGTTGCCGCCGCCCTTCACGGCCGAGCAGCCGAGCAGCGGGACGAAGAAGTTGTCCGGGTCGCCGTTGTCGCCCGACCAGCCGAACATCATCGATTGCTGCTCGCCGGTCTTGCTGCGCTTGCGGTACTCGCCCCACTCGAACGTGACGAGCTTGGCCTTCACGCCGACCTTCTCCCAGTCCGACTGGATCAGCTCGGCCATGCGCTTGCCGTCCGGGTTGTACGGGCGCGTCACCGGCAGATACCAGAGGTCGACTTCGACGCCGTTCGGATAGCCCGCCTGCGCGAGCAGCGCCTTGGCCTTGGTCGGGTCGTAGGCGTAGTCCGTGACCTTGTCGTTGTACGACCAGAGGGTCGGCGGGATCGGGTTCTTCGCGACCGCGCCCGCACCCTGGAACACCGCGTCGAGGATGCCCTTCTTGTTGACCGCCATGTTCAGCGCCTGGCGCACGAGCTTGTTGTCGAACGGCTTCTTCTCGACGTTGAACGCGATGTAGCCCACGTTCAGGCCGTTCTGCTGCACCAGGTTGATGTTCGGGTCGTTCTTCATCAGCGCGACGTCGGCCGGCTTCGGGAACGCCATCACGTGGCACTCGCCGGTCTTGAGCTTGGCGTAGCGCACCGAGGCGTCGGTCGTGATCGCGAACACCAGGTTGTCGATCTTCGGCCGGCCGCCCCAGTAGGCATCAAAGGCCTTGTAGCGCACCGTCGCGTCCTTCTGGTACGAGACGAAGGTGAACGGGCCGGTGCCGATCGGCTCGCGGTCGAAGGTCTCGACGTTGCCGGCGGCCTTCATCTTCTCGGCGTACTCGGCCGACAGGATCGACGCGAAATCCATCGCCATGTTCGCGATGAACGGCGCCTCGGGCTTCTTCAGCGTGAACTTCACCGTCATCGGGTCGACCTTCTCGACCTTGTCGATGATGTTCTTCATGTCCATGTCGTCGAAGTACGCATAGGTCGTGCCGGGCTGCGTCTTCGCGAACGGATGGTTCGCATCCATCATGCGGGTGAACGAGAACACCACGTCGTCGGCATTGAACTCACGTGTCGGCGTGAACTTGGCCGAGCTGTGGAACTTGACGCCCTTGCGCAGCTTGAAGGTGTAGCTCAGGCCGTCGGCCGAGGCGGTGTAGCTCTCGGCCAGGCCGGGCACGATGTTGGTGGTGCCGGTGTCGAACTCGACCAGGCGGTTGAACATCGGCACCGAGACCGCGTCGAAGGTCGTGCCGGTCGTGTAGTACTGCGGGTTGAATCCTTCCGGACTGCCCTCGGAGCAGTAGACCAGCGTCTTGGCGGCGAAGGCCGCGCCGCTGCAGGCCAGCAGCGCCGTGGCGGCGAGTGTGGAGAGGGCGTAGCCGCGAGTTGTCTTCATGGGTGCTTCCGGGAGTTGAACGACGGGAGGATGCCAGCCCTTCGTGGGGGCGGCTGAATGATAGGTGCGGCGCTGCACGGCGAACGACCGGGTTCCCCCTAGCAATCGTCCTGCCAACCGGCGCTATTCGAGCGCGTGCAGGACCATCAGCCACAGCGGCGCCGTGACGACGAACGCGAGCGTCGAGAACACCGTCGCGGCGGTCGTCTCGGCCTCGAGCGCGTGATAGCGCTGCGCGAAGATCAGTGCGTTGCTGCCGATCGGCAGCGCCCCCATCATCACGACGACGGCGAGCGGTACACCGCGCAAGTGAAAGCCCCAGGTCGCGACCGCGAGCACCAGCGCCGGCAGCACCAGCAGCTTGAGCACCGACAGCGTGACCGCCACCCGTATCGCCCCCTGCACGCCGTAGTACGCGAGCGACATGCCGATCAGCACCAGGCACAGCGGCACGACAGCCTGCCCGAGCGTCTGCAGGATCTCGTCGGCCGCAGCCGGCAGCGGCAAGCCGAGCCCGTTCCAGGCCATGCCGATCAGCACCGGCAGCACGACCGGATGGATCAGCGTGTTGCGTGCGGTGCTGAGCAAGGTCGTGCCGAGGTGCGCGTGCGCGTGCGCATGGCGGGCGACGTCGAGCTCGCACAGTGTCGTCGCGACCGACAGCAGCACCAGCGCGTGCAGGCTGACGATCGCCAGGTGGATCGCCAGGCCGGTCTCGCCGAACAGCGCCGCCGCCATCGGGATGCCGACCTGCACCGAGTTGCCGAACACGACGCTGATCGCGCGCACGCTCGGTCCGGCGGGCGGCAGCGTTCCGCGCGCGAGCGCGCGCCGCTGCCATGCGTAGACGAGGAGCTGCATCGCCAGCAGCGGCACGAAGATCGCGACCAGCGTGCCCCACGGCATCGTCTTGAAGTCGATCCGCGCCGTGGTGCGAAACAGCAGCGCCGGCACGAAGATGTAGTAGGCCGCGTTGGCCAGCGTGCGTGCGGGGTCGTTGCCGCCGAGCCATTTGAGCTTGCCCACGGCCCAGCCGATGGCGACGATGACGAAGATCGCGAGCAGCTTCAGCAGGATGAGGGTGGACATCCGGGCAAGTATCGGCGACGTGTCGAGGCAGGCTACACTCGCCCGATGATCCTCGTCACCGGAGGTGCCGGCTTCATAGGCGCCAATTTCGTTCTGGACTGGATGGCGAACGGCGATGAGCCGGTGGTCAATCTGGATGCACTGACCTACGCCGGCAACCGCGAGAGTCTCGCGTCGCTCGAACAGGATCCACGCCATCGGTTCGTGCACGGTGACATCACCGACCGCGCCCTGCTGGAAGGGCTGTTCAGGCAGCACCGGCCACGCGCGGTGGTTCACTTCGCGGCCGAGAGTCATGTGGATCGGAGCATCCATGGGCCCGGCGCATTCGTCCGGACCAACGTCGAGGGGACGTTCGCGCTGCTCGAAGCCGCCCGAGCGTACTGGGGCACGCTGGCGGCCGATGAGCGCGCGGCGTGGCGCTTCCTGCATGTGTCCACGGACGAGGTCTACGGATCGCTCGGGCCGACCGATGCCGCGTTCGCCGAGGACCACCCGTACGAGCCGAACAGTCCGTATTCCGCGAGCAAGGCCGCGAGTGATCACCTGGTTCGCGCGTGGCACCACACCTATGGGTTGCCGGTGCTGACGACCAATTGCTCGAACAACTACGGGCCGTACCACTTCCCAGAGAAGCTGATCCCGTTGATGATCGTCAACGCGCTCGCGGGCAAGCCGTTGCCCGTCTACGGCGATGGCCTGCAGGTGCGCGACTGGCTCTACGTCAAGGACCATTGCGCGGCGATTCGGTGCGTACTCGCGCGAGGCACCGTCGGCGAGACCTACAACGTCGGTGGCTGGAACGAGAAGCCGAACATCGAGATCGTGCACACCGTGTGTGCATTGCTGGACGAGATGCGCCCCGATCCGGCCGGCTCCTATGCGCGGTTGATCACCCATGTGACCGACCGCCCCGGCCACGACCGCCGCTATGCGATCGACGCGCGCAAGATCGAGCGTGAACTCGGATGGCGTCCGGCGGAGACGTTCGAGACTGGCATGCGCAAGACGGTGCGCTGGTACCTCGACCATGCCGATTGGGTTGCGCACGTGCAGAGCGGTGCGTATCGGGACTGGGTTGCGACGAACTACGCCGAACGAAGCGGGGCGTGATGAAGATCCTGCTGCTTGGCAAGAACGGCCAGGTGGGCTGGGAGTTGCAGCGCTCACTGGCGCCGCTTGGTGAACTGGTTGCGCTGGACTTCGATAGCCCTGGCCCCTGGTCGGCGAACTTTGCACGACCCGAATCGCTCGCGGCTACCGTGCGCGAGGTCGGGCCGGACGTGATCGTGAATGCCGCCGCGCACACCGCGGTGGACCGTTGCGAGAGCGAGGCCGAGCACGCCCATGCGCTGAATGCCGCGGGGCCGGCGGTGTTGGCGCGCGAAGCTGCCCTGCTCGACTGCTGGCTGCTGCACTACAGCACCGACTATGTATTCGATGGCAGCGGCACCGCCCCGTGGGTCGAGGATTCGCCGACCGGGCCGCTGAGTGTCTACGGCGCGACCAAGCTCGAGGGCGAGCGCGCCCTGCGTTCCAGCGGGTGCCGGCATCTGATCGTGCGCACCAGCTGGGTCTATTCGGTACGCGGCGGCAACTTCGCCAAGACGATGATCGAGCTCGCACAACGGCGCGAACGGCTGGCCGTCGTCGACGACCAGGTCGGCGCGCCCACCGGCGCCGAACTGCTCGCGGACTGGAGCGCCCATCTGCTGCGCACCGTGCAAGCGCGACCCGAACTGGCCGGGACCTATCACGCTGTCGCGAACGGACACACGAGCTGGCACGGCTACGCGCGTCACGTCATCGAACGCGCACGTGCGGGTGGTCTGCCGATCAAGGTCGCGCCCGACGCCATTGACGCGGTGCCCAGCAGTGCGTTCAAGACCGCCGCCCGCCGTCCTCTGAATTCGCGCATGAGCACGCGCAAGCTGCGCGAAACTTTCGGCCTGGCCACCCCGCCTTGGGAGACCGGGGTCGATCGCATGGTGGACGAAATGCTGGACCGACGCCTCACAACGACCAACCTCTGACCATGGCCACACGCAAAGGCATCATCCTCGCCGGCGGCGCCGGCACGCGGCTGCACCCGGCCACCCTCAGCATCAGCAAGCAGCTGCTGCCGGTGTACGACAAGCCGATGGTGTACTACCCGCTGTGCACGCTGATGCTGGCGGGCATTCGCGACATCCTGCTGATCAGCACGCCGCAGGACACGCCACGCTTCGAAGCGCTGCTCGGTGATGGCGCGCAATGGGGCGTGAACCTGAGCTACTGCGTGCAGCCCAGCCCCGATGGCCTGGCCCAGGCGTTCATCCTCGGTCGCCGTTTCGTCGACGCGCGCCCGAGTGCGCTGGTGTTGGGTGACAACATCTTCTATGGCAACGACTTTCCCGGTTTGCTGCGAGGCGCCAATGCGCGCGAGACGGGTGCGACGGTCTTCGCCTACCACGTGCACGATCCGGAGCGTTATGGCGTGGTCGAGTTCGACGAAGCGAAGCGCGCACTCAGCATCGAGGAGAAGCCGGCGCGGCCGAAGAGCAACTACGCCGTCACCGGGCTGTATTTCTACGACGAGCAGGTGTGCGACATCGCCGCCCACATCAAGCCGTCGGCGCGCGGCGAGCTGGAGATCACCGCGGTCAACGCCCAATACCTGGCGCAAGGGCAACTCGACGTCGAGATCATGCGCCGGGGCTACGCATGGCTGGACACCGGCACGCACGACAGCCTGCTCGAGGCCGGGCAGTTCATCGCCACGCTGGAAAGGCGCCAGGGTTTGAAGGTGGCGTGTCCGGAGGAAATCGCCTTCCGGGCCGGGTGGATCAGCGCCGACGAGTTGATGGCCCTCGCTCAGCCGCTCGCCAAGAACGGATATGGCCAGTACCTGATACAGATTGCGAGCGGCGGGGTGAATTGATGGACGTGCGGCCAACGGCAATCGACGGCATGCTCGTCCTCGAGCCGAGGGTCTTCGGTGACGCGCGGGGCTTCTTCGTGGAGAGCTTCAACCAACGTGCGTTCGACGCTGCGGTCGGACGCGAGATCGCGTTCGTCCAGGACAACCACTCGCGCTCGGCCCGAGGCGTGCTGCGCGGATTGCACTTCCAGCGCGCGCCGCATGCGCAGGGCAAGCTGGTGCGCGTGACACAGGGCAGCGTCTTCGATGTGGCGGTCGACATCCGCCGCGGCAGCCCGACCTTCGGTCGCTGGGTCGGCACCGAACTGAGCGGCGAGAACCACCGCCAGCTCTGGCTGCCGCCCGGCATGGCGCACGGCTTCCTGGTCACCAGCGACTCGGCCGACTTCCTGTACAAGACGACCGACTACTACGCCCCGCAGCACGAAGGGTGCATCCGCTGGGACGACCCGGCGATCGGCATCGACTGGCCGATCCACGACCTCGTACCGACCTTGTCGGCCAAGGATGCGGACGCGCCGCGGCTGGCCGACGCGGTCCTCGGTTAGCCGACCTCGCCGCGCCGCGGCATGTCCGCGCCGCGCCGTGAGCAGGTGATCGCCGCAGCGCGGGCCGCGAACGCAAGGGCGTCGCCGAGTTGCACGGCCGTCAATGCCGGCAGCGCCGCAGCCTTCAACGCGCCGTGCTCGGCCAGCCACGTGATCAGTGCGGCCTGGAAGGTGTCGCCGGCGCCGACGGTGTCGATCACCTGCACCGGCACCGGATCGGCTGTCACCGAGCCGCGCGCATTCCAGCCGATCGCGCCCTTCGCGCCGCGCGTCACGACGACGAGCTTGACGCCGGCCGTCAGCGCGCGCGCCGCGAAGTCCTCGACGCGTGTCTCGGGCAGCAGCAGCCCGAGATCCTCGTCGCTGACCTTCAGCAGATCGGTGCGCGGCAGCATCCAGTCGAGCTGATCGCGCCAGCGCGCGAGGCCCGGTTCGACGTTCAGGCGGATGTTCGGGTCGTACGCGATCAGTGCGCCGGCCGCTCCCTTGGCGCGTTCGCGTTCGACCAGCGCGCGCTGGGTCGATGCGGTGGGCTCGACGACGGTCGCGTACGAGCCGAGGTTGACGAGCGCCAGGTCGGCCGGCACGCGCGCCAGGTGATCCGCCGTGACGAGGCGATCAGCGCAACCGACGCCGTAGAACGCATACGACGGCACGCCGTGCGCATCGAGGCCGATCAGGCTCAGCGTCGTCGGCGCGTCGGTGCGCGCGACCGCGTCGGTGTTGACGCTTTCCTGCGCCAGCGTGCGCATCAGCCGCTCGCCGGCGAAGCCGGTCGAGATCGCGGTGAACAGCGCGGCCGGCTGGCCGAGCCGCGCCAAGCCCACCGCCAGGTTGAAGGGCGAGCCGCCCACGTTCGCGTCCAGCGCCATTCCGGTGCGCGTCTCTTCGCCCTGGAACACGTCCAGCAGGGCCTCTCCACAGATCATCAGCATCGCTCTCGCTCCAGCGTTTCCAGGTTCACGG
>Ga0209023_10005218_pt1 | contig 14310 bp, 11 predicted proteins | sample LakOneMetagenome_FD_187468 | JGI IMG/M metagenome (GOLD analysis project Ga0209023, IMG submission 187468) | Freshwater and sediment microbial communities from Lake Erie, Canada (SPAdes) (version 2) | ecosystem: Environmental > Aquatic > Freshwater > Lentic | place: Lake Erie, Canada...
GATCTAAGATCAAGCCGCATATTTCGGGACGGTACGCGCTCAAGGACACGGCGGCGGCACTCAACGACATGGCTGCGCGCAAGGTGACGGGCAAGGTGGTGATTCAACCGGGTAAGTAGCGGCTTGGCCTCGCGGGAACGCGGGGCAACGCCTGAGCATCCGGTTCGGGTCGCCCAAGTCCGCCCGCCTGACGCCACGATTTCAGAAATAGAAGAGCCAGCCTAGGCTCAATGACGCGCCGCACCGCACAGAATGTTCGGCGCCAGTCAACCCAGGACAGCCAGATAGTCCTTATTGGCAGGAAACGGGGATCTTTATCGACACTACGTGTGCAAGCACACCGACAACATGTCTGAACGTGGTTAATCTTTACTCGCAGCCTGACTCAGGCTGGTGAACGTATTTGCCAAGCTGCACTGACCTCGAGGGCTTGAAACTTCCTTTGGGAACGATGGTTGAAGTCACATTCACTACCCAAGGAGCAAATATGTCGAGCATGATGAAGGCTGCGGTCTTCGTAGAACCGGGTCGCATTGAAATTATTGACAAGCGAATCCCGGATGTGGGCCCCAACGATGCGTTGATCCGCATCACCACTACTACCATCTGCGGCACCGATATTCACATTCTCAAGGGCGAATATCCGGTAGCAAAGGGCCTGACGATTGGTCATGAGCCTGTTGGCATCATTGAAAAGCTGGGCAGCGCTGTCGCCGGTTACAAAGAGGGTCAGCGCGTGATTGCCGGTGCCATCTGTCCCAATTTCAACTCATATGCAGCGCAAGACGGCGAGCCGTCACAGGACGGCAGCTATCTTGTTGCGTCGGGAATGTGTGGCTGTCACGGCTTGAAAGCAACGGCAGGTTGGCGCTTTGGCAATCTGATTGACGGCACCCAGGCTGAGTATGTGCTGGTGCCTGATGCGCAGGGCAATCTGGCCCCCGTTCCGGATGGATTGACCGACGAGCAGGTGCTTATGTGCCCGGACATCATGTCAACCGGATTCAAGGGTGCTGAAAACGCGAACATCAGGATTGGTGACACCGTGGTGATTTTTGCCCAAGGTCCGATTGGCCTGTGTGCCACTGCCGGTGCCCGTTTGCTCGGTGCCAGCACCATCATTGCCGTTGATGGCAACGATCACCGGCTGGACATCGCCAAAAAGATGGGCGCCGACTTGACCTTGAACTTCAAGAACTGTGACGTGGTCGACGAAATCATGAAGATCACCCGCGGGCGTGGTGCAGACTCGGCGATTGAAGCGCTGGGCACACAGCACACGTTCGAGTCAGCGCTGCGGGTACTCAAGCCCGGTGGCACGCTGTCGAGCCTTGGGGTGTATTCCAGTGACCTGAGCATCCCGATCTCCGCCTTCGCGGCCGGACTGGGTGATCACCGGATCAATACCGCGCTGTGCCCAGGTGGCAAGGAACGCATGCGTCGCCTGATCAATGTGGTTGCCAGTGGCCGGGTCGACCTGGGCCTGTTGGTGACCCACACCTACAAGCTGGAAAACATCGTCGCAGCTTACGACCTGTTCTCCAATCAGCGTGATGGCGTGCTCAAGATCGCCATTAAGCCGTAAGGCCGGGCGGAGCAGCGCAACGTGAAAATAAATGACATGCCCCGCTGGGCCCCATGCGGCTCCAGCGCATAGGCGCAGGTAAATCTCGGGCATCGTCATGCTTTGGGAAGCGCACACGCGGTCGGCGGTTCACGCCTGCCCGAAAACCGCTTCGCTCGGACCCGCCCATGAAATCGTTCGGATCGCTCCTTCAACGAGCTTCTCGTCACGGAGCCGTTGAAACACTGCAGCAGGCGGCCACCCGGCTGGCTCGTCGGCAAAGAAGAATCCCGCACACTGAAGGGCTGTAAGCGCCGCAGCCAGTTCTGCCTTCGAGCGAAACGGCAAATGTACGATGTCTCCATCAATGCGCGCGCCCAGTGCGAGAATTTCAGCTCCCAGAGGTTCGCTGGTCTTCATCGCGACCGAATTGCTGTGCACCATAGTCACGTAATTCATTGTTAAGCCCATGTTCATGTATGCGAGAGGCGCCTGCGAAGAGCTGGCTGGAACCTGCAGCAGCCAACGTCGGTGTCGTCAGGCCACTTACTCCTTGGGCTGGAAGGCACCCGCAAGCACCGTCTTATCGAAAGCGCCACCCGTATTCCCGCCGGACGCGTAGCGATACAGCGCGGCCGAGTAAATCCCCGACAGGGCGCTCTGGATCAGGCCTGCAAACAGCAGCATCGCGATCAGGCAGGCGACCACCAGCGCCAGCAGCACGCCGCTGTGCAGCGCCACCGCGCCTGCCACAAGACCTGCGCCACCCAGCAACAAGGCCACATACAGCACCGTGAAGAAAGTGCTCATGCCCGCCTGGCCAATCACGTTCTCGCCCCAGGTCTGCTTGAGCAGCGCGGCGCTATCCTTGATCGATTCGATCGGGCCCTTGTCGCTGGCCACCAGGACCGGCACGACCAGGAAGGTGGCGATGGTCCAGCCCACACCGAGCATGCCGACGATGATGCGGCCAAGGAAGCCGACACGCTCCTGGATTGCGCGCAGCACCATGCCAACCGTGGCGGCGATGACGGCATAGCCGAGGATGGCACCGAGACGGCCATTGGCCACCTTGAGGCCGTCCGACAGGCTCGGTACGCCCCCATCCATGCGGATCATGGCAGCGCCCACCAGCGCCACGTTGAAGTAGAAAATCACGAAGTACTGCACCACGTAGAACGCGAACGCAGTCGAATAGATCATTGCGTTGTGACCGTCCATGCGGTCAAACGCCTTGAGCCCGAACATTGGCAAGGCAAAGCACAAAATCACTGCCAGCGAAGCCAGGCCCGACATGAAGGGAAATACCAGCAGCTGGCTATCCTTGCGCAAAACGGCGGCGCTGGCTTTGACGAGCGCGAAGCTGCGCGCGAAACGGTCGAACATGGTAAAACTCCCCGGAAATGGACGTGGTGAATGGTGTGGCAGTGCCCTGCCAATCATGCACAAATTATCACATTCCATGAGGAAACGCGACGGTAAAATCACGCGCCGCCTACCGCGCCGTGCGCGCAATCACTGCATCGGCATGGCGCGGGGCCACCATACCGATGCGTGCGAACTTATTTGGCCTGCGCTGCAATCCACGCATTCATGCGCGTCTCGAGCAAGCCCAACGGCATGCTGCCCTCCGCCAGAATCGCATCGTGGAAGCGCGCCAGGTTAAATGACGGGCCCAGCGCTTTGGCGGCGCGCTCGCGCAATTCGGCGATCTTGAGCGCGCCCACCTTGTAACCGAGCGCCTGTCCGGGCCAGGCCATGTAGCGCTCGGTGGCATTGATGGCGGTTTCCTTGGTGTCGCCCGCCTGGTCGATCAGGTAATCGACAGTCTGTTCGCGCGTCCAGCCCTTGGCGTGCAAGCCGGTATCGACCACCAGGCGCGCGGCGCGGCGCAGATCCATCATCAGGAAGCCGGCGTAGGCATTCGGATCCTCGTACAGGCCCATTTCCTTGCCCAGCGATTCGGCATACAGCGCCCAGCCCTCGATGTAGGCATTATTGCCGCCGAATTTACGGAACTTGGGCACTGCCAATTCCTGCTGTTTGGAGATCTGAAAATGGTGGCCAGGGTTCCCCTCGTGCAGGAACAGCGAAGTCATCTTGGTGCTGCCGTAGTCCGCCGGGTTGGGAATCACGGCCCAGAAGATGCCGGGACGCGAGGCGTCGCCCGCAGCTGCGGTGTAATGGTCCGACGCGGTATCGCGCGACAGCGGTGGTTCGGCGCGGATCTCGAGCTGCGCCTTGGGCACCGTCGCGAACAGCTGACCGAGCTTGGGCTGGATGCGCGCATTGATGTCGCGGTAGGCTTGCAGTACTTGCTCGTCGGTCTTGAAGGGGCGGTACTTCGGCTGCTGGGCCAGCCAGCGCTGCAGGCCGGCAGGCGGACCGCTGTAGCCGAGCTTGGGTCCCAGCTTGGCCAGTTCGGCGTGGATGCGCGCCACTTCGCCCAGGCCGATGCGGTGGATCTCGTCCGGCGCCAGGTTGCTGGTGGTTTGCACCGCCACCCAGTTCTGGTACCAGGCAGCGCCGTCAGGAAGCGCGCCCCAGCCGGCGGTCGGGCGCGCGGCGGGCAGATAGTCGTTTTCCAGGAACACGGCCAGGCGGCGCAGCGACGGCAACACCTTCTCGCGCACGGCATTGGCGTAGGCACCTTTCAGGCGCGCCTTTTCGCCCGCGCTGAACGTGGCAGGCAGGTTCGGCACGGGGGAATAAAAGTCGCTCTTCTCGACACTGGCGGCGGCCAGCGCCTTAATCTGCGGCAGCAAGCCCGTTACGAGCGCCTTGGGCAGCACGATCTTCTCGCGCATGCCCACGCGCATATTGGCAATGGCCGCATCGATCCATTGAGGCAGCGCTTCGATGCGCTTGAGATAAGCCTGGTACTGGGCAACCGTGGTGAGCGGTTGCGAACCCTGGCCGCCGCCAAAATTGGCCAGCATGACCGGCACGCTGTCCATATGCGTCATTGGCATCAGATAATCCTTGAATGCTTCCATGCGCAGCGCGGCGGCGAGCTCGAAGGCGAGGATATCGAAGGTGGTGGCGTCAGCCGGGGACAGCTTGCTGCGGTCGATCCGGGTCAGGGCATCGTGCACCTCGTGCAGCATGGCGTACTGGCGCGCGCGCACGGACGGCACCATGGTCATCGGCAGCAAGTCGTCGAAACGGTTGTCGCCCGAGACCGTGGCGTTGATCGGTTCGAAGCGGGCTTGCGCTTCGTAGTACCGGTCGGCCAGCGTGGCCAGCAGCTGGCCCGCGCTTTCGCCGTGGACCGCCTCGGCCGCCTGCACCGCCGGCACCACGCCGCTCATCCCTGCCCCAGCCAACATTGCCGCCAGTACCACTGTCCTGATCATCGCCATGCTTATTCCTCTGTGCTTGCTTGCTGCGGTTGGAAGAACGCGACCACGTCCGCTTCCAGGCGGGTGCGTTTAAACGAAGGCAAGCTTTGCCAGACGCGCTTGCCATACGATTTGCTGATCAGGCGCGGGTCGCAGATCATGAGCACGCCGCGGTCGGTTTCATCGCGGATCAGGCGCCCTGCCCCCTGCTTGAGATTGATGATCGCTTCGGGCAGCGTATGGTGCATGAAGCCGTTCATGCCCTGCTTTTCCATGACATCGATGCGCGCGGCCAGAACCGGGTCGTCCGGCGGCGCAAAGGGCAGCTTGTCGATGATGACGAGCGAGAGCGCGTCGCCGCGCACGTCCACGCCTTCCCAGAAACTCTGGCTGCCAACCAGCACGCCATTGCCGGCCTTGCGGAAGGAATCGAGCAGTTCGGTGCGGCCCCGCTCGCCCTGCACGAACAGGGGGAAGTTCAGGCCGCGCTGGGAAAATTCGTCGCGCAAGCGCTCGGAGACTTGCTTGACCGCGCGAATCGTCGTGCACAAAAAGAACGTGCGCCCGCCCGCCGCTTCGATCACCGGCAAGGCGGCATCGATGACGGCGTCGGTGTAGCCGAAGGAGTTCGGTTCCGGCAAGCCATTGGGTACGTACAGCAAGCCTTGCTGTTCATAGTTGAACGGGCTCGGCCAGGTCTGGGCCGGCTCGCCGGCCAGACCCATCTGGTTGGAAAAATGCTTGAAGTCGTTCTTGACCGCCAGCGTGGCCGAGGTAAAGATCCAGCTGCGCGGCGTGCCTTCGCGCTGGTTGGTAAAGATGGGAGCAATCGACAGCGGCGTCTTGTGCAGGTGCAGCGAGGACGAAAATGCCTCCACCCACAGCACGGCCTGGTCGCCTTCGACCACCTTGCCTTTGCCATCCTGCTTCCAGCCATCGAGCGAGGCAGCCAGTTCGACCGCGCGCACGCGGCATTGTTCGATGGTTTCGGCGCGCGCGGCGTTTTCCTCGAGGACGTCGATCATCTCGGCCAGCTTGGCCTTGAGCGTGTCGAGCGCGGGGAAGAAATCCGACGATGGCATGATCTGCGCCAGCGACAGGCGCATGATGTCTTGCGGGAAGGTCAGGCGCAGATCGCGCGCCGCCTTCTCCACCACGGTCACGGTCTTGGCCCAGTCCGGGCCGCCGCGCGCATGGGCCAGGCCTTCGGCCAGCACGTCGCGGCACAGCTCGAGGATTTGCGAGGTCGACACCGTCTGGCCGAAGAACAGCGTGGCGGTGTCGGGCAGTTGGTGGGCTTCGTCGAAGATGATGGTATTGGCCGACGGCAGCAGCTCGGCCACGCCGGTATCCTTGAGCGCCACGTCGGCAAAGAACAGGTGGTGATTGACCACCACCACGTCGGCCTGCTGCGCTTCGCGGCGCGCCTTCATGACGAAGCAATCCTGGTAATACTGGCACTCGGTGCCCATGCAGGTGTCGCGGGTGGACGTGACGAGGTTCCAGATCAGCGCGTTTTCTGGCACCTTGGACAACTCGGCCTTGTCGCCCGAACTAGTCATCTTGATGAAACGGGAAATTTCGCGCAGGTTGCCCACATCCTCGCGCGAGGTCATGCGGCCGTTCTGCAGCGTGCGTTCAAGGTGGTAATGGCACACGTAGTTCGAGCGGCCCTTGAGCAGCGCCACCGACACGGGTGCCTTGAGCGCTGCGCGGACCGTCGGTATGTCGCGCAGAAACAACTGATCCTGCAAATTTTTGGTTCCGGTTGAGACGATGGTTTTGCCGCCCCACAACAAGGCCGGGACCAGGTAAGCGAAGGTCTTGCCGGTGCCGGTACCGGCTTCGGCGATCAGCGTTTTCTGGTCTGCAATGGCCTGGGCGATGGCCTTGGCCATCTCCGTTTGCGAGCGGCGCGGACTGAAGCTGCCGACCGCGGGCGCGAGCGGACCGCCCGCACTGAACAGGCGATCGATCTCGGCATCGTGTATCCCGACGGGAAGAACTGCGCCGTCATCGGTTGGCGCCTCGGGCGCCCAGGTAGGTTCGGTCAAAATGGCGTTTCTGTGGAGCGAAGACGGATCAGGCCGGGACGTCCGGCACCAATTGCATTTTCAACAAGGTGATGTGGTCTTTCAGCTGCAGCTTGCGCTTCTTGAGGCGGCGCAATTGCAACTGGTCGTGGTGTCCATCCAGGATCAACATGTCGATGACCGCGTCGAGGTCCCGATGTTCGACATCGAGCTCGATCAGGCGGCGCTGAATTTCTTGGACGTCATTCATGGCGGTGAGGTTCCCGGCAGGTATATTTCGTAAGCGGCTTGGTGCGGAGCCGGAAGCGCATTACAATCGGTAACAATTCGTGTCGCTTAGTAAATAGTCTCCTCTTGCAACACTTGGCCCTCAGGTGCATAGTTTAATCTACGCCGACGTTGCCGCCAATATAGATTGATGGCTAGTGAAGAAAGCAATATGGTAACGCAGCCAGGACTCATCTCACGTTTATGACACCATACAAGCTAGAAGCAGGCACCGCCCAGCATATCGGCAGCCGCCCGCAACAGAATGACCGCACCGCCCTGTTCACCGGTGCGCGTGCGCCCGGCTACGTCCTGGCGGTGCTGACGGACGGCCTGCTCGGCGGTTCTGCCGCCTCTGAGCAAGTGCTGCACACGGCCAAGCTCGTGTTCGACGAATTCAAGCCCGGCGACGCGCCTTCCACGGAACGGCTGGCGGACCTGCTGCGCGAGATCGTGCATGAAACGCACATGATCATCAAGATGAACGCGTTCACCACCAAGATCGAGGCGCACTGCAGCTTTGTCGGCCTGATCATCACGCCTGACGGGCGCGCGGTGTGGGGCCATGTGGGCGATTCGCGGCTATACCATTTTGTCAAATCGGAATGCGTGTGGCGCACCAACGATGCGTCGTATGTCGAGCATCTGATCGCCACCGACAAGCTGCCGCCGGAAGCGGCCAAGAACCATCGTCACTCCAAGCTGCTGCTCAATGTATTGGGCAACGGCCGCAAGGAACCGTACACCACCATCGGCGTGCACGAAAAGATCAGCGCCGGCGACACCTTCCTGCTGTGCACTGACGGCTTGTGGCACTTCTTTACCGATACCGAGCTCGGTGCGGTGACCAGCAAGGCTTCGCCGCGTACGGCGTCGGAAATGCTGATCAACAAAGCCAACGAGCGCGCCCAGGGCAAGGGCGACAATTGCACGATGGCGATCATCAAGTTCGTCAAGCTGCCGAAAGAAGCGAAGAACTACGTCGTCGAGAAAATGCGCCGGGCTGTATAAAGACGCGTTTTTGCGCGGAGCGTTCGGACGGAGCTTTCACACGGAGCTATCACACGTAGCGTTCACACGTAGCTTTCGCACGTAGCTTTCGCACGTAGCTTTCGCACGTCGCCCTCGCGAAGGCGGGGGCCCATAGCACGTTGCCGGATTTGCTTACGCGCTATGGGCCCCCGCCTTCGCGAGGGCGACGTAGCGGTTCTACGCGCGTTCTCGCGCACGCCCCCTACTTGGCCGGATCCGCTTTCTGCAGCGCCTTCTCGGCCTTCTCCGCCTTCTTCTTTGCCACTTTCAGTTGGCGCTCCGCCGATTCCAGCTTGCGCTGTTCAAACTCTTTGGCGCGTGCCGCCCGCTTGGGCGCGTCGGCCTGCTCGCGCGCGGCATTGCGCGCCAGTTTGGCGTCCTGGCTGGCGCGCCGTTCGGCCAGAGACGCGCGTGGCGCCACCGGCTTGCGCTCGGCCGCCGGCTTGGGTACTTCCGCCGGCATGGCGGCAGCACGCGCCTCGCCTTCTTCGAATTCCTTTACTGCGATCTCGACATCGCGATCGCGCTGGTCGACGATGGCCTTGCGCCGGAAATGTTCGGCTTCCACTTCAATCGCGCGCTGGTACGCCAGGTCGGCACGGCGCTTTTCCTTGGCCTCGTCCAGACAGGTGTTGACGAAGAACTTGGTGTAGCAGACGGTTTCGCTCGCCGCGAAGCGGGCCTCGATGGCGGCGCGCTCGGTCTTGACCTTTTCCAGGCGGGCGCTGGCCTCGGCGACCGAGGTCGATGGCGCCACCACTGGCGTGATGTTCGGCGGCAGCAGCACCGTGGTGCAGGCGGTCAGGCCGGCGGCTACTGCAGCCAGCGCCGCGCGCCGCGCGCTGCGCAGGGAAAAAATGTGCATCATGTTGGTTATCCTTGTGTACCGGTCAGGCCAGCTTCTCGGCCGCGCCGCGCCGTTCCGCTTCCATATACTCGCGCGATTGCATCTCAATGATACGCGAGACCGTGCGGTGAAACTCGTTCGACAGCGTGCCCTGGGTGTACAGCTCTTCCGGCACCACTTCTGCCGACATCAGCAGCTTGACCTTGTGGTCGTAAAACACGTCGATCAGCCAGGTAAAGCGGCGCGCCTCCGACGATTGCGCCGCCGACATGGCGGGAATGCCCGACAGGATGACTGTGTGGAAGCGGCTCGCCAGCTCCAGGTAATCGTTCTGCGAGCGCGGTCCCCCGCACAGGGTCGTGAAATCGAACCAGATGATGCCGCCGGCGCGGCGCAGGGCGTGAATTTCGCGCCCCTCGATGCGCACGTGCGGATCTTCATCTGCGACTTCGGCAATCTTCTTGTAGGCGGTGCGCAGCGCCTGGTCGGCCGCCGCACCGAGAGGGGTGTAATAGCTGTCGACCTGCTCGAGCGCGCGCTTGCGGTAATCGGTGCCGGCGTCGACATTGAGAATGTCGAGCTTGTCCTTGAGCAGCGCAATGGTGGGCAGCATGCGGTCGCGGTGCAGGCCGTCCGGATACAGCAAGTCGGGATCGTAGTTCGACGTCATGATGAACGACACGCCATTGTCGAACAGCGCCGACAGCAGGTTGTACAGGATCATCGCATCGGCAATGTCCGAGACATGGAATTCATCGAAACAGATCAGCCGGTACTTCCTGGCGATGTTGCGCGCCACGTCGTCGAGGGGATCGGCCACGCCCTTCATGTCGTCGAGCTGGCGGTGTACGTCGCGCATGAACTCGTGAAAATGCACACGCGTCTTGCGCACCACCGGCACCACCGAATAGAAGCTGTCCATCAAGAACGACTTGCCGCGCCCGACGCCACCCCACAGGTACACGCCGCGCGGCACGTCGGGCCGGTTGATCAGGCGCTTGAAGGTCGACGAACGCTGTCCGCGAAAATGTACCCACTCCTCGTATGCCCGCTGCAGCCGGTCCACGGCGCGCTGCTGGGCCGGATCGGACTGGTAGCCGCGCTGGGCCAGGGAGTGCTGGTAGTACTCTTGGACGTTCATGGAATTCGCTTAATCGGTACAAAAACCAACGTCGCCCTCGCGCAGGCGGGGGCCCATGGCACATCACCCGTGCGATGGGTCCCCGCCTGCGCGAGGACGACGTTGTGCGGGCGACGGGGTGTTAGAAGTTCAGCGAACGCTTGTCGATCGCCAGCGCAGCTTCCTTGGTCGCTTCCGACAGCGATGGGTGAGCGTGGCAGATGCGCGCGATGTCTTCGGCCGAAGCACGGAATTCCATCGCCACGACCGCTTCCGAAATCAGCTCGGAGGCCATCGGGCCGACAATGTGCACGCCCAGGATTTCGTCGCTGGTCGCGTCCGCGAGGAACTTGACCATGCCCGAGGTATCGCCCAGCGCGCGCGCACGGCCGTTGGCCATGAACGGGAAGGTACCGGACTTGTACGCCACGCCGGCCGCCTTGAGCTGCTGCTCGGTCTGGCCAACCCACGCGATTTCCGGCGAGGTGTAGATCACCCACGGAATCGTGTTGAAGTTGGTGTGGCCATGCTGGCCGGCGATACGCTCGGCCACGGCAACGCCCTCTTCCTCGGCCTTGTGCGCCAGCATCGGGCCGCGCACCACGTCGCCCACCGCCCACACACCCGGAAGATTGGTCTTGCAGTCGTCGTCGACGGCGATGAAGCCGCGCTCGTCGAGCTTGAGGCCCACCGCATCGGCGTTCAGGCCGATCGTGTTCGGCACGCGGCCGATCGAGATGATCAGCTTGTCGAACACGGCTTTCTGCGCCGTGCCCGCCGCATCGGCGTATTCCACCGTCACGTCGTTCTTGCCAGCGGTGACCTTGCTGATCTTGACGCCCAGGTTGATGTTCAATCCCTGCTTGGTAAACAGCTTGTGCGCTTCCTTGGCAATCTGCTCGTCGACAGCGCCCAGGAAGGTCGGCAGACCTTCCAGCACGGTCACTTCCGCGCCCAGGCGGCGCCATACGCTGCCCATTTCCAGACCGATCACGCCAGCGCCGATCACACCCAGCTTGGCCGGCACGGCGTCGATCGCCAGTGCGCCCGTGTTCGACAGGATCAGTTTTTCATCAAACGGTGCGCCCGGCAGTTCACGTGCGTTCGACCCGGTGGCGACCACCACGTGCTTGGCCTGCAGCGTGTCGGCATTGGTACCGGTGACGCTGACGGTATAACCGCCATCGGCCTTGCCGGCAAACGCGCCGCGGCCATGGAAGAAGCTGACCTTGTTTTTCTTGAACAGGAACAGGATGCCATCGTTGTTCTGCTTGACGACCGTCTCTTTGCGCTTGAGCATTTGCGGCAGGTTCAGGGACAGGCCGGCGACATCGATGCCGTGTTCCTTGAAAGCGTGGCCGGCATGCTCGAAATGCTCGGACGACTGCAGCAGCGCTTTCGACGGGATGCAGCCAACGTTGGTGCAGGTGCCGCCTGGCGCCGGGCCGCCCTTGGCATTGGCCCATTCATCGATACAGGCAACCGAAAAGCCCAGCTGCGCTGCGCGGATGGCGGCGATATAGCCGCCGGGGCCGGCGCCGATGACGACGACGTCGAATTGTTTAGGTGTGCTCATTAACGTATTCCTTTTATTCTTCTGGTACGAATATCCACATCAGCAGATAGATCAGGAAACCGAATCCTGCGAAGATCGTGCACAGCGCAAAAATCAGGCGCCATACCCACGATTCCACGCCCGAGACCTTGGCCAGCCCGCCACACACGCCACCGAGCCAGCGGTCGGCACGCGCGCGGCGCAGGCGCGACAGGTCGGAGGCAAAATCGTCGCCGGCATGGCCGGACGGCGAGGAGCCGGGCTTGTTCAGGTTGACCGAAGCATTGAGCAGCTTGGCCTTGGCCTGTTCGAATTCGGCGGCAGTGAGCGCGCCGGCCTGGTGCAGTTCGTGCAAACGCTTGATTTCATCTGAGATATTCACGGTGCGTCAACCTCACAAAAATGTCCAGCATGGCACGCGCTGCTGCCAGCGCGCTCCCGGTATTACAGGTCCAGCAGCAGACGCGATGGATCTTCCAGCGTTTCCTTCATCGTGACCAGACCCAGGACGGCTTCGCGGCCGTCGATGATGCGGTGGTCGTACGACATCGCCAGGTAGTTCATCGGACGCACCACGATCTGGCCGTTTTCGACGACAGCGCGGTCCTTGGTCGCATGCACGCCCAGGATGGCCGACTGCGGCGGGTTGATGATCGGGGTCGACAGCATGGAACCGAAGGTGCCGCCGTTCGAGATCGAGAAGGTACCGCCCGTCAGGTCTTCCAGGGTCAGCTTGCCTTCCTTGGCCTTGGCGCCGAATTCGCCGATCTTCTTTTCGATCTCGGCGATCGACATCTGGTCGGCATTGCGCAGGATCGGCACCACCAGGCCGCGCGGCGAACCGACTGCGATACCGATGTCGAAGTAGCCGTGGTAGACGATGTCATTGCCATCGACCGAGGCGTTGATGATCGGGTACTTCTTCAGCGCCGCGACAGCTGCCTTGACGAAGAAGGACATGAAGCCCAGCTTGACGCCATGCTCTTTCTCGAACTTGTCCTTGTACTTGTTGCGCAGGTCGATCACCGGCTGCATGTTCACTTCATTGAACGTGGTCAGGATCGCGTTGGTCGACTGCGACTGGACCAAGCGCTCGGCGATGCGGGCGCGCAGGCGGCTCATCGGCACGCGCTCTTCCGGACGGTCGCCCAGGTTCACGCTTGGCGCGGCAACCTGCTGCAGTGCCGGCTTGGCAGCGGCTGGCGCCAGCGGTGCCGGTGCGGCAGGCTTGACACTACCTGCGGCCACGGCGCCGAGGACGTCGCCCTTGGTCACGCGGCCATCTTTGCCGGTGCCGGATACGTCGGCGGTGGTCATGTTGTTATCGGCCAGGATCTTGGCGGCGGCCGGCATGGCTACGTCGCCCTTGCTGCCACCGGCTGCGGCGGGCGCTGCTGCCGGCGCGGCTTGCACGGGCGCTGCCACCACGGCAACCGGGCTCGCTTGCGCCGACGCTTCGGTATCGATGATGGCGATCACTTCGCCGGCAACCACGGTGCTGCCGTCGCCCTTGAGGATCTGGGTGATCACGCCGGCGGCAGGCGCTGGCAGTTCGAGCACGACCTTGTCGGTCTCGATGTCGATCATGTTTTCGTCGCGGCCGATCTGCTGGCCGACTTTCTTGTGCCATGCCAGCAGGGTCGCTTCTGCAACCGATTCCGACAGGACGGGGACTTTAACTTCGATTTGTGCCATGAAAAACTCCGTATCTTGTTTTTAGTAGCGCCCCGCTCGTGACGGGGCGCGTCTGCAAATGCTTATTTGGTGAGAATGAAACCTTTGAGTTTCGCGAATGCGGTTTCCAGCAGTTCCTTTTGCTGCGCATTGTGCTTGTCGCTGTAACCGACCGCTGGCGACGCCGATGCGGGACGACCCGCGTAGGCGAGGCGCTGGCCCGATTCCAGGCTCTCGAAGATGTTGTGCTGAATCTGGAACCACGGGCCCTGATTCTGCGGTTCATCCTGGCACCAGACCAGCTCGGTCGCATTCGGGAACTTCTTCAGTTCGGCCGCAAACGACTTGTGCGGGAATGGATAGAGCTGTTCGATACGGATGATGGCAACGTCGGTGGTACCGCGCGTCTTGCGGCTGTTGACCAGGTCGTAGTAGACCTTGCCCGAGCAAGCGATCACGCGCTTGACCTTGGCGGCGACGATCTTGTCGTCGGTCTCGCCGATGACGGTCTGGAACGCGCCCTTGGCGAAGTCGGTCAGCGGCGACGATGCATCCTTGTTACGCAGCAGCGACTTCGGCGTCATGATGACGAGCGGCTTGCGGAACTGGCGCACCATCTGGCGACGCAGCAGGTGGAAGATCTGCGCGCCCGTGGTCGGCTGGACCACTTGCATGTTGTTGTCTGCGCACAGCTGCAGGAAGCGTTCAGGACGGGCCGACGAGTGCTCCGGACCCTGGCCTTCGTAACCATGCGGCAGCATCATGACCAGGCCCGAAGCGCGGCCCCATTTCACTTCGCCGGAGGCGATGAACTGGTCGATCACCACTTGCGCGCCGTTGGCGAAGTCGCCGAACTGGGCTTCCCAGATGGTCAGGG
>Ga0209023_10005220_pt1 | contig 14304 bp, 11 predicted proteins | sample LakOneMetagenome_FD_187468 | JGI IMG/M metagenome (GOLD analysis project Ga0209023, IMG submission 187468) | Freshwater and sediment microbial communities from Lake Erie, Canada (SPAdes) (version 2) | ecosystem: Environmental > Aquatic > Freshwater > Lentic | place: Lake Erie, Canada...
GCCCGAGACGGCGCCGCCCATGCCGGCCCCGCGATCGTGGAGGTCGATCCGTTGCTGGCCGACCTTGCTGCCATCGAAGCCGCAAACCGCATGAGGGACGCGGCCCTCGGGGCAGCACCCGGTTTCAGGCCGCTCCATGCGGAACTCTGCCGCGCAGCACTCGCCCTGCGGCCCCGGGCGTCGTTGCCGCTGGCCGAGGCCGCCGTCGAGGCGCGGCTGCGTGAAGTCCTCGGAGAACGGCAGGACCATCTGCCGGCCCTGCCGGAGAAGGCACCTCGCTCCTATCGCCCCTTCCATCCTGTGCCGCTATGGCCCCAACTGCGCGTTCCCGCGGCGTCGGAAGCCGAGGCCGTCGAGACGCGGGCCACCGAAGGCGCGCCCGAGGAAGGCGAAACCGGCAGGACCCACCGGGCGCGCCGCCGCAAGGCCGATCAGGCCGAGCGCAAGGACAGCTTCATCCTGCACAAGTTCGAGGCGCTCCTCAGCTGGGCCGAATTCGTCAACCTCAATCGCCGCGTCGAGGACGACGACACCGACAGTGCTAAGAAGGCGGCGGACGATCAGGAGGAGATCGGCCTCGGCCAGATCTCCAAGGCGCCGGCCACCCGGCTCAAGCTGCATCTGGATCTTGCCCCCGAAGACGTCGACCGTGAGGCGCTCTCGGGTGTTCTCACCTATCCCGAATGGGAAGCTCGCGGCGGCCTCTACCTGAAGGACCATGTTCGGGTGCTGACCTCCCAGGCCGAGATCCGAAACGATCTCGTCGCCGCCAGCCACGATCCCAAGGCGCGCGCCCGCATCCGTGCCGTGAAGCGCCAGTTCGAGGCGCTGCGGCCGGCCCGGCAGGTGGTCAGCGGCTGCATCGATGGCGATGATCTCGACACCGATCGTGCCGTGCGCTCGCGCGCCGACTTCCTGGCGACCGGCGACGTTGAAGACCGGATATGGACGCAAGCGCTGCCGCAGAAACGCGATCTTGCGGTCTCAATCCTGCTCGACATCTCGCGCTCGACGGAATCGGCCATTCCCGGCCATGGCCACGACGGCCGCAGCGTGATCGATATCGAGCGCGAGGCTCTCAGTGCACTGGCCTGGGGCCTTGATGCCTGCGGCGATGATTTCGCCATCCACGCCTTCTCGTCATTGAAGCGCGACCGCGTCTACATCCAGTGCGCCAAGTCCTTTGGCGAGCCGATGACGCAGTCCGTGGAGCATCGTATAGCCAGCCTGAAGCCGGGCTTCTACACTAGGCTCGGCGCCGCCATCCGCCACGCATCGGCTGGGCTCTCCCGCGAGACCCGCAAGCGTCGGCTGCTGCTCGTTATCACCGATGGCAAGCCGAACGACCTCGATCACTATGAGGGTCGCCACGGCATCGAAGACAGCCACATGGCCGTTCGCGAGGCGCGGCGGGCGGGCCACTCCGTCTTCGGCATCACCATCGATCGCGACGGGAAGGCATGGTTCCCGCGGATTTTCGGCCAGTCTGGATATGCGCTGGTGCCGTATCCCGAAAAGCTCATGCAAGTCCTCCCCGCCATCTATCGGCAACTTGTCGTGAGTTAGGGTCCAACAGCCGTCCTGATGAGTCTCCGGGTGAGCGAAGATACCCGGTTACAATCTTCATTCCGCATGGTGGAGATTTTGGCGCACCATGCCGAATAAAGATTATAACTCGTATATTATTGAAATAGTGATATAATTATCCATGGCGACATTCCGCAGAAACTCAAGCCTGAAAAATTAGGCCTCCGAATATCGTCTCTGGTGATTGGATTTGGCGGTTGCCGTAGTTTTCCTAGGCCTTGGGGCCGGGGCATTCCTTGTGGTGCAGCGACCGTCCTTCTGGCTCGCAGTCGGGGTCAGGCTGGGTCAGGCGCTGCTTCCTCGAACACTGAGATACCTCACCCGGAACGAGCCGCCGGAGAAGAAGGCCGCGTGGCGGGAGGCGGAGAGGCCGGTAATAGGATGGGGGATCAGGAGGCGAAGACGACTGAGGGCGCACACCGGACGCGATAAAGATGAGAACTGGCTGATCCTGCTAAGTGTTTGATGCGTCTAAATTCGGTCAATTACAAAGTAAAGGATTCAGCGAGGTAATCAACAAACACACGAACTTTTTGGGGGGTGTATCGCCGTTCGACGTGGAAGGCGTAGATTGCTAATTCCTCCGGCTCGTAATCCGGTAGAAGGCGGACAAGACGGTTATCGGCGATATCCTTGGCAACCATGAAGTCCGGCAGCAGCGAGAAGCCATAGCCAGTAAGACAGGCATTTTTCACCGCAGCAGCGGAATTCATCGTGCAGTGTCGCGGCACTTCGAAGTCGATCGCTTCGCCACGGAGGCGGAACCGGTGTATTTGCCCCCAGTCTCCACTGATCTGAGTGATCGACGGAAGGGACGCGAGGTCTTCCAGCGTCTTCGGCGTTCCGTGGCGCTTGCAGAACTGCGGCGTTGCGACCGCCAGGATTTTCTGAGAGGCGATCCTCTGCGCGACCATCGAAGAATCGCGAAGCGGCCCGACCCGGATGGCCACGTCATAGTGCTCCTCGATCAGGTCCACGATCCTGTTTCCCACATCCACGGATACGCTCAGTTGGGGAAAGCGGCTGAGGAAGCCGGGAAGGACGGGGGCGAGGCACTCACTGCCGAAGGCCGCCACACAGGAAACCCGCAATTCGCCCCTGGGCATGTCGTGCCGCTCGCGCACCCGGTTCCGCATGGACTCAAGTTGCTCCAGCATTGCCGCGCTTTCGCGCACGAAATCCTGCCCGGCATCGGTGAGGCTCAGTTGCCGGGTGGTTCGATTGAAAAGTCGGACGCCGAGATCGCCCTCGAGATCGGCGACGATGCGGCTCACAGAGGCCGTCGACAGCCGCAACTCCCGCGCAGCCCCTCCAAAGCTTCCCACCCTGGCGACTTCAACGGCCACCCGCATGGCCTGAGTCATATCCATCTAAGAACTCTCTTGTATTTCTGAACAATGTTTCTCTAAGGCAACTATTATCACGCAATCCGGTCTAGTGCATGATCTGCTACCGAGACAAGGAGATCGCAATGGCCACCAATCCAAGCTGGGTTCTGAACAGCTATCCCACCGGCATGCCGATGCCAGACAACTGGACGCTGGAGGACAGAAGCATGCCCGTCTCCCGGGCTGGCGAATTGCTGGTGAAGGTTCTGTGGCTCACGGTTGACCCCTACATGCGCGGTCGGATCAGCCCCGCGAAGAACTATGCCGCCGGTTTCAAGCTGGGAGACCTTATGACGGGTGGCGGCGTCGGCGAGGTCATCATGTCGGAGGCGAACGGCTTCAAGGCAGGCGACCTAGTGATGAGCGACGATTTCGGCTGGCAGCCCTACACAGTGATTTCTGCTGCGACCGCCAGGCACGTGTCCGGGGAGGATGCGCCGGTCCAGTCATGCCTGAGTTACCTCGGGATGCCGGGCCTGACGGCCTACTTTGCACTTCTCAGCACTGGCGCTCCGAGAACCGGGGAGACCGTCCTCATATCGGCGGCATCGGGCGCCGTTGGGCAGGTGGCGGGGCAGATCGCCCGTATCAAAGGGTTCAATCCTGTCGCTGTCGTCGGTTCGGATGCCAAGGCCGCCTGGTGCCGGGAGCTTGGCTATCTTCATTCCGTGAACCACCGGACATCGGCCGACCTCGTGGCGGACGTCGCCAAGGCCTGCCCGGCTGGAGTCGATGTCTTCATCGACAACACGGCGGGCCCCATCCACGACGCAGCGATGCTGAACTTGAACACCTTTGGTCGGGTCGTGATCGTCGGCACGATCGCGCTGGCTGATCGCTTTGATCAGCCCGATATAGGTCTGCGCCACCTGAGACGTACTCTGATCACGCGTGCGCGCATCCAAGGTTTCCTGCTCGACGACTTTGCGGCCGACTACGAGACGGCGAGAGCGGAACTGCTCGGCTGGTGCAAACGCGGACTGCTTCGGACGCGCGAAGATGTGATGGAGGGAATCGGGTCGGTACCGAATGCTTTTGTTCGCATGATGAGGGGCGAAAACTTCGGAAAGCAGCTGGTTAAGCTCGCTGACTAGTCCCTCGGGGTTCTACGTTTTGTCTTGGTGATGATTTGAGAACATCAAGACTAACGGGGACATAGAAGGTTGGCGCACTGTGCGCGATAAAACTGATAATTGGGAACTTCTGCTAGCCATCTGAACCGACCGCCAATTGTCCACTGCAGTAACTCCCAGGCAAGGGCGAAGGGCCTAGATGCCCACCATCGTTCGGGAAATTTCCTCAATTTCAAGAGGTGCAAGACCAATTGGGGCGCCTAACCGCATTGAATGGGTGAAGCCGGCCCCCTAGGCAGGACGTCAGGCGAATGACGGCGATTGCGCACGGCGGTGCTTTGGTCCAGCTTCAAATGGTTCGATAGTTGCGCTGATCTGAACCTTTGGGGGTGGCAGCATGCTGATGGATCGCTACGGGCTCGAGCTTTCGACGGGCTCGCTAGGAGCCCGGGATGCCTATGTCGAGGGCAGCGAACTGCTGCTGACGCTCTATCCCGGCGCCGTCGAGGCGTTGGACCGGGCGATCGCTGCCGATCCCGGCTTTGCCTTGGCGCATGTGGGCCGCGCGCGAGCGCTGCAAATCAGGTCCGACGTGGCCGGCGCCAAGGCGTCCATGGCCGTAGCGCAAACCCTAGTGGCCGGTCTTTCGGCGCGCGAGATGAGCCACCTCGAGGTGTTCGCCCTGCTGGTGGACGCAAAGCCAGATTCCGCGCTTGCGGCGGTGCACAAACACGTCAAGCAGTGGCCGCGGGACGCGGTGGCAGCCAGCATCGCCGCGAACCAGACGGGCCTCATCGGCACTTCGGGCCGCGCCGGTCGTGAGCAGGACCAACTCGACTTCCTCGCCGCCCTGGCACCCCACTATGGTGACGACTGGTGGTTCAACAGCCACTACGCCATGGCGCTGTCGGAACTCGGCCACCATGCCGCTGCGCGGCCGCGCATCGAGCGCTCGATCGCCGAGCAGCAGCGCAATGCCTATGCCGCCCATGCTCTCGCCCATTTTTACTACGAGACCGGGGAGCGCGATGCGGCGGTCGCATTCCTCAAATCCTGGCTCGCCGACTATCCGCCACATGGCGTCTTCCGCGGCCAACTGAGCTGGCACCTGGCGCTCGCTCACCTGGAACGGGGCGAGCTGGACGAAGGCCTCAGCCTCTACCATTCGGCCTTCGCGGCGGATGATTATCACGGGCCAGCGCTGGTCAAGCTGCTCGACGGGCCGTCCTTCCTGTGGCGCGCCGAGCTCGCGGGCCATCCGCGCAAGCCGGAGCAATGGAAGGCGCTGCAAGCATTTGCACACAAGAGCTTCCCTCGGCCCGGCATCGCCTTCGCCGATTGGCACATGGCGCTGATCGATGCCGTGCTGAGCGACACCTCGAGTGCCGAAGCGCGCGAGCGCGAGATCGAGATGATGATCGACTCCGACCGCTATTCCGCGGGTCCATCGGTGCCGACGGTGGCCCGCGCCTTCGCGGCTTTCCAGCGGCAGGACTTTGCGTCAGCCATCGCGCTGATCGAGGCGATGTTTCCCGAGCGTGAGCGCCTCAGCGGCAGCCGCGCGCAGATCGACCTGGTCGAGTTCACGCTGCTCAAGGCCTATCTCGCTACCGGCAGGCTCGACGAGGCCCGACAACTCATCGCCAGCCACCGCGGCCCGCGCGGTATCCCCGTGGCCGGGCTCGAGGTGCTGGAGCTGTCGTGATGGATAGGACAGGAGTGGAGGTTACGCGCAGTTCCGATGTTGCGGCGGAAGGGGTCCAGCGGCCGTTTCGCATTCGCTGGAGGAAGCAGCGCACCGTGCGAGACAAAACTGACGGTAACTCTAAACCTGTGATTTCTCTGGCACACAGGTGAGAGGTCCCTTCCAGTTTAAGTTTCGCCGCCACTCCGCACCATGTCCTGCAAAGCTGCGGTGTTCAGGATGCGGATGCTCTTGTAGGCGAATTCAATCAGGCCACGCTTCTGCAGGTCGCGCAAGAGGGGGCCTGTGGCGTTGCGCGACAGGTTGGAGAGATAGGCCAATTCTTCCTGCGTGACATCCACTTCAGCCAAAGTTGGCGTCAAGCCACTGCTGCAGCGCAGACGTGCAAGGCGCAGGGGCGTGGCGATGCAGCGGCACGACGCGTCGCGGATCAGCAGGTCGTCGGAAGCGCCCATCGCAACGCTCATATTGATCATGGTCGTGGCGATGAAGAAGCGACATGAAGCTGGGTACCTCGTCACCATTTTGTCGAATTCGGCCATGGGCAGCAGCAGTGCCGACGCCCGTGTTGCCGTCACCCCGACCACTCGCGACTGCTTGTGCGTCGCCGCGGCGTGACAAAACCAGATCCCCGGTGCCATGAGATGACCGAGGTAGGGGCCTTGCTCCTGTGGCGCCAGGGCCACGGAGATGCTGCCAGACGCGTTGCCAGATGTTTCATAGGGCGTTCTCCTGGTGGCCTGATCTGCGCGTCGTACTCATTCGTCGAGTTCCAAATTGGCGCTTTGGGTGCTGTGCCTAGTCGTACGCGCTTGAACAGCACCGATGAGGTCGTTGGACAATGAACTGAGAGCGGCTCTTACGGAGCAGCGGCTGAGCATCGGCCCGACCCACGTCTGCGTCCGGGTGGGGTGCTCGACTTGCACCGGAATTGCAGATAGCTTTCTTCGGTCACTGGATGAAGGGATCGCCGATGCCGCTGGACCCGTTGGACACAGAGGAAACGCTGGACCCGACAGACTGGTCGCAGACGGCAACTCTCGCGCATCGGATGGTCGACGATGCCATCGCGCATATTTCGAGCCTCAGGGATCGCGGCGTCTGGCAGCCCATGCCGGACGAGGCCCGCGCCTTTTTCAAGACCCCCGTACCCGATGAGCCGGGCGATCTCGCGACGGCCTATGCCGATCTCGGCAGGCACCTTCTGCCCTATTCCATGGGCAACATCCACCCGCGCTTCTGGGGTTGGTACATGGGCTCAGGCAGTTTCACCGGGGCGCTGGGCGACTTCCTAGCTGCGGTGGACGGGTCCAATCTTGGAGGTGGCAACACGGCCGCCTGTGAACTCGACAGGCAGGTGGTGAACTGGTTCAAATCAATGATGGGCTTTCCTGCCGCCGCGTCGGGAACACTCACCAGCGGCGGCTCTATGGCCAATCTCGTTTGCCTCACCGTCGCCCGCAACGCCAAAGCGGGTGTGGATGTGCGTGCCGAGGGCATCACCGCTCTCCCACAGCCCCTGCGCATCTATGCCTCGGACCAGGCTCACAGCTGCATCCAGAAGGGCCTTGAGATCCTTGGCCTCGGCGCGCGCTCGCTGCGGCTCATCCCGTCACGTGCCGATTTCACCATGGATGTAATGGCACTCGAGGCCGCCATCGCAGAGGACCGCGCGGCCGGCTGGAAACCGATCTGCGTCGTGGCGACGGCGGGGACCACTAACACCGGCGCCATCGACGATATTCCGACGATCGCCAGCATCTGCCGCCGTGCAGACCTGTGGCTGCATGTTGATGGCTGCATCGGCGCGCTACTGAAAATCGCTCCCGCCCACCGATCGCGGGTCGATGGGATCGAGAATGCGGACTCGTTGTCGCTCGATCCGCACAAATGGATGCACGTGCCCTTTGAGGTCGGCTGCGCGCTGGTTCGCGACGCGGTCCTCCACCGGGACAGCCTCGCGCTGCATCATGCCTATCTCGAGGAGAAGCCGCGCGGCATCGGGGCCGGTGAGTTTCTCGCCGACTACAGCTTCGAACTTTCGCGAAGTCTGAAGGCCCTCAAGGTCTGGATGGCGCTGAAGGAGAGCGGTGTTGCCAAGTTCGGTCGGCTGATCGACCAGAATATAGCCCAGGCGCAATATCTCTCGGCCCTGGTGCAAGCCGAGCGGCAACTCGAGTTGATGGCGCCAACCTCGATCAACATCGTGTGTTTCCGCTACGTGGTGCCCGGAGCGGATGAACAGCGCCTCGCGGCGATCAACATCGAGATCATGCTGCGGCTTCAGGAGCACGGCATCGCGGCGCCGTCCGACACGACCATTCACGGGCACCACTGCATCCGTGCTGCCATCACGAACCATCGTACGAGGCGGGACGACCTCGACCTCCTCGTCCACGAGGTCCTGCGCCTCGGACGAGAAATTGCGACGAGTGATCCGGTCTAGGATGGGGCATTTTATGTAATACCATGCCCTTGTTGACTTGTTCGAGAGCAGTTGGTCTCCGAAGTCATTGCAAAAAGTTTTTGCATGAGCAGTACATCGGTGCTGGCCGTGCGTCGTTTTCTGCACCAGTGCTGAAGAAGTGGTGCACCCGGCAGGATTCGAACTTGTGACCTCTGCCTTGGAGGGCATCGGCTTACATCGAAGATTCTGAACAATCGACTGGACTTGCCCTGCAAAGGAAGCAGTAGTGGTCTAGCTGCAGCGCTCAATCACACCGCGCCGATCATAAACGCACTGGATTATCAACTGCAGGAGTTTCCTTCCTGCCCGCCTTGATGCGGGCCCGCGGTGGTGGGGGCGCTGCCGCCCTCAACAACCACAGGAAACCGCTATGACCAAGCACACGACGAAGCAGAAAAACACGCCGAACAAGGCAAGAAGGAACACAAAGACCGCTCCCCCGCGCCGCACTCCCGAAGGTGCACCAAGTACCAAGTCCGCTTCTGTCCTTTCCCTGCTCGCCTCTAAGGAGGGCACGACCATCGCGGACATCGCGGCCGCCACCGGCTGGCAGAACCACAGTGTTAGGGGTTTCTTGTCCGGAACTGTCAAAAAGAAGCTGGGGCACGAAGTCTCGATTGCGGTGGTCGACGGTAAACGCCGCTACCGGATCGCCGGCTGAGGGGCGCCTCATGCGCCGTGATATGTCTGAGAGTCACCAGAAGATGGATGACCTCGTCAACAGCATCTCCGCGCTCAGGCGCGGGGATCTCCTGGCACGCTGGGAACAGATCTACGGCACCCTGCCCCACAAGATGATCAGCACCAAGCTGCTGGTCAGAGCCGTCGCCTATGCAGCGCAGGCCGAACAGCTCGGCGGACTGTCGAAGCGCACCCGGAAGGAGCTTCTGCGGCTCACCGGCGGGGGCTCCCTTCCATCCGACGAGAAGCCACGCGATGGCGATCATAGCCCGGCCGAGAGGTCCAGGCCTCGTCGAACTGCCCTGCCCCGCCTCGGCACTCGGTTCGTACGGGAGTGGAATGGCAAGAGCCATGTAGTGGAGGTGGTCGAACAAGGGTTTGTCTGGCAGGGAAAGACCTACCGGTCCCTCTCGGCGATCGCCAGCCGGATTACGGGTACCCGTTGGTCAGGTCCCCGCTTCTTTGGGATTGTGTCATGACCCGCAAGCGCTGTGCGATCTATACACGAAAATCCACCGAAGAAGGTCTCGACCAGGCGTTCAACTCCCTTGATGCCCAGAAGGAAGCCTGTGAGGCATTCATCGCCAGCCAGCGTCACGAGGGATGGCAATTGATCAAAAAGGCCTATAACGACGGTGGCTTCTCCGGCGGCTCGATGGAGCGCCCTGCTCTCAAGGCCCTAATGATGGATGTGGGATCGGGACTGGTCGACGTCATCGTCGTCTATAAGATCGACCGGCTGACGCGTTCACTTGCCGACTTCGCCAAGATGGTCGAGGTATTCGATGCTAGGGGGGTGTCCTTCGTGTCTGTGACGCAGCAGTTCAACACTACAACCTCCATGGGCCGTCTGACCCTCAATGTGCTTCTATCCTTTGCCCAGTTCGAACGCGAAGTGACGGCCGAGCGCATCCGGGACAAGATTGCCGCTTCCCGCAAGAAGGGCCTCTGGATGGGAGGCCCACCACCGCTGGGCTATGATGTTCGCGACAAGAAGCTGGTCGTCAATGAGGTTGAGGCAACGACCGTGCGGCAGCTGTACGAAACCTATGTCGAATTGGGCTCAGTGAAGGCGTTGACGGGTTGGGCAAAGGTCAATGGAATCACCACGAAGATCAGGCAAGACCAAGATGGCAATGTGAGAGCAGGCGGCAAGCCCTTCTCGCGCGGTAATCTCCACGCCCTCCTCAATTACCGGACCTATATCGGCGAAGTCACTCATAAGGGGCATATCTATCGCGGGGAGCAGGACGCCATCGTACCTCGAGACCTCTGGGACCGGGTGCAGGCGAGACTTGCCCAGAGCAAGTCAGGCTGCAGAGTGGCGAGGGCTCCAGGAGTGACGTCACTCCTCACTGGCCTCCTCTTTGATGATACCGGCGATCGCCTGACACCGACCCACGCCAGCAAGAAGGGGCGCCGGTATCGCTACTACGTCTCAAGCCGACTAATCGAATCCGGTTCGGATGATCCCTCGGGCTGGCGCCTACCCGCTCTCGAAATCGAAGGTGTTGTCCTTGGAGTCCTTGCTGCATCCCTCAGAAATCCCAAAGAGCTGATGGCGACAGTCGGGGGCCACCACCTTGCCGTATCACGCCTCAATCAGGTTCTGAACGCAGCGCCACAACTTGCTGATTCGATTCAACGTTCAGCTTCCGGGGAGAGGAGTTCATTGATCGAGAGAGTGGTATCTCGCATCGTCATCACGAAAGGGACACTCGTGATGAAGATCCGTCGCAGCGGGTTGTTGCAGGCCCTCGGAGAGTCCGAAGAACATGCCAACAATGCCGGTCAAATGGATGACGAACACGATATCACCGTTCCCTTTTCCTTGCGGCGGCGCGGTGTCGAAGCCAGACTCATCGTGGGTGACGGCCAGCGCGGTAGATCAGTTGATCCCGTCCTCGTTTCCACACTTGCGAAGGCCTATTCTTGGTTCAAGCAATTGGCAGCCGATGCTATCAGCATACATGACATCGCAGTGCAGCATCACCATCCGGCTAGCGAGATCAGCAGGCTCCTGCCACTCGCCTTCCTCGCTCCCGACATTGTCGAAGCCATTATGGATGGTCGGCAGCCGCCGGCATTGACTGCCAAGCATCTCAAGCGGTTCGACGAGTTGCCGCTCGACTGGCGTCAACAGCGCAAGCTCCTCGGCTTCCCGGCTTTGGAACATCTCTAGGCAAACCTTTTCCTCACCTATCCGAACTTGCAATCGCTGTGCTCATCTCCAGTGCCTGGGTCCGATACTCGTGGCCTCTAGCCGCAACACCAGTGCGGCAGGGCAACGTTTAACCTCTCGGACCTTCTGGCTTCCGAAATCGGCTACTGAGAAAATCGGCCAGATCTGCGCCACTGAACGGTCTCCGCCTCGTCTGTGAGCCAGAAGGTCATAGCACTGCCCCCCGAAGTGGCGGGGTTACGCGACCCGCAAGGGAGTGGCGGTAAAATGTAGGCAGAATGAAGACTGGGTGGTGGTCCGCTCAGTCCACAAACCTGGAACCAAAGGGTATCTGGAAAGGTCGGAAATGGCGCGACAAAATATGCGCATTGACGCCGAGAGACGACGCACTGCACGTGTGAGCTGTCTCCCCGTAACACCGACTCAAGACCTGCGTCTCAACAAAAAAATTCAACCGGCCAAACATTAAAACATCTGTAGGCGGATTTAATTTTTCTCTTATTTATCAACGACTTAGTGGTGGGCCCACCAGGACTCGAACCTGGAACCAGACGGTTATGAGCCGTCAGCTCTAACCATTGAGCTATGGGCCCCCACGGGAGGGGATGGCTACAGCAATTCGCGGCGCTATGCTATAGGCTGCAGGGATGGACCATGACCTGACGCCAGAAGCTGCCGTGGAGCGGCTGATTGAACTCTACCGCCAGTCCACCAGCCGGCTGAAGGACTGCCTCGAACGCTATTTCGATACTCGCGAGCCGCCTACCATCGAGGAGCGGCGGAGCTTCACCTATCCCGAACTCCGCGTCGAATACCGTTCCGGAGACGTGCAGCCGCGAATCGCCCGGGCCTATGCCAAGTTTCAGGGGCCCGGCACCTATGCGACGACCGTCACCCACCCTGACCATTTCGGCCGCTACCTGATCGAGCAACTGCGCTACCTCGTCCGGGACTATGGTGCGGCGATCACGGTGCAGCCCTCTGACCAAGAGATCCCCTACCCTTACGTGCTGGATCAGGGCGACGATCTCGGTCGCAATGACGTGACCGCCGCCGAACTCACCCTGCACTTTCCGGCCCCCAAGCTGGCCCAGGTAGGCGACGAGGTGCCGGACGGCGACTGGGCGCACAAGCCCGGGCATCCGCTGCCGCTGGCGCTGTTCGACGCCGTGCGCGTCGACTATTCCCTGAAACGCCTGCAGCATTACACTGGCACCAACTGGCGCGCCGTGCAGCCATGGATCCTCCTCACCAACTACCATCGTTATGTCGACCAGTTCGTGAAGTGGGGGCTCGAGCAGCTGTCGAAAGATAGCCCGTGGTCGGTGCTCTATCTGCCGGGCGGCGGAAAGATCAGCCGAGGCATGTCGCAGGGCGATGCGGCGGCAGTGATCGCCGGATCGCAATGGCACCGCTTCCAGATGCCGGCCTATCACCTGTCGCGCGGCGATGGCCATGGCGGCGTGACCCTGGTGAACATCGGCGTCGGCCCGTCCAACGCCAAGAACATCACGGATCACCTCGCAGTGCTCAGGCCGCACTGCTGGCTCATGGTGGGACATTGTGGCGGGCTGCGCCAGAGCCAGCGCATCGGCGACTATGTGCTTGCCCACGGCTACCTGCGGCAGGACCACATTCTCGACGAGCTGGTGCCGCCGGAGATTCCCATCCCGGCACTTGCCGAAGTGCAGGTCGCGCTGCAGGAAGCAGCTGCGCGTGTCACTGGCGAGCGCGGCGATGCGCTGAAAGAGCGGCTGCGCACCGGCACGGTCGTCACCAATGATGACCGTAACTGGGAACTCCGATGGACGCAGGAACTGCGCCGCATCAACCTGTCACGAGCCATTGCTGTGGACATGGAATCGGGAACGCTTGCCGCTCAGGGCTATCGCTTCCGCGTTCCATACGGTACGCTGCTCTGCGTCTCCGACAAGCCGTTGCACGGCGAGATCAAGCTGCCGGGTGCTGCGAACGCCTTCTATGATCGGGCAGTGGGTGAACACCTGCTGATCGGACTAGAGACCATCGAGCAACTTCGCGGCAATGTCGGACAACTCCATTCGCGCAAGCTCAGGAGCTTCGACGAGCCGCCCTTCCGCTGATGCCCAACTGGCGCCGCAATCTGCCCTCATCCAAGCACCACCCGAAGGAGAATCCCATGCAACGTATGAGTTTCGCCGCAGCCGCCGTCCTGGGCCTGCTCGCCGTCGTATCCCCCGCCCTTGCAGATGGAGGCAAAATGCCCCGTATCATCTCACTCACCGGGCACGGCGAAGTGCGGAGCACGCCCGACATCGCCTTTGTCACCACCGGCGTCTTAAGTCAGGGCGCTACCGCCGCGGATGCGCTGGCAGCCAATACCAAGGCCATGACCGACCTTTTTGCTGCCCTGAAGGATGCGGGCCTGGAGGACAAGGACATTCAGACCTCCAATTTCACGGTGCAGCCGCGCTACGACTTTTCCAATGGTCAGGCGCCAAAGCTGGTTGGCTACGACGTCTCCAACAATGTGACGGTGAAGCTGAGGAAGATCGACGCCATGGGCGCCCTGCTCGACAAGCTCGTCCAATCGGGTTCGAACCAGATCACCGGCATCAGCTTCGACGTCTCCAAGCCTGAGGAAGCGATGGACCAGGCCCGCAAGCTGGCCACTCAGGATGCCACCCGCAAGGCCAAGCTTTACGCCCAGGCCATGGGCATCGAACTCGGCAACGTGATGCAGGTGAGTGAAGGTAGTTCCGCCCCGCCGCCGGCCGTTCCTTTTGTGCGCGGCGCTGCGATCATGAAGGCGGATGCGGCACCCGTTCCGGTAGCTGCTGGCGAGCAGACGCTTGCAGCGGATGTGAACGTAATTTGGGAAATCAAGCAGCCGCAGTGATTGCGGACCGGCATGGGCATGATAATCTCTGCCCATGCCCGTACTTGAACGCGATCCGTGGCGCCTCCAGTATTTCGAACATGTTCCGTGCCCGGCGCATGTGGCCATTCCCACCGACGATCCTGATTGCTGGGCACTGTTTCCCCGTCATCGCTGGATCTATGACAAGCTGAAGGTGGCCGAGACACAAGGTCTCGATGCGGGGCCGCATGGGGTTGTGCCGGAGTCCTTTCCCGTTTTCTCCAAGCCCATCATCAATCTCAAGGGCATGGGCCTCGGCAGCCGCGCCATCCACTCGGCTGAGGAGATGGAGCACGGTTATCGCCCCGGCCATATGTGGATG
>Ga0209023_10005221_pt1 | contig 14300 bp, 12 predicted proteins | sample LakOneMetagenome_FD_187468 | JGI IMG/M metagenome (GOLD analysis project Ga0209023, IMG submission 187468) | Freshwater and sediment microbial communities from Lake Erie, Canada (SPAdes) (version 2) | ecosystem: Environmental > Aquatic > Freshwater > Lentic | place: Lake Erie, Canada...
GATTGCTGCTATATGATCCATTGCTGTTTGTTTTTACAAAACTCAAATAAAAAACCCATATAAAAAATTGATGGGCAGAATGTGTATTGACCGTAAAAAATGATGCTGTTAATTATAAGAGTGGGTTGGTTAATTTTTCAAGTTTCTCCTTCAGGTCGCGGTTTTCCATTAAAGCAATATCCAGGCTGCTCTCCAGTTCGGCAACCCTGGCAATAGAAGCAGCCAGTTGCCGGTACATATCAGCTGTTTCGGCCAGTTCATTATCAAGGTCTTTAATAGCTGCTTTGCTGCTCTCGTATTTATCCCTGATATTATAAAACTCTTTTTCCATACTTATCTGCTGGATGATCTCATCTTCCATGGCTGCTTCCCGTTTTGCCGACCCGGCAACCTTGCGCTGATGTTCCCCCAGCAAGTGCTGCATCTGGTTGATCTGCTCCAGGTTCCCGTCCAGTGTACTCTGTAACAGAACAGTATAAGCCGCTTTCTTTCTAAGGATCTGCAATTCTTCCTCTCTTATATTAATCATTTCTGTTATATCCTGAAGTTGGATCTGCAGCAGCTCATTTTCGCTTTTTAACTGTTGTATGTCATCCTTTGAAAGCATATTTTTATGATTGATTATTCTAAAATACGCATTTTATCAGGCAGGTCAAAGCTATTCGTAAATATGCACGGCTAATATAACACGCAGGGCAGCGTATTTTATGATAAGGGCATCTTTTCTAAGCCGACAGGTAAATCCAATAACAGGAATTTGACAGAAGATGAACTTATAAAGGGATGTATAAGGGAAAATGCTGCCTGTCAGAAGGAAGTATTTAACCGCTACGCCGGTCATATGCTGGGCGTATGCCAGCGCTATGCCCGTAATCCTGCAGATGCAGAAGATATCTTGCAGGATGCATTTATAAAGGTCTTTGGAAAGATCGGGCAATTTAAATTTGAAGGTTCTTTTGAAGGCTGGATCAGGAAGATCGTTGTGAACACGGCATTGAAAAAATACAGCCTGATCCGGTATAATAAAGAACTTTCGGGCTATGAGGTTTCAGAAAATAATGAAGGATATATAGACCCTGCTGCTTATTCACACCTGACAGAAAAAGACCTGATGGTTTTGATAAACAGTTTACCCGATGGTTACCGGCTGATCTTTAACCTGTATGTTATTGAAGGTTACCAGCATGAAGAAATAGCCGTTATGCTGGGGATTCAACCCGGCACCAGCAGAAGCCAATTGGTAAAAGCGAGAAATATGCTTCAGAAACAAATATTACAATTACAAAAGGTTGCAGTATGAACAACTCAGCACTTGATGAACATATAAAAAAGCAGTTTGGCAACTATAAGCCCGATGTGCCCCCGCATATCTGGGAAAATATTGCTGCAGAAAAAGACAGGAAAAAACCTGCAGGTTTCTGGTGGGGCTTTTTAAATAAAAATGGCCTTTTATTGCTGCTGGGAATACTACTCCTCGGTACAGGCACCATACTTTACAGGAATTTTTATACCCCATCTCAAATAAAAGACAGTGCATCAACAAACGATGTTACAAAATCAAATGATAAAAAAACTAACACTGTTCTAAACGAAAAAGACATAACAAACTCTCCTGAATCACAGGATATTGTATCAACAGAAAATCAAAAGTATTCACAAAACAAAGAACTATCTGCCACAGAAAATAATCCTGGTATTTCAGCAAACAATACTGTTGTTGGAAGCAATGCTACTGTAACAACAAGCATTCAAAATAAAAACAATAAAATGTATAGCAGTAGCAGCGTTGCTGAAAATGATGCTAAAACAGCTGGTACCAATTTCAATCGTTCAAAACGCTCGAAAGGAAAAGCAAAGCTTACTTATAAGAATGCTGCTGCCACTACTGATGAAGTAGAAGAAGTTTTAGAAAACAGCAATACCGTTGCTGCCGAAATTGAGCATAATGATAACCTGTTATTAAACCGGTTCCTGTTGAATGTTGATCTGCTGCATGCAGAAAATAACCTGGTTGCTTCCGTTAAAAAACCTGCCCGCCCTTATATAAATATAAATGTTCCTTGCCCTGAATCTGAAAAAAATGCAGCGGGTAATAAACGCTATTTTGAAATATATGCCGGCCCTGATTATGCGTTCAGGAGCATAACCGATACCGGCAATTCTACCTACCTGCAAAAACGGAAAGAAAGCAGTCATTTTTCATCGGCTTTCAGTGTTGGTTTACGTTATACCAAAGTATTCAACAATGGAATGAGTTTCCGCACAGGAATCAATTACAGCCAGATAAATGAAAAATTCAAATTCGCCGAAGGCAATATTATACAGGTTGTTTACATCGTTAACAGCAATGGAGACACGACAGGAAGTTTTACCAGTTCAGGTACCCGTTATAAAACAACTTATAATAAATATAAAACGATCGATGTGCCGCTGCTGATCGGGTATGAATTAGGCAATGGCAGGCTCCATGCAAATTTTAATGCCGGCGCCATGGTAAATGTATACAGCTGGCAAAAAGGAGATGTCCTGGACACCAGTTATAAACCGGTAAGTATTACAACAGGAAAAACATCTTCGCCTTACCAGTTTAAAACCAATGTTGGTATTGGGTTCCTGGCTTCTGTTTCGGTTTATTATAAACTCACCAACAGGCTGCACTTACTGGCAGAACCTTATTTCCGTTATAATTTTTCACCAGCCAGCAAAGCCGATCTTACCATAAAACAAAAATACAATACAGCCGGGATCAGGCTTGGCATCAGGCTTGATTTTTAACGGGCAACACAAATGAAATTAATGGCATCTTATATAAAAGATTATCTCTGTTAAAAAATGAAAAACACAATGAGGAAAAAAATATTTTATACTTTACTGATAGCAGGGGTTCTGTTGAGTTCATGCCAGAAGGATCTTGATCTTTTTGTACCCGATCCCATTGCAGGATTTGACAGCACCTGGCATAACAATATTGACAATTCCATGCCCGTGGCTGGTTTGAAAACAGCATTGTTATTACCTATCTATAAAGACAGTTTTGAATTAAATGCTACAACTGTTGTATTAAATACAGGATCGGGTTTACAATGCACTTTTTATCCGGGTTCTATTCTTACCGCCAGCAATACACCCGTGGCTGGGAGAATTTATATTGAAACACAGTTGCTGAAAGCAAAGGGTGATATGATAAGGATGGGAACGCCTACAACCTCAAATGGGAAATTACTTATTTCCGGTGGAGAATTTTTTGTCCGGCTTACCAAAAATGGCCAAGAACTTCAACTGGCCCCGAACAGCCGCTATTATATACAATATAATGATCCCAGCCCTTCGCCATTGATGAGGCTATTTGCAGGAGATCAAACAAATCCGGCTGTTTTTAACTGGCTTCCCCTGACTGATACCCTTAACACCGTTACAGCTTTTAACCAGTACTACCAGGTTTCTACCAATCGCCTGCAATGGATCAACTGCGATTATTTTTATGATACCACCGGTATTCCGCAAACAATTGTATCGGCAAATTTGCCAGCCAATTATACCAACGCCAACACAACTGCATATACTGTTTTAAATGATATGCATGCTGTTGTTGGAATGTATGGAAATGCAACTACGAGGAAATTCAGCACGGGCAGATTGCCTGCTAACAAACAAGTTACTGTTGTAATTATTTCGAAGCAGGGTAATGATTATTTCCTCGGCCATGAACAGGTATTAACCACTGGAAGCGCTGGCACAATTGGCAACCAGTCGGTAACTGTAACACCTGTGATCACCACACTCGATAATATTAAAACGTACCTGAATAGTTTATAAAGTTTTTACTTGCTTTGGGGGTTTAATGAAAAAAGCTGTCCTAGTCAGACAGCTTTTTCTTTTATAACTTTTCGTGATCTTAACTCACCAATGTGCCTACACGTTCTCCTGTTACAACACTCAATAAATTACCTGCTTTATTCATATCAAAAACAATAATGGGCAGGTTATTTTCCATACAAAGTGTGAAGGCGGTCATATCCATCACACGCAGGTTTTTGGAAATACATTCGGCAAAAGAGATTTTTTCATATTTGGTTGCAGAAGGGTCTTTTTCCGGGTCTGCAGAATAAATACCATCTACCCTGGTTCCTTTTAATATTACATCCGCTTTGATCTCAATAGCCCTGAGGGAGCCCGCAGTATCTGTAGTGAAATACGGGTTACCGGTACCGGCTCCAAAGATCACCACCCGGCCTTTTTCCAGGTGCCTCATCGCACGGCGACGAATATAAGGTTCGGCGATCTGCTCCATTTTGATAGCACTTTGAAGCCTTGTGTACACACCCGCTTTTTCCAACCCTGCCTGCACGGCCATTCCGTTTATGACAGTAGCCAGCATTCCCATATAATCTCCTTGTGCCCTTTCGATGCCGGTTTCAGCTTCATTCATACCACGGTAAATATTGCCACCGCCTATTACAATGGCAACCTGTACCCCCATTTCTGTTATTTGTTTGATATCCTGTGCATATTGAGCAATAACTGTAGAATCCATTCCAAAACTCTTGTCGCCCATTAAAGATTCGCCGGAAAGTTTTAAAAGAACACGTTTGTACTTGGGAAGCATGTATTTTTTTTTGCGAAGATATATTTTTTGTGAGTAGAAAATAACAAAACTGATTTTTACAGAAAGAAAAACCAGCAGCCATATCAATAGCAGATCAGATATTTCGCTATTTAAATGAGCCTACATCATATATGAGAAAACTACCTATTCAGGCAAATAATGAAGAAACTTTCCTTTTTTTCTTATAGAAACGGCAACGGTGCTCCCATCCTCCATTTCCATATAGCCATTTTTACCGCGGTAATATTTTTTCAGGTATTTTAAATTGATGATCCAGGAATGATGTACCCTCAAAAAGAAAGTTTCAGGAAGCATTTGTTCCAGAAATTTTAGATTTTTCGGACAGGTTATTTTTTTATTGTTGACCAGGTAAATAATAGTATAACTACCTTTTGCATTGATACGAATAATTTCCTCCGAATTGATAAAAAGTAAGCCATCACTTACAGGCAACCCGATTTTATGAGCGCCAAAATCTGCTTTTACACTTTTTAATGATTTCAAAAGATTTTGATTGCCTGTTATTGTCTGGCTTATTTTACCAACCGCTTTTTTTGTTGCTTCCTTAAGTTCAATAATACTTATTGGTTTCAGGAGATAGTCTATAGCATTAATACGAAATGCCCTAACTGCATATTCATTAAACGCTGTTATGAAAATAACCTCGAAGTTAATTTCACCTAATTCTTCAAGCATTTCAAAAGCATTTCCCTGGTTAAGCTCTATATCCAGGTAAACCAGTTGTGGTTCCGTTTCTTTTATAAGTGCAATGGCGTCTTTAATATTCCTGGCATTGCCAACAAGTGTGACCATTTCAGCACAATGTGTGTTGATAAGGCTTTCCAGTAGTTTAATATTTCCCGGCTCATCTTCAATATGTACTGCTCTTATCATATCTTACTTAGTTTATATGGCAACTGTATAATAACCTCCGTTCCAGCCGCACTACCATCCGGATCAACCAGGTTATTTATTTCTATAGAAGCAAAATCTTGTCCTGGTTCATTCAATAAATCCAGCCTTTTCTTAACAATGTCCAATCCATAACTTTTTTGCTCTGAAAATGATCCTTTGTTGTAATGCTCCGAGATTTTTCTGCCTACACCATTATCAGCTACAACACAATAAATAAACCCCGGGATTTTTATCGTCATCGATATTATAATATTGCCTTTCCTTCCTTCAAGGTGCTTGATGCCATGCCTGATGCAATTTTCTACAATAGGCTGAAGCATCATATTAGGTATTTCAGTTTTATTTATATCAATAGAATCATCAATCGCAAAATGGTAAGTGAACTGATCCGGGATCCGGAGTTGTTCTAAAAACAAATACTCTTCCAGGTACTCTTTTTCATCTGCTATTTTTATATAAGGCCTGGCAGAAAGTTCAAGGGTTTTACGGATAAGCCTTGCAAATTTTACCAGGTGTTCATTGGCTTCAATTACTTTCCCGCTAACGATGAGCTGTTGTATAGAACTAAGGCAATTGAAAATAAAATGTGGATTCATCTGGGAACGAAGTGCCGTTTGTTCCAACTCGGTCATTTTAGTATGCTGAATTGTTTTTTGCCTTTCTCTTTTTTGGATCCTATTAACCCTGCTTTTATAAAATAAATAGACCGTCAGCACAAAAAGCAAAACGATTGCTAATCGTAGCCAATTATTCTGCCACCATGGTTTTCCAATGGTTATTCTTAATTTCTGTATGCCAGAGAACCTGTGCTGATTCGGTATACTGGCTTTTAATTCCAGTTCATAAACACCCGGTGAAAGATTTTCAAGCAGGAGTTCATTACCGTTAATTGTCTGCCAGGCAGTATCATTTATACCAAGTTTGTAATAATATTTAACTTCCTCCGGAGAATTAAAACAAATGGCGCTGTATTTTATTATAAGCCTGTTATTTTTATACGGTACCGTTATATTACTTATGCCGCTTGTATCCCCTTTATAATAAGTAACTGAGTTGATGTATAAAGGAAGAGATTGTGGAGTGCGTTCAATAAATTGTTCTGGTTTTTCAATTATGTAAATGCCATTACTGGTTGCCGCCATGATATTACCCTGGAAAGGGATCAGTTGATTGATGATAATATTATAAAACCCTTCATTCTTTCCAATGTTTGTAATACTATACTTCAATGGTTGATATGAGTGAAAATTTATTACCGAAATGCCTTTGGCTGTAGCTGCCCACAATTGATTTTTTAAAGGCATCAGGTATTTTATTGAATTACTGAGCAGGCCATCAGCTTCAGTTATATTGGCAATTATATTGTTATGCTGCATTAAAGCAATTCCCTTAAACCGAATACCGATTGTATATATCCCATTTCCCATTTGGCGCATGCACGTAATACCATTCTGGAAAATCTTTGCCGAATCCATAAAAGGGATCAGGCTGTCTTTATTTTCATTCAGTTTAAACAACCTATTAATAGTACCAACCCAACCCTGGTTTTGCTGATCAACAAATACTACAGTCGGTTTAATAAGAAGATGTTTGAAATAAGTGATTATATATTTATTATTTACATTATTGATGATTGTTTTAGTAAGATCAATCTGTGCAAGGTCTACTCCTTCGCTAAACAAGTATTTGTATTTTGATATTTTCATCACTTCAGATGATGAAAATAATAGCGCATTATAATTGTTTAAAGAATGGTTAACCTTTATCTCGCCGAGGGTATGGCGGTGTACCTGTAAGTTTAGCTTTCCTGCTAAATAAACATTATTATTTTCATCCGTGAAAAGGTCAGATACCTGTTGGCTACTTTGAGTATGAATTGTTGAAAGCACATTGTGTGAAAGTCTGTATACCCCCTGCACATTTGCGAACAAGAAACTACTATCCTTGAAGCTACACAAACGTAAAACAGGTTGATTCAGGCAACTATCGCCTTTCAAATTATATAAATGGATATTTTTCAGATAATAAACGCCCTTCTCTAAAGACGAAAACCATGTCCCGCCTTCATGATCGTTTGTTATAGAACTTATACTTCTATTAGCTAATACCTGGCTATTTTGAATTTCATTCAAACCGGTATCTAATAAGACCGCACCATGCTTAAGCATACCAACCCATATCGTATTATCATTGCTTGCATGAAGCGATAATATATTTGAAGCTAGTTGTTTGGCCTCATATGAACCGTCGGCTTTAAGTTTAATTATTTTATCAGATGCAAAGAAAAAAAAATCTTTCCCCATTGGTATACAGCCGTACTGGTTAGGCACTCCCAATCTGCATGGAACAGTATATTTTACAATTTTTTTTTCAAGCTGAAGGCCTATAAAAACTGTATCCTGCCGCAGGAAAGTAAAACTTTTTTGTTGGGTTAAAAATTGTTTATCATTTATCTTACTAACATAATAGGCAATAGTGTCTGTATTTTTTTGACAATAATTTTCATATTTCTCTATTTTGCCAGATCCTGATATCTGGTAATTTTGGTATTTGCCGGCAATAATAACATCATCACTGTCATTTACATAGGCATCCATTATCAGGATGTTATTAATGTAGGCAGCTATCTGGTTGTTATACTTATAAGGTTTAATTACCCCGTTAAAAAAATATGCCAGCTTTCCTGTATGTGAAAAAAACCATATCCTGCCTTTATTATCTTCCCTTATTTTGAAAACAACATTATCAGGAAGATCGAATCGCTCCATTTTATTCCCTCCATACCTCACCACACCTTGATCGGTCGCTATCCACAAAAAATTTTTACTGTCCCTATAAACAAAATAACTTTCATTACTCGGTAGTCCGTTGGCTTGCGTAAAATTTTCAAATTCGAAATCCTTTTCTTGAGCTGTTGAGCGCAAAAAAAATAAGAACCCAAATAAACAATATAGGAATAGCCTGAGTTTCACAAAGACAAATATAGATTTCAAAGCCAACAAAAAATCAAAAAGCTGTTTCAGAATTGTTTAAATAGTAATGTTCATTACAGTTATAAAGGAAAATGAACAGTTATTTTGTTTTTGTGCCAGATAAAAAATACAGGTCATTTAAAAAGTTATTTGCGTTTATTTTAAATACTGAATTTAGTATTAAGCTCTTCATTCAATATTCAAAGAAATAAGACCATGAGGGTTTAAATAATTACTGATCAAAAACAGTATATAATCTTAATTCTTACTTTAACTAAACAGCATTTTTTTAATTCAATCAAAAATTATGAAAAAAGTATTTGCAGTAATTGCTCTTGTTTCATTGCAATTTGCAATGAAATTAAATTGTAATGCACAGACAGGATGTGCAACCCAGGTTCCCAATGGACTTATGTTACATTTAGATGCAGCACAAGGATATAACCCGGCAACCGGAAATTGGACTGACCAATCTCCAAGAAATAATAACATGTCTTTATTTAGTGGGGCAATTCCCGCTCTTGCTATCGGCACAAATGGTCTTCCTTTGATAAGGTTTGCAGCTAATGCTAATTCTATGTTACAAAACACCAATTTAAATGGTGATTTTGACGCTGCTACAAAAACAATTTTTATTGTTTCTACTTCCAGTACTAACGTTCAGGCTCCTATTTCTGTTGCCGTGAACAATACAGTAAATAATGAATTTCTATTACAAGGGAATTCTGTTTATCATCATAATGCGGATGCATTTTGGGGTGTAAAATCACACCAATGTGCTGCTATTCTTGGAGCGCCGGGGCCTAAACTTTTTACCGGGGCATGGAATATGGGAATTACCGCAAACGATTTAGATTTTTATGTTAATGGCGTTTTATCCACTTCTCCATTCACAATTTTTAATCCTGCAAACCCGATAACAAATTATACTGCTTTTACTACTCCTACAAGGAGGGTATATATCGGAGGAAGAATATATTTTAACCCTTATTATTTTGCAGGTGATATATACGAAATTCTGGTTTATGATAGATTATTAACAGCCGCCGAGATTAACACCATTAATCAATGTTTGATGAATAAATATAATTTAACCGGCACAACTCCAATCACCGGCCCTACAAATGTCTGTCAAAATAATACGATCACTTTGGCCAATGCCACAACAGGAGGGACATGGTCTTCATCAAATACCAATATTGCCACGATAACACAGGGTGGGGTTTTAACAGGCATCACTCCCGGCAATGTTGTTATTACTTATACAGGTGCTTGTACCAATGCTGTTAATTATACTGTAACAGTAAATGCTCGTCCACAATCCAATATCCGTGATACTAGTATCTGCATCGGTGATACAATTCAGTTAGTTGCATCCAATGGTACTTCTTATAGCTGGTCACCTAATTATAATATAAGCAATACGACCATTTCAAATCCGCTGGTATGGCCTACCGTAACCACCAACTATATTGTAAATATTACAAATGCAAATGGCTGCAGTACTAAAGACACGGTTAAAGTAACGGTAAGCAATTGTCATTGTGAAGACTCCTGCAGCTGGAGCCTGACAGGCAATTTAAATGTACTACCGAGGAATTTTATTGGTTCTATAAATAATGCAGATTTTAAAATCAGGACTAACAATACCCAAAGAATGGTGGTACAGGCAGGGGGAAATGTTGGTATCGGGACTACAAATCCCGGAAAGCTTTTAGAAGTAAACGGGGAAGCAAGGATCATTGGGCTTATGCCAGCTTTACCTAACGAAAGTCTTGTTTTTGCAAATGGCTCCGGAGATCTTCACAAATTGAATGCATCAGGAAATACAAACCAATACTTAGGCGGCGATGGTACATGGCACAATATGCCTTCTATCGGTGGTAGTACTGGCGCAGATCAGGGATTAACTATAGATGGAACCACTGTGGTGCTTGGAGATGATTGCAATAAAGGTGGCGGACAATTCAGGAGTAATAGAGAAATTAATATGAATGATCTGAATCTTTATTTTAATTCTGCCGGAAAAGGAAAACTGTATATGGGAAATACCGGTCAAACTCCTGTTGATGATTGTCTGCCTTTATATACCCGACTTGAAATTAGTTCAAATGGATTAAGAGCAGAAAACAGTTATGCTTCACCCGACCCTTCAACAAGCGGTTTACGGTTTTCAAATCTAACTTCCGAAACAGAGCCTATTGATAACAGAAGCCCCGGCGTTTTGTCTCTGGATAAAGACGGAGATGTTATCTGGGTAAAAAGTTGTTGCCCAGGAACAGGCGGAAAAGATGCACAAATAAATGATATTCTTGAACGCCTTACAAAACTGGAAAATGAATTAAAAGCCAGTAAAGAGGAAGCTGCTGCATTAAAAGCACAAATAACTCAAATGGATATTTTATTAAGCCAGAAAAATACAATTGTACTGAATCAAAATATCCCTAACCCCTTTGAGGAAAATACAGTAATCACTTATATGATTCCTAAAAATTTCCGGGAAGCACAGATCATCTTTACGAGTATAACCGGCGAAGTAATAAAAACAGCAGAAATAAAACAGGCAGGTAAAGGGCAGGTAAATGTATTTGCAAAAGACATCAGCAAAGGTGTATATACTTATACATTAATTGTTGATGGCAAACCTATAGACACAAAAAAGATGGTAAAACAATAAGAACTTATCCCTAGAAAACAGCCTTCAAAAAGGCGCTTAAAAAAAGAACCCTGCAAATTTTATAACTGCAGGGTTCTTTTTATCTTAATTTATTATATGATTAGCCCAAAGCTACTCTCTTGAATTCTGTAACTTTTAAATCAGCATCAATGCTCTTCAGGTAATCTGCAACAGATTTGTTCGCATCTTTTACAAAAGCCTGGGCCATCAATGTATTGTCTTTAAAGAATTTATTCAGTTTTCCCATTGCGATCTTTTCAGCCATTTCAGCAGGTTTTCCTTCTGCTTTTACAACTTCAATAGCAATGTTCTTTTCTCTTTCGATCACATCTGCAGGAATAGATGTTTCATCAACTGCCAGCGGATTCATCGCTGCGATCTGCATCGCAACATCTTTACCTGCTTCTGCTGATTCCTTACTTAAGCCAACCAAAACACCCATGCGGTTTGCACCATGGATATAGCTTGCTACATAAGGAGCTTCTACTCTTTCAAATTTAGATATTTCAATTTTCTCTCCAATGGCCGCCAGCTTATCATTGATCAGGTCGGCAACTTTAGCGCCGTTGATGGTTACTGCATTTAATTCTTCTGCTGATTTTACATTGTTAGATACGGCTGCATCAGCAATGCTTTGAGCAAAAGCAACGAAATCGGCATTCTTGCTTACGAAATCTGTTTCGCAGCTGATGCAAAGAACGATACCTGCTTTGTTATCGGCAGTTGTTTTTGCCAGGATAACACCTTCTTTAGCTTCACGGTCGCTGCGCTTTGCCGCAACTTTCTGACCTTGTTTACGCAACCAGTCAATAGCTGCTTCAAAATCTCCGTTACTTTCTGTTAATGCTTTGCGGCAATCCAACATACCTGCGCCGGTTGCCTGGCGTAATTTATTTATATCTGCTGCTGTTATTGTTGCACTCATGATAATTAAAAATTAATAATTAATAATTGATAACCCCAGAGGATTGAATGAACGATCCTGTTTACAGAATTATCATTTCAAAAAGCCGGGCAATTATCTTGCTCCGCCACCACCTGCAGGCCTTCTGCCACCGGCACCTGGGCCAGCAACACGACGTTTGGTAGGTGTAGCACCTTTTGCACGCTTGTTCCTGTCATCACCATCAAGCTGCTTTTGTTCAAAACGTGCTGCTTTTGCTTCTGCAGTTTCTTCTGTATCGCTTCCATGATCATCATCATCTTTATCTGCCTGGCGTTCCTGTAAACCTTCTGCAATGGCCGCTGTAATATAATTAACAACAATAGCGATCGATTTGGTTGCATCATCATTTGCAGGAATTGCAAAATCAACTTTATTTGGATCGCAGTTGGTATCTACCATACCAAATGTGCTGATGCCCAAACGCCTTGCTTCTGCCAATGCGATATGCTCATGGCCGATATCAACCAGGAACAATGCGGCAGGTACGCGGCTGATCTGTGCGATACCACCCAATACTTTTTCCATTTTATCTTTCTCACGTGAAAGTGTTAACCTTTCTTTCTTGTTCAGGTTTTCTGCGCTTCCGTCGCCCAGCATTTTTTCAATGCTCTGCATTTTTTTCACGCTCTTACGAACGGTATTAAAGTTTGTAAGCATACCACCTAACCAACGTTCTGTTACGAATGGCATGTTTACCCTTTTTGCGCTTTCCTGCACTATTTCTTTTGCCTGTTTTTTTGTGGCAACAAACATGATCTTTTTACCACTGCGTGCGATAGCTTTCATAGCTGCTGCAGCTTCCTGTAAACCTTCTACGGTTTTATTCAGATCGATGATGTGGATACCTTTCTTTTCTGCAAAGATGTAAGGCAGCATTTTTGGATTCCATTTTTTTCTTAAGTGACCAAAATGTACGCCTGCTTCTAAAAGTTGCTGTTGTAAGGAAGTGTTATTTTCCATTGTTTATTTTTAGTTGAGCTGTTAGCTTCAAGCGGTTAGCTATTAGCGACAGCAGTTTAATTATAAAGTTTATTGTATTAGCTAATAGCTTGTGGCTAATAGCTAAAGGCTTTGTACTCTTAACGTTTGCTGAACTGGAAGCTTCTTCTTGCTTTCTTACGTCCTGGTTTCTTACGTTCAACAGCACGTGGATCACGCTTCAATAAACCTGCAGCTTTTAAAGCCGGGCGGTAATCAGCACTTACTTCAAGTAATGCACGGGAGATACCAAGTTTTGCAGCTTCAGCCTGGCCTTTAACACCACCGCCGGAAGCATTTACAACGATATCAAATTTATCAGCTAATTCAAGTTTCTTTAAAGGAGCTTCTACCTGGTTCTGTAAATAAACCAGTGGGAAATATACTTTATAGTCTTTGCCGTTAACAGTGATCTTACCACTTCCTTTGCTCAGGAAAACACGGGTAACTGCTTCTTTTCTGCGGCCGACTGCATTTTTTTGCTTTTCCATTTATTTTATTTTTAGCTACAAGCTGTGAGCTTTTAGCTGTGAGCTATTTATTTTATTTTATCAAATTTTAGTTCTTTAGGCTGTTGTGCAGTATGAGGATGTTCTGCACCACCATATACAAATAATTTTTTGTACATCTGGCGACCTAAACGGTTCTTAGGCAACATTCCCTTTACGGCTCTTTCGATAACAGCATCCGGACGACGCTTTAATAAATTCTCAGCAGATTCTCCTTTTTGTCCTCCAGGATAGCCGCTATAGGTTAAATACTTTTTATCTTCCAGTTTATTACCTGTAAATACTACTTTAGAAGCATTGATCACGATAATAAAATCTCCGCAATCAACATGGGGAGTGTAGTAAGCCTTGTTCTTACCACGAAGAATGGCTGCAATTTTTGCGCACATGCGACCAACGGTTTGATTAGTACCGTCCACAACATACCAGTCGTGTTTTACGGTAGCCTCGTTCGCGTGTTTTGTTGTGAAATGTAATTTACTCATTGTTCTTTTTTTTAGATGACCCCGCAGCTATCCCCGCAGGTTTTTTAAATTGGACCGCGAAGGTAGGCGCAATAAGGCTTCATTTCCAAGAATTTTGGAAAGTATTTTTACAGACACTTTTATAAAAGACTGATAATCAGTAAATATTTTGCATAAATATTTACAACTACTGTGCAGAAGTATTTAAAAACACGGATTAATCACAGCTTGGC
>Ga0209023_10005222_pt1 | contig 14296 bp, 11 predicted proteins | sample LakOneMetagenome_FD_187468 | JGI IMG/M metagenome (GOLD analysis project Ga0209023, IMG submission 187468) | Freshwater and sediment microbial communities from Lake Erie, Canada (SPAdes) (version 2) | ecosystem: Environmental > Aquatic > Freshwater > Lentic | place: Lake Erie, Canada...
TCCATCCGACAGAGCGGCGAAATATTGTTGCGCATCGGCTTCGCTTTTCACCGACAAGGCGAGCGAAAAGCCCTGAAAATTCGGCTTGCCCGTGCAATTGCCATCGGAGGCCATCACCACTGTGTCGCCAATGCGAAACGCACAATGCATCACCTTCTCGGCGGAATTTGGCGGCAGGCAATCGGCGCTGGGCTGATCAGGATTTTCCTTGTAGCGCATCAGGGCTTCCACCTCGGCGCCGACAGCCTTCTTATAAAAATCAAGGGCCTCCTCGCAGCGGCCATCAAAAAACAGATAGGATTGAACCGTCATTGTCTATCTCCCAAACGGATCTTGTATTATGTGTACACTGTACACTAGACCAAAACGCCAAGGGTGGATAGTGTCCCCATAAAGAAAATGACCGAGCAAGACGCCACTCCTAAACGCACCACCTTCCGCCATGGCGATCTGCGCCGGGCGTTGCTGGAGGCTGGGCTGGATCTGGCGCGCGAAGGCGGCCCGGATGCGGTGATTTTGCGCGAAGCGACGCGCCGCGTGGGCGTTGTGCCCAACGCCGCCTATCGCCATTATGCTAGCCGCGAAGCTTTGTTGCAGGCGGTGCGTCAGGCCTGCGTCGCCGCGCTCGCCCGCTCCATCGAAAAAGAGCTGGCGATCATTGATCCCAACGCCCCGCTGGTGGCGCGCGCCAAAGCGCATCTGCGCGGCGTCGGCATGGGCTATATCAAATTTGCACTCTTAGAGCCCGGCCTCCTGCGCACCGCTTTTGCTATTCCTGATGGGTTGAAAGGTCAGCCCGTGCCTGAGAAATCCGGCGATTCCGGCAAGACGCCGTTCCAGCTTTTGTCGGACGCGATTGACCTAATGCTGGAGGCCGGACTGCTGCCAAAATCGAAACGCCTCGGCGCGGAATTTCTCGCTTGGTCATCGGTCCATGGCCTGTCCATGCTGATGATTGATGGCCCGTTGCGCAGCTTTTCCCCGGCACAGGTTGAGGCGGTCGGCCAACGCCTCATCGACATGGTGGAGCGCGGCCTCACCGAACCCACCCCCGGACCCTAAGACACAATGGCAAAAACTCCCGCGATCATGGTGCAGGGCACCGGCTCGAATGTCGGCAAATCGACGCTTGTCGCCGGGCTGGCACGTGCTTTCGTCCGCCGGGGCCTGCGCGTCATGCCGTTCAAGCCGCAGAACATGTCGAACAACGCCGCTGTCACGGCGGATGGCGGTGAGATTGGCCGCGCCCAGGCTGTACAGGCGATGGCCGCGCGCGTGCCGCCGTCTGTGCATATGAATCCGGTGTTGTTGAAACCGGAATCCGACACTGGCTCTCAGGTCATCGTGCAGGGCAAACGCAAGGGAAGCCTCGGCGCAAAGCATTTTGGCGCGCGCCGCGATGAGCTGATGCCCTTCGTCATGGAGAGCTTTGCGCACCTTGAGGCCGATGCTGATCTGGTGATCATCGAAGGCGCGGGCAGCCCGGCCGAAATCAACCTGCGCCAGGGCGACATTGCCAATATGGGATTTGCCATCGCCGCCAATGTGCCGGTGCTGCTGATCGGCGATATTGATCGCGGCGGCGTCATCGCCAGCCTTGTTGGCACCCATGCTGTTCTGGAACCCGACGAACGCGCCCTCATCCGTGCTTTTGCCGTCAATAAATTTCGCGGCAATCTGCAATTGTTTGACGATGGCGTCACCGCCATTTGTGAGCGCACGAACTGGCCCTGCGTTGGCGTTTTGCCGTGGTTTCGCGACGCACATAAATTGCCCGCCGAAGACGCGCTGGATCTGGAGCGGCGCGGGAACCAAAACGCGCAGCGCCTGAAAATTGTCGTGCCGATTTTCTCGCGCATTGCCAATTTTGATGACCTTGATCCGCTGGCACAGGAACCCGGCGTTGAGCTGGTGATGGTGCCGCCCGGCGAGCCTTTGCCGGGGGACGCGCAGCTTGTCATTCTGCCCGGCTCGAAAGCCACGATTACCGATCTTGCCTTCTTCCGCGCGCAGGGTTGGGATGTTGATCTTGCCGCCCATTTACGCCGGGGCGGCCATGTGCTCGGCCTCTGTGGTGGCTACCAGATGCTGGGCCAGAAAATCCATGATCCCCAAGGCATAGAAGGCGTTGTCGGCTCTGTCGATGGGCTCAAACTTCTCGACATTGAAACCACTTTAACGCCGGATAAAATCACAGAAAAAGTCACGGCCTTGCATCTCGCCTCCAACACTTTTGTCAGCGGCTATGAAATTCATTTAGGCCAAACGTCTGGCCCCGATTGCGCGCGGCCCGTTCTCAAAATCGGGGAGCGTATGGATGGCGCGTTGTCCGAAAACGGGCGCGTCAGCGGCACCTATGTCCACGGCCTCTTTGGCGAGGATGCGTTTCGCCAAAGTTTCTTGCGCGCCTTCAATGTGACGAGCGATCTTCTTTACGCCAGCGGTGTCGAAGCGACGCTCGATGCGCTCGCCGACCATTGCGAGAAATATCTCGATCTTGATGCGATTTTGGCAATCGCCAAGTCCCGCTAATCCGCCGGGTTGAACAACGCGCGGTTTTTATGAACCTCATCATAAATGTAATTGGCGGCGGCGCGCACACGCGCGAGATTCCGGTTGTCCTCATGCACCAGCAGATAGAGCGTGCGGTCAATGCGCACCTGCGGGTAAAGCACCGGCACCAGATTGTCATCCTGCGCGGCCATGAAGGCAGGCAAAACCGAAATGCCGCCGCCCATTTTCGTCGCCCAGAATTGCGCCACCAGATTGCCGCTCTTGAAACGCGGTTTGATATCGCGCGACACCGCCTGCACATAGTCCAGCAAGGGCGTGTAGAGCAGCTCGTCGATATAGCTGATGAAGAGATGGTTCTTGAGATCGGCCACACTGTTCAGCGGCGCGGCTTTGGCCAGATAGTCGCGTGAGGCATACAGTCCGAGGCGGTAATCGGTGAGCTTTTTCGCCACCACGCGGCCATGGGTTGGCATATCCAGCGCAATAGCAATATCCGCCTCGCGTTTCGACAGCGAGAACAGCCGCGACGTTGCGATCAATTGCACATCGACCTGCGGATGGATGCGGCAAAATTCCGCCAAACGCGGCGCGAGAAAAATCGAACCAAACCCGTCCGGCGCGCCAATGCGCACAATACCGGAAAGCGAAAGGTCACGATCCGCGAGTTCGGATTCGCCCGACAATATGGCGCTTTCCACCTGTTCGGCGGTGCGCAGCAGCTTTTCCCCCGAATGGGTGGGCAGATAGCCGGTGTTGCGACGCTCGAACAATTTGGTGTTCAGCGCCTTTTCCAACCGCTCCACCTTCCGGGCGACGGTTGTGTCATCTACACCAAAGGACTGAGCGACCGATGAAAGCGTCCCCAGCCGACAGATGGCGAGGAAGAAACGCAAGTCATCCCAGCATAAACCCGTTTGTCGTTTCCGCATTTTTGCAGCCTGATCGCGCGGTTTGTCGTATTCATTATCCCATTAATGCTGGTAACGTCATGCGGCAAGAACACAATCTGGTCAATTGGACCAATTGAAAAAATTTGGGAGTCGGTCAGAAATTGATCCAACGATCGGAAGAAGGGCGCAACGCCCATTCCGATCACGAAATAAGAATTTTAAGGGACGAAATGCACGCCACCTCACACCCCATTTTCGCACGCGTGACCGAGGGCGAAGCGCTCCGGTCCGCCTCTTGCGCGTGGGTTTTGGCGTGACGCGTCCCTCCCGCATCCGCTCCAGTCCTGCCCCGAGCGACGGCCGTGCGCCGCGCTTGCCCCATTTAAAACAGAAGGTTTGAACAATGACCGATACGCCCCCCCGCCTGTTTGCTCTCAACGAAGAGCAGGAAGCCATCCGCGATATGGCGCGGGATTTTGCGAGTGAAGAGCTCGCCCCCAAAGCGATTGAATGGGATCAGGAAAAACACTTCCCCATCGATGTGCTGCAAAAGGCGGCGGCGCTCGGCATGGGCGGCATTTATGTGCGCGACGATGTTGGTGGCTCGGGTCTCACCCGCCTTGATGCCGCGCTGATCTTTGAAGCGCTTTCCACCGGCTGCCCCTCGGTCGCGGCCTATATTTCCATCCATAATATGTCGACCTGGATGATCGACCGTTATGGCAATGACGAGCAGCGCAACAAGTATATCCCCTCGCTCTGCACCATGGAAAAGCTCGCCTCCTACTGCCTCACCGAGCCGGCAGCGGGTTCGGATGCCGCAGCCCTTCGGATGCGCGCGGTGAAGGATGGCGATTCCTACGTGCTGAACGGTGTGAAGCAGTTCATCTCGGGCGCTGGCACGTCGGATGTCTATGTCATCATGGCGCGCACGGCGGAAACCGGCGCCAGCGGCATTTCCGCCTTTGTCGTGGAAAAGGGTACGCCCGGCCTGTCCTTCGGCTCGAACGAAAAGAAGATGGGCTGGAACGCCCAGCCGACACGTCAGGTGGTTTGCGAAGACATGCGCATTCCGGCCAGCGCTTTGCTGGGTTCGGAAGGGCAGGGCTTCAAAATCGCCATGTCCGGCCTCGATGGCGGACGCCTGAACATCGCCGCCTGCTCGCTCGGCGGCGCACAATCGGCGCTGGATAAAGCGATTGCCTATATGGCGGATCGTCAGGCCTTTGGTCGCCGCTTGACCGATTTTCAGGCGCTGCAATTCCGCCTCGCCGATATGGCGATTGATATTGAGGCCGCCCGCACCTTCCTCTGGCGCGCCGCTTCGGCCCTTGATGCGAAAGACCCCAACGCCACCATGCTCTGCGCCATGGCGAAAAAGTTCACGACGGACGCCTGCTTCAAGGCCGCCAATGATGCCCTGCAATTGCACGGCGGCTATGGCTATCTTGCCGAATATGGCATTGAAAAGATCGTCCGTGACTTGCGCGTCCACCAGATTCTGGAAGGCACCAACGAAGTCATGCGCCTCATCGTTTCGCGCAAATTGATCGACGCCGCCAAGTAAGAGCGGCCGTTAAGAAAAGAACGAGGGAATTTGAAAATGGCAAAAATCGCATTCATCGGCCTTGGCAACATGGGTGGCCCGATGGCCGCCAATCTGGTGAAAGCCGGACATGAGGTCGCCGGCTTTGACTTTGCGCCGGCAGCGCTTGAGAAGGCGCAGGCAGCGGGCGTGAAAACCCCGGCCAGCGGCGCAGAAGCCGCCAAAGGCGCGGATGTCGTCATCACCATGCTGCCCGCGGGCAAACATCTGATTGACGCCTACACGAGCCTCCTCGCCGCCGCCCCCAAGGGCGCTCTGTTCATCGATTGCTCGACCGTGGATATCGACAGCGCCCGCGCCGCGCATGAGGCCGCGAACAAGGCAGGAATGCTCAGCGTTGACGCGCCCGTGTCGGGTGGCGTCGGCGGCGCCACCAACGCAACCCTCACCTTCATGGTCGGCGGAGCAGCGGATGCGGTGGCCAAGGCCACGCCGGTGCTTGAAAAGATGGGCAAGAAGATCGTTGCTTGCGGTGAAGCAGGCGCAGGCCAGGCCGCCAAAATCTGCAACAACATGATTTTGGGCATCTCGATGATCGCGGTGTCGGAAGCCTTCGTCTTGGGTGAAAAGCTCGGCCTGTCGCATCAGGCTCTGTTTGATGTCGCTTCCACCTCGTCCGGCCAGTGCTGGTCGCTCACTTCCTATTGCCCAGTGCCGGGCCCCGTGGCCACCAGCCCCGCGAACAATGACTATTCTCCAGGTTTCGCTTCGGCTCTCATGCTGAAAGACTTGAAACTGTCGCAGGCGGCGGCCGATTCCGCTGGCGCCGATACCGCGCTGGGCCGTCATGCGGCGCAGATTTATGAAACCTTTGCCGCTGCTGGTGGAGCCGATAAGGATTTCTCCGGCATCATCAACGCCATTCGCACATCTTCAGGGTCGAAATAATATGAGCACCATGTCTCACCCCGCTTACGAGACCATTCTTGTGGAACAGAAGGGCCGCGTTGGCGTCATCACGCTCAATCGCCCGCAAGCGCTCAACGCGCTCAACAATCAGGTGATGCGCGAAGTCACCACCGCGATGAAAGTGTTCGATTCCACCGATGATATCGGCTGCCTTGTCGTCACCGGCTCGAAAAAAGCCTTTGCCGCTGGCGCCGACATCAAGGAAATGGAACCCAATTCCTTCCATGATGTGCATCGCCTCAACTGGTTCGGCCTGTGGGATGATGTCGTCAACATTCGCGTGCCGATCATCGCTGCCGTCTCGGGCTATGCGCTCGGCGGTGGTTGCGAACTCGCCATGCTCTGCGATTTCATTCTCTGCTCGGATACGGCGAAATTCGGCCAGCCGGAAATCAAGCTCGGCGTTATGCCCGCCATGGGCGGCTCGCAGCGTCTCACCCATGCCGTTGGCAAATCCAAGGCCATGGAAATGGTGCTCACGGGCCGCATGATGGACGCTGCTGAAGCCGAACGCGCTGGCCTCGTCTCGCGCATCATTCCGGTTGACGAATTGATGGACGAAGCGTTGAAAACAGCAGGCGTGATTGCGGCCATGTCGCTGCCCAGCGCCCGCTACAACAAGGATGCCGTGAACCGCGCCTTTGAGGTCAGCCTCAATGAAGGCGTGCGCTTTGAGCGTCGCGCGTTCTGGTCGCTTTTTGCTACCAACGATCAGAAGGAAGGCATGGGCGCTTTCATTGCCAAGCGGCCGCCAAACTTCTCCAACTCGTGAGCGCTCACGAGTCCCTCATAGAAGAAAAACAGAGTGCCATGGCCAAAGGTCCCCAAAAAGAAAAAACAACAGGAAAAGCCAACACACCCACCTTCTCTGAAGGGCGCGTGCGCGGGCTTTCCACCTCGGGCTTTCATGATGTCGCTTACACCGATTGGGGTCCAAAGGACTCGCCCAGCACGGTGATCTGCGTCCATGGCCTCACCCGTCAGGGGCGCGATTTTGACATGCTGGCACAGGCGCTCGCCGCCGAAGGCCATCGCGTCATCTGCCCGGATCTTCCGGGGCGCGGCAAAAGCGAATGGATGCGCCACACGATGGATTATGTCTTTCCGCAATATTGCGCGGATATGGCCTCGCTTATCGGCGGACTTGAAGGGCGCATTTCGTGGGTTGGCACCTCCTTGGGCGGGCTGATCGGCATCGTGCTGGCGGGCTCGAAAGGCTCAAATATTGCCAATATCGTGCTCAACGACATTGGCCCGGACGTGCCTTTTGCCGCCGCCGGGCGCGTCGGTATGCGCGTCGCCAATATGCCCTCGACCTTTGCAAGTCTAGCCGAGGCCGAGAGCTATTATCGCAAGGCCTTTGTCACCTGCGGGCCGATGAACGATGAGCAATGGGGCCATTTCGTTGAGCACTCGCTGCGCCTTGACGAAAAGACCGGGCGCTACATCAGCCGCATGGACCCAAAAGTCGCCACGGCTTTCAATTGGCTCTGGTATTACCAGATTCCGCTCTGGACTTATTTCAGCGCTATAGAAGGCAATGTGATGAGCATCCGTGGCGAGCAATCGGATTTCGTGCCGCGGGAAATCGTCCGCGATATGCGCCGCCGCCAGCCCAATCTCGTCACCCATGAGGTGCCGGGCGCGGGCCATATGCCGATGCTGATGAGCGCGCCGGAAATCGAGGCGATTTCCGCCTTTCTGAAAATGTGACACGCGCAGCACAACAGGGCAGGGCACAAGCGATGGGCTCTGCAATAAAATGAAGAGATGATGTGGGGAGAGTGCGATGAGTGACAAGCCGGAACAAGACCCGATGGCGAAGGCCAACCCCGCCGATCCGATGAAGGCCTGGACGGATATGATCGCGCAATCGCAAAACGCTTTCGCGCAGATGGTTGCGCCAAAAGGTGATGCGCCGCAGGCGAACAATCCCTTTGTGCCAGCCGCCAGCGTGTCGGCTTTCACCAATTTCATGCAAGTGCTGATGCGTGACCCGAAAAAACTCACCGAGGCGCAGGCCGAACTGTGGCAGAAGCAGGGTGACCTGCTGAAACATCTTCTCAACAAGGGCGGTATATCCGAAGAGGGCGCGCAGCTTGCCCCCGTAAAGGATCGTCGCTTCAAGTCTGAGGAATGGGACAAGAACCTCAACTACAATGCGCTGATGCATTCCTACCTGATTGGCGCGGATTGGCTGAAAAAGCTGATCGCCCAGAACAGCTCGGAACTCGCGCCGCGCGACTTGAAGAATGTTGAGTTTTTCAGCCAGCAATTCATTGATGCGATGGCGCCGAGCAATTTCGCGCTCACCAATCCCGATGTGGTGAAAAAGACGGTGGAGACCGGCGGCGCCAATCTCGTCAAAGGCGCGAACAATATGCTCGCCGATTTGACCTCGGGTGCGGGCCATGTGCGCCGCGCCGATTTCAAAGCCTTTGAGCTGGGTAAAAACATCGCTGCCACCAAAGGCTCGGTCGTGTTGCGCACGCCCATGATGGAACTGCTGCAATTCGAGCCGTCCACGCCAAAGGTTGGCGCGATTCCGCTGCTGCTCATTCCGCCGTGGGTCAACAAATATTACCTGTTCGATTTGCAGCAAAAAACCAGCTTCATCAAATGGGCTGTGGATGAGGGCTACACCGTCTTCGCCATTTCTTGGGTGAACCCGACCGAAGCGCACGCCGAAAAGGACTTTGAGGATTATTGGCTCGAAGGGCCGATGGCCGCGTTCGACGCGATGGAAAAAATCACCGGCCAGCGCCACGTCAATATTTTCTCTTATTGCCTCGGCGGCACGCTCACCGTGTCGGGCCTCGCTTATCTCGCCGCGAAGGGCGACGACCGCGTCGCGTCTGCCACCATGTGCGCCACCATGACCGACTTCTCCGATTTCGGTGACTTTGAAGTCTTCGTCACCGATGATCAGGTGGAAAAGGTCGAGAGCTACATCAAGAACAAGGGCTATCTGGATGCTGGCGATCTCAGCCGTCTGTTCAGCCTGTTGCGCGCCAATGATCTGATCTGGTCGTCCGTGGTCAGTTCCTATCTGCTCGCCGAAGATGCGGTGGCGTCCGACCTGCTGTTCTGGTTCTCGGATGGCATCGGCATGCCCGCCAAAATGCTCGACACTTTCATGCGCAAGGTCATTCTCGATAATGCGCTGACGCAGCCGGGCAAGCTGAAGTTCAAGAACACCCCGCTGGATCTCTCAAAGATCCAGACCCCGCTGTATTTCGTCTCGCTGAAAGACGATCACGTCGCCCATTGGCAGGCGACCTATAACGGCGCGAAACGCTTCAAGGCGCCCAAAACCTTTGTGCTCGGCGGCTCCGGCCACAATGCCGGAACGATCAATCCGCCTGCCGCCAAAAAGCATGGTTTCTGGACCAACCCGACCTTCGCCGCCACACCGGAAGAATGGTTCGCTGGGGCCGAAAAACACGAAGGCTCGTGGTGGACGATGTGGTCGGAATTCTTGCGCGGAAAATCGGGTGAGACGGTGGACGCAAAACCCGTCGCCGCAGGCCCGCTGCCCGTGCTGGAAGCTGCCCCCGGCTCCTACGCCAAAACGCGGGCGTAACCACACAGCGCCGACCCAACGCAAAAGGCCCGCACAGTCGCGGGCCTTTTTTTCTGCGCACTTCAATGGTGCTGTGTTGATCCAGCTGAGCTGGAGCGCCGGTAATCATCGAGCACAAGCACATTGCTGCGCTGAGGCATGGGGTCTTGATTGGCGGCAATCACTTCGCGCTTGATGCGCTGCCAGGCGGCTTCATCATTGTCCGTCGCCCAAGCAATGAGATTGCAGAATTTGAGATAGTTCCCTTTGGCGACAGCGGCTTCAAAAAAGTCCTGATCGTCCCACTTTTCCTGCAACCAGTTGAGCCGACGCTCCGTGCTGGCCTTGCGCAAACGTGCGGACGCAGAGGCGGTTTCATAATGCGCCGGGCAGATCACTTCCACGCTGTCGCAGGAAAAGCCATCCACCGTACAAGTGCAGCGCGGCGCGCAGCACGATAATGTATGAACCCAAGTTTGCATTACGCACCTGACAGGAAAACCAAAGGAATCCTATCAGCGCGCCCTTAAGCATTCGTTGCGAAGCTCGCTCAACATCAAGCGAACGAGGGTTAAGACGCTAATCCCTTTGCGTCACGCAGCCAGAGCCTTCGGCTTGGCAGAGGCCTCCAGCATTTTGCGGCGTTCGCCATCCAGCCAGATGCGGGCATCACGAACCTCTTGCCCGATGAATTGCTGCAAGGGCTTGCCCGAGAGGCCTTTGCTCACCGCCTCTTGCCCATCCAGCATGTTGAACTGGGGCAGGGGGGACACATCAAGCCCAAGGGCCAGCATGGCTTCGCGCAAGCTTGTATAGGCCTGTTCGATTCCGGGCGCATCATTGGCCTGGCTCACGTGGGCAATGGTTTTGAGCTGGAGGTGATAATCCACCTCAAAGGCATCCATCAGCGTGTCAGCCGCTTCAAGGCCCACATATTGAACGAGCCTGTTTAAATGGCTAAAACGCGAGGCAACGGGGAGCGCCGTCCGCTCCGCCGCAGGGGCGCGCGCCACCATCACACGGTCAATGGCGGCCTCCAGTTTGTCGATTTCAATCGGCTTGGCGACAAAATCATTCATGCCCGCCAGCAGACATTCATCACGGTCGGAATCAAACGCATTGGCCGTCATGGCAACAATGGGCACCTGTGCAAAATCGCCGCCCAAGGCCCGGATGGCCTTGGTGGCATCCAGCCCGTTGAGGCGCGGCATCTGCATGTCCATGAGGATGATGTCAAAGGACTCATGCTGCACCATCTCGACAGCCTCAAGGCCATCATTCGCCACATCGGCACTGTGGCCGAGCGATTTCAGCATGCCACGCGCCACCATCTGGTTGACAGGCATGTCTTCAACAATCAGCACCCGATAGGCGGCATGGCGTGTGCGCGGGAGTGTGCTGCGGCGCTCCACCGGCATGGGCGCGGCACAGGCGGGCGCCACAATCTCGAACCAGAAGGTTGAGCCATGACCTTGACGGGACTCAACACCAATCTGGCCCTTCATGGTTTCGATGATCTTGGCACAAATGGCGAGGCCAAGACCCGTGCCGCCAAAGCGGCGATTGATCGAAGCGTCGATTTGCGAAAATTCCTTGAACAGGCGCGCCTTACCTTCGTCCGAAATGCCGATGCCGGAATCGCGCACTTCGAAGCGCAGACCATCCGCCAAGGTCGCGGATTTGCAAATGCGCAGCGAGACAGATCCTTGATCCGTGAATTTTACCGCATTGCCCAAAAAGTTCAGCAACACCTGACGAATGCGTTTGCCATCAATCTCAACCGTCTTGGGGGCATCCGCTGCGACCGTGAGGTCCAGACGCAAGCCTTTGATTTTTGCTGTGGCCTTCACCACATCAAGCGCGGAGCGCGCCAGATGCGTCACATCAAACGGCTCATGGGCAAGCTCAACCTTGCCCGCTTCGAGTTTGGAAAAGTCGAGAATGTCATTGATGACACTCATCAAGGCATCACCACTTTCGGAAATGATCCGCACCCATTCGAGCTGCTCTTTGGAGAGCGCGCTCTGGCGCAGCAAGGTGGCCATGCCCAATACGCCATTGAGAGGGGTGCGAATTTCGTGGCTCATCGTGGCCAGAAACGCCGATTTTGCCCGCGCACCGGCTTCCGCCGCTTCGGTTGCCTGCGTCAGTTCGGTGATGTCGGTATAGGATTGGACAATGCCGCCATTGGGCAAAGGTTCGCTGCGCACTTCCAGCACGGTGCCATTCGGGCGGCGGCGGATATAGGATTTGGGCAAGATGCCTTGGCCAGTGATGAAATAACGCCGCACGTCGTTGGGCAGCAGGCAGCCATCCTTGCCAAATTCACCATGCTGCCATTGCATCCGGAACACATCTTTTGCGGAGGCAGGGAGTGAGGGGAACTCGGAAGGGTCAACACCCGAATATTCGAGGCCGCGCTTGTTGAACAGCAGAATCTGACCATGGGGATCGACCATGGCGAGACCCTGATTCAAGCAATCCAGTGTCACTTCCAGCAGGGCATATTTGGCGTCATCCGCCTGCTGTCCCGTGGACATGGCCGCGCGATGGCGCGCTTCGGCCAGCATCAAGCGATGGCGGCCTTCCTTTTCCAGATTCTTGTAATACCAACGCGCCGTCAGAGCTGCGACCAAAGTCATCAGCAAAATGCCGTTCATCAGCGCAAGATTGAACTCGTCGCTGAAAACGGCGCGATTGAACCAGACAAAACTGGAAAGGCCGACGGCGATTAACGTCACGAGGCCCATCAATGGCAGGCGGAGCGCGTTGAGCAATTTGCGCAAGGAAACCAGAGTTCTGCGAGAAAAAAGGTTCATAAAAGTCAGCACATTCAGTGTCATCGGATTGCAAAAGTGTGCCGAAATAATCTTTCAATTTGTATAATAAGAATTTAAAGGGGCGGGACCATTAAGGTTAATACAAGGTAAAGACTTCCTTAAGATTCCATTAAAAGGCAATATGAAATTTGAAATGGAATCTCTTGCAAGGACTTTGAAATGCTCACCGAAATGCAGAACGCGCCACGAAGTTTTGCGGAGCGCGTCGAGAGATTCTTAGGTGAAATTGAATACCGACGGGCGCAAACCCCCGAAGAAATCGACGCGCTGGAAAGCCTGCGCTACGAAGCCTATCTCAAGGAAGGCGCGGTGCACTTGACGAAGGAGCGTCGCTTGCGCGACCCCTTTGATGATGTGCCCAACACCGTGAATGTAGGCCTGTTCCATTCCAACAAGCTAATCAGTGCGTTACGCCTGCATCATCTGACCGAGCCTTATCATACGTCCCCAGCGCTGGATGTGTTTCCCGATATGCTGAAGCCGCTGATGGAGCAGGGCAAACGCATTCTTGATCCCAATCGCTTTGTCGCAGATTACGAGTGCGCGCGCTTGCACCCTGAATTGCCCTACGCAACGGTGCGCCTGACGATCATGGCGGGGACGCATTACAACGTGGACATTGGCACGGCGACCGTGCGGCAGGAGCATCAGGCATTTTACAAGCGCGTTTTCTTCGCCAAGGAGGTATGCCCGCCGCGCGACTATCCTTTGCTGTCCAAAAAGATCAGTTTGATGGTGGTCGATTTCGCCAATTTGCGCGAACGCATCATTGAACGAAATCCATTTTTTGCTTCCTCAGCCACGGAGCGTGAACGCATCTTCGGTGCGCCGGTGCTGCAACCGGTCGAAGCAGGGGTACGGAAGCAGACCGCTTGACGACATAAAAATCCTCCATTCCGTTCACTTCGGGGGGAGGATTTTTTCATTTAGGGTAGCGCGTCAGTTGGCGTCACACGACGTCAGCCCGCGACAGGAAATGGCAGTCCACGTCAGTCAGATCACGTCAGAGCCTTGCCCGCACGTTCATGCAAAGAGCGTATACCAATCAACGAGATAAGCCCCATGGCGATGACATAAAGCGCAGGCGCCGTCGCACTGCCCGTCACACCTGTCAGCCATGCCGCAATGAACTGACCAAACCCACCAAACACCGTCACACCTGCCGCATAAACCAGCGAAAGGCAGGTCGAACGCACCGGAGTCGGGAAATGTTCAGCCAGCGCAGTAATGCCCGTAGCATTCGCCATAACATTGAAAATATTGATGATTATCACCACGCCCAGCAGCACGGGAAGGGTGGGATACGCATTGATAATCAGAAACGCAGGATAGATCGCGAGGATCATCAGCGACATGCCGGCGAACATCAACGGCTTGCGTCCTATCCGGTCTGACAGGGTCCCGAACAGCGGTCCCGTCAGAAAAGCCACCAAACCCGCTGCCAAACCCGCCAAAAGCGCCACCGCCGGCGGCATTTTCAGCACGCGTATCGCATGCGTCGACAGATAAAACGCGACAATCGTATTGGCCGCTGTCCCCCCTGCAATCACCAGAAAACCGGTGAGCAGACTGCGCCAATGCCCACGAAAGACATGGGTGATCGTTTCCATAGCTGTTGTGGGCGAATCCTTTGAGGAAACATAGGTTTCTTCAAGTTTGCGGCGCAGCATGATGCCAATGGGCAGAATCAGGGCGCCAATAAGGAACGGCACCCGCCAGCCCCATGCCTCAACAGATGGCTCCGGCAAAAGGCTGTACACAGCGATGGCGGAAAGCGAAGCGAAAACAATACCAAGGCCCTGACTGGCGATCTGCCAGCTTCCAAAATAACCACGCCGCTCCGATGTGGCATATTCCGCGAGCAGGGAGGTGGATGCGCCGACTTCCCCACCAGCCGAAAACCCCTGCAACATACGTCCAAGCACCAAAATCACCGGGCCAACCCAGCCGATTTGGGCATAAGAGGGGGCAGATC
>Ga0209023_10005223_pt1 | contig 14296 bp, 10 predicted proteins | sample LakOneMetagenome_FD_187468 | JGI IMG/M metagenome (GOLD analysis project Ga0209023, IMG submission 187468) | Freshwater and sediment microbial communities from Lake Erie, Canada (SPAdes) (version 2) | ecosystem: Environmental > Aquatic > Freshwater > Lentic | place: Lake Erie, Canada...
CCGCGGCGCGCGCCAGTTGCTCGGCCTCGGCGAGGGCGCCGCGCCGCGCCAGGATCGGCGCGCGCACCGAGCGCCATTGCACCTGCGCATCGACATCGTCCTCGGCCGACGCCTCCTCGGCCATCGCCGACAGCGCCAGCGCCTCGTCGTCCCGACCCTGCCCGCGCACGACGCGCGCCAGGACCGCCGCGACCGTCGACAACAGGTACGCCTCACCCGCCTTGGCGAGAAAATCGCAGTCGGGGCGCACCTCGCGTTCGGCGGTTGCCAGATCGCCCGCGAGCAGCTCGACGCGCGCGACATCCACGCCCGTCTGCGCCGCGATCACGCCGCGCCCCAGGTCGCGCAGCATGGTGCGCCCCTGGCGATACAGCGATCGCGCCATCTCGAACTCGCCGTTCATCGCGCGCAGCTGCGCGACGATGCACATGATGATGCCCTGGACCTGCCGATCGCCGGAACCATCGGCCAGCAGCCCTTCGCATTGCGCGATGCCGTCGCGCACCGGCGTATCGCCCGGCAGGATGCCGTTGGCCAGACCGAGGCCGGCGCGCGCCAGCAGCCGCCCGTTGCCGGCCTGGCGCGCATGGTCCATGTACGGCACCGTCGCGCGCCCCGATTCCAGGTAGCGCCCGGCCACGCCGTGCACGAACGACGTGAGCCGCCACGCGCTCGCGAGTTCGTTGTGCGCCCCGATCGGGTCGAGCGCCGCGATCGCTTCGGTCGCGACCTGCAGTGCCTGCGCGCTCCATTCGCCGGGCTCGCCGCCGAACAGGTTCAGGAACATCCGGCGCAGCCGCGCCGCGTGCAGCAGCCGCGTGTCGCCGACTTGTGCAGCCGCGGCCTCGGCCGCATCGGTGACGGCGCGTGCGGCGGCGAAGTCGCCGAGCTCGGTCAAGCCTTCGGCCAGATCGGACAGCATCGCCAGGCGCAACGGGTGCAGCGTCGGCACGAGGTGCGTCGCGCGCTGGAACAGGTTCACCGCCGCATGCATGTCGGCCCGCGCGAACGCGCGGCGCGCGGCCGACCCGAGGCGCCGCGCCGCGTCGGCGCCGAGGGCCAGGCCCGCCTCGTCCAGCGGACCGAGTTCGGACAGGTACCGATGCGCCTGCTCCAGGTGGTAGCCGAGGATCTCCTCGAACTCCAACGCCCGACCGCGCTCGGCATTGATCTCGTCGGCCCAGCGCACGAAGTCCGAGTGCAGCGTGGCGCGCACCCGCTTGAGCAGCCCGTTGTAGACGATTTCCCGGATCAGGTGATGGTGGAAACGGTAGACCGATTCGTCCTGCTGCGCCGTCGATCGATGGATGAACTGCTTGTCGCTCAAGGCTTCGAGTTGCGTGGCCACCGTGGCGCGGCCGGGCCCGCGGCTCAACGCCTCGACCGCGGGCCGCGCGAACTCCAGCCCGATCACCGACGCCGGTTCGACCGCGTCGCGCTCATGGTGCGCCAAGGTGTCCAGCCGGGCCTCGAGCAGCGCATGGATGGTCGGCGGCACCGTGATCTCGGCCTGCGGGTCGCGGAGCGTCCAGCGCCCCTCCTGCTGATGCAACGCACCGCCGTCGATCAGCATCGACAGCATCTGCTCGACGAACAGCGGATTGCCTTCCGCCGCGGCGACGACCCGGTCGATCACCTCGGGCGGCAGTTCGGCCGAGCCGATGAGGTTGGCGATCACCTGAGTCGACGCCGCATCGCTGAGCGGATGCAGCACGATGCGCGACGACGCCGCGCGCTCGCCCCACTGCGGATGCTCCTGCAGCAAGTCGGGGCGCGACGTCGCCAGCAGCAGCAGCGGAACGCCGCTGGACGCATCGAGCACATGCTCGAGCAGATCGAGGAACGCCGACTCGGCCCAATGGATGTCGTCGATCAGCGCGACGACCGGCCCCTGGGCGGCGAGGATCTCGAGGAACTTGCGCGCCGCCCATTGCAGCTCCAGCAGCGGGAACGGCGTCGCGCTGAGACCGGTCGCGGCGGCCAGCCGCTCGGCGACGTCGCGCTCGCCGACCAGGCCCAGCACCTTGGAGCGCGCCACCTCGGGGGCATCGTCCGCGCGGATCCCGGCGGCCTCGCGGAGCATCGTCACGAGCGGCCAGAACGTGATGCCGTCACCGTACGGCAGACAGCGCCCGCGCACGATCTGCGCCTGGCCCGAGATGCGTTCGACCGCTTCGAACACGAGCCGCGACTTGCCGGCGCCGGCATCGCCGATCACGGTGACGAGCCGGGCGGTGTGCGCATCGCTCACCTCGCCGAACGCACCGGCCAGGACCGCGAGTTCGGCGTCGCGGCCGACGATCGGCGTGTCCTGGCGCCTCAGGTTGCCGTCGATGCCCTGCACCGAGACGAGCCGATACGCCGGCACGCGTTCGGCCTTGCCTTTGAGCTCGAGCGCATCGACGTGCTCTACCTCGACCGCGTCGCGCACCAGGCGGTAGGTGATGTCGCCGATGTAGATCTCGTTATCCGGCGCCGCCTGCTCGAGCCGTGCGGCCACGTTCACCGCGTCGCCCGTGGCCAGCTTCTGTGTCGCGCCGGGATCGATGTTGGCCACCACCTCGCCGGTGTTGACGCCGGTGCGGTTGCTCAGCGTCACGCCGTAGCGCCGCAGCAGCATCGCGTTGACGCCGGCCAGCGCCGCCTTCATGCCGGCCGCCGCGCGCACGGCGCGCAGCGCGTCGTCCTCGTGCGCGCGCGGCAGTCCGAAGACCGCCATGATCGCGTCGCCGATGTACTTCTCGACCTTGCCGCCGTGGCGATGGATCTGCGCCACCATCGCGTCGAAGTACTGTTCCTTGACTTCGTGCATCGCCTCGGCATCGAGGCGCTCGCCGAGGGCTGTGGAGCCCTTCAGGTCGCAGAAGATCAGCGTGACCGTCTTGCGGATCTCATGCGCCGCCTGCGGCGGCGCCAACGGCGTACCGCAATACCCGCAAAGGCGGAACTTCGGTGGGTTGTCTTCGCCGCAACCCGGGCACTTCACCATGACGACACGGGAGACGCTGGTTCGTCAGTTCGTGAAGCGGCCATTGTCGACGGCAAGGATCACGAACTCCCAATAGAGCAGTTTCTTCTTCTTGTCGTAGGGATCGCAGTCGGAGTCCCGATCCCTCGTGGTCCGCGGCGCATAGACGGCGGTGCGCGTCTGGATGCACGGGATGCCGATCTTCGGCAGCGCGCCGCCGTACGTGGACGTGTCGCTGCAGGAGGGGAGCTGGAAGGCGTAACCCTCGTAGTTGATGGGCGGCGAGGTGGACGGGATCCCCGGCTTGTCGTAATAGATGATCGCGCTGTTGATCTTCGAGTACGAATAGCGGTCGATCGTCGAGGCATCGCGGCGCAGCGTGATGACCAGGTTCGAGAAGATGCCCGGCACCGTCATCGTCGACGAACTGCAGTCCTTCAGGTTCGACGCGCGGGGGCACGCGGTGGTCGCGCCCATCGGATCCACGACATTCGAAATGCTGGTCGCCACCGAGTTGGCCGTCGGCGGCACGACGACCTTGGCGGCCCAGGTGCTGTCGGTCGACGGCGCCGGAATGCCAGCATTCGTTCCGGTGTACACCGTACCGCCGGCCGGCAGCACCAGCGTGCTCACGTTCAGCGGGTTGGGCGCGTCCAGCGGCAGCAAGGTGGTCGACGTCGGGCCGGTCTGGACCCGATAGCGGTTCTCGCACTCGGTCCAGGATGCCGTGGACGTGAGGATGACCTTGTAGCCGGCCACCGGCGTGCTGGGCGCGAGCGGCGCACTGACCGTCAGCGCGAACTCGATCTTGTCGGTCTTGTAGTACATCCCGTTCGGGAACGAGCACTTGACCTTCGTCGGCGCATCGCCGATCACGCAACCGGCCGGCAGCGCGCTGGCCAGGAAGGGCGCGCTCAGCGTCGCGGAGGCGGCATTGCCCGCATCGACAACCTTGGTGCTGGCCTCGAAGTAGACAGGCTTGATCAGTTCGTTCCGGCTCGCGTAATGCGCCAGCTTGACGCCGTAGGACGCGTAGGTCGGCAGCGCGGCGGTGCTGTAGGTGACGGAGTCCAGGTTGCGCGTCACCGTCTGGATCACGTCGATGTCCGAGCTTCCGGTGGCCCATGCGCCTCCGGAGAACGCCAGGGTCAAGGCCAACCAAGCGGACTGAAGACGAACGCGCTCGCTCATTTCACCTGCTCCTTGGCGCCGAAGCGCACTGACAAGTCACCGATGCTGGCCGACGGGCCGGGAAGAAGTGTCGAGCGGCGCGCGCCCGACCCGAAGTCGGGGCGCATTCCCTAGCAGAACCGGAACCGCCCTTCCGACACCTTCGTCGGCATGCTAACCCAGTTCGTGAAATGTCAACGAATGTGTCCCCATTCGAATGGGGGGTCACCAGAGGGGTCACTCCTCCTGGAAGGTCGCCTCGCGCTTCTTGCTGATCGACGGCAGCATCACGATCACGATCATCAGCGCGGCGGCGGCCAGCAGGCCGGCCGACAACGGGCGCGTCACGAACACGCTCCAGTCACCGCGCGCGATCAGCAGCGCGCGCCGCAGGTTCTCTTCCATCATCGGCCCGAGAATGAAACCGAGCAGCAGCGGCGCCGCCTCGCAGCTCAGCTTGTAGAACACGTAGCCGATCAGCGCGAACACGGCGGTCAGGTAGACGTCGAAGGTGTTGTTGTTCAGCGTGTAGACGCCGATGCAGCAGAACAGCGTGATCGCCGGGAACAGGAAGCGGTACGGCACCGTCAGCAGCTTGATCCAGATGCCGATCATCGGCAGGTTCAGGATCACGAGCATCGCGTTGCCGACCCACATCGACGCGATCAGGCCCCAGAACAGCTGCGGGTTGCTCGTCATCACCTGCGGGCCGGGCTGGATGCCCTTGATCGTCATCGCGCCGACCATCAGCGCCATCACCGCGTTCGGCGGGATGCCGAGCGTGAGCATCGGGATGAACGAGGTCTGCGCGCCGGCATTGTTGGCCGATTCGGGGCCCGCGACGCCGCGGATGTCGCCCTTGCCGAAGCGACCCGAGGGGCCGGCCATCTTCTTCTCGACCGTGTAGGCCGCGAACGACGCCAGCAGCGCACCGCCGCCGGGCAGCACGCCGAGCAGCGAACCGAGCGCGGTGCCGCGCAGCACCGCAGGCCAGGCCTGCTTGAAGTCCTCGCGCGTCGGCCACAGGCCCTTCACGTCCTTCGTGAAGACCTCGCGGTGCTCGGCCGGCTGGCCGAGGTTGGCGATGATCTCGCCGAAGCCGAACACGCCCATCGCGATCACGACGAAGCCGATGCCGTCGGTCAGCTCGGGAATGTCGAAGCTGTAGCGCGCGGTGCCCGAGATCACGTCGGTGTTGATCTGCGCCAGCAGCAGCCCGAGGATGATCATCGCGATCGCCTTGATCAGCGAGCCCGACGCGAGCACCACCGCGCCGATCAGGCCGAGCACCATCAGCGAGAAATACTCGGCCGGGCCGAACTTGAACGCGAGCTCGGTCAGCGGCGGCGCGAACGCCGCGATGATCACGGTACCGACGCAGCCGGCGAAGAACGACCCCAGCCCCGCGGCCGCCAGCGCCGCGCCGGCACGCCCCTGGCGCGCCATCTGGTAGCCGTCGATCGCGGTCACGACCGAGCTCGATTCGCCCGGGACGTTGATCAGGATCGCGGTCGTCGAGCCACCGTACTGTGCACCGTAGTAGATGCCCGCGAGCATGATCAGCGCCGGCGTCGCATCGAGCGCGTAGATCGACGGCAGCAGCATCGCGATCGTCGCGACCGGGCCGAGCCCCGGCAGCACGCCGATCAACGTGCCGAGAATCGCACCGAAGAACGCGTACAGCAGGTTCTGCGCGGTGAACGCGACACCGAAACCGAGTGCGAGGTTCTGCAGCAGGTCCATGTCGATGCCCTCCTGCTCAAGCGGCCATGAACGACGGCCACAACGGGATCGTCAGTTTCAGCCCGACGATGAAGATGAGCCACGACGCCACGGTCAGCACAATCGCCGTGATGATCACGCCGGGCCAGCTGAACTCGTCGCCCGCCAGGCTCGTGATCACGATCAGGATCGGGATCGACGCGATCATGCCGAGCCGCGTGATCGTCAGGCCGAACACCGCGATCGCCACGACGATCACGACCAACGGCCGCCAAGCGATCTGGCCGACCGGATCGCCGCCTTCGGTCTCGATCGTCAGCGACTTGAACAGCACGATCGCGCCGAGGATCGCCATGATCACGCTGAGCATCAGCGGGAAGTACCCTGCCCCCGGCTTGGCCGACGAGCCCATCGAATAGTTCGTCGCGCCGACCGCGAACACGACACCGACGACGATGAACATCAACCCCGAAAAGAAGTCTCGCTGGCTCTTGATCTTCACGCAGCTCTCCCGGAATGCACTGCGCGCGATTCTAGGCAGACCCCCTCGGCGGCCTGCGTGTGGTTTACGCCTACTGACTGCGTCAGGTCAGTCAGTCAGGCTTGACCTTGGCCCGCGCCACGACGAGCTTCCAGCGCGCCTGTTCGAGCGCGATGAAGCTGGCGAACTCGGCCGGCGTGCTGCCGACGGCGATTGCCGCATCGCCCTGCAGGCGTTCGAGCGCCGCCGGTTCCTTGACGGCCTTGGCCGCGGCGGCCGCGAGCTTGGCCGACTCCGCCGCACCCAGATTGGCCGGTGCCAGCAGGCCGTACCACTGCGTCATCTCGAAACCCGGGTAGCCCTGCTCGGCCACCGTCGGCACGTCGGGCAACTGCGCGATCCGCTGCGGCGTGCCGGTGGCGATGCAGCGCAGCTTGCCGGTCTTGATGAACTGCAGGATCGCCGGCGCGCCGACCGACGCGGCCTGCAACCGCCCCGCCAGCAAGTCGGTGAGCTGCGGGCCGGTGCCGCGGTATGGCACGTGCACGATGAAGATGCCGGTGGCCATCTTCAGGTATTCGAACGCGAGATGCCCGGCGCTGCCGTTGCCGGCCGATCCGTAGTTCATCTGACCGGGCTTGGCCTTCGCGAGCGCGATGAACTCCTTCAGGTTCTTCGCCGGGACGTCCGGGTGCACCACGTACAGACTGGGCACCTTGGCCAGCAGCGAGATCGGCTTGAAGTCCTTGACCGGGTCGTACGGCAGCTTGTCGAAGATGTACGGATTGACCGCCAGCGTGCCGATGTGGCCGAGGATCAGCGTGTGCTGGTCCTCGGCGCGCGCGACCTCGCTCATCGCCACGTTGCCGGCGCCGCCCGGCTTGTTGTCGACGTAGACGCTCTGGCCGAGCAGCTTGCCAAGCTCGTTCGCGGTCGAGCGCGCGACGATCTCCGAGCTGCCGCCCGGGGCGAAGGGCACGACGAAGCGGATCGGCTTGCTCGGCCAGTTCGCCTGTGCGCGACCCGTCGACGGCACCACCACGCCGGCGCCGAATGCGCCGAGGGCGCCGAGCGAGGTCAGCACACGGCGGCGAGCCGCAAAGGCATCATTCATCGGTCAGGTCTCCCAGGCGGGCGTGCAGCGCAGCACTTCGTCGAGTGTGGTGAGCCCTTCGGCCACTTTCATCGCGCCGGCCAGGCGCAGCGGCCGCATGCCGTCGGCCAGCGCATGCTTGCGCAGCTTGGTCGTGTCGGTGACGGGGTGGATCGCCTCGCGCACCGCGTCGGTGACAGTCAGCAGTTCGTACAACCCGGCGCGGCCGCGGTAGCCGGTCATGCGGCATTCGAGACAACCGACCGGCTTGTACGGCCGGATCGCACCGTTCAGGCGCCACGGCTTGACGACCTCGTCGAGCCGGTCGCGCGTCATGTCCTCGTCGGGCTGCTTGCAACTGCTGCACAGCGTGCGCACGAGGCGTTGCGCGAGCACGCCGATGACGGTCGAGCCGATCAGGTAGGGCGCGACGCCGAGGTCTTCGAGCCGCGTCACGGCCGACGGCGCGTCGTTGGTGTGCAGCGTGCTGAACACCAGGTGACCAGTGAGCGCGGCCTGGATCGCCATCTCGGCGGTCTCGAGATCGCGGATCTCGCCGACCATGATCACGTCCGGATCCTGGCGCATCAGCGCGCGCAGGCCTTCGGCGAAGTTCAGGTCGATCTGCGCTTGCACCTGCGTCTGGTTCAGCGCCGGCTGGATCATCTCGATCGGGTCCTCGATCGTGCAAACGTTGACCTCGTCGGTCGCCAGGCGGCGCAGCGTCGAATACAGCGTCGTCGTCTTGCCCGAGCCGGTCGGCCCGGTCAGCAGGATGATGCCGTGCGGCTTGGACACGAGCGACTCCCAGCGCTTGCCGTCGTGCGCGCCGAAGCCGAGCGCATCGAGCGTCTTGACGGTCGTGTCAGGGTCGAAGATGCGCATCACCATCTTCTCGCCGAACGCGGTCGGGATCGTCGACAGCCGCATCTCGACCTCGTCGCCCTGCGGATTGCGGGTCTTGATGCGGCCGTCCAGCGGGCGGCGCTTCTCGACCACGTCCATGCGCCCGAGCAGCTTGACGCGCGCGACCATCGCGTTCATCACGCCGGGCGGCAGCTGATACACGGTGTGCATCACGCCGTCGATGCGAAAGCGGATCACGCTGCGCTCGCGCCGCGGCTCGAGGTGGATGTCGGAGGCGCGCTGGTCGAACGCGTACTGCCACAACCAGTCGACGACCTGCACCACGCCCTGGTCGTTGGCGTCGAGCTGCTTGTTCGACTTGCCGAGCTCGACGAGCTGCTCGAAGCTCGCCAGCGCCGAGGTCTCGCCGTTCTTGATCGCGTTTCGCACCGAGCGCGACAGCGTGTAGAACTCGGTCGTGTAGCGCGTGAGGTCGGGCGGGCTCACGACCACCAGCTTGACCGTCTTGCGCACGTGGGCCTCGATCTCGGGCACCCAGGTGATGTCCAGCGGCTCGCAGGTCGCGATCGTGACGTCGTTCAGGCCGACCGACAACGGCAGCGCGCGGCGCCGCTCGGCATAGGTGATCGACATGATCTCGCTGACGCGGCCGACATCCGCGCGCAGCGGATCGATGCGCAGATAGGGAAGGCCGCAGCGGCCGGCGAGCCATTCGGTCAGCGTCTCGACATCCAGGAGCTGTTCGGTGCCGGCACGCTTGAGTTCGACGGCCGCGAGGCGCACCAGCGGATGCTGCTTGCTGTGGCCCCCGCCGAAGCGCTTGCCGGTGCCTTCTGCATCGGCCGCGCTGATCACACCGTCTTCGAGCAGCGCGTCGAGCAACGTGCGCCACTCCAGGCGACCGGCGCGCAGGGCCTTCGCCGGCGACGCGGCCGCACGCGGGGGCAACGCGGCTTTCACGGCGGCGGGAGCTCGGTGAGCGGTCGTATCATGCGTAGCCATTTTTTCGCCGGCAACTGGAACCGGTGCTCGATGTTATCCGCGCGCGCCGCCAGCGTGTCGCGTTCCGGCACAGCCGCATTCTTCAAGGCCACGACGATCGTGTTGCCTTCACGCGTGGGGCGCAGCGTGCGCACGCGGTCCGCACCGAACGCGGCGGCGATGCGGCGCGCACTGCGCTCGAAACTCGCGTCGCGGCCGAACAGGTTGACCGTCATCACGCCGTTGTCGGCCAGCACGCGGTGGCAGTCGCGGTAGAACTCGGCGCTGTCGAGCACGGGCGAGGCGGCGTCGTGGTCGTAGAGGTCGACGCAGAGCACGTCCGCGCTGTCGACACGCCCGGGGTCGGCAACGAAGCGCGCGGCGTCCATCTCCAGCATCGCGAAGCGCGACGACTCCGTCGGCAGGTGAAACCACGCACGGCAGGCATCGATCACGCTCGGGTTCAGTTCGACCGCGGTGCAGCGCATGCGCAGCGTGCTGTGGCAGCAACGCGTGATCGCCGCAGCGCCGAGGCCGAGCTGCACGGCGTGGCCGCGCGTCACGTCCGCGCTCGGGCGCATCAGCATCCACACCATCATGCGCTGGATGTATTCGAGTTCGAGCGCGAGCGACTTGCGGATCCGCATCGCGCCCTGCACCCACGGCGTGCCCAGGTGCAGGTAGCGCACGCCATCGGCCTCGGAGATCGTGGCCGGTGCGAGATCGGGCGTCGGCGATCGGCTCATGCTCAGCTCATCCCCTTCAGCTCACGCCATGCGCGGCCAACGCCTCGCGCCATGCTTGCAGCTTGCGCTCGAAGCTCCAGCTCGCGTTCGCCGGGCTGGTCGAGGGCAGCTTCAGCACCGGCACGCCGAGCGCGCGGGTCACGCGCATCGAACGTGCCGATTCGCCCCCGTTGTGCACGATCGCGCGCAAGTTCGGCGCGAGGCGCGTCATCAGCGTCAGGTCGTTCGGTTGCGCGGCTTCGATCGCGCTGTCGAGACTGCCCTCGCGCAGGCAGCTCGCGTAGACGTCCCACAGCCCGAGGCCGTGATCGCGCGCGGCGGCGAGGCGCTCGTCGTAGTGCGCGCCGAGCAGGTCCCGATGCCACAAGGCGCCGAGGATGCGCCAGAAGTGATTGCGGGGATGGCCGTAGTACTGCTGCGCCCGCAGCGACGCAGCGCCGGGAAAGCTGCCGAGCACGACCAGCCGCGTGCCGCGGTCGATGACCGGCGCCAGGCCGAGCAGGCGCGGCGGCGTCAACGCGCCGGCCCCTGGGTCGGCGGGTCGTCGGTGCCGAGCGCGAGCGCAGCGGACTCACTTCGCCATCGGGTCATCGTCGTCACGGCAGGTTCTTCAGTCGGGGCAGCACGGCGTGCGCATTGTCGGTGGTCGCGCGTGCCAGCGCCTGCGGCGCGAGGCCGCGCAGTTGCGCGAGCACCGCGCCGATGCGCGGCAGTTCGGCCGGCTCGTTGCGCATCGTCAGCCCGGCCTCGCGCTCGGCCTTGGTGCGGTAGAGCCAGCTGGGCGCGATGTCGGGTGCGTCGGTCTCGGTCACGATCGCCTCCAGCGGCAGCGACGCGGCGAGCCGGCGGATCTGCAGCGCGCGCTCGAAGGTCAGCGTGCCGCCGAAGCCGAGCTTGAAGCCGAGCGCGACAAATGCAAGCGCCTGCTGGTCGCTGCCGTTGAACGCATGCGCGATGCCGCGCACGCCGTCGAGCCGGCGCAGATGCTTGAGCAGCGTGTCGGCCGATCGGCGCACATGCAGCAGCACCGGCAGCTGGTGGCGCCGGGCGAGCTGGAGCTGCGCGGCGTAGTAGCGCTCCTGACGCGCCGGGTCGGCGGCAGGAACGAAGTGATCGAGCCCGATCTCGCCGACCGCCACCAGCCGCGGGTCGTCGCGATGCTCGGCGAGCATGTCGGCGAGGTGGCGCAAATCGTCGTCGTCGGCACGGTCGACGCACAGCGGGTGGATGCCCAGCGCATAGGCATGGCCGTGCGCGTGCGCGAGTTGCCGCACCGTCTCGAAATTCTCGCGTGCCACCGCCGGCAATACCAGGCGCGACACGCCGGCCGCCCGCGCCCGGGCGACGATCGCGTCGCGGTCGAGGTCGAACTCCGGGGCGTCGAGGTGGCAATGGGTGTCGATCCACATGGCGCAATGATGCATGCTGTGACAGGACACGCGCTGCGTGCTACCGTAGCAGCGCGATGAAGAAGGCCCCGCTTTACAGCCGCTCCCGCGCTCCCAGCCGTGCGACGCCCGTCCCGGAGGTCGCCGCGCCCGCCGTCGACGCGCCCGCGACGACTTCCCGCGGATCGCGCTGGAGGGATCGGTTAGCGCGCCACGAACGACGCCTGTGGGCCGCCACCGTGCTGCTGCTGGTCGCCGGAGGCTTCCTCTGGCAGACCACACGCGCGCCGCGCGCGACGCCGATGACGATCGAGCAGATCGACGCCGCGATCCGCCAGTCGATCGAAGACAAGCCGCTCACTTCGGCCTATGCGCGCGCCTACGAGACGGTGCTGCCGTCGGTCGTGCGCGTCGTCGGCCTGATGACCGAGGGCGACGACGGCAGCGACGACGAAGACACCCGCAAGGAAGAGTCCAAGAAGGACCCGGCCGCCGCCAAGAAGCCGCTGCACGGCCCGGTCGAGCGCGGCGTCGGCACCGGCGTCGTGATCATCGACAACGGCACGATCCTCACCAATCTGCACGTGATCAACGGCGCCAAGCGCATCAAGGTCACGTTCATGGACGGCACCGAGTCGGACGCGGTGGTGCTGAACACGCAGCCCGAGAACGACCTCGCGGTGCTGCGCGCCAAGACCATTCCCGACGACCTCGAAGCCGCGACGATGCGCTCCACCGCCGACCTCGCGCCCGGCGACCAGGTGCTCGCGGTGGGTTTCCCGTTCGGCATCGGTCCGTCGGCCTCGGGCGGGATCGTCTCCGGGCTCAAGCGCGAGTTTCGCTCGCCCGAGGGGCAGCAGACGCTCACCAACCTGATCCAGTTCGATGCGGCGGCCAACCCCGGCAACTCCGGCGGGCCGCTGGTGACGATGGACGGCGAAGTCGTCGGCATCGTCACCGCGATCCTGAATCCGAGCCGGCAGCGCACCTTCATCGGCATCGGATTCGCGGTGCCGATCGAGAACGCGGCGTCGGCCGTCGGCATGCCGCCGTTCTGAACCCCGAGCCCGCACACACGCATGAACAACGGCATGGACAACGTCAACACCACCAGCGCCCACGCCTCCACGCTGATGGAGGAGATCCTTTACGAGGTCAAGCGCATCGTCGTCGGGCAGGACCAGTTCCTCGAGCGCGTGATGGTCGCCATCCTCGCGCAGGGCCATCTGCTGGTCGAAGGCGTGCCGGGCCTGGCGAAGACGCTGACGGTGAAGACGCTGGCGCAGACCCTGCGCGGCACCTTCAAGCGCATCCAGTTCACGCCCGACCTGGTGCCGGCGGACCTGGTCGGCACGCGCATCTTCAACCCGCGCACCGGCGAGTTCTCGACCTCGCTGGGCCCGGTGTTCGCACACCTGCTGCTCGCCGACGAGATCAACCGCGCCCCGGCCAAGGTGCAGAGCGCGCTGCTCGAGGTGATGCAGGAGCGCCAGGTCACGATCGCGGGCGAGACGCATAAGGTGCCCGAGCCCTTCCTCGTGATGGCCACGCAGAACCCGATCGAGACCGAAGGCACCTATCCGCTGCCTGAGGCGCAGGTCGACCGCTTCATGATGAAGGTGCTGGTCGACTACCCGAGCGAGGAGGAGGAGTTCGTGATCGCGCAGCGCGTCACCGGGCCGATCACGGCGGTCTCCGCGGTCGCGACGATGACACAGCTCGCCGAGTTGCAGCAGGAATGCCGCAAGGTCTACGTCGATCCTTCGCTGATCCAGTACGCCGTCAAGCTCGTCAGCGCGACGCGCCGTCCCGATCGCTACGGCCTGGCCGACCAGGCCAAGTACTTCACCTACGGCGCGAGCCCCCGCGCGACGATCGGCCTGATCGAAGGCGCGCGCGCGCTGGCCTTCATGCGCGGGCGCGGCTATGCGCTGCCCGAGGACATGACGGTGCTGGTCGGCGACGTGCTGCGCCATCGCCTCGTGCTGAGCTACGAGGCGCTCGCCGAGGGTTTGAGCGCGGATCAGATGATCCAGCGTGTGATGAAGAAGGTCCCGGTGCCGGACAAGCCTCTCGCGACGAGTGCGAGCTGAGGTCGTCATGCAAGCCTCGCCCCGGACGGAAGCGCTGCTGAAGCGCGTCGAGTGGACGGTGATCCGTCGGCTCGACGGCCTGCTGCAGGGCGACTACCGCACGCTGTGGCGCGGCGCTGGGCTCGACCTCGCCGACCTGCGCGAGTACCAGCACCACGACGACGTGCGCCACATCGACTGGAACGTCACCGCGCGGCTGCAGCAGCCCTACGTGCGCCAGTTCACCGAAGACCGCGAGCTCGCCGGCTGGTTCCTCGTCGACCTGAGCGCGAGCGTGGACTTCGGCTCCGACGTCGTCAACAAGCGCAGCGTCGCGGCCGAGTTCGTCGCGGTGCTGGCGCGGCTGCTGACGCGCCACGGCAACCGCGTCGGTGCGTTGCTGTACGGCAGCGAGATCGACACCGTGATTCCGGCCCGCAGCGGTCGGCTGCACGTGCTCGAGCTGCTGCAGCGCATCGTCACGCGGCCGGCCGAGGCGGCGCCGGGCGCGACCGACCTGCGTGACCTGTTGATCGGCGCCGAGCGCATCATCAAGCGGCGCAGTTCGGTGTTCGTGGTGTCGGACTTCATCAGCGCACCGGGCTGGGAGGCCGCCCTTTCGCAACTCGCGCGGCGCCACGAGGTGACCGCGGTGCGCCTGTTCGACCCGCTCGAGATGGACCTGCCCGACATCGGCCTGCTGACGCTGCGCGATGCCGAAACCGGCGAGCAGTTGCGCGTCGACACGCACGACCGGGGCTTTCGCGAACGCTTCAAGGCCGCGGCCGAGCGGCGTGAAACGGCCTTG
>Ga0209023_10005224_pt1 | contig 14293 bp, 13 predicted proteins | sample LakOneMetagenome_FD_187468 | JGI IMG/M metagenome (GOLD analysis project Ga0209023, IMG submission 187468) | Freshwater and sediment microbial communities from Lake Erie, Canada (SPAdes) (version 2) | ecosystem: Environmental > Aquatic > Freshwater > Lentic | place: Lake Erie, Canada...
GGCTCGATCCGCACACCTAAACGCCCGTGCACCGCATCGGCGATGCGGTGGGCAAGATTCAGCAGCGCGGCCCCGCTGCCGCCGCCACGGTGCACCAGCACCAGCGCCTGCTTGTCATAGACGCCCACCGGACCGTCGTCGAATCCCTTGAATCCGCACTGGTCGATCAGCCAGCCCGCCGCGAGCTTGTAACTGCCGTCGGGCTGCGCATAGCTCACCAGCGCCGGATACTCGTCGAGCAAGGCGTTGCGCTTGACCGCATCGACGACCGGATTCTTGAAGAACGATCCGGCGTTGCCGATCTGGCTGGGATCGGGCAGTTTGCGCGAGCGGATGGCGATCACGGCATCCCGTACCTGCGCGGCGCTAGGCGATCCATGGGCCGCGAGTTCGCGCGCCAGTTCACCGTAGTTGAGCACCGGGCGCCACGCCTTGGGCAGACGCAGCGTCACCGCGGTAATGATGTAGCGGTCCTTGCCTTCGTGCTTGAACAGGCTGTCCCGATATCCAAAAGCGCACGCGTCCAGATCGAGTGTGACAAACTCGCCCGACTGACGATCGAACGCGCGCAGGCGCTCAAAGCGCTCGCGCAGTTCCACGCCATAGGCGCCGATGTTCTGAATCGGGGCCGCGCCGGCCGTGCCTGGGATCAGCGCCAGGTTTTCCAGCCCCGGCATGCCATCGGCAACGGTGCGGCCGACCAGCGCGTGCCAGTTTTCGCCCGCGCCGGCCGTGACGAGCCACGCTTCGTCGCCCTGCGTGACGTCATAGCCGGGGATTTCCATCAGCAACACGCAGGCATCGAGGTCGCCGGTCAATACCACGTTGCTGCCGCCGCCCAGCACCACCACGGGCATGCCGGCGATGCGAGCGTCGCGCAGGGCGTCCACCAGATCTGATTCACTGCAGATGTGGGCTGCCAGACGCGCGTGGGCATCGAACCCGAATGTATTGTGGGTGCGCAGGGGATAAAATTCGTGGAAATCTGCCATGCAAGGACGGGGAGGAGAACCCCGGACCGGGGCAGCCCCCGATTATACGTAACCGATCCGGATCGCCGCCGCTTGCCGGCTGCGCCATCGCAACACCAGGAGAATCGATATGCCGTCGTTTGACGTAGTTTGCGAAGCCAACATGGTCGAAGTGAAGAACGCCGTGGAACAGGCCAACAAGGAAATTTCCACGCGGTTCGACTTCAAGGGTTCCGACGCCCGTGTCGAGCAAAAGGAAGGCGAACTGACCGCGTTCGCCGATGACGACTTCAAACTCGGCCAGGTCAAGGATGTCATGATCAACAAGATGGCCAAGCGCAATGTCGATGTGCGCTTCCTGGACTACGGCAAGGTCGAGAAGATCAGCGGCGACAAGGTCAAGCAGGTCATCACGATCAAGAAGGGCGTGACCGGAGATTTGTCCAAGAAGATCGTACGCATGATCAAGGACAGCAAAATCAAGGTTCAGGCCAGCATCCAGGGCGATGCGGTGCGCGTGACGGGCACCAAGCGCGACGATCTGCAGTCGGTGATTGCGTTGCTGCGCAAGGACGTTGCCGAAGCGCCGCTCGATTTCAACAACTTCCGCGATTGATCGCGCGGCGCGCTGCGCCGCCGCGTCTCACTGCGCCTGTCGCGGCTGCGGCAGGCCGCCGATCTTTGCGCCGGGCTTGATGCCCTTCTGCGCGAACCATCCCTTGTTCATCTCCAGCGCATAACGGACCGCTGCGCGCGGGCAGTGGTTGTCCTCCGTTTGCGGCGCCATGTCCTCGATATTGACGATGCTGCCGTCGTCGGCCAGGAAGGCGATCGACAGCGGAAGGTTCGTGTTCTTCATCCAGAAGCAGTGGCCGGCCTTTTCGTCGAACAGGAACAGCATGCCGGCGTTGGCGGGCATGCTCTTGCGGTACATCAGCCCGCGTTCACGCTGTTCCGGGGTCGCCGCCACTTCGGCCTGGATCGCGTACATTCCGGCAGTCAAGGGAATCACGGGCATTGCCGCCTGCGCGTGGGCCAGGCCGGTGAGCGCCGTGGCGCCGATGGCAAGCAGAGACTTGAGCACGATGTGCATGGGTTGATTCTGGTCGTTGAGAGTCCGCAGCAGGCCAAAGCATAGCGCAGCCGATCAGGTGTGTGTCGGCGGCAGCGGGTGCGCGGACATGAAAAAAGGCAGGACGTGTCGAACGTGCCTGCCTTTCACATCCACGCGGGTCGCGGCTTGCGCCGCCGCCCGCGCGCGTGCCGCCTTTACTGAGCGGCCGGTGCCGAAGCTTCCGCCTTCTTGGCGTGCTTCTTCTTGGTGGTCTTCTTCTTGGTGGTCTTCGCCGGCTTCGCGGCTTCCTTGGCGGCCGGCGCTGCAGTGTCAGCAGCGGGTGCCGAAGCTTGGGCGAAGGCGCCAGTAGCGAACAGGCCAACAACCAGGGCAGCGATCAGTTTTTTCATTGCGAGTACCTCGAAGAATTTGTATCCAGTATTTGGAAGGTTTGACGCGCAGTAGACGTGTCACTCGCAAAAACGACGCGCTTGCGTTGTGCGTTGACGTCATGTCGGCCGGGATTTGTAACCATGTTTTACCTGCATCACCCGCGCCGTCTGTGCAGGTTTTGTCTTGCGCACAGGCGAAACGTTGTGTGTAAGTCCTAATGTGCGCACATCCAGTTCGCACCATTGGCCGGGCGTCAGATGCAATGCGGGCAGCGACACATCGCCGATCGATGCGCGGATCAGTCGCAGCGTCGGATAACCCGCGGCCGCGGTCATGCGACGCACCTGACGATTCTTGCCTTCGCGAATCGCGAGTTGAATCCAGGCGGTAGGAATGGCGGCGCGAAACCGGATTGGCGGATCCCGATCCCACAACCATGCAGGCGCGTCAACGATCGACACTTTCGCGGGCAGCGTCTTGAAATCGCCAAGATCCACCCCGCTGCGTAACAGCCGCAGCGCCGCCTCGTCCGGCACGCCTTCCACCTGCGCGAAATAGGTCTTGGTGAGTTTGTGTTGGGGATCGGCAATGCGCGCCTGCAACGCGCCGTCATCGGTCAGCAGCAGCAAGCCTTCGCTGTCCGCATCGAGCCGGCCCGCCGGGTACACGCCGGGCACATCGACGCAATCGGCCAGCGTCGCGCGCGTGGGGTGCGCCGAAAACTGGCTCATCATCTGGAAGGGCTTGTTGAGGGCGATCAGGGTCATGGGCGCGCATTATCTCCCAAGGCCGCGCGCGCCAGTATTCCGCGTCCGCAAGTTGGCGCGCGCCATCGCTTTATGCATAATATTGAGAATAGTCTTATGTCTTATATAAGACATGTGCGAGATACTTGGCGGTGCACGGCCTGCGGGTCCGCCGCCATGTGACGAGGCTGAAACGCCCGCTACAATGCCTCGCACAACACAATCGCGTGGCCCGGCGGCAAGCCCGGGCAGTCATCACCCCATCCGCAGTTGGAGACGATTATGTATCAGCACATCAAGGTGCCGGCAGGCGAAAAAATCACGGTCAACGCCGATTTCTCGCTGAACGTGCCCGACAACCCGATCATCCCGTACATCGAAGGCGACGGAACGGGCGTGGATATCACGCCGGTGATGCTGAAGGTGGTGGATGCAGCGGTCGCCAAGGCCTACGGCGGCAAGCGCAAGATCGCCTGGATGGAAGTCTACGCCGGGGAGAAGTCGACCCGCATCTACGGCCCGGACGTTTGGCTGCCGGACGAAACGCTCGACGTCGTCAAGGAATATGTGGTGTCGATCAAGGGTCCGCTCACCACGCCCGTCGGCGGCGGCATCCGATCGCTGAACGTGGCGCTGCGCCAGCAGCTTGACCTTTACGTCTGCCTGCGCCCGGTTCGCTATTTCAAGGGCGTGCCTTCGCCCGTGCGCGAGCCCGAAAAGACCGACATGGTGATTTTCCGCGAGAACTCCGAAGACATCTACGCGGGTATCGAATGGGAGGCCGGCAGCGAGGGCGCGCAAAAGCTGATCGCCTTCCTGCGCAACGAAATGGGTGTGACGAAGATCCGTTTCCCGGACACGTCCGGCATCGGCGTCAAGCCCGTGTCGAAGCAGGGCACGCAGCGCCTGGTGCGAAAGGCCATCCAGTACGCCATCGACAACGACAAGCCGTCCGTGACGCTGGTGCACAAGGGCAACATCATGAAATTCACGGAAGGCGGCTTCCGCGATTGGGGCTATGAACTCGCGCAGCAGGAATTCGGCGCCCAGCTGGTGGATGGCGGCCCGTGGTGCAAGTTCAAGAATCCCAAGACCGGACGCGACATCGTCGTCAAGGACGCCATCGCCGACGCTTTCCTGCAGCAGATCCTGCTGCGGCCGGCCGAATATTCGGTGATCGCCACCCTGAACCTGAACGGCGACTACATTTCGGACGCGCTTGCGGCGCAGGTCGGCGGGATCGGGATTGCGCCCGGCGCGAACATGTCGGATTCCGTGGCGATGTTCGAAGCCACCCACGGCACCGCGCCGAAGTACGCGGGCAAGGACTATGTGAATCCGGGCTCTGAAATCCTGTCCGCGGAAATGATGCTGCGTCACATGGGATGGACGGAGGCTGCGGACCTGATCATCGACGCGATGGAGAAGTCGATCCAGTCGAAGAAGGTCACGTACGATTTTGCGCGACTTCTGGAAGGTGCCACGCAGGTATCGTGCTCCGGGTTCGGGCAGGTAATGATCGACAATATGTGACGCGCCGGCAGGCCCGGTCCGGATGGCGCGCGAACATCGCGGCCCGGCCGGGTGTGGCATCGAAGGGCGGCCCAAGCGGCCGCTTTTCCATCCTTCCGCCAATGCGGAAACAAAAGCAGAAACGCCCGGCGCATGGATGACATGCGCCGGGCGTCTTGTCGGATGCTGGCGTACCGCTATTGCAGCGTGCTGCGGCAGGACGTGGTCCACCGTCGCACAGGATCCCGTTCCGAAGGGAAGAACATTCCCTTCACATCCGCATGGACCGACACCGCTCTATGGCGCGTTCGGTCGCGGCGCACTTTACTGGTTGGCGTCCTGGATGTTCGTCGCTTGCTTGCCCTTCGGGCCTTGCACGACTTCGAACACAACGCGCTGGCCTTCCTTCAGCGTCTTGAAACCCGCCATCTGAATGGCCGAAAAGTGCGCAAACAGTTCTTCCTCGCCGTCGTCCGGCTTGATAAAGCCAAAACCCTTGGCGTCATTGAACCATTTGACGATACCGCTTGCCATAAACTCCCCCAACGAAAAAGCTGATTTCAAGCGGGGAAACCAATGGCCAGCCGAACACCACCTCGACGGGCTTGTGCATGCAATCCCCGGAGGGGCTGCAACAACAGCGCCGCGCAAATGAAATTCGCGTGGTCAGTCGCTCGGCGCCCGCCTGGATGCGGGCCGGTAACAACTGGCCAACGCCGGTCGTGGGCCTCCCTGCTCACGGAAACATCCGATCCGGCCTGTATGCTTGGCTCGCTGGCCGGGAGCAGATGTGCGATCGATTTTTCTGGCAAACCTACACACTGTCAAGTTGGCAGATTCCCCACTCGGCGTGGGGTGTGGCGGGATTGAAACGGCCGCAGATGGTACCTTAGCTGCCGTGGTGCGCGGATTCGTCCGTCCCGTTGCGGCGCAGGCATTTCCGGTCCGGTACGGTGCGCGGCGGCAACCGGATGCACCGCAAACGTGCGCTGGGCGGCTTCTGTACGGTGGCCCACCTCCGGAATTTTCCAATGAGCGGGACTTGAATACGGGTCCAGTTCCCCAAATTGCAGACTTGTGAGTAAGGGTTAGAATAAAAGCCATGGCGACACGGCTGGCGAACACCCCCCAACGCGATGCAGGCACGGTAATCGAGCGGAAAGAGCAGCAGCTCAAGCCGCCGGCGATGTACAAGGTGCTCCTGCTCAACGACGACTACACTCCCATGGAGTTTGTCGTGATGATCCTGCAGCAGTATTTCAGCAGGGACCGGGAAACGGCGACGCAGATCATGCTGACCGTTCACCGGGAAGGCAAGGGCGTTTGCGGTATCTACACGCGGGATATCGCGGCGACCAAGGTCGAGCTTGTATCAACCCATGCGCGGCAGGCGGGCCACCCGCTGCAGTGCGTGATGGAGGAAGCATGATTGCGCAAGAATTGGAAGTAAGCCTGCACATGGCCTTTGTCGAGGCACGCCAGGCTCGCCACGAGTTCATTACCGTGGAACACCTTCTGCTGGCGTTGCTCGACAACCCGACGGCGGCCGAAGTGCTGCGCGCGTGCGCGGCAAATATCGAGGACTTGCGCACCAGTCTGAAGAACTTCATTGCCGATAACACGCCCGTCGTGCCCGGCACGGACGAGGTGGACACGCAGCCCACGCTGGGATTCCAGCGTGTGATCCAGCGCGCCATCATGCACGTGCAATCGACGTCGAACGGCAAGAAGGAAGTCACCGGCGCGAACGTGCTGGTGGCGATCTTCGGCGAGAAGGACTCCCACGCGGTGTACTACCTGCAGCAGCAGGGCGTGACGCGCCTGGACGTGGTCAACTTCATCAGCCACGGTATCCGCAAGGATCAGGCGGAGCCCGCCAAGCACGGCGAAGGCAATGCCGAGGGCGAGGGCGGCGACGGCAAGGAAAGCCCGCTCGAGCAATACACGCAGAACCTGAACGCGCTGGCCAAGGCCGGCAAGATCGACCCGTTGATCGGCCGGGACAGCGAGGTCGAGCGCGTGGTGCAGGTGCTGTGCCGCCGGCGCAAGAACAATCCGCTGCTGGTGGGCGAGGCCGGCGTAGGCAAGACCGCGATCGCGGAAGGCCTTGCTTGGCGCATCACCAAGAACGAAGTGCCCGATATCCTTGAAAAGGCCACGGTGTACTCGCTCGACATGGGCGCGTTGCTGGCCGGCACGAAGTATCGCGGCGATTTCGAGCAGCGCCTGAAGGGTGTGCTGAAGTCGCTCAAGGACAATCCGAACGCGATCCTGTTTATCGACGAGATCCACACGCTGATCGGCGCGGGCGCCGCGTCGGGCGGCACGCTGGACGCCAGCAACCTGCTCAAGCCGGCGCTGTCGTCGGGGCAGCTCAAGTGCGTCGGCGCGACCACGTTCACCGAATATCGCGGCATTTTCGAAAAAGACGCCGCACTGTCGCGCCGTTTCCAGAAAATCGACGTGGTCGAACCGTCGGTCGACCAGACCGTGCAGATCCTGCGCGGCCTGAAATCGCGCTTCGAGGAACACCATGGCGTGAAGTACGCGGCGTCGGCGCTGACTGCCGCCGCCGAACTGTCAGCGCGCTTCATTACCGACCGCCATCTGCCGGACAAGGCTATCGATGTGATCGATGAGGCGGGCGCCGCGCAGCGGATCCTGCCGAAGTCGAAGCAGAAGAAGACGATCGGCAAGGGCGAGATCGAGGACATCGTGTCGCGCATCGCGCGCATTCCGCCGCAGAGCGTCAACCAGGACGATCGCAGCAAGCTGCAGACGCTGGAACGCGACCTGAAATCGGTGGTGTTCGGTCAGGATCCCGCGATCGAGGCGCTGTCCGCAGCGATCAAGATGTCGCGTGCGGGGCTGGGCAAGACCGACAAGCCTATCGGCTCGTTCCTGTTCTCCGGCCCGACCGGCGTGGGCAAGACCGAAGTGGCCAAGCAACTGGCGTTCATCATGGGCATCGAGTTGCTGCGCTTCGACATGTCCGAATACATGGAGCGCCATGCGGTCAGCCGGTTGATCGGCGCGCCGCCGGGCTATGTCGGATTCGACCAGGGCGGCTTGCTGACCGAGGCCGTCACCAAGAAGCCGCATTGCGTGCTGCTGCTCGACGAGATAGAGAAGGCGCATCCGGATATTTTCAATATCCTGCTGCAGGTGATGGACCATGGCTCGCTGACCGATAACAACGGCCGTCGCGCCGACTTCCGCAACGTGATCATCATCATGACCACCAATGCGGGAGCCGAAACGATGAACCGGGCGACGATCGGTTTCACCACGGCGCGCGAGCAGGGCGACGAGATGGCCGACATCAAGCGGATGTTCACGCCCGAGTTCCGCAACCGGCTCGATGCCACCATCAGCTTCCGTGCGCTCGATGAGGAGATCATCCTGCGTGTGGTGGACAAGTTCCTGATGCAGCTGGAAGAGCAGCTGCACGAGAAGAAGGTGGAAGCCAGTTTCTCGGAAAAGCTGCGCAAGTATTTGGCCAAGAAGGGTTTCGACCCGCTGATGGGTGCACGGCCAATGCAGCGCCTGATCCAGGACATGATCCGCAAGGCGCTCGCCGACGAACTGCTGTTTGGCAGGCTGCTGACCGGAGGCAAGGTGGCGGTCGATCTGGACGACAACGACCAGATCCTGCTGAGCTTTTCGGAAGCCGATCCGGAGCCCCCCGAGGCGCCGGAGAGCGAACAGCGCGCAGAAGCCTGAGCACGCTCCGAGGGCGCCGCACCGGGTGCGGCATCGACACAACGGCCGGGCAATGTCCCGGCCGTTTTCTTGCCCGATTGTTCCAGTTTTGGGCGATCAGCGACGGTCATTCTGCAAGTTGACCGATCATCGGGCAAAATACGGGACGGCGCTTACCGCCTTTCCTTTTGTCCGGTGGCCGTTTGGCCACCCAGCCTGAGTCCCCGATGTCCTCTCCAGACCGCACGCGGCTGCGCCGCCTGCTGCTCAAGTCGTTGCCGATGGGCGCCATGCCCGTGGCGTCGCTGGCCAGTCTCGTTCAAGCCGCCCATGCCGCGGAGCCCGCCGCCGCCAGCCGGCCGATCTCGATGGTGTTGCCGTTCCCGCCGGGCGGCAGCGTGGATATCGTCGCTCGTCAGCTTCAGCCCGGACTCAAGACCAGCCTTGGGCAGACCGTGGTGGTCGACAACAAGCCCGGCGCAGGCGGCCTGATCGCCAGCAGCACCGTGGCGCGCGCCAAGCCTGACGGCAATACGCTGCTGATGGCGTTCGACACCCATGCCATCAATCCGTTTGCGTACAAGAACCTGCCCTACGACACCTTCAAGGACTTCACGCCGATCACGCAGCTCGTGCGGTTTCCGCTGGTGATTGCCGCAAACCCGGCGCTATCCGCATCGAACGTCCGCGAACTGATTGCCTTGGCCAAGTCCAATCCGGGCGCCGTGCGCTATGCATCGTCTGGCATCGGCAGCCTGAACCAGCTCGCGGCGGAAGCGCTGGCAACCGATGCCGGCGTACATTTCCTGCATGTGCCGTACAAGGGCGGCGGCCCGGCCGTGCAGGCCGTGCTGGCTGGAGAGGTCGACCTGTTTTTCAGCAGCTATGCCGCTGTCCAGGCGCATATTGCCGCCAAGACGATCAAGGTGCTCGGCGTGACCGGCACCAGCCGCATCAAGCAAATGCCGCAAGTGCCCACCGTGGCCGAGCAGGGTTTCAAGGGCTTCGAGGCCTATTCCTGGATCGGCGTATTCGGCCCGGCCAATATGCAACCGGACGCCGTCACGCGACTGCACGATGCGCTCGGCGCGGCGATCAAGCAGCCCAAGGTGGTGGAGGCGCTGACCGCGCAGGGTTTCGAAATCGCAGTCGGCTCGCCCGCCGATCTCGGCAACCTGGTTCGCCACGAGCATGACAAGTGGCAGGCCGTGGCCCGCAAGGCCAATATCCAGTTCGAATAACCGATGCCCGCACTGCCCGAACCGTTCGATCATGCCGTGGTCGTTTGCAACGATCTCGACGCGGCTGCCGCCAATTGGCGCGCGCTCGGCTTCACGCTGACGCCGCGCGGCTATCACACGCTGGGCTCGCAAAACCACTGCATCATGCTGGGGCGCGACTACCTCGAACTGCTGCACGTCACGGCGCCGAGCCCCAGCCGCCAGTATTACTGGGATGCCCAGCAGCGCGGCGACGGTTGTGCGGCGATGTCGTGCAAGAGCAGCGACGCGTTTGCGACGGTCGCCAGGTTGCGCGCCGCGGGTTTCGAAGTGTCGGATCCGATTGAGTTTTCGCGGCCCGTCCGGCTTGACGACGGCAGCGAGCACCCGGCGACGTTCCGCGTGACCGCACTGGATCAGGCCCCCGGGGCGCGGTATTTCGTCTGCGAACATCGCACGCCCGAATTGCTCTGGCGTCCGGAATGGATGGGCCACGCCAACGGCGCACAGGCGATTGACGCGACGTATCTGGTCGTGGAGGCCGCCGATCTGGCGCGCACGGCGCAGGCTTATGCCACGCTGACCGGCGCCCCGATCACGCACGCGACGGGCGAGATCGCGGTGTTGGCCGTCGATGGCGCCTCGTTGGTCATCACCGCGCCGCAAGCGCTGGGCGATGCCACGGACGCGCCGCAGGTCGAGCGCGCCACGCCCGGCTATGCGGCAATCCGGCTCGCAACGGCCGATCTGGCACTGGCGCGGGCGCACTGGCGCACGAACGGCGTGCGGGCCATCGATCTCTCGCCAAGCATCACGCTGATCCCCGCTGCGCAGGCCAACGGCGTGGCGCTGATCTTCGAACAGCGCGCGTAGTCGGTCGGAGCGTTCCGCGGTGGTGGATCGACGCGCTCAGCCTGCCTTGGCGTGGGCCACGCCGGTCGATCCAAATCCACCCGCTCCGCGCGTGGAATCTTCCGAGAACGTTTCCACCGTCGTGAAAACCGGGCGCAATACCGGCACGAACATCATTTGCGCAATGCGCTCGCCGGGCTGGATGACGATCGGCTCGGTGCCGGGCGCATTGCGGTTCCACGCGCTGACCATGATCTGACCCTGGTAGTCGGCATCGATCACGCCTACGCTTATGCGAAAAAACCCCGTCTCAGACGGCATATATCGCAGGCGTTGGAACATGACCGACTCCGTCTAGGCCTTGCCGGTGCTACCGAATCCGCCTGTCCCCCGCTGCGTAACCGTCGAAAATTCGTCGACATAGTCAAGCGCCACCTGGATGACTGGCTGGAACATCAGTTGAGCAATTCGCTCGCCCGGCTGAATCTCGTAGGGATTTTCACTGTCGTTGGCGAGAATGACTCCAATCTCACCATGATAATCAGCGTCAATAACCCCAATCCCTTGAGCAACTCGGATGCCATATTTCAACGAGAGCCCTGAGCGAGAAGCTACTATTGCTACTAGCCCCGGGTCCATCATATTGATTGCAATCCCCGTCTTGACGAGCATGCGTCCGCCCGCGGCAAGGGTAACGGGCTGCTCGATGCACGCGCGAAGGTCCATTGCTGCTGCCCCTTCAGTGGCGTAACTCGGGGGTTCAATGCTCTCGGAGAGTAGAGGATTTACTACTCGAGTCTCGATACGTCTGAACATTTGGCTATCCTTAATTTGGGGGGGCTCAGTATAGGCATGTCACCGCCTCATGATTGCGGGAGGGGGGCCATTCTACCCTCTGACTTGGTCAATTCGCACTACGATGGGTGACGTATCGGGCGGAGACCTTAGTTCGCTGATGAGTGCACGCAAGCGATTGTTTTCGAGCCAAAGAAGTTGAACCTTCTGAGAGCTTAGCTTCCGGTCTTGGTCAGCTTCTCGTCTGAGAGTGATTAATTCTTGCTGCAGCGCGGCCACCTTGGCAACCAAGGACACTGGTTGCTCTTTCCCCGTGCTCTTGTCCTGGAACGCACCTGTCTCAACAGACTTGGAGAGTTTAGACTTCCTCGCCCGTAGATCGCTGAATGATGCTTGGAGTTCCGGATGTGCTTGAAAACAACGATATAACGACGCTTTGCTAATTCCAGCTTCGTTCGCAACTTTTATTGCGGGAATCGCTTCGTTAGCATCTGAAGCTTGCTGCTCCGTTAAGGACTTGAGCGCTGCTTTAACTGCATCGTATGTTTCGCTTTTCATTTTTTGTTTCCATATTCTGAAACAATTCGTCGCAAGATGGTAGCTTCTCGCTTCATAACGCCCGCGAAATGCGGAGAGGTCTTTGGATGCAGCACGATTTCTTCCGCCTGGGCCAACTGAGCTTCCCACTTGCCTATATGTCGTTTTCCCACACATGCATTATCACAAGTACCAGGCTGGCAATGATTAAGCACCGGCGCTGCCACCTCAAGACCGCCGGTACACCTTGCCCTTGTTGGGTCGAAAAAACAGAAATTAAACTTCCCAACAAATAGCGGTTTTTTGCCCCTTGCTAGCCACTTTGCAATTTGCGAGGGAGGGTAGTCTTCAGCGCGCCCCCGAAACTCGGAAGCAAAGGATTGTTTGAGATTTTCCCCGACACCCCCCGCGACGTCTCCATTTGATAGGTCCATGGCAATCTCTTCAAGAATGTCCACACTGGCTAGCACTCGCTCTTCCTCAAGGAGTTTGTTCCATGCGGGCTCGGTTCCGGCGTAGCCTTGAAATACGGCGACCTCCACCTGCTTGTACTGTAGCATTCCGGCAATAATGCCGAAGGGCTGGCGTGCAATGTACCGTGCGAGCGTTCGTCGGAACTGTCTCGCATTAAATTTCCACGAACGAGACGTGCCTGAGTCGTCAACCCATTCAGGTATCGCCACATCTAAAATATTTTTATTGCAATGAGACTGAAAGCTGTCCAGTTGCAGTCCTATGGCTTCATTTGTGTACCATACCAATTTCGCATTCTCGAAATCAGCTCGAATACTAAAATATGGAATTTTAGGGTCATGAATGAACAAACGGTCGTCTTTGCTTGATGACCGCTGCCTGGCGGAAAGTTGTTCGAGAAGGCGTATCGCCTGAACCACTTCATCAATAACGACCCATGTATCCTTCGAACCGGATGCACGATGTTTATGGACAGTCGTATTAATGAAGTACCTCATCAGGCCATCTTCGCAAGTATCCGACACATAGCTGTTGGCCTCCAACGAGAGCAGTTCTGATAATCGAATACCAGAGTACGCGAGTATGATGAGAGTGCAAGCTGTTCGCAATTGCTGAAGTTCCGACAAAAGGTCGGCTAGGCCTATCCACTGTTGTCTACGCCAAGGACAAGCCGTACAGGCTAAAATTGACTTGACTTCTTTCAGAAGATTTTTATTTGCACGTTTCTTTCCCTTCTGACCCTGGTTGCAGGGTATAGCTACTTCCGTCTTCCAGAAGGCGATTAAATAATTCCAAGTCTGAATGATGGTTGATGAATAGTCCTGTACATATTTTAGGGCGGCGCTCATTACAGCCCCGTAAACCGGCTCTGGAATAACTGGTGTTGAATTTTCGGAATAAGATGGTGCTTTTCCAAAAAGCTTCTTATACGTGCGACCGAAAGGTAACTCGTGCATCGGTTCCGAGATGAAGTGTCTGTAATCCCAGATGCGATAGATGTCACGAATGATAACGAGAATTCTGCTTTTGGACTTTTTGCGTTGTCCATGCTGGAGTTCACGAAGGTATTCCGTCAAAACCCTTTGATTAACTTGATGAAACCCCCTGAGTCCAAGTTTGCTACAGTATTCTGCAAAGGCCTTCAGTGTGTTGAGTTGATTGTGTACAGTTAGCCATTTAACGGCTTTCGGGCACAATGATGATGGCGGATACAGACGTGCAAAGGCGTATTCAGCGAGTGCGAGGGCAAATCCGCCTGGGAAACCGGGGACGGAAGTAAAATCCCAGTTCTTGACGTTGTCCTTGACCCCCGGAAGCGATACGAGAGACGACATATGCCAAAGCGGGTCCGAGAACACCGAATCGGTAGAAACACGCTGATAAGGCAATACAAAACGACTTGCCGCTAACCATCTGGCGGGCTTTTCGTGCTTCGTTACAAGCTTAGACTGAGCGATTTATAATTTTAAGGCTAGTGGGATATAGTACTGCTCCCGCTGTGCCAATGCGGTAGCCTCAGCAATCACTGATTGCCCAAATTTAGGAAGAATATCTGTCACTATCGTGTGCCAAATATCAGCGAATTTCTCGCTCCAATCGTCAGGCGCCAACTCTAATCGTTGTCCTTCGACGAAGAGCTTAAGCGCCATAACTCGTGGAAGGACATGTCGCGTGACTATCGCGTTTCCGCAGGAGGCCAGGCATAGCCACGGCCTGTCGCAGGCGGTGTTCGAGGGCCCCCCAGGCCGATTATAGAAATCGCTGCAGTCAGCAAAGAAGACATCTTGAGCGGCTTGTCTCCATTTTTTCTCTTGCAAGGGTGAGCTCGTCGTAGTAGGTGCGTCATCGGGGACAACTGTAATCCGTGCGATATTTCGAGCGGCTCGTATGCCATCTTCAACCGCCTTCTCGTGAATATGCTTGGTGCTTTCGTTAGCGACATAGCCTACGGTAGTTTGCGAAAGCACATGTGCGGCATCTCTGCTGACGCGAGAGAGTTGGCCGTGGCGCTTATAACGTGTTGTCAAATAAAACACC
>Ga0209023_10005225_pt1 | contig 14292 bp, 9 predicted proteins | sample LakOneMetagenome_FD_187468 | JGI IMG/M metagenome (GOLD analysis project Ga0209023, IMG submission 187468) | Freshwater and sediment microbial communities from Lake Erie, Canada (SPAdes) (version 2) | ecosystem: Environmental > Aquatic > Freshwater > Lentic | place: Lake Erie, Canada | collected...
GGCTGCACGAGGACGAGGTCGACGTCGAGCAGCTCTACCTCTACGCAGCGGTGTCGCGGCCGACCGACGAGCTGGTGCTCGGCTGGCACGAGGCGACAGATGACGGCGGGCCGGTGGTGCGCTCGCACTTCGTCGATGAGTTGGCGCGGTTGCTGCCCACTGCGGTGATCGCCGAGCCCGAGGCGCGGCGCCTGGGTGCCGCGGGCTGGGCGGCGGCGGACGCGCCGACCGCGCGGCTCGCCGAGCAGTACGCGGCGGTCGCTGCGGGCGGCGCACCGCCGGCGCTGATCGCCCCGCTGTCGGACCCGGCGGCCCTGGGCCCGATCCGGGAGCGCCACACCTGGTCGGCGTCGGCGCTCGAGGCATGGGTCTCGTGCCCGGTGCGCTGGTTCGTCGAGCGGCACTTGCGCCCCGGCGTACTGGAGCCCGACGCGGAAGCCCTGGTTCGCGGCAGCCTTGCCCATCGCGTACTGGAACAGGTCGTGGCCCAGCTGACTGCCGAGGACGGCGGGCTGGCCGCTTCAGCGCCCGAAGCGCGGCAGCGGCTGGTGATCGCTGTGCTGGCCGCGGAGGCCGCCGGTAATCCGTTGTCGGTCAACCCCGAGCGCCTGCGCTCCGAACTGCGGCGGCTGGAGCTGGATCTCGTCAGCTACCTCGAGCGCGCGGCCAGCTCGGGAACCACCTTCACGCCGAAGCACTTCGAGTTCGCTTTCGGCACGACTGAGGCCGAGCACCCGCCGCTGGAGCTCGGCGGCGGCATCCTGCGGCTGGCGGGCAAGATCGACCGCATTGACCTGTCCCCGGGCGGCGGGGAGGCGGTGGTCTACGACTACAAGGGCCGCGGCAAGCCGATCCCGCCCGGTCGCTGGCTGGACGACGGCAAGCTCCAGGTGCTGCTCTACCTGCTCGCGGTGCGGGACCTGCTGGGCGTGCAGACCGTCGGCGGCTTCTACCAACCGCTGAACGCCGAGGGACACGCCGCCCGCGGCGTGCTGCTTGAGGACGAGGACCCGCTGCTCAGCACGACCAAGGGTGATCGCGTCAGCCCTGCGGCGCTGGAAGACCTGCTCGCCGCCGCAGCGCAGCGCGCGTTGGACGCCGTTGAGGAGATTCGCAGCGGCGATCTCCGGCCGCGTCCCGACACCTGCGGCTGGCAGGGCGGCTGTCAGTACCCGACGATCTGCCGGTCATCGGCGGCGGCCGGATGACGGGCCTGCTCGACGCGCAGGGTGTGCCGCTCGGGCCGCACGGCCCGCTCGCCGGCGCGCAGGCGGCCGCTGTGCTGCGTCGCCAGGGCTCACTGATCGTCTCCGCCAACGCCGGGTCCGGCAAGACGACGGTGCTGACCGAACGCTACGTGCACTGCATCCTCACGGACGAGATCGCCGCGTCGCAGATCCTCGCGATCACCTTCACCGACAAGGCGGCCGGTGAGTTGCGCGCACGGATCCGCAGCCGCCTCGTGACGCTCGGCGCGCGTGATCACGTGCGGGCGCTCGATCGCGGCTGGATCTCAACCTTCCACGGCACGTGCGCCCGGATCCTGCGGGCACACGCGGTGCAGGCCGGGGTCGACCCGCGCTTCGTCGTTCTCGACGACGCTGAGACGCGGGCGCTGCAGGCGGCAGCATTCGAGCAGGCGCTGGCGGCGGTGATCGACGCTGAGGATCTCGAGGCGATCGACGTTGCCGCGGCCTACGGCGTTGACCGGCTCAGCGACATCGTGCTGGACGTGTACGGCGAGCTGCGCAGTCAGGGGCGGAGTGCTCCGCGCCTGCCCGGCCTCGCGGCAGGCGCGCCACCTGTACCCGACCCGCGGCCGTTGCTGCGGGCCGCGGCGGAAGCGCGCACGGCGCTCGAGGGCCTCACCGGCAAGACGGTCGACAAGGCCCGTGCGGCGCTCGCCGCGACGGAGGCCCTGCTGGCCGCGCTGGCGCCCGGCACGGCACCGTCACTGAAGGCCCTGGCCACGACGGCCTACAAGCCGGGCAGCGCCAAGGCGCTCGCCGATGGCGCGCCGGCCGCGGCGCGCGAGCAGCACGCCGCGTACCTGGCGGCCTGCCACGCGATCTCCGAGCACCAGGTGCTGGGCGTCATCGACCGCCTGCTCGCCGCCTACGACGAGGCGTTCACCGCGGCCAAGCAGGCGCGCGGGGGACTCGACTACGACGATCTGCAGTTGCGGGGCCGCGATCTCCTGCGGGATGTGCCGGCCGTCCGCGAGCGGCTGCGCAGCCGCTTCCGGTCGATCATGGTGGACGAGTTCCAGGACACGAATCCGGTCCAGTTGGAGCTGCTCGATCTGCTCGGCGAGCACCGCTTCGTCGTCGGCGACACGCTGCAGGGGATCTATGGCTTCCGCCATGCCGATGTTGGCATCTTCCGCGGTGAGCGCGCCCGCCGCGGCGCCGCCGACGCGGCGATCGCGCTGGCCGAGAACTACCGCAGCAGGCCAGAGCTCCTGACCGCGATCGACCTGGCGTTCGCAGCCGGACACGGCGACGACCACGTGGCGTTCTCGCCGCAGCGCCAGCCCGGCGACGGGCAACCACTGATCGAGCTGGTGCTGGTCGATCGCGATGCGGTTGCGAGCTGGCCCGAGGACGACGAGGAGGATCCGCTCGGCGGCGCACGCTGGCGTCGGGCCGAGGCTCGCGCCCTCGCAGCGCGCATCCGAGCCCTGATCGACGACGGCGTGCCCGCGCACGATGTCGTCGTGCTGCTGCGCTCGCTGACCGACCTGCACGTCTACGAGGCCGCGCTCGACGAGCAGGGTGTGCGCACGCTTGCTGCCGCGGGCCGGGGCTACTGGGGCCGCACGCACGTACTGGACCTCTGCGCCTATCTCGCGTTGCTCGCCAACCCGGGCGATGAGCTGGCGTTGTTTGGCGTGCTGGCGTCGCCGCTGGTCGGACTCTCCAGTGACGCGCTCGCGATCATCAGCACGGCGATCAAGCGGGACCATCGCTGGACGACCCTGGCAGCCGGTGCGCTGCCGGCCGACCTGCCGCCCGCGGACCGGCTGCGGCTCGAGCGGCTGATTGCCTGGCTGCCCCGCGAGCGCCGGCAGGCAGCGGGACACTCGCTGGCGCGGCTGATCGAGCGCGTGGTTGCGGAGACGCACTACGACGTGTACGTGCTCGGGTTGGCCGGCGGCGAGCGCCGCTGGGCCAACGTGCGCAAGCTGATGCGGCTGGCCGAGGAGTACGAGGCTCGCCACGGCCGTGACGTGCGTGGCTTCGTCGACCGCGCGACGAGCGAGGTGGAGGCGGGGGACCGCGAGTCGGACGCGCCCGTCACGGACGCCGATGGCAGCGCCGTGCGGATGATGTCGATCCACGCCGCCAAGGGGCTGGAGTTCCCGATCGTCGTGGTTGCCGACATCGGCCACCAGCGGGCGGCCGAGCGCAGCGACCTGATCGTCACGGCCGACGAGGTTGCGCTGCGGCTGCGCACCGTCGACGGCTACAACGAGAAGTCGGCGCGGCTCGACGCGTTGCGAGCGGTGCGGCGCGAAGCCGACCTGGCCGAGGAGCGGCGCGTCTTCCATGTCGCGATGACCCGCGCTGAGGAGCGGCTGATCCTGTCCGGACCGGTCGCCGCCCGGTCGGACACGCAGGCGCCCGGCTCCTGGCTGCTGGCAGGGCTGGTGCCGGATCTGCCGACGGCGCTCGAGGCCGAACCGGACGGTGATCTGGCACTCACCCTGCCGGCCGCAGGTGCCGAGAACGCGCCGCCCGTGGCGGTCAGCATCGTGCGTGATCCAATAGTGCGACGGGCAGCGCCGCCGCGCGCGCCGCAGTCCGTGGTCGCCGTTCCGCCGCAGCCGGAGACCGCCGAGGTCGGCCAACTGGCGCTCGACTTCGCAGCGCCGGCGCTGCCGGCAGCCGCGGCCGGGCCGCAGCCGGTCCGGCCCGCGGTCAGCTACTCGTCGTTGGCCTTCTTCGCGCGCTGCGCCTACCGGTTCCACGTCGAACGCGAGTGCTCGCTGCCCGAGAACGAGGCCGATCCGCTGCTGGTCTGGCCCGCGGCGACCGACGCACCGCTGATCGACCCGCGGCTGCGCGGCAACCTCGTGCACCTCGCGCTCGAGCGCATCGACCTCCGCTCGCTCGCCGTGCCCGACGCCGCGACACTCGCCGAACTCGCCGCCGAACTGACCGATGAGGTGCTGCCCGCGGCCGCGCTGGAGGATGCGCAGCGCTTGATCACCGCGGCGATCACGGCGCCGTTGATGACGCCGGTCTGGCAGGCCGCCCGGATTGCCCGCGAGCAGCAGTTCGCCGTCGCGGTGGACGGTGACAGCGCGCCGCTGCTCTACGGCGTGGTCGACCTTGTCGCTGCGGGCGCCGATGGCCACACGCTCGTCGTCGACTACAAGACGGACGGCATCCGCGAGGGCGATGACCTCGAGCAGCGTGTCGCACGGTCCTACCTGCTGCAGCGCCAGAGCTATGCGCTCGCAATGCTGGCCGGCGGCGCCACGACCGTCGACATCGCGCACCTCTACCTCGAGCAGCCTGAGACGCCGGTCATGGCACGCTTCACGCAAGCGGACCGGCCGGTGTTGCAGGCAGCGATCGCGGAGCGCTGCGCGGCCCTGGCACAGCCGGCGCGCCCGGTGACGCCCTACCCGGGGCGCTTCACCTGCGCCGGCTGCCCGGCCCGCAATGGCCTCTGTTCCTACAACGATGAGGAGACCTCGCGATGACCGCCCGCTGCCCTGACGACCAGACGATCACCGGCACGCTCGTCGACCTCGTGCCGCTGGCGCCAGAACACGCAGCAGCCCTGTGGGCCGCGGCCAACGGCGGCGATCCGCACCTCTGGGACTACCTGCCCTACGGCCCGTTTCCCGACCACGCCGCATTCGCGGCGTGGCTCAGCTCGTGCGCCGCGTCGCTTGACCCGCGCTTCTACGCGATCGTGCCGCAGGCAACGGGGCAGGCGGCGGGCGTGCTGGCACTGATGCGCTGCGAGCCCGACCACGGTGTGATCGAGATCGGCCACGTCTGGTTCGGCGCTGGGCTGCAGCGCACCGCGGAAGCCACCGACGCGGTCTACGCCGCGGGCAGGCACGCCTTCGCGACACTCGGTCACCGGCGCCTGGAGTGGAAGTGCAACGCCGACAACGCGCGTTCGATGGCAGCGGCCGAGCGCTTCGGCTTCACCTACGAGGGCACGTTCCGGCAGCACATGATCATCAAAGGCCGGAATCGCGACACGGCGTGGTTCTCGATGCTGGATCACGAGTGGCCGGCGATCGATGCCGCCTTCCAGCGCTGGATCGCACCCGAGAACCGCGGCGCCGACGGGCAGCAGCGGCAGTCACTCGCGGCACTGCGCACGCTGTAGCCGGAGCGCGGACGGCATGCAAGATGTCGTGTCAGGGTTTCGTTGCGCCCACGTTTGGCGACATTATGGGGGCAATGGCACGTTCAATCTGGACCGGGGCCATCAGCTTCGGGCTGGTGACGGTGCCCGTCAAGCTCTACAGCGCGACCTCGCGCAAGACGGTGCGCTTCAACCAGCTGCACGCGCAGACCGGCGCACGCATCGCGCAGAAGCGCGTCGACTCCTCGACCGGTGATGAGGTCGAATTTGCCGACATCGTCAAAGGCTTCGAGATCGCCAGCGGCCGCTACGTCGTGATCGAGCCGGGCGAGCTCGATGCCGTGCAGCCGAAGAAGACGAAGGCGATCGAGATCGAGGACTTCGTCGATCTGGCCGAGATCGACCCGATCTTCTACGACCACCCGTACTACCTCGCACCCGCGACCGGCGGCGCCAAGCCCTACCGCCTGTTGCTCGAGGCGATGGAGTCCGAGGGCAAGGTCGGCATCGCCCGGGTGGTGATTCGCCAGAAGGAGAGCCTTGTCGCGATTCGGCCGATGGGGGACGTGCTCGGCATGGCGACGATGCTGTTCGCCGACGAGGTCGTCGAGCCATCGACGATCGAGGACCTCGCAGGACTCGACGCGATCGAGACGACGGCGAAGGAGTTGACGATCGCCAAGCAGCTCGTCGACTCGCTGGCCGGCGAGTTCGACCCGACCAAGTACCGCGACACCTATCGCGACGAGGTCATGGCGATGATCGAGCGCAAGGCCTCCGGCGAGCAGATCATCGAGGCGCCGGGCGGCGACGAGGACGAGAACGAGGCGCCGGCAGACCTGATGGCGGCCTTGAAGGCGTCGATCGCCGCCGTGCAAGCCCGGACCGCTGAGGCACCGGCCCCGCCGAAGAAGAAGCCGTCGCCGACGCAGTCGCGAGCGGCCAAGAAGCCGGCTGCTAAGAAGCCCGCCGCCAAGAAGTCCTAGCTCCGTAGTTCCCCCGGATTGCATGGGGCCGTCGGCGGCGCGATGCTCTGCGGATGGACACCATGAGCGCCCTGGACGCCGCGTTCCTGCATGTCGAGGACGGCGTGACGCCGATGCACATCGGGATGGCGGCGACGTTCGAGGGGCCGATCCTGCCGCAGGACGAGATCGCTGCCGCCGTCGCGGCCAAGCTGCATCGCGTGCCGCGCTACCGCCAGCGCGTGCGCTTCGCACCACTGGCCTTCGCGCGCCCGATGTGGGCCGACGATCCGCACTTCCGGCTGAGCTACCACCTCCGCCGCACCGCGCTGCCCACGCCAGGCTCCGAGGAGGAGCTGCGCACGCTCGTCGGGCGCGTGATGGAACAGCGACTCGACCGCGAGCGGCCGCTCTGGGAGCTATGGGTGGTTGAGGGCCTGGCGGACGGCCGCTGGGCGCTGATCATGAAGGTCCACCACTGCATGGTCGACGGCGTGGCAGCGACGGACCTCCTCGACCTGCTGCTCGATCACGGGCGGGAGACGACGATCGAGCCCGCACCAGCGTGGGAGCCTGCGCCGGAGCCGCCCGCACTCGGCAAGCTCAGCGAGACGATCGCCGCGACCGGCGCAGGCGTGGCCGACGGCGTACGCGGACTCGCCACGGCCGCGACGCAGCCGCGCAAGACGGCGATGAACGCTGCCGCCTTCGTGTCCGGGATGGCGCACTTCGCCGGCGTCGTTCGCACGCCGCCGCCCTCATCGCTCAACGGACCGGTCGGTCCACACCGCCGCTGGCTGACGGCCCGCGCGCAGCTGGCCGACGTGAAGACGATTCGCGCCGCGCACGGCTGCACGGTCAACGACGTCGTGCTGGCCACCATCACCCGCGGCTTCCGCGACCTGCTTCTGGCGCGCGGCGAGTCTGTCGAGGGGCGCGTCGTGCGGTCGTTCGTGCCGGTCTCGGTGCGGAGCGATGATCACCATGACCGTTTCAACAACGAGGTGTCGGCGATCTTCGCCGATCTGCCCGTTTGGTCGGACGATCCGCTGGAGCGCCTGACGACGGTGCACGAGATGATGGACCGGCTCAAGCGCAGCGGCGAGGCGTTCGCGGGGTCGGTCCTGACCGGGCTCGGCGGCTGGGCGCCCGCGCTGGGTTGGGCGCTCGGCAACCAGCTCGGCACCCGCACGCCGCAGCACGCCATCAACACGGTGACGACCAACATCCCGGGGCCGCAGCAGCCGTGGTTCCTACACGGACGCCGCATGCTCGAGCTGTTCCCGTACGTGCCGTGCGGCGGCCACATGCGCGCGATCGTCGCGATCTACTCCTACGACGGGAACCTCGCGTTCGGTATCACCGGCGACGCCCCGCACGCCGGCGACCTCGAGCTGCTCACGGACGGCATCGAGGCCGAGATGGAGGCGCTGCTGGCGATCTCAGCGCGTGCCGGCGTAACGCACGAACAGGCGTGACAGGCCGCGGCCCAGCGGCGGCGCCCAGCGCATCAGGAGCCACGGAGGCGTGACCTGGTAGCTCGGGCTCGGCTCGATGATCCTGCCGCGTTGGGTGGCCTTCAGCGCGTCGGCAGCGACGACATCGGGCGAGGTGCTCTTGGCGTACATCTTCACGAGGTTGTCCTGCCGTTCGCCGAACGCGCCACGGACCACGGAGGTCCGGACGATGTCGGTGTTGATGATCCCGGGGCAGAGGGCGGTGACGCCGATGTTGTGCTCACGCAGCTCCAGTGCCAGGCACTCGCTCATGCCGACCACGCCGTACTTCGACATCGAGTACGGCGCCATCTTCGGTGACGGGAACAGCCCGGCCATCGACGCGGTGTTGATGATGTGGCTCGGTGCGCCGCCCTGGGCGATCATCCGTGGCACGAAGTGGTGCACACCGTGGACGACGCCCATCAGGTTGATCTCGACGATCCGGCGCCAGTCCTCGAGCTCGCAGTCCGCAACAGCGCCGGCATGGCCGACGCCGGCGTTGTTGCAGAGCACGTCCACACGGTCGTGCGACTCATAGACCTGCAGCGCCAGCGCACCGACCGCGTCGGCGTCCGAGACGTCGAGGGTGACCGGCGTGGCGCCCGTGCCGACGGCCGTGAGCTCGGCGGTGACGGCGGCGGCCCGCTCGCTGTCGACGTCCGTCACGTAGACGTGCGCGGCGCCTGCTCGCGCCAGCCCGAGTGCCAATGAGCGGCCGATTCCGGAGCCCGCGCCGGTGACGACCGCCACCGCTCCGTTGAGGTTCACATGGCCGCGGCGCTTGAGCATGCGGGCATCGTATGCCCAGCACGACAACGAGGGTGCCGCCGCGAAGCGGCTGCACCCCCGTCGAAACCCTGCGGTCGGCGTTACGCCGTGGCCGGCGTACCCGCCTCGGAGTACAGCTCGCCGCGCTCAGCCTGCTCGACCAGTGAGGCCGGCGGGGTGAACCGCTCGCCGTACTTGGCGGCCAGCTCGTTCGCCCGCTCGACGAAGCCGCTCGCGCCGCGGCGGTCAGCGTTCTGCGGATCGACGTAGTTGTCGATGTACTGCAGCACGCCGCCGGTCCAGGCCGGGAAACCGATCCCGAAGATCGAGCCGATGTTGGCATCGGCCGTCGACTCGATCACGCCTTCGTCGCGGCACTTCACGGACTCGATCGCCTCGGCGAACATCATCCGCTCCTTGAGGTCCTCGAGGTTGATCGCGAACGGATCGACATCCTTGCCGGCCGCGAACGTCTCGTGCAGGCCCGCCCACAGGTGGGTGCGCTTGCCGTCCTCGTAGTCGTAGAAGCCGGCGCCCTTGAGCTTGCCGGACCGCTCGAGCTCGAGCATCTTGTCGATGACCTGCTCGGCCGGGTGACCGACCCAGGTCTGACCCTCGGCCTCGAAGGCGGCCTTGGTCGCGTTGCGGATCTTGCCCATCAGCTCGAGGTTGAGCTCATCGGACAGCTGCAGCGCCGGGGCCGGGTAGCCCGCCTGCGACGAGGCCTGCTCGATCGTCTGCGCCGGGATGCCTTCCAGCAGCATCGCGATCGCCTCGTTGATGAACGTGCCGATGACGCGCGAGGTGAAGAACCCACGCGAGTCGTTGACGACGATCGGCGTCTTCTTGATCTGCTTGGCGAGGTCGAGCGCCTTCGACAGTGCGTCGTCGCTGGTGCGCTCGCCCTTGATGATCTCGAGCAGCGGCATCTTGTCCACGGGGGAGAAGAAGTGGAGGCCGATGAAGTCCTCCGAGCGCTGCACGTTCTCGGCGAGGCCGGTGATCGGCATCGTCGACGTGTTGGAACCGAGCAGTGCGTCAGCGGTGACCACCGGCTCGATCTCTTCCCACGCGGCCTTCTTGACCTCGGGTGCCTCGAAGACGGCCTCGATCACGAGGTCGGCTCCGGCGGCAGCGTCGGCGCTGTCGGTCGGGGTGATGCGGGCCAGCAGCTCGTCGGCCTTCTCCTGCGTCATCTTGCCGCGCGAGACCGCCTTGTCGACGAGGCCCTGCGAGTAACTCTTACCACGCTCAGCGGCCTCGACGGAGACGTCCTTGAGGACGACCTCGATGCCGTTCTTCGCGCACTGGTAGGCGATGCCGGCACCCATCATGCCGGCGCCGAGCACCGCAACCTTCTTGGCGGTCCAGGTCTCCGCGTCCTTGTCCCGCCCGCGGAGGCCGTTGACCTCCTGCAGGTTGAAGAAGAACGCCTCGATCATGTTCTTCGCCACCGGCGAGGTGGCGAGGTCCACGAAGTAGCGGCCTTCGATCTTGCGTGCCGAGTCGAAATCGACCTGTGCACCCTCGACGGCCGCAGCCATGATGTGGTGCGGAGCGGGGTAGTTGGCGCCCTTGATCTGCTTGCGCAGGTTGGACGGGAACGCCGGCAGGTTCATCGCCAGCTTCGGGTTCGACGGCGTGCCGCCGGGAATCTTGTAGCCCTTGACGTCCCACGGCTGGTGCACCTCTTCGCCGGCCTTCGACGTGATCCAGGCCTTGGCGGCCGGGACGAGATCGTCGATCGTCGGCACGACCTCGTTGATCAGGCCCATCTCCAGTGCCTTGTCGGGGCGCAGCTCCTGGCCCTGCACCAGTAGGCCCATCAGCGCCTGGACGATGCCGAACATGCGCACCGAGCGGGTCACGCCGCCGCCACCGGGCAGCAGACCGAGCTTGACCTCGGGGAAGCCGAGCTTCACCGACGGCGAGTCGACCGCGATCCGGTAGTGCGTGGCGAGCGTGATCTCGAGGCCGCCGCCGAGGGCGGCGCCGTTGATGCACGAGACGACCGGCTTGCCGAGCGTCTCCAGACCACGCAGGTCCGCGTTGATCTGGTTGAGGCCCGCTTCAAACTCCTCGATCTGGTCCGCAGTCACGGACTTCAGGTCGTTGAGGTCGCCGCCGGCAAAGAACGTTTTCTTTGCTGACCGGACGATCACGCCGGCGATGTCGTCCTTCTCGGCCTGCAGCCGCTCAACGGCAGCATGCATCGAGTGGCCGTAGTCGGCGTTCATCGTGTTCGCGCCCTGGTTCGGGTCGTCGAGCGTGAGGATGACGATGTTGTCGTCGCCCTTTTCCCACTGGATCGTGTTCGTGAAGTCACTCATTTAGATCGCCTCAACAATCGTCGCGATGCCCATGCCGCCGCCGACGCAGAGCGTCGCGAGGCCGTACTTGCCGCCGGTGCGGTGCAGCTCGTCCACAAGCGTGCCGAGAATCATGCCGCCGGTCGCGCCGAGCGGATGACCCATGGCGATCGCGCCGCCGTTGACGTTGACCTTCTCCATGTCGAGGCCCATGTCCTTGACGAAACGCAGCACGACGGCTGCGAAGGCCTCGTTGATCTCGACGAGGTCGAGGTCGTCAGCCGTCAGGCCGGCCTTCGCGAGCGCCTTCTTGGCCGCCGGCGCGGGGCCGGTCAGCATGATCGTCGGCTCGGCGCCGGAGACGGCGGTGGCGACGATGCGTGCGCGGGCGGTGAGGCCGTGGCGCTTGCCTGCCTCCTCGTTGCCGAGCACCAGCAGCGATGCGCCGTCGACGATGCCGGACGAGTTGCCCGGAGTGTGGACGTGGTTGATCTCCTCGACCCAGTGGTACTTCTGCAGCGCCACAGCGTCGAAGCCGCCCATGTCACCCATCGCGGCGAACGAGGGGTTCAGCTTGCCGAGCGTCTCCGTCGTGGTGCCCTCACGGATGAACTCGTCGTTGTCGAGCACGACCTGGTCGTTGATGTCCTTGACCGGCACGACCGAACGGGCGAAGCGGCCCTCGGCCTGCGCCTTGGACGCGCGCTCCTGCGACCGCGCTGCGTAGCTGTCGACGTCGTCGCGGCTGAAGCCCTCGATCGTCGCGATCAGGTCGGCACTGACGCCCTGCGGCACGAAGTACGTGTCGTAGTTCGTCTCGGGGTCCATCGCCCAGGCGCCACCGTCGGAGCCCATCGGCACGCGCGACATCGACTCGACGCCACCGGCGAAGACGAGGTCCTCCCAACCGGAGGCGACCTTCTGCGCGGCGATGTTCACGGCCTCGAGGCCGGAGGCGCAGAAGCGGTTCAGCACGACGCCGGCGACGGTGTCCGGCAGGCCGGCCTTGATCGCTGCGGTCTTGGCGATGTCAGCGCCCTGGTCGCCAACGGCGGAGACGCAGCCGAGGACGACGTCATCGACGCCGCTCGGGTCCAGTGACTCGTTGCGCACGAGCGTCTCGTGCATCAGCCCGACCACGAGGTCGACGGGCTTGGTGGTGTGGAGCGAGCCATTGGACTTGCCCTTGCCGCGCGGGGTGCGAATCGCGTCGTACAACAGCGCTTCGGTAGCCATTCGATGGTGCCTTTCGAAAGAGGACGTTCGGGAGACTTCGTGAATCCGGCGGGAGCGTACCAGGAAACATTCAGTAGTGAATGTAAGTACGCTCACGCTCGTGGCAACTGAGGCAACACCCACCAAGCGGACCCAAGCTGAGCGCAGCGCAACAACCCGCGCTGCCCTGCTCGATGCCGCAGTGGCATGCCTCGTGGAAGAAGGGTACGCCTCAACCACCACCGCGCGCGTTGCCGAACGCGCCGGGGTGACGCGTGGCGCGCACCTGCACCACTTCGGTACCCGCCAGGCGCTCGTCGCCGCAGCCGTCGAGGAGCTCACGGTGCGTCGTGACCGCGACTTCCGCGCCGCGATCGCCGAGCTGCCGGAGGGGGGACGCGCGCGGCTCGAGGCCGGCCTGGACCTGATGTGGGCCGGCTACGCCAGCCCGCTGTTCCAGGCCGCGCTCGGCCTCTGGACCGCGGGCCGCACAGACCCCGAGCTGCGCGAGCACCTGCTGGCCGTCGAGCGCCGCTTTGACCGCGGCACCGCCGAGCTGGCGCAGAGCATCTTCGGTCAGGATCGCGAGAAGCTCGAACTCGTACTCGCGACGGTCCGCGGCCTGTCGCTGCTCGACACGCTCAATCCGGACGGCCGCCGCAATCAGCGCCAGTGGCCCGCCGTCCGGGAGCAGCTGGTCGCCCTGCTCACGGACTGACGCGGCGTCAGCTCGTGTTGCCGGCGTCGCCGGAGACGCATCAGACCGGCTTCGCCGGTCTGTCCTGCCAGGGGGCGTTACAGCCCGAGCGTCTTGCCGATGATCTCGCGCTGAATCTCGGAGGTGCCGCCGTAGATCGTGCCGACGAGCGTGGTCCGCACGAACGCCTCCATGTCGTACTCGGTGGCGTAGCCGTAGCCGCCCATCATCTGCATGCCCTCGAGCGCGATCTGCTTTGCGGTCTCCGTGACCTTGAGCTTCGCCATCGAGGCTTCCCGCGGGAACATGGCGTTCGGGTCGCGGTCGACCCTACGAGCGACGTCGTAGGTCAAGAGGCGGCAGCACTCGAGCTCGGTCGCGAGGTCGGCGATTCGATGGCGCAGGGCCTGGAACTTGCCGATCGGACGGCCGAACTGCTCGCGCTCCTTGACGTAACCGAGCAGGTCATCGAACGTGCGCTCGGCGACGCCGAGGCTCATCGCGGCGAGGATCAGGCGCTCGATGTTGAGTCCGGCGGTGAGCTGGATCCAGCCCTGGTTCTCGGTGCCGAGCAGGTTGTCGGCTGAGACGCGGCAGTCGGTGAAGAACACGTCGTTGACGACGTCGCCGCCCATCGTCTTGATCGGCCTGAGCTCCATGCCGGGCGTGTCCTTCGGGATGAAGATCATCGAGAGCCCATCGTGCTTGGCGCCGCTGTCGTCGGTGCGGCAGACGAGCAGGATCCGGTCGGCGACGTGCGCCTCGCTGATCCATGTCTTCTGGCCGTTGATCACGTACTCGTCACCGTCGCGTACGGCGCGACACTGGAGTGAGGCGACGTCCGAGCCGGAGCCCGGCTCGCTCATCGCGATCGCCTCCTGACCGCCCGCGGCGATGTTCGACAGCACGGTCTGCTTCTGCTCCTCGGTGCCGAACTTCATCGTCGCCGAAGCGACGATCCGCGAGACGCCGTAGCCGCCGATCGGCAGCAGGCCGCGAGCCGTCTCCTGCAGCAGCAGGCACATGTCGACGACGCCGCCGGGTGTGCCGCCGTACTCCTCCGGCAGGCCGATACCGAGCCAGCCCAGGTCGCCGACCCTGTGCGCGACCTCGGGGTTGTGGGGCGTCCGGCCACCGTTCGTCAGCGCGTCGCGCTGTTCGCGCGTGCCAACCTCACGCTGGCAGAAGTCACGAATCGCGGACACGAAGTCCCGCTGCTCGTCGGTCAGGTCGGCGGGCATCTCGGCAAGAGTCGACATGGCGGGAACTTATACACGCGGGGCCCGCCTCACGGCCACGTGGCCAGGAGGCACCCGCTCGCCTCTTCGACGCAGTGTCAGGTGGCGCGCGCGGCCGCGGCGGCCGCCGCAAGCCGAGTCACGCGGTGGTCGTCCGGTCCGACGAGGCGCTCCAGCTCCGCGCGGGCCTCTGAGAGCTTCACGGCTTCCGCGGCGAAGACCTCCTCGATGTCCACCCAGTCCTTGTTGCGGTCGAACATCGCTTTG
>Ga0209023_10005226_pt1 | contig 14292 bp, 10 predicted proteins | sample LakOneMetagenome_FD_187468 | JGI IMG/M metagenome (GOLD analysis project Ga0209023, IMG submission 187468) | Freshwater and sediment microbial communities from Lake Erie, Canada (SPAdes) (version 2) | ecosystem: Environmental > Aquatic > Freshwater > Lentic | place: Lake Erie, Canada...
TACCTGGGATAAAAAGTTGCTGCCTACACACCTGGCCTCTGCTATAAAATGCAACTACGAATATTTCATCTCTTCCTTTTTCGCACGTGGGCTGAATGAGAATTGGCTAAAAAACAAAAGGGGCGTAGAGTCAAAGAACAGCAATGTGTTCGATTCCTTCAAACGCTATATGGATGACCCCGGCAAAGAAAAGACCGCCATATACTATGATATCATCACCAACAATGTCCGTATCACCCGCAATCTGAACAATATACACCTCGAGCAGGAAGAGAAAAATACCGAACAGGATACAATGCCTGACATCCGCCAACAAGAGCGCATTAATGAATGCCTTGATCTGTTCAATAAACTAATAACACATCTCCCTGAACTGGATGCCGAAATAGCCATCAGTGTTACGGAAATAAATGAACACTTCCTTTCTCCATTCAGGCTGAACGATGTGCAAATGATCGCCCTCGAAAAGCTCATCATCGAGTTAAAGACCATTAACGAGGATATGGACAAGCTGACTGCCAAAGCATTATAACTTTAAGCGTTTTTTTAACGCGGCCCTGCCCTGAAAAATCCGTACATTCGGTGCAATGAATTACCTGGCGCATGCATTTCTTTCTTTTGGTGATGGCGGTATAGTAACCGGCAATATGATCGCAGATCATATAAAGGGACGGGCAGCGCTGGAACAATTTCCCGACTCCATAAAGCGTGGCATTCTCTTGCATCGCAAAATAGACGAATATACAGACCTGCACCCTGCCACACAAAGAGCCAAACTACCTTTCAGGGAAACCTATGGCCTGTATGCAGGCGCCGTTATGGATACGCTTTACGATCACTTCCTCGCCAATGACCCTAAACTCTTTTCCGGTGAAGCCGCACTGCTTTCATTCACACAGGATACCTACGGTCATCTGCAGGAGCATGAGCAATATTTCCCGGAACGGTTTGCCATGTACTTTCCTCATATGAAGCAGGATAACTGGCTCTATAATTATCGTAGTTTCAAAGGGATAGAGCGCTCACTCAACGGGCTGTCACGGCGGGCAAAGCATATGGCACCCATAGATAAGGCATACGAACTATTCATTGCCAACTACTACATACTGAACCAGTGTTATTTTGAATTAATGGATGACATTGTAAAATTTACCAAAAGTGAATTAAGTAAATAAAATATTTAAAGAAACGAACAGGAATATTGTTGTTAAACATAAATTTGCCGGACACGCCCAAAAACCATGCGATTGAAGAAACCATATATAGCTACCATTATTTTATCCATTATTCTTACCGCCTGCCATTCAGATTCACAACCTGCCTCTGCTCGTACCCCCGGATCTAACGGTCACTTCCACGAAGTACCGTTAAAACCTTCTTCATCCGCTATTGCGTATGATACTACCAACAGGGACATTATTGCGCAACTGGACAAATACTACCAGGGGCAGATAAGGGCCGGGTTTAATGGTGGTGTATTGGTAGGCTTTCATGGCAAGGTCATTTATGAGCGGTATTTCGGTTTCGGCAGCAGGGAAAACCTGATGCCTTTCAATGCCAACAGCTCCAGCCAGCTGGCATCTGTATCTAAAACATTTACCGGCGCTGCTATATTATACCTCTACGAGCATAAATACATTACCCTCGACGAACCGGTTCAGCACTACCTGAAAGAATTCCCTTACCCGGCTATTACTGTACGCATGCTGCTGGACCACCGCTCAGGCCTGCCAGACTATACAAAGTGGGTGCCTGTATATAATCACGATATGAAAACCCCTATCAGCAATACCACCATGCTGAACATGATGGTTAAGTATCATCCGGCTGTTGAGTCAAGGCCTAATGGCCGTTTCAAGTATTGCAATACCAACTTTGCTTTACTGGCGTGCATAATTGAAAGAGTGACCGAAATGACCTACAGTGATTTTATGGAGAAATATATCTTTCAGCCGCTGGGCATGCAGCATACATTTGTTTACAACCCTGCCAAAGGCCTTCCTAAGACTGCGGCCATCAGCTACAAGCGCAACTGGATGAAAGAACCTGATATGTTTGCAGATGGTGTATGCGGCGACAAAGGCATCTACAGCACTCCGGAAGATATGTATCGCTGGGATCAGTCTTTTTACCAGAACAAACTGCTGAGTAATGAGACAATAGAGCTCTCATATGGCCCGTGCTCGTTTGAAAAACCGGGTATCAAGAATTACGGACTGGGCTGGCGTATGCTTTGCTATGCTAATGGCAACAAAGTCATTTACCATAATGGCTGGTGGCATGGCAACAACACCTCCTTCTACAGGTTCATAAAAGAGAACATGACCATTGTTATCCTTGGTAACAGGTTCAATAACGCCATCTATCACCAGGCGCCTGTTATCTACAGTATTGTAAAGGGAGTACCTGTGGAGAATGGATTTGATACAGAGGAATAATATCCGTTACAGGTTCCTTAATTGAAGTTTATGGTCACTTCCACATCGGCGATATTGTGGTAATTACCGGCCGGTTGCTTTGCCGGCACATTAAGTATACCGGTAACATTAAGTGTTTGCGTGCCTAGGGCATCTAAAGTGCCACTTGAAGCTGGAGAGCTTATGAACGAACCTATTTCCATATTATTTGATTGGTCGTCGGCTATTGTTGCACTTCCCGGCAGCGTAATGGCATAAGTAACAAAGGGCAACCCTGAAACTGCAAAACGCGCAGCCGTTGCCTTCTTAACAACAGCACGCTTTGACTGCGCTATTCTGCCAAAGTCCATATCTGCTGTCTTGTATATTGCCGTAGGGGTTTCGATGGCCGCATAAGCAGGAGCAACGTAGCAGATACTAATTGCTGCGACAGCCAATTTAAAACTATTGTTCATTTTCTTTCATTTTATTCACCTTCGTCTTTATCATTACTGATCGGACGCCTGTGTTGTGTGCTTACTTAAAATAACCTAAAAGAGCGCCACGGATTATCCGCAACGCTCTTTCCGGATAAGTATTGTTGATTAGTTGTAGTTAACTGTTACCGGTACTGCTGTTGAACTTGTGTAGATACCTGGTGTCTGTGCTGCAGATACGCTAAGGGTTGCACCTACACTTAATGTCTGTGTACCACCTGATCCTATTGTACCTGTAGATGAAGGGCTGCTCACGAATGAACCTACAGACATTGTGTGTGAGCTACCGTCAGTCAGTGTAGCGCTTGATGGTAAAGTGATAGCGTATGTGAAACCTACCGCACCAGCTACTGTGAAAGATGCTGCTGCTACTGTACCTGTTGTAGATGGAAGCGTAACACCACCTGAACCACCTGTGGTACGTGTACCTGCTGCAGCCAATACTACGGTACCGCTGGTAGATGACAGAACTGCTATGTTACCGAAGTTCATGTCTGTTACTTTAGTTATAGTGATCGGGGTAATGATAGTTGCTGTTGCAGTTGCTGTTGCAGATACCTGTGCAAAAGATGATGTTGCTGATGCGATAACGATTACTGCTGCTGCTACGAGTACTTTAGAGATGTTTTTCATTTTGTTTAGTTTTTTTTTGAGTTTGAGTTATTTGTTAGTTTGTTTGTTTCGTTGTTTGATAGGTATATTGCTAATTACATGCCAGAACTATAATCAATTGATAATCAACATTTTATTTTTTGGCACAGCACAGAAAATTCCACCTAAAAGACTTATTTTCCAAATTTTGGAACATCGCTGGAGTTTTGGAAGATAGCGATCGGAGGTAAGTACAAAAGCAGACATGCAGTACTTAGCAAAAATTATCAGCACACGATCTCTTTATAAAATCTTTATATCCACGACCGGATGTTTTACATTTTACTTATAACCGTCGAAGTACCTTTGTGTCGCAATCAGCAGCAATGAAAGACTTGTTCATAAATAAGGTCAGTAAGCGCAATCAATATCTTTTAAGCACCCTGTTTATCTGTGTTATTTCTATTGCCTGCTTCGCACTCTCCACATATATAGGCTACAGGGTTATCGCATTCATACTGCTCATTACGGTTTCGCTGATCGCTATGGTCTTTGATATATTGCCCGTACTGTTCGCCGCACTACTGACTGCACTGATTTGGGATTTCTTTTTTATCCCTCCCCATTTCACGCTTCTTATCAGTTCTACAGAAGACAGGATACTACTGCTCATGTATTTTGTGATTGCAATGGTAAATGCGGTACTTACTTATAAGATACGCCGCATAGAGCAAATAGCCCGTGAGAAAGAAGAGAAGACCACTACATTGAAACTATACAACACGCTCCTCAATTCCTTGTCGCATGAACTAAGAACACCTATAGCCACCATAATAGGCGCTACAGACAACTTACAGACTAACAGCGCAAAGCTTACCGCACAAAACCGGTACGAACTGGTGAGTGAAATAGCAAAGGCATCTTTCCGCCTCGACCAGCAGGTAGAGAACCTGCTCAATATGTCGCGGCTGGAATCGGGCTTCATTCAGCCCAAAAAAGACTGGTGTGATATAAATGAGCTGGTATACGGGCAGGTGAAAATAATAGAAGCGAACAGAATAGCACAAAAGATCAGCATTAGCATTAACCCCGACCTGCCACTATTCAAACTTGACAAAGGCATGCTCGAACAAGCGATCTATAACTTATTGAATAATGCAGCCTTATACACACCCCCGGAAAGCAGGATAAGCATATCAGCCCTGAATCATGGCGACGTACTACAACTGGTTATAGAAGATAACGGAGGTGGGTTTCCTAAAGAAGAGATCGCACACGTTTTCGACAAGTTCTACCGGTTAAGAAATACAAAGGCAGGCGGCACCGGGTTGGGCCTGTCTATAGTAAAAGGATTTACAGAAGCGATGAATGGCACCGTGACGCTGGAGAATGTGCCGACAGGAGGAGCAAAGTTTACCATAGATATACCCGCAGAAACGTCTTACCTGAAAAATCTGAAAAATGAATAAGGCAGCTATACTGATCATAGACGATGAAGCCCAGATACGCAAGCTGCTGCAGATAACACTGCAAAGCAATGACTACCTGGTGAATGAAGCCGCAACGGCACGGGAAGGCATGGCGCTTGCAGCCAGCCATCCGCCGGATATGATCATTCTGGACATAGGTCTGCCGGATGAAGATGGCCATAGCGTGTTAAAAAAACTAAGAGAATGGTACACGAACCCTATTCTTATACTTTCGGTACAAAGCAGTGAAGAAGATATTGTAAAGGCTCTTGATAATGGTGCAAATGACTACCTGGTAAAACCGTTCCGCACCGGCGAATTACTGGCAAGAATAAGGTCAGCATTAAGGTTATCCGTAAGCAGTGATGCAGAACCTGTATTTACCAGTGACGACCTGCAGATAGATCTGTCAACAAGAACCGTTAAGAAGAACAACGAAGTGGTAAAGCTGACAGCCACAGAATATACATTACTGGCATTGTTCGTAAAAAATGAAGGCAAAGTATTGACGCACCACTACCTGCTGCGCGAAGTATGGGGGCCGGGATACATAGACCAGTCACAATATTTAAGAGTATTCATTGCACAACTAAGAAAAAAAATAGAGCACGATCCTAACCGTCCTGAATTCATAGTTACTGAATCAGGTGTAGGCTATCGCTTCGTAAGCAAGGAATAAAGCACGATCACATATTAAATTATCAAAATGAATTCAAATCATCAGCATTTGAGCAAGGTTTCCTATGCCTCATTGTTAGTAGCACTTGGCATCATTTACGGCGATATTGGTACCAGCCCGCTGTATGCATTAAGGGCAGTAATAGGCAACCGCCGGCCGGAAGAGATACTCGTCTACGGTGGAGTATCTTGCATATTCTGGACACTGGTATTCCAGACCACCATCAAGTACATATGGCTTACCCTGCAGGCCGACAACCAGGGAGAAGGCGGCGTATTCTCTTTATATGCCCTCGTAAGGCGCTATAGCAAAAAGCTGGTGATACCAACTATATTGGGCGCCACTACCCTGCTGGCAGACGGCATCATTACACCTCCTATATCAGTGGCCTCAGCAATAGAGGGACTTAATGCCGTAAAAGGACTTGAGCAAACAATAGTTCCGGGCAATGGACTGACAATTGGCATAGTCACCATCATCCTCTCCGGCCTATTCTTCTTCCAGCGGTTCGGCACTCAGATAATAGGCAAGGCCTTCGGCCCCATCATGACACTGTGGTTTGGTATGCTGCTCACACTTGGCGCATGGCAAATAGCACAGTTCCCTGATGTAATAAAAGCATTGAATCCGTACTATGGCTATCAATTACTATTGCACTACCCGCAAGGCTTCTGGCTGCTCGGCGCAGTATTTCTTTGCACCACAGGCGCTGAAGCGCTATACTCAGACCTTGGCCACTGCGGTATAAAGAACATACGTATCACCTGGATCTATGTAAAGATTAGCCTGGTGGCCAGCTACCTTGGGCAGGCCGCATGGATCATGCACAGCAACGTAACATCTCTAAACAACGATAATCCGTTCTTTGAAATGATGCCGCACTGGTTTCTGTTACCCGGCATTATACTGGCCACCGCAGCTACCATCATCGCATCACAGGCGCTCATCAGTGGCTCGTTCACACTCATCAGCGAAGCTATGAACCTCAATTTCTGGCCAAGGGTCGTTGTCAGGCAGCCGACCAACATTAAGGGCCAGATATATATACCCAGCGTAAACATCATACTTTGGGTGGGTTGCGTTCTGATGATCCTGTACTTCCGCGACTCATCGCACATGGAAGCTGCCTATGGATTTTCCATAACAGTAGCAATGATGATGACCACCTTCCTGCTCAGCTACTATCTGCTGTATAAACGCAAATGGAATGTGGTGCTTATCAGCACCATTATATTGGTATTCGCAGTCATAGAAGTATCTTTCTTTATAGCCAACTCTGCCAAAATAAAAGAACGCTGGATGTTCCTGTTCTTCGAACTGTTCATCTTCATGACCATGTATGTATGGTATTATGCAAGAAAGATCAATAATCGCTTTGTAAAATTTGTGGATATAGGCAAGTATACTCCTATGCTAAAAGAAATGAGTGAAGATGATGCAATACCAAAATTCTCCACACATCTTATCTATCTTACCAAGGCAAACAGCCGGCAGCAAATAGAGGATAAGATCATAAAATCCATTTTCTCGAAAAAACCAAAACGGGCAGATGTGTACTGGTTCCTGCACATACAACGAACAGAACAACCTTATACAATGAGCTATGATGTGAGTGAACTGGTAGATGACAAGGTCATCAAGGTAAATATCAACCTTGGCTTCCGCATACAATCAAAGGCCGAGGTCTATTTTAAGCAGATAGTAAAAGACCTGGTGGCCAATAAGGAACTGAACCTCCACATACGGCCCGACGGATCTACAAAGTATAATCCGGAACCGGATTTTAAATTTGTAGTAATAGAAAAATTCGTCTCCGTAGAAAATGAATTCACACTAAGGGAAAGCATGCTGCTCAATTCCTACTTCCTGCTGAAGAACATGGGACTAAGTGACGAAAAAGCATTCGGCCTCGACAAGAGCGATGTGATAGTAGAACATGTGCCGCTGATCTATCAGTACGCACAAACCCCGGAACTGGAAAGAATAAACTCGTAAATCTTCACGCTTTAAAAATAACAAATGAAAAAACACAGTGCAATATTGATCGCTGCACTAATGGCAGCAAATCATACGATGGCGCAAAACATTGCAGAAGGAGCAGCAACGCCACGCGAGGTAAGGCAAATAAAGTCACAAATACCGTTTGAAGGCATGGACCAGTCATGGTACAATGGCGGCGACCGCAGGGATTCATCGGTACTGCAAAGCAAGTATGTAACATGGAGCATATTACTGGATGCGAATGCTACGCATTCTTTCAATGACCCTATCGACCATACAGTGGTAGGCTCTACAGCCCTTGCTCGCAATGATGAAATGGAAGTTTCAGTAGCGGCTATTGGCGGCGACTTTGTATTTGGCGACGCCCATGGCAGAATTATGACCCAGTTCGGTACACGGTCCACCGTTGTACCACGAAATGACCTGAGCCCCTACCGCGGGCAGTATAACCTTGCCGATGTATACCGCTATATAAGCGAAGCCTATGCGGGTTACCATTTCAATGTAATGCATGGCATCAATGTTGACGGCGGTATGTTCATGTCATATATAGGCCTGAACTCTTACTACCAGGCAGAGAACTGGGAATACCAGGCTTCCTTTACATCCGACAATACGCCTTGGTTCTTCAATGGCATCCGTATTCAGATATTCCCCACTGAGCATCTGAAGATAGAACCTTGGATCATTAATGGCTGGCAGAGCTATGGTATGTTCAACGCACTGCCTGGAGTAGGCGGAAATATAACATGGATTCCTAATTCTAATATCAAACTCTTGACCAATAACTACTACGGTACTGATGCAGCAGGCTTATTGGGACGCCACAGGTTCCATTCAGATAATAGCTTTTTATGGAGATATTATAATAGTAAGGAAAAGAAAGGCATCAATAAAATGGCATTTTCGATTACTGGTGATATAGGTTTTGAAAAAGGCGATGGCGTCAATGCTTTTACCAACGACGCGGGAAAAGGCCCGGCGCAATATTTCACCAGCCTGATGGCTTACAACCGCATATGGTTTGGCAAAAATAAATGGGCATGGACTGCTGGCGGCGGATGGATGAAAAATCCCGGCCGATACCTGGTACTTGCCCCAACGGGAGATGCCAGCCCATTCCCCAACCAATATAACCCAACGCAGCCTGCGGGCACACATCCGTTCACTGCAAATCCCGGCGATCAGTTTGCCGGTTGGGACGCCTCAACAAATATCAGCTGGATGCCTAACCAAAGCCTGGAGGTAAGGCTCGAATATGTGCATCGGGAAGCCGATCTGCCTTACTTTGCCGGCCATGGCGGTGTCACATCGCCATCAGGATATACTAATACTGCGCTACCTGCGAGCTGGGCTCCTGACCTTGTAAAATCAGAAGACAGGGTGATCCTGGCTTTGCTATTCAGGTTGTAATATGGCAAATGAACAAACAATAATAAAACAAAAGAGCCGGCAAAAAGCCGGCTCTTTACAATATAAGATAGTCTTTAATTACTTAGCGGTATCTGTGCTTGGTTCATCATCACTTGCTGGTTTCTCTATCTTGTCAAATTCGAAGATGAGAGAGAAACGCAGTGTATTAGATAATGGGTTACGGGTAGTACCTGAACCTTGAGGAACAAGGTAAGATGCATTGATCTGGAATACATTGTACTTCACACCAAGGCCCGTAGTTATATACTGGCGGTCGCCATTGTCTTTGTCTTCATAGAAATAACCTGCACGGAATGCAATGGTATTCTGATACCAGTATTCTACACCCAGCGAAGCATTGATCTGCTTTACCTGGTCACCTTTTGAGAAAGACTGCAGTATACCCGGCACAATACCAATAGTTGTATCACCATTAGCCAATGGTGGCACCAGCAGCTTGTTCAGGTCAAGCGCCACTGTGAATTGATTGTACTGGTCTATCTGCGTATTATATGCAGCACCTATACCGAGGTTCATTGGTATAAAGTCTTTACGGCTGGCATTGTAAGATATTTTAGCACCCAGGTTGCTGGCTACAGCGCCAAAGCTGAACGTATTGCTCTTTATATCGTCTATCTCTTTTTTCTTGGTATAGTACATACCTATATCGCCTGCTGCTGAGTTGCCCGGGCGATAATCGCCGCTATTACCTACATAGCTGACACCTGAGGCGATAGCAGAGTGTATATAACGGAGGCTCACACCTGCAGACAGGAATTCAGAAAGCTTACGGGAATAACCGAGGTCGAATGAATACTCTCTTGGCATACCTGTACCTATCGCGTCCCCTATGTTATTCGTATAGTTGATGTTACCCAATGAGAAGTAACGCATAGATGCGCTGATGGCTTGTTCTTTCTTTTCGCCGAATTTAGCATAACCGGAAAGATAGGCAAGGAATATATCAGGTACAAGGTCTTTAAGCCATGGCGTATAGGTCATGGAAACACCATAATTCTTTTCAGCAAATGGTATTTTACCTATGTTCCAGTATTGCGCATTCGCATCAGCTGTTGTTGCTATCCCTGCATCGCCCATAGATCCTGAACGTGCATCAGGAGATATTCTTAAAAATGGAACCGCCGTAGTTACAAAAGAAGCAGTGGTACCATTAGAGTTAGTTTGTGCATTAACCTCAGAAGTTGTGAATCCTGCCAGTACTGCTAATCCTATTAAAGCAAATCGTTTTGCCATCCTGTTATTATTAATTATTTTAAAGTTTTGCAAAAATATTTAAATTTATCCAGTTAGTCAATATTAAAATTGACCCACTCCCTATTAACGCACAATGACCAGTTTTTGGTATGCGGAAGATTTAAAACCTTTATCAGTGGATATATTCAGGCGGTAAATGTACACCCCGGCAGGCAATAATTGACCATTATTGTCCGATCCGTCCCATGTTATTTCATTGCTACGGCTACCACCGGGTGTAAAAGACTGCTTTATTTCCCTTGCCAGGGCGCCTGCAGTATTATATATATGTATCTCCACGTCCAGGTTCTCTTCAGGATGATTATGTTCAAAAACAAAATGTGTGATGTTGGAGAACGGATTAGGATAGGTCATCAGGTTCTGTATATCCATGATCTTACCGTCGATCACAATAAAGTCTACGGTACCTTCACCCTCGTTGTTGTTTACATCCCAGGCCCTTACTGTGATCCTGTGTTTGCCATTCGCCAGCCCGGTGAGCGGATAGGTAACAAAGCCATGCTTGTAAGTATTAGGCGCGGTTTCGTAATAGTCATTGAGTATGTACGGTGTTTCCACATTATCATCCAGTATAGCAAGCAGATCGTGGCCCACATTATTGCCCGACACATTGATACCCGTAGAATCGTGCAAAGCCACAAAAAGAGATGTATTAGTTCCGGTGATACCACCATTCTTGAACAGGCTGTCATTGATGTAAGGCATTACTACCGGAGGCGTAGAGCTTACCTGCGGATTATCTGAATAGCCACCGACTTTCATTGAAGAATCAGCCCCCGCAGCATCTGTAACTCCATTATGCGCATAAGCGCTGATCTTGCCTGCACCATAGTAGTAGTTAATGTCCTTAGGAGCAATAAAAGTAACTTTGAACACACCATTCACCACAGTACCCTTACCCTTGTATATGATATTGTCCTGAAGGGGGAATGTTCTTTTTGAATTGGCCGGAGTGATCCACTTTACAGTTCTTGGCTTATCGTAAAAAGATATCCATACCGGGCCGTTAAAACTGGAGATCAATGCCCCGCTAATATCATGTATGCTGCCACTGATCTCGTAACCACCCAATGCCTTGATAGTATCTGCATGCTGCTCTGTAAAGGCATCAACTACATCGTCAATAACTATATGATGCTCCGGAAAATCAGGAGTAAGGGCCGGGTCGCCCAGCAAACCAAACTTACGGTAGTTGGCTGTTTCATTACCATCATGTGGCAATGGCCGACCATAAGTAACATTTTTGCCACGGCGGCTGGCCTCGCCGAAAGTATTCCATGAACCATCACCATTGCGGGCAAACTGGCTCGTAAGATATTGTACGTTCAGTGTTTCATTGTAATTAGAATATACTGCCTGTGTCGTGGTCAGTATGGCTATTACCCCGCCGCCATTACGCAGCACAAGCTGCTCTGCAGCAGATACATACTGAGGGTGGTCGAACTGCCCGAAATCACAGGTTGCTGTCACCATGAAGGGTAGCATATTCTTATTACTCCACCGGTTAAAATCATCCTGCGTCAGGATACGCTCATCTGCCCATACCTGCGTATTGCCATGCCCATTGTAATTAATAGCGAATACCCCTTTAAATACATCATTATTAATTGCGGCGTTGGCATTCGGGCAACGCTCCCCTGCCGGCGTAGATGTCTTAGGGATAGCGCTGATATACACCTTGTTTATGTTATACAGATTATCAGCAGTATCGCTTATTACTTTCGTCATATGCTCTGCAACAGCACCATGGTCGCCGGCTCCATCACTATCATCCGCAACGTTTGTAAATCCGATCCGCCATGGCCCTAGAGTAGCCGGCTGGCGATAACTGATTATCTTGTCTACGGCTATCTGGGCATCAGCAGTATTCCTAGCAGGCAACCGCCCTACTCCCAGGTCCAATGCGTTAATTACCTTCTCGGTGCCTATATTTTCACTATCATCAAGGAAACCATAAAAATCATCACTGCAATAATTCTCAAGTGCATTCATAACGCCGGCTGACGACAATAAAGATGATTCATAAACCGGTACAAAATTGCTGTTATTCGGTATCCTGTTCTTATAATCGTAGGAAGCGCCACCAAGCAAGGTCATATATTTAGGCATCTGTGCAACATCAGTACCGGCCCTCTTATAGAACATACGAGCATAGTCCCTGATCGCACTGAGATCCTGGGCGCCTGAAGAAAATTCATTGTATATCTGTTGCGTAGTTGCTACCGCCACACGCATATTATCATGCTTTCTGTGATAATCGGCCAGTGTATTGGCAGATCCAAGAAAATCAGGGTAAGTAACAATGATACAATCTACCTGGCCTGGAGCATGCAGGTTTTGATTAGGCACAAATGAATTGAATTTAGGAGTGTACATGGTGCCACCGCTGTTCATAACCACAAACTCATGAAGTGTTTGCGCATCCTGGGTAAACGAATACGTGCTTCCGCTCAATGATCCGTTCATAATAACCGGGTTATGCGGATCAGTAACGTCCCATACTTTGGTATTACCATTTGCACCCTGTACCTGGTAGCTGGCAATTGCACCCGGAGCTACGCTTTGTATATCCCTGAAGCTCATCTGGTCACCGGTCAACAACAAATTCCTGCGGGCATTGATCTCTATATAATCAAGGTAACCGATAGCTGCGGCATTTACAGGTGTAAATTCCACGCCTACAGTAGCGATCTGCGAGTTGCAGGCACCTTTGGCAGTGCGCGTCATTTGCACCATAACATTTTCACTGCCGGGGAATGTGGAGGTAAGGTAAGTATCCTTACCTATCTGCGCCCCATTAACAGAGACCGCCAGCATAGATCCCGCGCTGGGGGCCGTATGTCCGAAGGATACGGTTGTCCATACATAATCTATCGGGGTGCCTAGATCAAAGGTGAAAGTTTGCGAAGTGCTGGAAGCCTGCGGATAAAACCCTTCGCCATACCATATCTTACCAAGTTGCGCGGGGTTCATACCATCAGAGTCATGCACGGCATAATAGTTAAATGAGGTAACATTGGTAGTAGCGGCACCCACACCCGGCTGGTCAGCAACTCTCATGCCCGGGCCACGATCGAAGGTGATGAAATAGTAAGCAGTATCTGTGTAAATATTTTTTGTGTGCGTAAACATTTGAGCAAGCATATCAGCCGTCCATTGAGTTGGCCCTTCCGCATAGAAAACAGCTGAAGCTCCATTATCAGCCATGAACAATGCATTCTCTAAAAGATCTGAAGGACGGGGAACAGCATTATTCTCTGCAAGCATCCCTCCGCCATTACCATAAACACGCATATTGCCGACACTTGCATTTGCCGGTTTTGGCGAGAGTGTGTTAATAAAGTTGTTATCTATCTTATAAAGGCCTGTCCTGGTAATACCAATCTTATACCATGCACCGGTAGACAATACAGATGCCGTAACGTCAGTTGTTTTCGCCGCACCACCCTCTTGGGTCTTCATCGGGGGCTGTTCCGTAATGCTAAGCGTAAAACTATTCACCTGGTTCACCTTTCCGGGCTCAGTACCCGCAGCATAAGCCGGGATAGATATGATCGCAAAAGGCTTTTTGCGCTCCATACCTAGCGTCACCACCGGCTTCGACGCATCACCCACCTGTGCTTTCGCTGGCAATGCAGCCGGCTCATATTCTATACCGAATATGACAACCTGTGGCACAGCATAATTATCCAGCCATATCTTTTCAGAGATATAGCCACCATAAATATCCTGCTGTTTTACCTGAAAAGTCTGGGCATGGGTATATATTGATGGAATATTCAATAAAATAACCAGCAAGCAAAGCCTGGCGAGTCTATTTTTCATATATTATTAAATAATTGATTTTAAAGGGCCTATACCATTTCAAAATTAAGTAATTAATTCCTTATAAGGTCAAGGCAGCGTGTAGTAATGCCATATTAACGTAATTTTATTTCAAATATTATAGATACCCGTTTAAATAAAAAATT
>Ga0209023_10005227_pt1 | contig 14289 bp, 11 predicted proteins | sample LakOneMetagenome_FD_187468 | JGI IMG/M metagenome (GOLD analysis project Ga0209023, IMG submission 187468) | Freshwater and sediment microbial communities from Lake Erie, Canada (SPAdes) (version 2) | ecosystem: Environmental > Aquatic > Freshwater > Lentic | place: Lake Erie, Canada...
GCTCGGCGGCCGTCAGCTCGGCCTGCAGGCGGGCGTCGACCTGCATGCCCGCTTCTTCCTCGGCCTGGGCGCGGAGCAGCGCCGCTTCGCGCAGCTTGCGGTCGGCTTCGATGCGCGCCTCGGTGGCGGCGACGATCTTTGCCTCGGCCTCGCGCCGCGCCTCGGCGGTGGCGGCGGCCATCTGCTCCAGGCGCTCGCGGTGCACGGCGGCGTCGCGCAATTCTTTTTCCAGCTGCAGGCGCGAACGCACGGTGTCGGCGGCGACCCGCTGCGAATCGGCCTGGGCCTCGGCGATGCTGGTCCGTTCGTGCTCGACGTGGGCCAGCGCGCGCGCTTCTTCCAGCATGCGCGCCTCGGCGGCGGCGCGGGCAAAGGCCGAGGCCAGCGCGATCTGGTCGGCGCGCTCGCGCTGCACGGCCAGTTCCAGGGCTTCGGCTTCGGTCTGCGCCAGCTTTTCGGCGGTGGAGCGGGCGGCCTTTTCGGCGCGCTCGCGCTCGCGCGCCAATACCGCCACGCGCGCATCAGCGCTGGCGCTGTGCAGGACCTCTTCGCGCGCCGCATACACGGCGGCCACGCGTTCGGCGGCCTGGCGCCGCGCTTCTTCGGTCTGGGCCAGCAAGTCCTCGGCGGCGCGCGCCGCTTCCATTGCCATTGCCGCTTCGGCTTCGATCTGTTCGGCGACGCGGCGGCGCGCTTCGTCGGCGGCGCGGGAGCGCGTTTCGGCGGCCAGGCGGCTTTCGGTGTCGGCCTGCACGCGCGCGCGCAGTTCGGCGGTTTCCTGGCGCATCGCCTCCAGGCGCTCGCCCGAGGCCTGGGCGGCGGCACGCAGGGTTTCCAGGCGGTCGCGGTTGGCCTCGATGGCCTGCTCCGAGGCGTGCGCATTCGCCAGCGCGGCAACGGTGGTGGCGGCGTCCATGGCGGCACGCTCCTCGGCCAATGCGCGCGCATGGGACTCGGCGGCGGCGCGGCTTTCGGCGGCGACATTCGCCTTGGCCTCGGCCTCGACGCGCGCGATCGCTTCCTTGATGGCGCTCTTTTCCAGCTGGCCGCGCTCAAGCGCAGGCGCGGACGCCGGCACGGACGATGGCGCGGCAGGCCCTGCCGCGGACGGCGCGCCGGCTGCGGGCGGCACGTGCCGGCCGGCGGGCGGCGGCGGCAGGTCGATCGTGAAGTCGGTATCGTCGTCGGGAGTCGGTGGGTGTTCCATGGTATTTCTCGGTCTGGAAAAGGGAGCGTGCCAGATCATTATCGGCGAAAGACGCGAATCGTGTCACGCCGAGCTGCGCGGCAAAAACCTTGCAATTCCGGCCTTCAAACAGGGCAACCGACTGTCGGTTGCGCGGGCCGCCTGAGCAGCTGGGCACCGGCCGCGCCGAGGATGATGGCCAGCAGGCAGAAGAGCACATCGATGAAACCCAGTTCGTCGGGATAGATGGCCGCCTTGCGCGGATGCGAAGGGTCGTAGCGGATCCAGACTGGCGCCCCAGGCTGGTAGCGCTGCATCAGCGCGGCAAGCGCGGTCTTGTCGGGGTAGCAGAGACTGCTGCGGGCCACCGTCATCCGGTCGGCGACGAATGCCTTGCCGTCGACAACGTAGCGGTAGCGTAACTGCAGGCATTGGGCGGACGATTTGGCTTGCCCGTGCGTTTCCAGTTCCAGGACCTCGGCACGCGTGGCCGGCCACGACGCATATTGCAGCTTGTCGGCCACGGTCGTGAACATGAAAAAGCCGAACGGCAGCGCGATCAACACCATGAGCGCGCCTTTCAGCCGCATCTTCGCGGTCCCGGGAGGAGTCGCAAGCCTTGTGTTGCCCTGCAGGCTCGCCGCTTCTTTCAGGCCGGCCACAGTGGCGGCTCGTCCATCAGCGCGACCTGCTCGCGCAGCTCCAGGATGCGGTCCTGCCAGTAGCGCTGGGTATTAAACCAGGGGAAGGCCGCAGGGAAGGCCGGATCGTCCCAGCGCATCGCCAGCCAGGCCGAATAATGGATCAGGCGCAGGGTGCGCAGGGCTTCGACCAGGTAGAGCTGGCGCGGATTGAATTCGCAAAAGTCTTCATAGCCGGCCAGGACGTCGCTCATCTGGCGCACCATCTCCTGGCGCTCGCCCGAGAGCAGCATCCACAGGTCCTGCACCGCCGGCCCCATGCGGCTGTCGTCGAAGTCGACGAAGTGCGGGCCGTCGCCGGTCCAGAGCACGTTGCCGACGTGGCAGTCGCCGTGCAGGCGCAGCAGGGGCACCTGCCCTGCCCGCTCGTAGCAGCGCGCCACGCCCTGCAAGGCCTGCTCAACCACGCTGGCCCAGGTGGCGCGCAGTTCCGGCGGCAGGAAGTCGTGGCGCATCAGCCATTCGAATGGTTCCTGGCCGAAGCTGCGCTGGTCCAGCGCCGGGCGCTGCGTATAGGATGCAAGACCGCCGACGGCGTGGATGCGGCCGATGAAGCGTCCGATCCATTCCAGCGTGGCCGGGTCGCCGAGTTCCGGCGCGCGCCCGCCGCGGCGCGGAAAAACGGCGAAACGGAAACCGTCGAAGGTATGCAGGGTGCGCCCTTCAACTGTCATGGCCGGCACCACCGGCACCTCGCGCTCCTCCAGTTCGGCGACGAAGGCATGTTCCTCGAGGATGGCGGCATCGCTCCAGCGTTCGGGCCGATAAAACTTGACCACCACCGGCGGCCCCTCTTCGCGGCCCACCTGGTAGACGCGGTTTTCGTAGCTGTTCAGGGCCAGCAGGCGGCCGTCGCCGTACAGGCCGAGGCTTTCCAGCGCGTCGAGCACGCGCTCGGGGCCGAGCCCGGCAAAGGGGTGGGAACCTGATGCATCCGGCAAACCTGACAAATTATCCATACCTGCCATTGTAAGGCGGCGCGCAGATTTTCGTGCGCTGGGTACCCGTCACGCGTTAAACTGGCGGCTTCACCGCAACAAGGCACCCCATGCAACTCGAACAGCCCCTGACCGAAAAAGAATTCGACGAACTCGACCAGTTCCTCCTCTCCGAGCGCAGCCCGGAAGACGCGATGACGATGGACACCCTGCACGGCTACCTGACCGCGATTGCGATCGGCCCGGAAACCATCATGCCGGCCGAGTGGCTGCCGCGTGTCTGGGGCCAGGACGGCAAGCAGGCGCCGAAGTGGAAGACCCCGAGGGAAGAAGAACGCATCCTCAACCTGATCATGCGTTTCATGAACGAAGTCCTGATCACCTTCGAGGTCGCGCCCAAGGAATTCGAGCCGCTGTACTGCGAGCACGAGCACAACGGCCAGACCCTGATCGACGCCGAAGCCTGGTGCTGGGGCTTCTGGGAAGGCATGGAACTGCGCGCGGGTTCCTGGGACCCGGTGTGGGAATCCGAAGTCGGCGAGCTGATGCGCCCGCTGTACCTGCTCGGCGCCGACGAGATCGAGGAAGACGAGCTGCCGCTGGTCGAAGACCCGGTCAAGGCGCACCAGCTGGCGCTCGAGATCGAGGCCAACCTGCCGGCGATCTACCGCTACTGGCTGCCGCTGCGCAAGCCGGCGGTCGAGACCATCCGCAACGACGGTCCGAAGACGGGCCGCAACGACGACTGCCCTTGCGGCAGCGGCAAGAAGTTCAAGAAGTGCTGCGGGGCCGACCAGGCTTGATGCAAACGAACCGGGGAACGACCCCGGTTTTTTTTGGCGCTGTCACCGTTAGCTATGGATGAGAAGTGAACTGCTGAGCTCATTCGCGGTCCAAGCCGTATCGCCATCGATACGGGTCGACCATGAAAGCGCCTCGCTTCATCAAGTGGTTTGCGGGCTTGCCCAAACTGAACCAGCCCCAGCGGCTGCAGGTCCTCGACGCGCTGCGGCCAGCGGCCGGGTTGCACCAGGTGCTCGCACTAATCGAACAAGTCCGGTCCCCGGGCCGACGCTGCCCTCATTGCAAGTGCGAGCGCTGGCACCGGCATGGTCACGCGAATGACCTGCAGCGCTACCGCTGCTTCTCATGCCGGCGCACCTTCAACGATTTGACCGGCACCCCATTGGCACGTCTGCGTCTGAAAGGAAAATGGCTCGATTATCTCGAGACGCTGCGCGCGTCGCGCCCAGTGCGCGCGGCGGCGGACGAGGTCGAGGTGCACCGCAATACCGCCTTCCGCTGGCGCCATCGCTTCCTCGACCGGGTCAAGGAGGACCGGCCGGCGCGCCTGAACGGCATCGCCGAGGCCGACGAAATGTTCATCCTGGAATCCCAGAAGGGGTCGCGCAAACTTGACCGGCCGGCGCGTAAACGGGGCGGCGTAGCCGGCAAGCGCGGCATCTCGCGCGAGCTCGACTGTATTCTCGTGGCGCGTGACCGCAACAAACAGACGGTCGATGCCGTTAGCGGCCGCGGCCCTGTCAGCAAGGTCCAGCTGGAGCGCCACCTGCTGCCCTTCCTGGAGCGGGACGTCTTGCTCGTGACCGACGCGAACGCAGCCTACCGTGCTTTCGCCCGTGCACACGGCATTGCGCACCAGTCCGTGAATGTCCGTTCCGGCGAACGCATACGGATGGGCGCCGCCGGACTCATCCATGTGCAGAACGTGAACGCCTATCACCAGCGCCTGCGCGAATGGTTGTTGCCGTTTCACGGCGTCGCGTCGCGCTACCTGCCGAACTACCTGGGTTGGCGCCGCATGCTCGATGCTGGAAAAATCACTTCAGTCGATCAATTGTTTCGACTTGCAATCGGCCCGATCCACAGCGAACGGTGACAGCGCCTTTTTTTTTGCCTGCTGAACGCGTGGACGGGGGACCCGTCCACCCTACCATCACGCCAGGGTCGGCGCACCCTGGAAAGGCCGGCAATCCACCGGAATATCGATGACGAAGGTGGTGCCGCGCTCGCGCGAGCTGTCGACCCCGACGCTGCCGCCGTGGCTTTCGGCCACCGCGCGCACGTAAGGCAGGCCGATGCCCCAGCCGCCCTTCACGCCCTGGCGCGCCGCTTCCGCGCGCCGGTACATCTGGAAGATGCATTCCTGTTCGCTCGCGGGAATCGGCTCGCCATGGTTATGCACCGTCAGCAGCAGGCGCTCGTGCACGTTGTCGATCTTGACCGTGATCGGCGTGCCGTCCTGTCCGTATTTCTTGGCGTTGGTGATCATGTTCTCGATCGCGCGCCAGAGCGCCTTGCGGTCCCACCAGCCATGCACCGAGACCGGCGTCATGTGCACCGGGATGCCCTGGTGGGCCACCGCATCGAGCTGCACTTCGCGCACCAGTTCGCAGATATCGAACTGGCTCAGTTCCAGCGACACGCCCTGGCCGCCGTGGAAGGCCATCGAATCGAGCAATTCGCTCACCATGCCGCCCATGCGCTGCACATTCGCCAGCGCCTTGGCCGCCACGGTGCGGATCCGTACCGGGTCGTCGGTCATGAGGATGATGTCGAGCGCCATCGAGGTGGCGTGCAGCGGCCCGCGCAGGTCGTGGGTCAGCGCCGCCGTGAAGCGTTCCTGCAGGCCGCGGTGCACCAGGGTAAAGGCGTTGATGGCTTCCTTGATGGCGGCGTCGATCGAGCCGTCGATGACCAGCACCTCGGCATGGCTGAGCGAGATGCCGTCGCCTGCCAGCGCTTCCAGGATGCAGCGGCGCAGGATCTGGTATTCGTCGATCAGGGCCACGTGGTCGTAGCCGGTCACACGGGCGCGCTCGCCGCCGTGCTCGGCGGCCACCGTGGTGCCGTCGCCGGCGCCCTGGCGGCTGTAGCCCGGGGTCAGGCTCTCGGCGATGTTGTCGTAGAAGACGGGCAGCGTGTCGATCAGCACCGGATGGCGCAGCTGGGCCGCTTCCTCGACACTGGCGCGCACCGCGCGCTCCCATTCGGCGAACACCTGTTCGCGCAGCGCGAGCATGCGCTGCGAGGCACGCGACAGGCCGTTGCCGTCGTCTTTCTGGTCGCTGGCATAGGTCACGCGTTACTCCTGGTTGTCTGCTTATCCAGCTTGCATGCTACTCCGGATACGCCTGCGGCGGCGCTCAGCAGTAAAGACAAGGCGCTGCCGGCCTGCCTCAGGACGCGGTTTCCAGCTGGCGTTCGCACAGCGCTGCCAGCAGGTCCGAGCGCCCCACCACGCCGACCACGGCGCCGCCCGCGCCGGTAATCGCTACCTGGTGATGTCCCTCGTCGCCCAGCAGCGGCACCAGCCGCGCCAGCGGCGCAGAGGCCTCGAGCACGGCGACGATGCGGTGCATGGCGTCTTCCACGCGCGGCGCGGCGCCCGGCACCAGCGCCCGCAGCCGCGCCCCCCATCCGCTCTGGCGCAGCAGGTCTTCCTGCGACAGGAAGCCGAGCAGGCGCCGCTTCTCGTCCAGCACCGGCACACCTTGCAGGCGGTGGCGCAGCAGCAGGGCGCGCGCGTGGTCGAGGGTGTCGCGCGGGCCGACCGCGATCACATGGCGCGACATCAGTTCGGCACAGGTGCGTTCGCGGAAGTGGCGGTGAAGCGCCAGCTGGCGGGCGTCGTCGACGATCGCCAGCAAATCGTCGCGGCCGATGTCCAGCACTTCGCCGTAGCGCGCCATGGCCGCTTCCAGGTCCTGTTCGGTGATGCCGAGGCGCGCCGCCGGGGCCGGGTCGCCGGTGGCGTGCAGGTTGCGGTCGGCCGCGTGCGGCGCATGCGGATAGCGGCGGCCGGTCAGGTTGTTGTAGAGGAGCGCGGCGCCGACGATGACGGCGGAGTTCAGCGCCACCGGCAGCAGGGCGAAGTGCCAGCTGGCCGTATGCACCGCCGCGCCGCCCAGCACCGCGGTCAGGGCCACGGCGCCGCCGGGCGGATGCAGGCAGCGCAGCGCGAACATGGCGGCAATCGCCAGGCAGCCGGCCAGCGGCGCGGCCAGCAGCGGGTCGGGCACCAGGTGCCAGCAGGCGACGCCGACCAGGGCCGACAGGGTATTCCCGCCGACCACCGACCACGGCTGGGCCAGCGGGCTGGCCGGCACGCAGAACAGCAGTACGGCCGAGGCGCCCATGGGCGCGATCAGCCAGGCGGCCAGGCCGGGCGCCAGCATGTGGCTCAGGAGCGCGGTGACGAACAGGCCGACACAGGCCCCGACGGTGGCGCGCAGGCGCTCGGTGCGGCTGGCGGCAAGCGGCTGCGGCAGGAAGCCGTGCAGCCATTGGATAAGACTTCCTTGCATGACAGAAAGCGTTTAAAGCAAAGACTGCCATTACACCATAAACCGTACCAGACCTGCAGAAGCCCGAACGTCCGCGATAGCTTGCCGTTCGTCCCGTTGAGTACGCAAATTCGTCAAAGCGCGTTGGCGCACGGACAGTTCAACCGTGCGCACCGAAGCTGGCCCCAGGTAAGCACGAGCGGCGTATCGCGCCGCGTGAAGCCGAATTTGACGAAAAGGGAGTATCCAACATGAAAAAAGCACTTCCACTTACGCTGCTGGCGGGCGCCGCCGTCCTGGCTGCCGGCGCCGCCCTGGCCCAGTCGTCCCAGGCGCCAAAGGCCGAACCGGCCATGCAGAAGGTGCTCGACGCCATGGCCGCGCTGAAACCGAAACCCATCGAGACCCTGACGCCCGAAGAAGCACGCAAGCAGCCGACGCCGGCCGACGCCGTGAAGAAGGTCCTGGCCGACAGCGGCAAGCCGACCGCGCCGGAAGCTGGCGTGACGGTCAAGGACATGACGATTGGCAGCGGCGACGCCAGCTTCCCGATCCACGTCTACACGCCCGAGGGCAAGGGTCCGTTCCCGGTGATGGTGTACTACCACGGCGGCGGCTTCGTGATCGCCGATACCAAGGTGTACGACGCCAGCCCGCGCGCGCTGGCCAAGATGGCGAACGCAATCATGGTGTCGGTGGATTACCGCCGCGCGCCCGAGCACAAATTCCCGGCCGCCCCCGACGACGCCTTTGCCGCCTACCAGTGGGTGCTGGCGCATGCCAAGGAAATCAATGGCGACCCGAATCGCGTGGCGGTTGGCGGCGAAAGCGCCGGCGGCAACCTGGCGACCGTGGTCTCGATGATGGCGCGCGATAAGAAAGTCGCCCTGCCGCTGCACCAGCTGCTGGTCTACCCGGTCGTCAACGACGACATGAACACGGCCTCGTACAAGACGAACGCGAACGCCAAGCCGCTCAACAAGCCGATGATGGCATGGTTCTTCAAGCACTACGGCGGCGATCCGAAGAACCCGTACGCGCTGCCGATGAAGGCCACTTCGCTGAAAGGCTTGCCGCCGGCAACCATCGTCGCGGCCGAGATCGACCCGCTGCTGTCCGAGGGTAAAGCCTATGCGGACAAGCTGAAGAAGGATGGCGTTGCTGTGAACTACAAGGAATACAGCGGCGTGACCCACGAATTCTTCGGCATGGGCGCGGTGGTGCCAAAGGCGAAGGAAGCGGAACAGTTCGCGGCGGACGAGTTGAAGAAGGCGTTTGCAGCGAAGAAGTAAAAGGAAAAGTAAGCGCGACTGCCAGCCTGTCGGGAAACCGACGGGCGCCCAGCGCTTCTCCGGTGCTTGATGTACGATGCGCAATATTGAGCAGAGCGCCACATCACCCACCGGAGAACCTATGAACAAGACCGTCCTGCGCGCGCTGGCTGCCGCCTGCGCCTGCGTCTGCATTGCCGCCCCTTCCCTAGCTGCCGCACCGATGGCGAAAACGCCCGCCCCCGGCTACTTCCGCCTGATGCTGGGCCAGTTCGAGATCACGCCGCTGTCCGACGGCACCGTCGACCTGCCGGTCGACAAGCTCTTGAGCGACAAGGCCGGGAAGACCAACGCCACGCTGGCCAAGGCTTACCTGAAGGCGCCACTGGAAACCTCGGACAATGCCTTCCTGGTCAACACCGGCACGAAGCTGATCCTGGTCGACACCGGCGCCGGCGTGCTGTTCGGGCCGACGCTCGGCAAGCTGCTGGCCAACATGAAGGCGGCCGGCTACGCGCCCGAGCAGGTCGACGAGGTCTACCTGACTCACTTCCACAGCGACCACCTGGGCGGCTTGACGAGCGCCGCGAAGCCGGCCTTCCCGAACGCCGTCGTGCGCGCGTCCAAGGTGGAAGCCGATCACTGGCTGAGCCAGGCGAACATGGACAAGGCAGAGGACAAGAGCACCTTCAAGAATGCGCTGGCCGCGCTCGACCCGTACATCAAGGCAGGCCGGTTCAAGACCTTCGAGGGCGATGCCGAGGTGTCGCCGGGCTTCCGTGCGCTGGGCGGGCATGGGCATACGCCGGGGCACACCACCTTCGTGGTCGAGAGCGGCGGGCAGAAGATGATGCTGATCGGCGACTTGATCCACGTGGCGGCGGTGCAGTTCGAGAACCCGGCGGTGACCATCGGCTTCGACGGCGACCAGAAGGCGGCTGCGGCGGCGCGCAAGAAGCTGTTCGACATGGCGGCCAGGGATGGAACGCTGATCGGCGGTGCGCATCTGCAGTTCCCGGGGCTGGGGCATGTGCGGACCGAGGGCAAGGGGTATCGATTTGTGCCGGTGAATTACACGCAGATGCGGTAAGGGCAGTGGGCAAGATCAGCCTGTTTACGCCACCGCGCCACGCACGTCGGCCAACAATTCGACCAGCTGCTCGAAATCCACCGGCTTGACCAGGTGATGCCGGAATCCCGCCTCGCGCGCGGCGCGCTTGTCCTGTTCCTGCCCGTAGCCCGACACCGCGATCAGCACCGCGCCCGACGTCTCGGGCTGGGCCAGCAAGCGCCGCGCCAGTTCGTTGCCGTCGATCTCGGGCAGGCCGATATCGAGCAGGAACACGTCCGGCGCCGCCGCACGCGCACGCTCCAGCGCGCGGCGCGAATCGTGCTCGACTTCCACCGCGTGCCCGGCCGCATCGAGCAGCATGGCCAGCGTTTCGGCGGCGTCGACGTTGTCGTCCACCACCATCACCCGCAATGGCCCGCCCGCCGCGGCCGTGACGGCGGCAAGCGGCTCGGCCGGCGCCAGCGGCGCCGCCAGCGGCAGCGTCACCGTAAAGGTGCTGCCCTGCCCCGGCCCCGGGCTGGCGCAACGCACCGAACCGCCATGCAGTTCGACCAGGTTGCGCACCAGCGCCAGCCCCAGGCCAAGCCCGCCCTGCGAACGGTCGCTCGATCGCGTGGCCTGTGCGAACAGGTCGAAGGCGCGCTCGGTGAGTTCCGGCTCCATGCCGATGCCCTCGTCGCACACGGCCAGCTCCAGCTGGCCGTCGAGGATGCGCACCCGGACCTCGATCGCGCGTTCCTCGGGGGTGTACTTGACGGCGTTGTTCAGCAGATTCGCCAGCACCTGCACCAGGCGCGCGCGGTCGCCCTCGACGCTGACGCTTGACGCCGGCAGGTGCACGCCCAGGGTCTGGCGCCGCGCCAGCAGCTGCGGGCGCACCTGCTCCACCGCCTCGTCGACGATGCTGCGCACGTCGAGCACGGCCTTGTCGAGCACGATCAGGCCGCGCGTCACGCGCGATACGTCCAGCAGGTCGTCGACCAGGCGCGTCATGTGCTTGACCTGGCGTCCGATGATGGCGCTGCTCTGGCGCACCCGGGTTTCGTTGAGCATGCCCATGTCAAGCAGCATCGCGGCCGACTTGATCGGCGCCAGCGGGTTGCGCAGTTCGTGGGCCAGCATGGCCAGGAATTCGTCCTTGCGCTGGTCGGCCGCCTTCAGCTTTTCCTCGGCCAGCTTGCGGTCGGTGATGTCGCGGAAGAAGATCGCGATGCCGCCGTCCTGCAACGGAAAAGCGCGAATCTCGGTCCAGCCCGAGCGTCCACCCACCGGCGCCAGCTGGTACTCGATCTGGCCGGCGCGGCGCTCGGCCATCACCCGGTGCAGCATGGCGCCGGTTTCGGTCCCCTCCACTTCCGGGAACAGTTCCCAGTGGCTGCGGCCGATCACCTGCTCCGCCGTCAGCTGGCAGATGCGCAGGCCTTCGGCGTTCATTTGCAGCAGCGTCCAGTCGCGGTCGAGCAGGCCGAAGCCCTCGCTGATGGAATCGAAGATATAGCGGCTGCGGTCGCGCTCTGCGCGCAGCATGGCCTGGGTCCGCGCGCCGTCGAGCGCGGTCCAGGTGCGCTCGGCGGTGTCGCGCGTGAAATGCAATTCGTCCCGGGTCCAGCGATGCGGCGCGTTGCGGTTGATACTCAGGAAGGCGGAAAGGCGCCCTCCGCGCACCAGCGGCACCGTGACCACCGCACCGATGGCTTCCTCGTTGTAGCGCGCCGGCCAGCCGGCGGTGCGCGGGTCGAGCGCGATGTCCTCGATGACGACGGTTTCGCCGGCGCGCAGGGCGGCGCCGATGCCGGGGCCGAACTCGTCGAGCCGGTAGCGCGCCTGCGACAGGCCGGCCATGCCGCTGCGCAGCCACTGGCTGGCCAGCGTGAAGCTGCCGCTTTCGTCGTCGAGTTCGCCGTACAGCACGCGCGCCAGGCCCAGCTCCTGCCCGAGCAGGGCGCCGGCGGTGGCCAGCACCTCGGCCGGCGCGTGCAGCGGACGCAGGGCGTCGGAGAGCTTGAGTTCGAGGGCGGCGCGGCGCTCGGCGCGCAGGCGTTCGGTGGTTTCCACCGCCGTGCAGTACATGCCGGCCACGCGCCCGGCGCCGTCGTGCAGCGGCGAATACGAGAAGGTGAAGTTGGCCGGCTCGCGCGCGCCATTGCGCACGATGGGGATTTCCAGGTCTTCGAAGTGGACGCCCTTGCCGGACAGGGCGCGGTCGATGATCGGCACCAGCTGGGTCCAGGCGTCGGACCAGACGCGCTGGAAGGGCTCGCCCAGGGCCGCCGGGTGGCGCTCGCCCAGCATCTGCACATAGGCGTCGTTGTACAGCATGCGCAGGTCCGGCCCCCAGGCGATGAACATCGGCAGCGCCGAGTCGAGCGCCATCGCGACCGCGGTCGCCAGTTGGGGCGGCCAGTCGTCGGGATGTCCCAGGGGTGAATGCCGCCAGTCGTGCGCGCCGATCAGGGCACGCAGGCTGGCGGGGGCCGCATCATGGGCGCCGCGCAAGAATCCATGCATGTTGACATTTTCTCACAGGACGCCAGCCCCACGGTGCACGGATGGGCCGGGGGTGGCAGCTTGCTGGTTACAACGTCTTTACAGCTTAATGAAGTGCTCGCGGTAGTACTTCAGTTCCTCGACCGATTCCATGATGTCGGCCAGGGCGGTGTGCTTCTGGTGCTTCTTGAAGCCCGAGGCCAGTTCCGGTTTCCAGCGGCGGCACAGTTCCTTCAGCGTCGACACGTCCAGGTTACGGTAGTGGAAGAAGGCTTCCAGCTTCGGCATGCCGCGCGCCATGAAGCGGCGGTCCTGGCAGATCGAGTTGCCGCACATCGGCGACTTGTTCGCCGGGACGTACTGCTTGAGGAAGGCGATCAGCTGGGCTTCGGCGTCGGCTTCGCTGACGGTCGAGGCTTTCACGCGGTCGATCAGGCCCGACTTGCCGTGCGTGCCCTTGTTCCAGTTGTCCATCTTGTTCAGCGTTTCGTCGGACTGGTGGATGGCGAAGACCGGGCCTTCGGCGATCACGTTCAGGTCGGGGTCGGTGACGACGACGGCCACTTCGATGATGCGGTCGTTGTCCGGATCGAGGCCGGTCATTTCCATGTCAACCCAGACCAGGTTGAATTCATTCGGACGGGCGACTGGCGCCGTTGCAGATACGGCAGCGTTGTTGGCTGCGGTGGATTCGGTGGCTTGTGACATAATTCTCTCTTTGCCTTAAACAATCCTGCATTTTCTCACAGGCACAGCATGTCTCCACTTGCGTTTTCAGTCTTGTTCGTCGTTTTCTTCGTGCTGACGCTCGGACTGCGCTTCTGGCTGGCCAACCGCCAGATCCGGCACGTGCTGCGCAAGCGCGCCAGCGTGCCCGGCGAATTCGCGTTGCAGGTCTCGCTCGAGACGCACCAGAAGGCGGCCGACTACACCGTGGCCAAGACCCGCTTCGGCATCGTGGCCCTGCTGTGGGGCGGCCTGGTGCTGATCGGCTTTACCCTGCTGGGAGGCCTGCAGGCGATATCGGGCGCCTTGCTGCCGCTGGCTGGCCCGGGGATGGTCCATCAGATCCTGCTGGTGGTCGCCTTTGCCGCCATCTCCGGCGTGCTCGACCTGCCCTTCGATTACTACCGCCAGTTCGTGCTGGAGCAGCGCTTCGGCTTCAACAAGATGACCCCTGGCCTGTGGCTGGCCGACCTGGTGAAAGGCACCCTGCTCGGCGCCGCCATCGGCCTGCCACTCATCTGGGTCGTGCTGAAACTGATGGAGACCACCGGTTCGCTGTGGTGGCTCTGGACCTGGTGCGTGTGGAGCGGCTTCCAGCTGCTGATGATGGTGCTGTACCCGACCGTGATCGCGCCGATCTTCAACAAGTTCACGCCGCTGGCCGACGCCAGCCTCAAGACACGCATCGAAGGCCTGATGGCGCGCGTCGGCTTCGCCTCGAAGGGCTTGTTCGTGATGGACGGCAGCCGCCGCAGCGCCCACGGCAATGCCTATTTCTCCGGCTTCGGCGCGGCCAAGCGCATCGTCTTCTTCGACACCCTGATCGAGCGCCTGGCGCCGCAGGAAATCGAGGCCGTGCTGGCGCACGAACTGGGCCACTTCAAGCTGCGCCACATCGTCAAGCGCATGGTGGTCATGTTCGCGCTGTCGCTGGGCTTCCTGGCCCTGCTCGGCTACCTGAAGGAACAAAGCTGGTTCTACACCGGCCTGGGCGTGACGCCGATGCTGGGCGCGCCGAACGACGCCATGGCCCTGCTGCTGTTCATGCTGGTGCTGCCGATCTTCACCTTCGTGCTGGGTCCGCTGAGCGCGATCACCTCGCGCAAGCACGAATTCGAGGCCGATGCCTTTGCGGCCAAGCACAGCAGCGCCAACGACCTGGTCTCGGCCCTGGTCAAGATGTACGAAGATAACGCGTCGACGCTGACGCCGGACCCGCTGCACTCGGCCTTCTATGATTCGCATCCGCCGGCGTCGGTCCGGATTGCACACTTGAATGCCGCGCATCTGAACGCGGCGGCGGCATGAACTTGCGTGACCGGCATTGCGTACACGGTGCGCCGGCGCTCGATGCCGGCGCCGTGGGTGCGCACCTCGCTGCGCTGCCGGACTGGCGCCTGGCCGGCAACCACATCGAGCGCGAATACGCGTTCACCGATTACCACGCGACCATCGCCTTCGTCGATGCCCTGGCCGCGATGATCCATCTTGAAAACCACCACCCCGAACTGCGCGTGCGCTACCGCCACTGCCTGGTCGCCTTTACCACCCATTCGGCCGGCCATGCCGTGTCGATGAACGACTTTATCTGCGCTGCGAAA
>Ga0209023_10005228_pt1 | contig 14287 bp, 16 predicted proteins | sample LakOneMetagenome_FD_187468 | JGI IMG/M metagenome (GOLD analysis project Ga0209023, IMG submission 187468) | Freshwater and sediment microbial communities from Lake Erie, Canada (SPAdes) (version 2) | ecosystem: Environmental > Aquatic > Freshwater > Lentic | place: Lake Erie, Canada...
CACCCAGCTCGACCTGTATCCGACCCTCTGCGAGATTGCCGGTGCCGAGACACCGGACTTTGCGCAGGGCAAATCACTGCTGCCGCTGGTCAGGGGCGACGTCGCGACCCTTCACGAGAACCTCTTCTCCGAAATCACGTGGCATGCCGCCTACGAGCCCCAGCGGGCGGTGCGGACCGACCGTTGGAAATACATACGCCGCTTCGACGGCCGCGACAGACCGGTCCTTGCCAACGTCGATGACAGCGCCACCAAGGACCTGCTCGTCGGAGCCGGATGGGGCGACCGCAAGGTGGGGGAGGAGCAGCTCTACGACCTCCTGCTCGATCCGGTCGAAGAGAAGGACCTTGCCCGGGACCCGGACTTCGCCGACACCCTGGAAGACATGCGCGGCCGGCTCGAGGCCTGGATGGTCGAGACGGACGACCCGATCCGGAACCGACCGATGGAACCACCACCCGGGGTCCAGATCAATGACCCGGATCAGATCTCTCCGGACGAGCCGCTGGTAACGGTTCCTGCCTGACTTGTAGACAATCCGTCCATGTCACACGTCCTGATCATCCACGAGGTCGCCGACTACGAAGCCTGGAAGAAGGTCTTCGACGAGGCGGCCGGCATCCGAAAGGAAGCGGGCGAGAGGTCGTTCCAGGTCCTGAGGTACGAGGACGATCCGAACCGCATCGTCCACTTCTCGGTCTGGACATCCAGTGATGACGCCCGCCAGTTCTTCGAGTCGGACGAGCTGGTCAGGATTCGCAAGGAAGCCGGAGTGAAGGCGCCCGAGTTCATCTACCTGGACGAGCTGGAGTCGGGCGAGCTCTAGCTCAGCGTTTCTCTCCGACGAAGGTGTCGAGAAGCTCGACGCTCTTCCTGTTTGAGACGGAAATGTTGCGCCAGCTGGGCTGACTCCACTCGATCCCCAGCACTTCGCAAGTGTCGGTGAAAAGTTTCCGGATGTCGTCCGAGTAGTTCGTGAAGAAGTACCGCGGATATGAGTATTCGACTGGACCTTCTTCGAGCTTTATCGTGAATCGGTTCTCGCACCTCGAGCCGTCTGACTGGATCAACCCTCTGAGAAATTGCCGAGGATAGGTTGCGACAATCTCATCCTGCCAGTCGACCAGTTCTATCTTCCGTTCGTGCTTCTTGCCTGGTCCGTGCTGAGGAAAGAACTGGGGCCAAGCAGATCCGTAAGAAGTAACTCGAACCCCATTCGTTCCTTGCGGCTGAAGGACGGACGGCTCACGAGGGGCGAAAGTAGTCACCGCCTCGACGCATTCCTCGATGAGGTGGGTGTACTGAGCATCCAGAGCGATGACAAGCGAGTGAGTCCTCTGGTGAGTTCCGACGTACCCATCCCCGAGGTAGAGTCCGAGGAGGTATGCGTAGTCGATGCACTCGATCAGCGACCAGGACGTAGGGTCAATCCTTCTGGGTGGCCTCGGCGCCCGCGTCTCCGGGATCCCGTTTGTCCTCCAGCGATAGACGGTGCTTCGATTGATTCCGACTCGCCTACCGATTTCGCAATCGGAGATCCCCTGCTTCAAGAGATCGCGGACCGTATCTCGTATTTCCTGTGAAAGTGCTGCTGGCACGAACATATGTTCGCATCTGGACCGGTCATTATCAGAGCAGTCGTGAGGCCGAATCAGAGGTCGAATCAGTAGGGTTCTCCGCCGTGGGGCAATAGCACAACTGGCTACTGCAGCGGCCTCCAAAGCCGAAGATTCTAGGTTCGAGTCCTAGTTGCCCCGTGAATTGGAGTCAGCTCAACCGTTGACTTTTGTTTTTCTGCGACCCCCATATACTCGGGTCGCTGTAGCTCACGCGGGTGAGGTGTATCGGTTGCACAGGAGCCTTCCAAGCTCCTAGGGCGGGTTCGACTCCCGTCACCCGCTTTGCCGGACTGAGTCAGGATCCCGCATCGCGCCTGCCCCTATAAAGTCCCGCATCACGCACGGGGCGTGGCGCAGTTTGGTAGCGCATTCGACTGGGGGTCGAAAGGTCGCTGGTTCAAATCCAGTCGCCCCGATATCGGTTCGTTGAGTTCGGTTTGGCAGTCCGTGGCCGGTTGACCTAAGAGGACTTCGGCATTCGCCGCCGCACCCACCGTTCCAATGGGAGGTCCCTCAAATCAGAAGTTCCCGCGCCATCCCCGAAGGGGTAGACGCTCGCGGCTGCCGGCGTGGCACTGAAGGTCCGGCTGAACCTGGATGTAACGAAACGGGTGGCTCGCGCCATGTAAGGAATAGATGACCGACGAAAGAACCATCACCGATGCTTCGCTTCTAGCTCAGGCGGAGTCCGATCCGCAGGCGTTCCGTGACCTTTACGACCGGTACGCCGAGCGTCTTCACGCCTATTTCCTGAAGCGCACCGGAGACCGGCAGGCAGCCCTCGATTTGACGGCCGAAACCTTCGCTCGCACGTGGGTTGGCCTCAAGGACTTCCGCGATGAAGCGGGAGGGTCGGCGGCGCCCTGGCTTTTCGGTATTGCCCGGAACTTGATCTCGATGTCGGTCCGGAAGGGTCGAATCGAGCGTGAGGCGATGAAGAAGATCGGTCTGGAGGATCGGCTTGATTCACCGCTTGCTTCGGCCGTTCCCTCTCCGGAGTGGGAGTTGGGGGCGGACGAAATGTTGGACTCGCTGCCGGAATCACAGCGGGAGGCGGTGCGTCTGCGGGTGATCGAGGACCTGAGCTACGAGCAGGTCGCAGGCAAGTTGGAGACCAGCGAGCGGGCGGCCAGGGTGCGGGTGCACCGAGGGCTGACCGCTTTGCGAAAACGAATCATTGCCCAGAAAGGGACCGCATGATGAACGAAGACCTGAACCAGTTGGGGGATGCCTTGGAGCGAACAGTCGCAAGCCACATCCAGTCCGAACCTGTCGCAAAGCCGCGGCATCGCCGCCGAGCGATCCTGGCGGTAGCTGCGGTGCTCGTAGTGGTGCCAAGCGCAGCGTTTGCCGCCAACAGCCTGATCTCCACCGATCAGGTCGCACAGAGCATCCCGGCAGGCACCTTCGCCCTGGCGGGGACAAAACCGAAGTGCGAGGCGGTTGAGGAGGGCGTCGAATTCACATGCACACTCACCAACCCGCCCGGCAACGAACCCGCAGTCGACGCCTCCTGGATGGATACCGTCGAACCGACTGTCGACGCCGAAAAGCGAATCAACGGCGGGTGCCGGTCCGAAAATGCGGCTGGGACGATCTGGCGGTGCTACATCGGAGAAGAAGCGGTGAAACAGAACATCATCGGCAGGCAACTGCTCGGCGACTACTCGCCGCAGCCCGGCGTCGGATGAGCCAAACGTAGGCAGAGGCAGCAGTGGCTTGACCTTGGGGGCGGAGTCTTGCGACTCCGCCCCCGTTTGTCATAAGAAGCAGAACGGTTTTCACCTGGTCGAGGACGCCGCATGAAAGATGACGAAGGCACCCATCGGTTTTTCCTATTCGAAGTACCGGGAAGGACAGATCGAGTCGAATGCAGTTGTCCGCGATGATTTGTTATGCCTAGATCGTCTATGTATAATGCCACGATGACAACTGACCTGATGAGGGGACATCTGGACCGCCTGCTGCTTGCGGTGTTGGTTGATTCACCGGGCCACGGTTATGAGTTGAGCCGGCGCGTCGAAGCACGCAGCGAGGGAGAGCTAGGGGTACCAGAGGGATCGCTCTACCCGGCCCTGCATCGTCTGGAGCGGAACAAACTTGTCGACAGCACGTGGAGCTCCCTCGAAGGTCGACGTCGTCGGATATACAGGCTGACCGCGGCAGGTCGTCGTTCTCTTGAAGCCTCGCGACTGGAGTGGCAGGCATTTGCGATCGCAATAGAACGTGTGCTCGCGTGAGCATGTCAACGGCGATCGAAAGGTACCTGGGTGAAGTCGACAAGGCGCTGAATGTGCGCGGTGTGTCCCGGCGGCGCTTCTTGAAGGAGATTCGAGACCATTTGATCGATGCCTCGGCTGAACGCGGATCCGGGCGTGCCATACGCGACTTTGGTCGCCCGCAAGAGATCGCGGCCGCCTTCGATGCCGAGATAGCAATCCAGCGAGGAACGCGCTCAACGGTTGCCACTACCATCGGAGTTCTTACCACAGGAGGTTCGACTCTTTTCCTTATCAATGCCTCTTCTGCAGGTGCTAGCGCTCCGACCGGTTGGGCGATCGTCTTCTTCCTCAGCGCGCAGTTTGCGGCAGTTGCCGTAACTCTCGCTCTCATTCAGACGTTTGTTGCGCATCGCACACAAATGACACCGGCAGATGCCGCGCTACTTGCCCGGCGTAACACTTGCGCCCTGGCTGCTGCCGGTATTGCCATGTTTTCCGCTGGGGCAGCACTTCCCGGTCAAGGATCCGCCGGCTTCTTGCTGGCTGGCCCTGCGCTCGCCGCCGTGGCAGGGATTCTGGTCCTTCGCGCCAGGTCCTTCGCTCGCAAACTGGACGGGTCGCGGACACGCGCGATACGCCCCCCACTCAACGATCTAGCCACATTCATACCCCTTCCGCTGACTTCGGTCGACGCCTACCGGTTCTACTTCTTCACCATCTGCATTGCGGCAGTCGCAGCGTTCGTCTGGGACAGGGGAGAGCAGGCGACGATCGCGCAGGCGCTCGTTATAGCCGGGGTCGAGGCTGCGTCAATAGCGGGTTGCTTCGCTCTGCTGGGCCGGACTCTTGGTTTGAGCCACAGGGCAGTTTGAGCGCCCCGGTATTCACGTTGGTTAGAGGTCGCGCAATTCTTCGATTGCCGGGCGTCTCAGTGACCTGAGCATCAGCGCACTCGCAGACCCTGTTGCTGCCACCACAATGAGGGCTGCGCAGGTGAGGTAGAGCCACGGAATGGCAAGGGCGTCCGGAGGCGGATCGAAGACGCTGGTCAGGATTTTCACGAGCAGATAGACCATGCCGGATGCCATGGCGGCGCCGAGGACAAGCCCACCGCCGAGCACAAATCCCGATTCGCTCCAGACGAATGCGCCAAGTTGACGGTTGGTCGCTCCGAGGGCGCTGGCAATCGCATATGTGCGGCGGCGCTCCTGAAGGCCAAGACCAAGAGTGAGCCCACTGGCGGCAATGGCCAGGGCAAGCGCAAACCCGAGTTCGACCTTGGTGAGGCCGGAGAGTTCGACGGCGGTCAGGTTGGACCCGACCACCTTCCGTTCGGTCACTATGTCGGTCACCTGCGCGGACGTCCCGACCTTTTGCTTGACGGCCGCGGCGACTGTTGCGGGACTCGTGCCGTCTGTCTGAATCAGAAAACTGCCTACGGCATCTGATCCGGTTTTCTGGGCGACGTAGCTCGCATTGGCGACGAAGAAGGAGTCTCTCGGCGCGGTCGGGAACTCGTTGGCAATGCCGATGTAGTGGAAGGGCACTGTCATGAACTTCTTGGTGACACCGTCCTGGAGGCGCAGACGGATCAGGTCATTCGGCTTCAGTTGGAAGTCCGTGACCGTCTCGGCTGACACGAGGACGGAATCGGGTTTCGCTGCCAACTGGCTCATCAGGTTGCCCGCGCTGCCACCCTGAAACCAGGCGTTCTGGAGCTGGCCCGCCGACTCGATCGACGACGGTTTTACGCCGTAGAGGTCCTGGAGATCCGAACCCACGTAGGCGAAACGATGCTGAAGCGGCTCAACCGCCTTGACGCCGCTCACTTGGGAAAGCCTGGAGGCCTCACCCGGGCCCACCACCCGGCCGGGTGACTCGGTGACCGTCACGTCAGCGCCATTCGAAAGTCGCGCGTCAACTTCAGCCTGCTGCTGATAGGTGGAGTTGAAGACCGCGGTGGAGGCGGCAAAGGCAAGTGTGAGGGCGACGAGCGCGATTGAGCCGGCCAGGAGTCTGCGCTGCCTGCCCATCGTTGACGCCACCGTAGGCGAGAGTTGTCCGGCGATTGGCTTGATACCGGCTGCGAGTGACCGCTGCCCGCGCCGGAGCACCAGGTCGGCGATCCGGTAGGAGAGGAGTCCCGCACCGATCCACGCAAAGACGGGCGAGATGAGTGCGTACCAGTTGACAGACACCTGGGCGACTCCCTCCGGTGCCAGCACGAGTTTGTAGCCTCCTTTGGACGCCTGCCAGAAGACGAGTCCAGCCGCGATGAGCAGTAGGAAGTCGACTCCGTACCGCATCCAGAAAGGGGATTGTCGAGTCCTGCCGACCTGCCGCTGCTGCCCGGCAACGGTAAGGCCCCGTGCGTCCTTCCAGGCCGGCACCGCGATGGTGAGCGTGGTGATCGTGATTCCCATGAGTGCGGCACCACAAGCCCAGAGCAGGGCACTGATAGTGCTGGCGCCGAAACTCGCCGTGCCGAACACGGACTTTCCGACCACCAGGGCAACGATCAGCCCGAGCGCGACCCCAACGCCTGCGGCTATCGCGGACTCGGAGAAGGCAAGCCGGACCAGGTCGGAGGTTGATGCCCCGCGGGTTCGCAGGAGTGCCGCATCCCGTCGGCGGCGGTTTCCACCCGAGGAGGCGATGGCCGCAGTGACCAACCCAGCGATGATCGCCCCTGGCAATCCCAGAAACAGGAAGAGAATCTGGGCGTAGAGGGCGTCCGCACGGGCAGCATCTAGGGCGGTTCCGATGTTGTCACCGACAAGTCCGTTGCCGGCAAGTTTGGTCTCGAGATTGCGCGCCTGGCCCGATACCTGGGTATAGGCGGAGCTCGGACTACCCGGAAGGCTGTGGTTTATGTTCGCGAAGATCTGTGTCGTTACAGCACCCCGGCCGGAGCCCATGATGCTGGTGAATCTTTTCGTGGGCATGAGCATGACGTTGTCGGGAGGAGCCTGTGGCTGGGAACCCACGGGCGCTCCCACTTTCTGGAAGAACGAGTCGGCGGCGGACATCTCGACGACGCCGTCAACTCTGACCATTGCCGGGGGCATCCCCGGCCGGCTCACGCTGACGGTCTGCCCGGGTTTGGCATCCAGGTTGGCAGCGGTCTGCTGAGCGATCAGAATGCCATGGCTCTTGCCCGCCAGCGTTCGGATCTGACCCGGAAAAGTGGCGGAGAATCCCCTCGGAAGACCGATTACTTTCCCGGCTCCGGTCTGTTGACTTGATGCTTTGCTCCTTGCGGCGAACCCCGGCGTAGACGCAATCTGGGCGGGCGTGGCGACCGACACGGAGTCGAATGCCTTGACTTGCTTCAGGACATTTGCAGGATCGGCGCCGTTGCTGACCTCCACCTGCCAGTCGGTAGCCACCGTGCTGACCGCCCGTTCAGTCATCTTTGAAGTTGTTGACGAGAGAAACGCACCGATCGAGGCAAGCAGGGCGACAGCCACCATCACTCCGGCGATCACGCCGAGGATGCGGCTTCGTCGATGCGCGATGAGTCCTTTGATCCAGGTCCAGGTCATGCGATCGCCGTCTCTTCGGGCTTGAGTGATCCGTCCGACATTCGCCAGACATCAGGAAATCTTGACGCGACCGCAGGGTCATGAGTACTCACGACGAGACCAGCGTTACTGTGGTCGGCCGCAAGCAAGAGCACTGCCACGACACTTTCGGCGTTCTCATGGTCAAGCTGGCCGGTCGGCTCGTCGGCAAGGATCAGACTCGGATCGCCAGCCAGGGCACGGGCGACCGCGACCCGCTGCGATTGTCCGCCTGAAAGCTCCTCGGGGAGTTTCTCCCTGAGGCTCAGCAGGTCCAGTTTTTCGAGTGATTCGCCCGCAGAACCCCGAGCGTCTTTGTTTTTGAGCCCAGCCAGTACGAGCGGCAACGCCACATTTTCAAGAACAGTCAGTGGCGGCAGGAGGCTGGGACCCTGAAAGATCACGGCAACGTGGCGAGGGCGAAGGTCATCGATCGAGCCGATCACCGGCCAGGTGATTGAGCCGGTGGTTGGAGTGGCAAGACCGGCCATCAGGTGAAGGAGGGTCGATTTGCCGGAGCCCGAGGGACCCACGAGGGCGATCCTCGAGCCCCGAGCCACGTGACAGTCAGTCGGGAGCAGTGCGTTGGTCCGATTGGAACCGTCGCCGTAGGTACATGACGCCTTTTCGCAGCGGACCAGGGAAGAAGTGTCAATCATGATTCCAGCCTTCCGTCATCCATCCTGAGTTCACGATCCGCCCATCCGGCAACTTCCGGACTATGCGTCACGATGAGGACGGCAGCGCCATCGGCTGCTCGCCTGCGGAGGAGTTCGAGCACACTTCTCGCGGTCGATTCATCCAGCTCGCCCGTAGGTTCGTCGGCAAGTATCAAGGTCGGGTCGTTTGCCAGAGCGACTGCGAGGCCGCCACGCACGAGTTCTCCGCCAGACAATTGCGACGGGCGGGCGTTGGCGCGATGGTCGATCTCACATGATTCGAGGAGACTCGTCACGGCCGAGCCGCGATTGCTTGTGCCACCCATGCGGCGAGCGAGTCGGACGTTGTCCGTCACTGAAAGATGTCCGATCAGGTTGTCCTGCTGGAACAGCATTCCGATCTTTCGTCCCCGAACTTTTGCCCTGACGTCCTCAGGCCGGCGAGACAGCCTTTCTCCATCGAGCCTGACCATGCCACCGTCGGGTTCATCCACACCGGAAAGACATCTGAGGAGCGTTGACTTGCCCGATCCCGAAGGACCGGTCACCGCAACAACCTCTCCCGTGCCGACGACGAACGAAACGCCCTGGAGGGCAAGTGTTTCGTCGTCGCCGGCGTGGAAAAACCGGTAAAGACTCTCGGCTTGGAGAGGGTCGCTCATCAGTTCCAGTTCAGGGAATCGGAGACGAGCATCCAGGGGTCGACATTGTCCGCTCCCTTGGGTCCGGTGAGCGTAAGAGTTACCGCCTCGCCATTCCTGTAGAAGGTGTACCGCTCGACAGCATCGGTTCCGGCCTTCCCGGTGACCGGGTCCTTCGTTGCGGTGGCTTCGTAGGTCAGGAGGACGACATTGCCTGCGCTCCTTTTCACGGTGCTGACCTTGGGATTCGCAAAACCCGGAATGCTGCTGGTCAGTTTGGGTACTTCCGCCTGAACCGAGGAAGTTGTCGGGGCCGAACTTGCCGACGAGTCCGAGATTGCGATCGAGTTGAGCTTGTCGGTGAAGGTGGTGGCTCCCGAGCTGGCAGTCTTGCTCCACCCTTCGGGAACCTTCACTGAATAGTTCGAGCCCGGCGGAGTGAACGCCACGAACGCCTGGTTGTCCGGTATGTCGCCTGCAGGGCTGACCTCGGCTGCGTTCGGGTCTGGGGCACTCTGACTGTTGGTCGAGCTTGATCCTCCGCAGCCTGAAGCCATGAAAACGCAGGCGAGGAAAACGATCAAGACTCCGGGAGCTAGGTATTCGCGGATTTTCATTGGCTAAGACATTTCTTTCATATTGGTTTGCACATCGATCGCCCCGACAACTGATTTCTCGAGGGAAGGTGCCGCTCCCAGCAATATGGCTCTCTGGCCCTGAATTCCTCCTGACAGTCCGATCTCAAGCGGGGCATCACAGAAGGCTGTGGGGTTCTGAACGTCACCGGTGGAAACCAGGTCCATCGTTTCCATGTGGTCAGGACCCCAGGCAGCTCGTGCCACGCCGCGAGAAATCTGACCAAGGGAATCGAACGAGGTGCCCGCGGATGGAAGCATGATGCCGACGGTTCCGTCAGCAAGGGCAGATGGATCTGCGCTGAGGAGGGCGGGGGCGGCTATTGCCGCAACGACCGGACTGGCGCAAATGCAGCCTGGCACCCGATCACTCGAATCATGCGCACTGCTCCTGCCGGCGCCGAATCCGCAAGTTACGAGGACGGTGCGACCGGCGAGCCGGCCCCGTTACCTCTCTACAACGAGCTCAAGTTCTCTTCGTACAGGAACTGGGCTTCCGACTCGTACTTTTACCTTGCGAGCCTCGAACTCCTCGGTTTGAGGTCGACCACCGGTTCACTCGTGACCCCGGAGAACCCGGATGTTGCGCCGCCCCCATACAAGTCGCATCCGAGGTCCGGAATCCTCGTGATTCCTGAAGGAGCCGTCGAACTGGAGATCGGCGCCCCGATCGTGTCGGCGAAGCTGCGTTCTGGTCCGTGCTGAAGGACGTGAGATCCATGACCGCGGTTGTTCAATACGAAGGCGGACACGGCGTCTATCGGATCGGGGCTCGGGCCAGCCGAAGGGATTGAAGAATCGGACTGGAGCGTCGGCGGGTCGGCTCTGCCGGAAGTAAGTTCTGGGAAGATCGTTCCATGAACGACTTGAGACTTCAGGAGATCCGCGACTTGGTCGACAAGCAGTCCCAGGGAAAGGTTCTCTCGGTTTTCTGCCGTACCGATCCACGCGACCCGGAGAACACCGGCGAGAACCCCGGTTGGATCATCGAGATGAGGAATGGTGTCAGGGAGGCCCTCGAAGCCATCGGGTCCGGACACGAATCGCATCAGGTGGCCGAGCGACTGGCCGAAGAGGCTGAGCGGCGCATCCAGGAGGTCGACGGTCATGAACGGGGACGCAGCGTCGCCTACTTCCTGAGCGAGGACGGCACGATCGACGAACTCCACACCTTCCAGATCCCGGTCCGCGAGGGCTACGTCACCTTCGATTCAGGTCCCGTCGTCTGGCCGATCGTCGACGTGATCGATCGCGGCCAGCGCACCGGCATCGTCCTGCTGAGCAATGACAACGTCAGGCTCTTCGAATGGTTCGACGGCACCGCCCATGAGATCGAACCTTCAGAGACGGAAGGGGATTCCGGCACCGAAGATGACGAAGGCCGCGCCCGTCTCGAAGCTTTCCAGGACCGGGTCAAGGAGTGGCGCAGCCAGTCCACGCCGAATACGGTTACGACCATTTCCGACGCGGTTTCCAAACTCGACTTCGACAGGATCATCGTCGCCGCTGACGGCGAGCTGGGATCCGACTTCGAATCTTCGATGCCGCCGCCCCTGAAGGAACACCTGATCGAGATCGTGCCGATCAACCTGATCGACTTCACCGCTGCCGACGTCGCCGACCATCTTGACGAACGACTGCGTGAGGACTGGCGCGAATCGGTCATCGCCATCGCCGACCAGGCACTTGCCCGCGTCAAGGCAGCCGATCGCGGCACCGGAGGACCGGACGAAACGCTCCTCGCCCTGAGCGAAGGTCGGGTCGAACACGTGATTTTCGACCCTTACCTCGAAACCAAGAGCGACATACTTTCCGACGGTGCCCGGCAGGCGATTGAAGACGCGGGTGAAGCTTCCATCCAGGAAGCCCTGGTGGAAATGGCGCTGCGCACGGATGCCCGGATCAGTTCAGCTTCAGTCGACGAGGTCCCGGCCCTGGCCGAAGCGGGCGGTGTTCTCGCGACACTCCGTTTCTAGCTGAGGCAGGGAGGCCAATGCCGGCGATCATCCTTTGAGCGCCGGCACCACCTCTCAGAGCACCGGATGCCCTTGCTTGCGGCTGTTGATGAAAACCTTCTCGAAGGCGATCTTCGCCCAGTGCGCCTGGGGACCGGTCATGACGTGCGGGTGCTGCGAATCGCCGAGCACGTGATCGGCTTTGAAGATGATGCCGCCATTACCGGCGTCGAGAATGCAGACTGCTTCCATCTCTGACATCGGCAGGGACCTTCTCTCACCGCCCTGAATGTCGGCTGACATGTTCTGAGCAGCCACCTTGGCCATCACTTCGCTCATCTGTCCGGTCTTGGGCACGCCCGCCGGAACCTCGGTTTTCTGAGGAGGGGCGACGGCGATGTCCACGCCGGCGCCGTAGACGTTCTCGATGTCGGTGTGCCGGAATTCGTCGTTGACGGGGAGGAAGCCCATCGGATTCCCCAGGCCTTCCGTCTCGCGGATCGCGTCAATGCCCGTGAACGGGGGGACGATCATCGAGAAGGCGAATGGCAGGCTCCTGCCACCGTCGAGCTCGATGCTTCCGTCCTTGACCTCGGTGATGACGTTGTTGGGGATGCCCTCGATGCCGAGGCGGTCGAAGAACTTTTCAACGCGCTGCTGGGAGTCAGCCACCCCACCAAGACCGAAATGGCCGAGAAAGGGCTCGGCGGTGATGAAGGTCAGGGGTGCGACATCTTCGAGGCCCGCCTTCTTGATCCGGTGCTGCGCGTTCAGAAGGAACTCGTATGAAGCACCGAAGCATGAGCCTCCCTGCGCCGTCCCGACCACGACCGGACCCGGGTTCTCGAGGAACTTCTGCCAGGCGTCGCGGGTCATCATGGCGTGTTCGAGATTGCAGACCGACTGGGTGTAGCCGTCGACCGGGCCGAGGCCGTCGATCTTCTCGAACGCAAGTCGCGGACCTGTCGCCAGCAACATGCTGTCGTAAGAAACTTCCTGGCCCCCGGAGGTCGTGATCAACTGGCGGTCCAGATCGAAACCGGTCGCGGCCTCGTTGATGAAGCGGATGCCCTTCTTCGTGTAGACCGGCTCAAGTGGGAAAGTCACGTCTTCCGGCTCACGCATCCCGAACGGAACCCAGATCAGGGACGGGATGAACGTGAACGAGTCGCGTGGTTCGATCACCACGACCTCGTGCCGGGAATCGAGCCGCTTCCTGAGCTCGAAGGCTGCGGTCAATCCGGCAAAGCTCGACCCGACGACGACGGCACGTTTCGATCCTGCTTCCAAATCACTCACGAGATCCCACCTTTCAACATTGGCAATCTGATCTAAGGTCAATTTAGGTGCCAAAAAGGGGGATTACATCGGTAGGTACTACCCATGATCTGGCTGGCAGCCGGCGCTGGTATCCCACGGTTTCCCGGCCAGGCACCGCATGGCCAACACCCGGGCGGATGATCGTCCCCGGGTATTGTCGGGACCATGGAATCGGCTAAAAAAGCGTCCGTGAAACTTCATCGCCTTCGTCGGCTCAACCTGATCGCGGCGGCATTTTTTGCGGTTCAGGTGCTCCTGATACTGGTCCTGGCCGAACCAGTGAGCCTGCCGGTCCTCGGTTCCTACCTGACCAACGCACCGGGAGCGGGCCAGTACGGGTCGACCGAGCTCTTCAATTTGCGGATCGACGTCATGGTCGCGGTATTTCTCGGGCTGGCAGCCGTCGATCACCTCGCGGTCGGCACCTTCGCAAGACGCTGGTACGAAGGCAATGTGTCGCGGGGCGTGAACCCCGCTCGCTGGTGGGAATACTCGATCAGCGCGTCGCTGATGATCGTGCTGATCTGCATGCTCACAGGCATCACCGACGTGGTGGCACTGCTTGCCATATTCAGCGTCAATGCATCGATGATTTTCTTCGGGCTCGTGATGGAGAGAATCAACCTCGGGCGGGAGGAGATCGAATGGTCACCTTTTGTCTATGGCTGCGTTGCCGGTGCGGTGCCCTGGATCGCAATCATGATCCAGTTCGCCCTCTCCGAGGCCAATGCGCAGGGCGTGCCGGGATTCGTCTACGGGATCTTTGTCTCCCTCTTCATCCTCTTCAACTGCTTCGCCCTGAACATGTGGCTGACCTATCGCGGCCGTGGCCGCTGGCAGGACCCCCTGTTTGCCGAGCGGGTCTACGTGTTCCTCAGCCTTTTTGCGAAGACCGCCCTCGCCTGGCAGGTGTATTCAGGAGCGCTGGCCGGTTCCTGACCCGGGTGCTTCAGTCGGCCTGTGTTTCAGATCGACAAGTTCCGCGATGTCCATATCCACACTTTAACTGTTGACGTGAGGTGCTCCGATGGAGGTGTTTCGAGGAGAAGGCGAGGCGCCTCACCCCGGGGGCGTCGGTACCTTGGACAGGGATGACACCTCCCCAACCACCTGCCCGAATCGTGAAACTGACCGGCGTCTACAACGCCAACGGCTCACCCGGGGGAGAGATCGCCTACTGGTTTGGAGCTCGACTCGGGCTGAGGCACTGCTCACTTTGTGAAATCACACACGGACTGGTGCGACCGAGGACGGACTGGCTGGAGGAGCTCGAACGCCTGCCGGTGGAATTTTCGGCGGTCCATCTGGACGAGAGAGAGCCGGAAGTGGAGGCGGCCAGCAAGGGCAGGGAGCCATGCGTGGTCGCCACCAGGGAGGACGGCACCGCCGAGATCGTGGTCGACCGGGCACAACTTGAAGCCTGTCACGGGGATCCTGCCGAGTTCGCAAAGCTACTGAAATCGATCGGCTGAAAAATGGGACTCGGATTCCCTGAAGTCGTTCTCATCATGGGGCTGCTCCTCATCCTGGTCTCCGGGCTCTCGGGCCTGGCCCACGGCACGGTGCTTTCGGTTTCGCTGATTTCGGTTGCGGCCGGCATGACCCTTGATGCCGCCGGGGTCGTCGACATCAATCCGCGCGATCCCGGGGTCATAACCCTGATCGAACTCGCC
>Ga0209023_10005229_pt1 | contig 14285 bp, 16 predicted proteins | sample LakOneMetagenome_FD_187468 | JGI IMG/M metagenome (GOLD analysis project Ga0209023, IMG submission 187468) | Freshwater and sediment microbial communities from Lake Erie, Canada (SPAdes) (version 2) | ecosystem: Environmental > Aquatic > Freshwater > Lentic | place: Lake Erie, Canada...
GGACAGGGTCATCGGTGTGATCTCCTCGGTGTGCACTTGGTCGTACACATCGAGCATCACGCCGATGGCTCACCCTGTGGTGGACCGAACCGCTCCCCTAAACCCCACCACTCCACGGGACTCATACGAACGCCCCGTCCTCACCTCGACCTCGTCCGATCAGTTCGACCTCGCCAGATCGTCCACCAGCGATGCCCGGCGGGCGCTCATCGGCGGTGGTCTTCTCACCGAGGACGGGAAGCCGGTGGTTCCCGACCTGTTCTGGGCGCTCGCCAGAGCATGGGCACCGACCGACCGACGGTGGCTCGCGACCGTTCCCAACCCCAACGATTGGGAACGGTCACACGACCTCACCGATCCGACGTGGCGACTCGGTGGCGTCCAAGCCGCGATCGCACTCGGTGCGCCAATCGTCAGTACCGGCGAGGCGCCTGTTGACCTCTACGTCCCGAGCCCGGTGCTGCTGTCGATCGCCGTCCGGCGCTATGGCTCGTCGGACCCTCTGGCAGCAGCTGCCTCGGTCACCGTCCCCATCGTCCATCAGGTGACAGCACCCCGGGCTCCGACGTCCCGTGAACGTCGCCACAACGGATGGCTTGTGGTCCATCCCGTCGCTGCCGCTCTCGACCTCGCCGCCCTCGGCGATGCTCGATCGCAACAGGTCCTGGCCGAGTGGCAACCCGATGGAGAGGCCGTCTGGCATGAACACTGAGATCCCGACCAAGCTCTTGCGAGTTGCGTTATAGTGCAACACACAATGCGAACGCGAAGCAGCCCGCTAGAAATGGAGACGGCCGCAGTATCCGCGCTTCAGAACGCCTTCGCAGACGTCGGCCTCGTCGGCTCTCAGTCCGACCCCGGCATTCACCTGAGTGTCCGTCTGCCTGACCACTCGCGGCTCGAGGTTCAGGTCGAGACTGCATCACTGCCCTCAACGGATTGGGTGCGAGGGCTCCACATCGCGGGCGACCTGATGATCGTCGTGGCCGACCAGATCCCCAATGGCGTTCGACACGAACTCAACGAGCGAGGGATCGGTTGGCTCGATCGTCGCGGGCACCTGCGGATCGTGCGAGGCGGGGTGTTCGTCGACGCCGACGTTCCGCCGGCACCGAGGTCGACCAGGACTGGTGCACGCCGCCCGGCAATCAGCGGTCGGTCCGGTCTCGCAGCCGCCGCAGCGTTGTTGATGCGGCCCGACGATCCCAAGGGCGTCTCGGAGATCGCCCGACAAGCGAGCCTCAACGCCAGCTCGGTCAGCCGAGCGATGACCGCACTCGCCGACGCGCAGCTCGCCGAACGGACCGGCCGCGGTCGGTATCGCCCGCTCGTGCCGGAACTCTTCTGGGCGCTCGCCGACGTCTGGCCCAACGACCGTGCTTCGCTCGACCTGCGAGCCACGGACCTCGGCGACCCACGCCTTCGTGCAGGGCTGGAGGACCTCGACGAGCGGGGTTGGGCTACCGGCGGCGAACGCGGCGCCGTCGCCTGGGGCGCGCCACTGGTGCTGACCGGCGACTATCCGACACTGCTGTACGTGCCGGATGAAGAATCGATCCGAGTGGCACGAGCGCTCGCCGGGTCAACGGGCCAATCATCCCGAGCCGGGACAAGCAACAGGTCAACAATCGAGATCCGAGTCGATCCGACTGGACTCGCGACGGTCGATCGTCATCCTGCGAAGAGAGGCCGCGTACCGCTCGCTCACCCACTGTTCTGCGCGCTCGACCTAACTGCGGCGTCGCGCGATCGTGAGGCGCTCGAGCAGTGGGATCCACCCGAAGGGTTCACCCGTGTCTGGTGACGTTGCACTCGTCGACTCCGGCGAGGGCGCTATCAGCCGGCTCGTGCGCACCGCGTCGACATTGTTCGCCAGCCCGGACTCCCGATGGGCCCTCGAGTCCGGCACCGCGCTCAGGGTCGTCGTGCTCGACGAGGCGGCGGCTGTCGTCGAGTCGGGCTCCCTGACGGTCGCGACGACCCCGGCCTTGGTCGCATGCAAGCTTCATGCGATCTCCGACCGCCGCGGATCGGCATCGACGAAGCAGGAGAGCGACGCGCTCGACCTCTTCAGACTCGTCAGCGATCTCATCCGGTCCGACGCGGACGTCGACGCGTTGCGAGACGCCCCGTTCGACCTCCCCGTGCTCGTGGCGGATCAGATTGGCCGCTGGTTCATCGACGATTCGCTCCGCACGGCCCGACTCGCGAGCGCCGGAACCGCGGGTTCCGACCGAGTCGATCCTGCCGACATCGCGACGATCGGACACCTGCTGGTGGACCATCTGAGCGCTTGACTCGCGAGGCCCCGAGAACCTCAACCTTGTCAATCCCTCAGGCCGTCGGTGACGAGCACCTCGTAAAGTCCCTCCCTCAACTCATCCACCCGCACCACGCTACGGGCACCTGGCGCCGGGCCAACGCGAGGTCTGGGCTGAGCGTCACACCCGGTGCGTACCGTCGACGTCGCCATCGGACGGCGGCTCAGCAGCGGATCGAGGTCGACCGAATCCATGTCGACGTGATGTCGACGTGATGTCGACGTGATGTCGACGTGATGTCGACGTGACCACTGCCCTCCGACGAGGCCGACCTCCCTGATGATCCGGCGGCGTGAGAGGTCCCGAGCGAGCAGCCAGAGCAGCGATCAGCGTCCGGCCGCCCGATCACACGGAGGCGGTGTGCGGCGGCCACCACCGAGTCGGCCGGGCGTCGGACACGGAGCCAGAACACATCATGATCCGGTTGTCGGACTCCAACGCCGCCCACAACGTGTCGGCAGCGTCGACCCCGCCCGGGAGCTCGAACAGAACAGCCGGGGCGGACCCCGACGGCTCCCCAGCGACGTCAGCGTAGGTGTGCAGAACGAACAAGCTGTGGGGTTCCAGCAGGACGTCGTCGATCCGTCGCTCGACCCCGCCAGATGGGAGTGACCGCACCGTCAACGTCTGGGCCTCGGCTCCGAGAACCGCCGTGATGCGCGGCGTCAACAGCGAATCCGGTTCCGGCTCCAGTCCCTCCGCCGCGGCCCTCAGGGAGCCGCCGGAGCGGATCACCGACGCCACGTGGGCCACCTGCTCACCGTTGCCCAGGACCACTGAGCCTCCGGCTTCAATCGTCGTGAAGCACAAGTAGTGCCTGAGCGGATCGTTGGAGGCCGACGCGCCGGAGGGCTCCACGTAGACACCGCCATCTACGGTCCGAAAGCGTCGCGAGCGGGACGCTTCGCTGCGACCGGTCAGGAAGTAGGCCCATCGGGTCGACTGACCATCACCCCTGAAGACAGCGATGCCCCGCCCCGGGTAGTCACCCAACTGTGCTCGAAGTTCCGTCACGACCGACATGGTTGCCAGTCTGCCCGCCGAGGCATCGGCGAGTTCAGGGACCGGCGGTATGCACTCGGAGCGCATCCCACCACCGACGCGAAGTCGCGGGTGAAGTGCGCTTGATCCGAGTACTGCAGGTCGGCGGCGATGTCGGCGAACGAGTCGTCGGGGCACTCGCGGATCCGGGCCGCAGCAGCGTGGAGCCGGCGGCGCTGCAGGAGCCACTTCGGACCCATACCGACCCGGCGTCGGAGGAGCCGTTGCAGCGATCGTTCGCTCAGGCCGAACCGCTCCGCCAGATCTCGACTGGTCCGCAGGTCGGTGTCACGTTCCGCGGTGTCGCAGATCGCATTGACCAACCGCACCTCGTCGTCCACCCGATCGATGAAGGGATCGAGCCAGTCCTCGAACGAGGTGGCGACCTCGGCATCGGCCACCTCCCCGCCGCTCATCGCCCCTCGAACTCGCCTGACCAGTTCGTTCGCTTCCCGGATCGGGGCCTCGGTGCCGAGTAGTTCGCCGTGATCACCAGGCACGAACAGAACCCCGGCACCGGGACGCAACATCACCCCGGCGACCCAACCATCGCCAGCGAGGATCTTCTCCGCCAGACCTCGAACCGGCAGGTACGCCGCTGCGCGGTCCGCTTCGATGGCGATGTTCACGGCGGGATAGTTCAGCACCGGCTGTCGGTGCTGCACCCCGGGGGGAAGGTGCCAGCGGCCGATCCAGACCTGCCGGGCCACATCCTCGAACCGTGCATCGAAGCCGACGCGAACCATCGACACAGGGCCCCCCGGCCGCAGCTGCCCTTTGGCGGTGACCCCGGCACCCGCAGCGTTCCCGTGGCGTTGGGTCGACATGACCGAATGGTACGGGTCGACCTTGTCGGCTTCGTTCAAGTCTCGACACCGAACCTGTGGCTACCTTGCCGTCATGGACGAACGAGCACAGCGCGGCATCACCGGAGACCACACCACCGACGGTCGGCCCGACGGCTTCTCTTCCATCACGCCGTTCCTCGCCGTGCCGAACGCCCGGGACGCACTCGGCTTCTACGAATCGGTCTTCGATGCGGAGATCGGCGGCGTCACCGAGATGCCCGGCCCGGACGGCTCGTCCGTCGTCGTACACGCCGAGGTTCGGTGTACCGACGGCAGGTTCCAGATCGGCGAGCCCAACCCGACCTACCACCTCGTTGCCCCTCCCGGGGGCGACGATGCCTGCTACTCGTTGGGCATCTATGTCACCGACGTCGACGCCACCCTGGATCGAGCCGTCGCGGCGGGGGCCCAGGTGCGCGAGCCCGCCACGACGTTCGTGTCAGGCGACCGCTATGCGTCGATCCTGGACCCGTTCGGGGTGCGGTGGTCCATCATGACGAGGGTCGAGGACCTCTCCGAAGAGGAGAGCAACGCGCGCGTTGCCACCTGGGCCGCAGAGCAGCATCAGGGTTGACGACAGCGCACAGTCGCGTCCAGTTCGACGCAGCCCGTTCGCAACGACGCTGACGTTCACGACGGCTCGGCGACGAAACCGGCCCGGCTCTCGGCCCGGCTACCGGCCTTGTTCGGCGTACTGGCGGAGGCGGGCCTGGTCGTCGCTGTTCAGGAGTTCGACGAGGTCGAACACGGGGCGGCCGACGCCTCGCATCACCCGGAGCGCCTGATGCCCGGCAGTCCCCTTCGCAGGGGCATCCGTCGTCAACAAGATGAGCGGCATCGCGTGATCCGCGTCGAGGACCTGGCTCTCGTGCAGCACCGCTGCTTTGCCGAGCGCCTTCCACAGGGTGTCGGTCCTGCGAAGCCCTGCGCGGTTGGACGTGAACGCTCCGGACACGTCGAACGCCCAGTCGTCGCCCTGCTGGTCGGTCGCGACGAAGTTCACGACGATGCCGAGACCCCTGGGCTTGACCTCGGAGCGGATGTTGTCGAACCCACATTCGCGGAGCAGCCCTTCGGCAAGGTCACGAGCCTGTCGGCCCTCCCTGACGGCGCGGGCCTGGAATTCGCCAGGGTCCCCGGAGTCGCCAGACTCTTCGGCGACTGCGACAGCGGGAAGCTGCACTCGGAACGGCGTGATCGTGTCGCCGTCGGCTAAGTCGATCCGTTCGCGTTCATCAGCGACACGGCGTTCCGCGATGTCCACATAGTCCGCATCCATGTCGAAGCCCAGGAAGTGACGCTCCGATCGAACGGCGGCGACGGCGGTGCTCCCCGAACCCATGAACGGGTCGAGCACGACGTCGCCTTCGTAGGTGTACAGCTCGATGAGACGCAGCGGGAGCTCCACCGGGAAGGGTGCGGGGTGCCCGACTCGGGTGGCGCTCTCGGGTGAGATCTCCCAGAGGTCCGTCGTGGCCTCCATGAACTCTTCTCGGGAGATGGTGGCCGTGGACGGCAGGTCCCGCTCCAGTCGTTGTGCCGGGGTGAGCGCGCGGTCGAACCGGCCCTTGCTCGCGATCACCACACGTTCGGTCACGTCGCGCAGCACCGGGTTGGACGGCCGCTGGAACGTGCCCCACGCACAGGAACCGCCCGCGGCACGGCCCTTCCACCAGACGACCTCGCCACGCAGCAACAGGCCGAGGTCCTGGAGGATCTCCGTGACGTCGCCGGACAGCGATCGATAGGGGCGGCGACCCAGGTTCGCGACGTTCACAGCGATCCGACCGCCCGGCTCCAGCACCCGCTTGCACTCCGCGAACACGTCGTGCAGCAGTTCGAGGTACTCGAAGTAGTCGGCCGGAACGCCACCGACCCCGAGATCCTCCTCGTACTGCTTCCCGGCGAAGTAAGGCGGCGACGTCACCACGAGCGCCACCGAGTTGGAGGCGACCTTGGTCATCGAGCGGGCATCATGCTGGTAGATGACGTCGACCTCGGCGGGTGGGTTGATGGTCGCGTCGGTGGAGACCTCTGGGGCGACGAAGCGGTCATAGAACGCCGAGGCGTCGTGGCCTTCGCGGCGCCCTGATCCGAAGTTCGCGGTCGACGTGGAGGCTCGCGCCCGCCCGCTTCTTGAGGTCGAGTTCGGCTTCGTGCTCGAGGTCGATGTTGAGGTCGAGGCTGATGTCGATTTCCGATTCGAGGCTGATGTCGACGTCGACCTCGGTGTGCCGCTCACGACACCGCCCCCGGCTTGGCTCGCGCGCTCGTCGATGCCAGGACTGCGTCGGCGCTCGGCAACCGATCGAGGTACTCGTCGACCGCCTTCGTGATGAGCAGGTTGGCCGACACGTCTCGATCGCTCGCCGCCACCTGGAGACGGCGGTGGAGCGACTCGGGCAGACGGACGGCGGTGGCGATCCGGCGCTCGGTGGAGATTCGGGGACGACCCATGGGCCCACCCTAACGAGAGGGTGCGACACGACACGCGGATAGTCGCGCGCATCAACGCGCGTCTAACCCCCCTTCGTCCTCCACACCCCGGTTCTGTTGCGCAGAAGCGCGGAGTTCTCCGCGGTTCTGCGCAACAGAACCGGAGGGGGTGCGGGCTCAGGGTTCAGAGTTCAGGTGTGACCGTCGACGGCTGCTTCCGGCGCGCAGTCACCTTCCAGGTCGTCTGGTTCCGCCGTGCCAGCGACCAGCCGGTACACCATGATCGCCGAGGCGAGCCCCACCGCGATCGATGGGGCCAGCCGGAGCAGTCGGCCCACCAGGCCGCCGAGGTTGACCGCGACCACACCCACGGCGTCGGAAGCACCGGGGTGGATGTCGTCTGGCAACGCGCGATTGTCGCCCTTCAGGACCAACGCGCCATCGACGCTCGACGAGATCACCCGGTGAACCACGAGCTGGCCGGCGCCCGGTTGACCGCTTGGCACGCGGTACACGACGACGTCGCCCACCTCGTAGTGGCTGCGACGCCGGGCGATCAGTAGATCGCCCGGCTGGTACGTCGGTTGCATCGACGTACCTGACACCGTGACGATCGTGGTTGCACCGCCGAATCGGGCCGGCCACAGGACGGCAACTGCAGCGAGGGCGAGGACCACACCTGCGCAGCGCGGCACTCGTGGCGCCACGGGGAACCACCGCGTTCGAGCGTGCGAATCCGCTGTGCGCACCGATGCTCTGACGTTCATGGGGTCTCCGCGAGGAACGAGTCGAACGAGCTCGTCGCATCGTTGTAGGTGTACGGGCCGACAAAGGTCTGGGCCGCGGCCTTGAACGTGGTCTGGTCCGCCGCAGAAAGCGTCACAGCCAGTCGCTGCACGCCGTCGACCGACACGCGGATGTCGCCAGTCGTCGCTGGGGAGACCGGAGCCGTAGCGACCACTCGAAGTGCGATCGACGCCGGCGCGGTGCTGACACCGCCCGGGTACAGGTTGGTCGTCGATCCCAACGACACCCATGACCCTTTGTACTTCCAGACCTCGATCGAACCGTTCGACGCAGAGGTGTACTCGACGGTGAGGAACTTGCTGGCCGAGCTGTTGGCATCGACGATGACGCCCGCATCCCACGCCGTCGACCCGTTGCGGAACAGCTTGACCTCGGCGCTGAGGTTCACGACCGCGGAGTTGATGAGCAGGGGGCAGTCCCCAGCCGTGGACTTGGCCTTGTTCGATGCAAGGGACCACGTGCAGCGCGGCGCGGTCCACGTCTTGGCCCCCGCATCGGTGGTCGTTCCAGCGACAGTCGCGCCGTTGGCCCCATCGAAGTTCTCCCAAGCGATGAGCAACGGCAGCACCGGCGCCCCGGGGACCGTCCTCGCCATGAGCGTGGTCGCCGACAAGGTTCCGAGCGCCGCCGAATGACCGACGGTCGCGCTCGAGCCCAGCACAACACACCCCATGACGAGGACGAACCTTCCGAAGCGAAGCAACACGACAGCGTCAGCCAGAGATGACGATCGCCGTACCCACGACGGCGTTGGCGTTCGCCCCGACACCACCGATCGGCACGACGGCACTGGTGCCGCTGATCGACGCCACTGAGCCGGTGCCGAGCGACGCGCCCGAACCGTCCTTCAAGGTCAACGCGAGTGCCTTGGAGGCACACGCCGCGGCGATGCCGCTCACGGTGACAGCGGTCGTCTGATAGCGCCCGAGGGTTGCGTCGTAGCCGTTGGTGAACGCGACGGTCACACCGTCGGTGTCGCAACTGGAGACGACGCCGACATCGGCGCCGTAGCTCGACGAGGTGATACCACCGAGGCTCGCAGCAGATGCGGTCGCCAGGCCCAACGCTGCGACAGCGGCCGGGAGTGCAAGCATCGTGCGAAGGCGCCGGCGCGGTCGGGTGGGTTCCATTCGATGTCCTCCTGTTCGGATGCACCCGGTTGTCGGGTGCCACAAGAGCTATCGGCCGCAACCCATCGCCGCGACGTCCCCAATATTGAGGATCTGGAGTATTGAGGATCTGACGCCGGTGCCGGTCAGCGGTCCCGATAGATCGCCACCGCAGCCAGCTGGGAGCTGACGTCCAGCTTCCGCAGGATCGACCTGATCTGCGACCGCACCGTGGCGACGGCGACGTAGTCGGCGAGCGCTATCTCGCTCGCCGTGTCGCCCTCGGACAGCCGCTCGAGGACTTGAGCCTCGCGAGGTGTCAATGACGCAATCCGGCCAGCACGACGTTCGTCATCTGCGCGTTGCCGTCGAGCGGCTTCGACCATCGACTGGTACTCCGCCGGTCGGGTCACATTGCGCCCGTTGGCCGCATCGTCGATGGCTGCGAGGAGGGTCACGAACGGTGCCGACTTCGGGATCACGCCGTGTGCACCGGCGAGGAGCGCGTGACCGAGGACGGCATCGTCGGTCGCCCCGGTGAAGAGGACGACGTGATGGCCAGCGCCGCTGAGCGCCTCGACGAGGTGGGCGCCGCCCGAGCCGCATCCGAGATCGAGGTCCAACAAGATGACGTCCGGCCGGCGGAGATCGGCGAATCGACACACGGCGTCGTCGCCGAGCTCGTCTGCGATGTGCACCACGATCGGCGACGGCGCAGCGCCCAACGCGAGCTCGATCGCCTCCGTGAGCGTCGCATGGTCGTCGACGATCAACACACTGACCTCCGGCGACGGGGCGTCTGAGCGTACGGTCACGACGAGCCTCTGACGGCAGTGCAGCCGAGCCACATCTCTCCGAACGTGGCGATCTCGTCGAGCAACCGTTGATAGGTCATCGGCTTCACCACGTAGCCATCAGCGCCGCGCGCCGCGCACTCCAACATGTCTGATGGACGCGAGGAGGTCGTCAGCATGACGACGGTCAGTGCGTCGAGTCTGGAGTCCGATCGGATGACGGTCAGAAGATCGAGCCCGCTCATGCCGGGGAGGTTCAGGTCCAGAAGGACGAACCACCGTGAAATGTCAGCGCCTGAGTCCATGACAGCGACGAGAGCTGCTTGGGCGGCGCACGCGTCGCGAACGGCAACGACCTCGGCGTCGAGACCGACCTCGTCGAATCCCAGCTGGAACAGCTCAACATGGCGCACGTCATCCTCGACTAGGAGGACGACGGGGCGGGTGAACGCCGCGTCGGTCACGTTGCGTCGACCATGTCGCCGCCCGATCGATCCGGGAAGCTGACGTGGATCACGGTGCCCGAGGCGGCATCGCCCACCCAGATCCGTCCGCCGTGGGACTCTGCGACCTTTCTGCAGATCGCCAGGCCGATACCCGTCCCGGCATATGCCTCCCTGCTGTGCAGACGCTTGAACATGCCGAAGATCCGCTCCCGATGCTCCGCTGGGATGCCGATGCCGTTGTCCGACACGGAGACACGCCAGCCCCCACCTTCTCGTCGAGCGTCAACGCGGATCTGCGGACGTCGATCCGGATCGCTGAACTTCACGGCGTTCGCGATCAGGTTCTGGAAGAGCTGGTGGAGCTGACGCTGCGAACCCCAGATCGATGGGAGCTCGCCGATCGACACCACCGCGTCGGCGTCGCCGATCAGGCGCTCCAACGACGACAGGCTGTTGCTGACGACGTCGTCGAGGTCGACGAGGGCCGGAGGACCGACCGATTCGGTGGCGCGCGAGCACGTCAGCAGGTCGTCGATGAGGTGCTGCATGCGCTCTGCGCCGTCCACGGCATGACCGATGAAACGCCGGGCATCGTCGTCGAGGTCGCTCGCATGGCGGGACTCGAGGAGGTGCAGGTAGCCCTCGATCACGCGGAGCGGCTCCGCGAGGTCGTGGGCGGCGACGGATGCGAACTCGACGAGCTCGCGGTTCGACGCCGCAAGTCGCATGGCGTATGCAGCGAGTCGCTCCTCCCCGGCTTTGCGACGGGTGATGTCCTGGATCTGGGCGACGAAGTACTGCGGTGCCCCTTCGGGGGACTTGACCATCGACACCGACAGGTCGACCCACACGGTCCTCCCGGTCCGGTGCAGGTATCGCTTCTCCATCGAATAGGTCTCGCGGACTCCGCCGATCACCTCGTCGAGGAGCTCCAGGTCCCGATCGAGATCGTCAGGGTGCGTCACGTCCTGGAACGTCAACAGGAGCAGTTCCGGAGCGTCGTAGCCCAGGATGGCGCACAGCGACGCGTTCACCGCAAGCCACACACCGTCGGGACCGACCAACGCCATTCCGATCGGGGCGTTGTGGAACGCTTGGCCGAAGGGTGCCGTCACCTCGGCGATCACCCGCTCGGCCTGCCCGACATCGAAGGTCTGGGTCATCAGTCGACTGTTCACCGTGTCACGGTCGGCCGAACACCCACGAAGTTGAATCGCTCCGAACACGACCCTGCTCCCACGATCGGGATCGGGACGACACGGAGTACAGTCCGATCGACGTGTGGGAAGGGGTCGGCCATGAGGACGGGGTGTCGGTTGCGTTCGTGGGTGCACGCGACTGCCGCCGGGCTGGCTGTGCTCGTCGTGGTGACCGGATGCGCGCACGACCGTTCGTCGGAGGCTGCGGGTCGGTCCGCCAGCGCCACGCCGACGTCGACCTCTTCGGAGCCGACGACGTCAGCCAAAGAGGCTCCCGAAGTCATCGATCGGCGAGCCGTGATCGCTGCCGCGGTGGAGCACCGGGTCCACCTCGAGGCCGACATTCCGGGACGGACACCGATCGAGCGGGTGGCCGTCGCCAACCACTTCACGCACACGTTCGACGAGTTGCAGGCTGATCCAACCGCCGGCCCCGGCCCTCCGATCGACTCGGCGACGCAGTCATCGATCGAAGCCGCACTCGCGCCGATCAGCGTCGTCTGGGTGGCGTCGCTCCCTGCCGAGCCGGCCACGGACCCGACGGCGACGGCGACGGACACCGCCGAGCTCTGGGTGGTCGACGTCGCCGAGCCGACGATGACCGGCGATCGAGCAGAGACGTGGACCACGCTGTCGTGCGGCAACATGTGCGGCCACGGCGACACCTTCGTCCTGAAGCGGAGCCCAACCGGATCGTGGCACGTCTTCGGTACGACGGGCGTCGGCTACATCAGCTGACGTCGCCGACAGATCCCCCCGTTCTGTTGCGCAGAAGCGCGGAGTTCTCCGCGGTTCTGCGCAACAGAACCGGGGTCGAGCCGTCAGCCGAGGAGGAAGTCGCCGGCGATGTAGCTGACGAGCAGGGTGAGCCCGCCCACGATCAGGCTCCGACCGAGCGTGCGGGCCGCGGACAGCTGCGACGCTCGGGCAGAGACGACCGAGGTCAACGTGAGCGCCACGACCACCGCAGCCACGATCGCCCACGTCTCGACGTTGACCGGAGCGAAGTACGTGATCAGCAGCGGGATGAGCGCACCGGCGACGAAGGCAGCACAGGTCGTCACGCCGGACAGGACCGGCACCGCTGCCGGCATGGGCTTGTCGAACCCGTACTCCCACTCGAGCTGAGCTGCGAGGGCGTCGTGCTCGGTCAGTCGAAGGGCGACCGCACTGGCCAGCTCCGGCTCCAGGCCGCGACGCTCCCAGTGCTCGATGAGTTCCTGGATCTCGGCGTCGCGGTCCTGTTCCAGCTCGACCTGCTCGCGGTGCGCGATCCGCAGTTGCGACTCACGCTCGGACGCATCCTCCGCCCACTTCGCTCCCCCGGTGCTCAGACCGCCGGCGATCGTTGCCGCAGTGGCGGTGAACATGAGGAGTCGGTCGCTCGCCCCTGCGCCAGCGAAGCCCTGGAGGATGCCGGCAGTGGCGATGACGCCGTCGTTCGCGTCCACCAGCCAACTGCGCCTGGAGCCTGGGTCCCGCGCCCACTCCCAGATGTCGTTCCACCGGTTTGGATCGGCCACCAAGGTCATCCCACCTCCGGTGGGGATTCTCGCGCCGGTCAGGCCGCTCGCCATGCAGCATCGTCAGGCTCTCGCCTGATGTCACCCGGACCCGTGACCGACCGCGATGCTCCGACCGCCCGGCCAGTGAAGTCGGCACTGGCCCTGCTACTCGGCACTCTCCGACGAGTAGCCCTGCTCTCCGATCAATGGCACGAACCGGACCGGACCCAGGCGGTCGCGGCGGTAGCGCCCGCTGCGTCGCCGAAGCCGGATCAACTCCTGGCCGGCTCGCCCCGCTCCGACCGGCATCACCAACCGTCCACCGTCTGCGAGCTGGGTCAACAGCGCCTCGGGCACCTTCGGCCCGCCGGCAGTGACGATGATCGCGTCGAACGGAGCCGCGGCTCGATACCCGAGAGTGCCGTCACCGCGGACCACGTGCGCGTTGTCGTAGCCGAGCGACTGCAACACGGCTGCCGCACCGAGGGCCAGTGCTTCGTGGCGCTCGATCGCCCACACCTCATCGGCCAACCTGCTCGCCACCGCCGCCCCGTAGCCGGAGCCAGCACCGACCTCTAGCACCCGATCGTCAGGACCGATCTCGGCGGCTTCAGTCATGCGGGCAACCATGAACGGTTGGGAGATCGTCTGCCTGTCAGCGATCGGCAGGGGGCGGTCGTCATAGGCGACATCGGCCATCTTGTCGGACACGAACCGCTCGCGAGGTACCGAACCCATTGCCTCCAGCACCGCCTGGTCCCGCACACCCCGCGCGGCGATGTCCCGATCGACCATCCGGCGTCGCCTGGACGCGGCGTCGACGTCAGCGCCGCGTCGCGACCGACGATGACGACGGGGACGATCGGGCGTTGGCGGGTCCGCCATGCCTCGAACGCTACGCCGACACCATCGACATGGACGGCTCACGAGTTCTGTGTGCGCACAGTCATTCCATGCGCAACCCACGACACACAAAACGATGACCCACGAGTTCTGTGTGCGCACCGTCATCCCATGCGCAACTCACGACACACAGAATCTGGGGGCTGGGGCGATTCGCCCACTTCAGACCTGGGATCGACCAGCGGTACCGTTGGTCGGTCCGCTGGCTGGAGGAGTGTTGATGGTGAACGGTCGAGCGCGTCGCATCGGCGCCACGGTCCTCGCGACGGCTGTGCTCGTCGTCGGCGCTGCACTCGTCGCTGCATGCACGTCGCCCGGCGGACTTGATGCCGCCTTCCTGATGCCGGCCGATCCGTCGGTCTCGTTCGCGCTGCACGGCTCGCGGGTGCTCGCCCCCTCGGAGCTCGCCGCCGACTCGGTCGTGTTCCCCACCGCCAACGGCGAGTTCCCACGGCTGCCCGTCGCGGTGGCAGCGACCAACGGCGACATCGTGGCAGTCGCGTCGATCCGCATGGGCTCGATCGCCGACAACGCCTCCTCGATGCTGCGGGCAGCCGTCAGCTCGGATGGCGGAAGCACCTGGCAGCAGCACCCGATCTCGACTCAGGTGAACGGCGTCGAGCCCGGACCGGTCGGCGTCGTCGACCCGGCCACCGGACAGATCCAGGTCCTCGGTGCACACCGCTACACGAGCGACGACGACGGCCGGACGTGGACCTCACGTCCACTCGTGGTTCGACCCAACGAGGCCGGTGTCGTCGGCGAGCTCAACAGCCCGGCGGCCGGCATCGCGCTCCGCACCGGCCCACACGCCGGCCGACTGGTCGTGATGTGCCGCGTGGCCCTGCCGGACTCGGTCCGCTCACCGATCCCCTT